>OBLU010003642.1_pt1 | contig 13934 bp, 10 predicted proteins | sample 1518681 | NCBI WGS metagenome assembly OBLU01 (sample SAMEA3539304, study PRJEB22396) | soil metagenome | biome: tundra; feature: field; material: soil | place: USA | collected 2010-05 | depth 0.15 m
CATCATGAATAACGATCGAAATCCAATCAGCCGGCGCGGGTTTGTCCAAACCGCGGCGCTGGCAGCCGGTACGCTGGCCGCGACGGACCTGACGCGCGCAGCCGCGCCGGCCGCCGATGTGAAAATCGGCCTGTACAGCATCACATACGGTGGTGTCTGGTATCGCGGGGATGCGCTGACCGTCGAGCAAGTCATCGCCCGCGCACACAAGTTCGGATATCAGGGCGTGGAGATCGACGGCAAACGCCCCCACGGCAACCCCCTCGATATGCCCGCGGGCCGCTGCCGGGAACTTCGCCGCATGGCCGCCGACCAGGGACTCGAAATCTACGCCGTCGCCGCGAACAACGATTTCAGCAGTCCCATTCCGGAGCATCGCGAATCCCAGTTGGTGTATACGCGGGAGTTGATGCGTATGACGGCCGACCTGGGCGCCAAGGTGCTGCGCGTCTTCCTGGGCTGGCCGGGCGTCACCCTGCGGCCCGAGGGCGGCGGCCGCTACGATTTCGCGCAAGCCGTGTGGAAAGCCGAGCATCACGAGTTCTCCGCGGTCGAGACATGGGGCTGGTGCCGCGAGAGCCTGACCGAGGCGGCCAGACTCGCCGGCGATTTCGGCGTCAACCTGGCTTTACAGAACCATCCGCCGGTGATCGACAAGGGCTATGTCGACTGTCTGCGGATGGTGAACGAAGTCGGATCGCCGCATCTGAAGATCTGCTTCGACGCCCGGTTGGAGCACAGTCTGGATGACGCGGCCGTGCGCAAAGCCGTGAACGAGGTGGGCGCGCTCCAGACGCTGTGGCATTACGGCGGCGAGTTCGACCGCGGCCCCGATGGAATTACGGTGAAGGGCGACGAAAAAGCCCTGGCCGAAATGCTCGGCTTATTCGATATCGGATACCAGGGTTACGCGGGCTTTGAACTGTGCCATCCGCTGCCGGTCGAGAACGGTCAAACGGTGGGCCTGGATTTCGTTGACAAGAACGCCCAACTGGCTGCCGAATACATGCGTGGCATCCTGGCGGAGGCGAAGAAGCTGCACGCGCGCGTCCGGACGGCCTGAGAGGCCGCCGCAGGCCGAGGGCCTGCCCCACCTACTGCACCGCAATCCCCCGCGCCTCCAGCAAATCCCCCGTTCGCCACAACAAATTCATCAAATTTCGCCGGTAACTCACCGAATTCTGCACCACGCTCGACTCGGCCGCCACCAGCGCGCCCTGCGCCTGCAGCACAAAGAAGATGGTGCTGTTGCCCAACTCGTATTTCTTCTGCTCCGCTTCCATATACTTCCTGGAGAAATCCTGCGCCACCACCGACAGCTTCATGGCATCTTTGCTGGACTCCACCTGGCTCACCGCCGTCAGCACGTCCAGGCGCACCTGCTGCCGCACCGTGCGCACGTTCAGGGTGTGCTGCTTCTTCGTCACCAGGGCGTCCGCCATGTCCGCCGACGCCTGGTGATTCTTGATCGGCAGCCGCAGCGTCAGCCCGAAGGAATACATCGGGTAGCCGAAGCCGAACATCTGGCTCAAGGCATCGCCGAAACCGCCCGGAATCCCAGATTCGCCGCTCGCAGGATAGTAGATCCCGCCCAACCCCTGCGTCGTGTAGCCCGCAGTGAGTTCCAGATCCGGAAGAAGCCCGTTCTTAGCCTGCCTGATCCCGAGATCGTCGATGTCCAGATCCTGCGTGGCCGACTTCAGATCCGGCCGGGTGGCCAAGGCTTTCTGCACCTCCTTCTCGGCGTCGATGGGCGGCGCGTCCACTTCCGGCCCCACGGTCTCGGTGAGTACGATGGGCAGCGTGCGGATCTGCGGATCCAGATCGGCCCCCATCTGCCTGCGCAGCGCGTCCTCGGTTTCTTTCAGGAAGTACTGGGCCTGCGAAACGCCGATCTGCGATGTGGCATACTGTTGCTGCGGATTGTAAATGTCGAGCGGCGAGAGAGCGCCCAACTCCAGCTCCCGTTGCGCGCGCTTCAGCGCCTGGTTCGCCAGGTCGCGAGCGCTGTCGGCCACACGCAGGTTTTCGCGCGCCAGCACCGCGTCCCAGTAGGCGTTCTCGGCGGCGCCGACCAGTTGCAGCAGGTTCGTCTTCAGGTCGTACTCCGTCTTGCGCAAGCGGCTGCTGGCCACCATGATGGGCACCCGGTTGATATAAGTGCCGCGATTCTTGATCAGCGGTTGCGAGATGGTCACCCCCAGGCTGGAATTGAGGTTTGGATTGTAATAGTAGTAGCCGCTATTGGTCGAGAGCTTCTGGGCAAAGAAGCCAACCTGGTAATTCAAGCCGGTCGGCAAGGTCTGGGTGTATGTGAAATTGGCGGGCTGGGTAAGCGACACCAGCGTGGCGGCCCCGGTAAGCTGATCGCCCGACTGCGTGCGCTGCTCCGTACTACTGAAGGTGGCGGTAGCCAGCGGATCGAACGGCGCGAATGCCCGCGTGATGGCGTTCTGCGCCACATCCACGGTGAGCCGCTGGATGGCGATATCCGTATTGTTCGCCATCACCAGATCCAGATACGAGCGCAGCGACAGTTCCAGCTTGCCGCCCACCACGTAGTCCTGCAGGCGCGCCGGGGACCGCAGCTCCACCTTCGTGACGGGCCTCGCGAAGGTCTCGCGGAAGTATGCTGGCTTGGGAAAGGAGGCGAGCTGTCCGAACGCAGCCGTTGCGAACAGAAAGCTGGCGAGGAAAGTGCGAGAGAGCATGTGTTATCTATGATTGGACGTTTTGTCACGATGTTTCGCTCATGTTTTTTCGCGCCGAATGTCGATTTCGCGCGTCTGGGTTCGTTATACAGTTGCAACACGCAACACCCAGAGGAGAAAACCAATGAAACGACACCTTCTTGTTATGGCAACTGTAGTGCTGGCGGCCGCCGCGGTCCACGCGGCCGGTCCGAAATCCGAAGCTTCCGCGGGCCCGGCGGCGTACGCCCGGCTCAAAACCCTGGTGGGCGAGTGGGAAGCCGACACCGGAATGGGCAAAGTCCATGTCAGCTACGAACTCATCGCCGGCGGCACGTCGCTGGTGGAAAAGGAATCCGGCGAAAAGATGCCGGCCATGCTGACCGTCTACTACCTGGACGGCGACCGCCTGCTATTGACCCACTACTGCATGGCGGGCAACCAGCCGCGCATGCAGGCGCGCGCCTTCAACCCCGAAACCGGAGAAGTGGATTTCGAGTTCCTGGATGCCACTAATCTCACGCCGGGCGCCGGTCACATGCACAACGCCAAAATCCGCGTGGCCGGCAACGACCACTTCAGCGCCGAGTGGGAGTTCTACGAAAACGGTCAACGGAAGATGGCAGAAACCGCGCAATACACGCGCGTAAAATAGGAGAAACGATGCCACATTTCATGCTCTTGCTCTACGACGACCCCTCCGGTTGGGAGCGGCTCAGCCCGGAGGAAATGCAGAAGGCCACCGAGAAATACATGGCCTGGACGAAAAAGTCTTTCACGCGCGACGCCCACCGATTGGCGATCGACCCTGGCCGCGTAATGCGTTCTCAGGGCGGACAGATTCGCACCACCGACGGTCCCTACAGCGAAACCAAAGAGGTCCTGGGCGGCTACTACACCATCGAAGCCGCCAACTACGATGAAGCCGTGCGCTTGGCGCTGGATCACCCGACGCTGGAGCACGGCGGCACCATCGAGGTAAGGCAAGTCTGGGGAACATAGCCGCATCTTCCGATACCGGAGTGCTGCTGGAGCACCTGTTCCGGCACCAGGCGGGCCGAATGGTCGCGCATCTCGCGCGGCTACTCGGCCCGGCCCATTTGGAATTGGCGGAAGAGACCGTGCAGGAGGCCATGCTGCGCGCGCTCCAGACCTGGCCTTTTCAGGGCGTCCCGGAAAACGCCGGCGCATGGCTCTTCCGCGTAGCCCACAATATCGCCATCGACGCGGTCCGCCGCAACCGCATGCTCGGCGAGAAGACCGATGCGATCGTGGCCGAGCTCTCCCACTCAGCCGCCGCTCGACCGAACGATCCTTACCTTGAAGAGCAGCTTCGCGACGACGAGTTGCGCATGATCTTCATGTGCTGCCATTCGGAGATTCCGCGGGACGCGCGCGTGGCCTTGAGTCTGAAAACCGTGGGCGGATTCGGCGTGCGCGAGATCGCCCGCGCCTTCCTCGCCGACGATACCGCCATCGCGCAGCGCCTGGTGCGCGCCAAGCGCCAGATCCGGGATGGCCGGCTGACGCTCGACATGCCGCGCGGACCCGAGCTGAACCGGCGCCTCGATTCCGTGCTCGAAGTCATCTACTTCATGTTCAACGAAGGATACGCCGCGCATGCCGGCGAGGACCTGATTCGCCAGGATCTCTGCCTGGAAGCTTTGCGGCTGGGCCGTCTGGTGGCGGCCTCCTCCATCGTCGAGCCGCGCGTCGATGCGCTGGTCGCCCTGATGGCGCTGGAGGCCGCCCGGCTGCCCGCGCGAGTGGACGAATCGGGCGACCTGATCCTGCTCGAACATCAGGACCACGGCCGCTGGGACCAGCGTTTGATCGCGCTCGGATTCCATCATTTCGATCGTTCCATCGCTGGCGAGGAGGTCTCCGAATATCACGTGCAGGCGGCCATTGCGGCGACGCACGCGCGCGCGGCCGATCCGCAATCGCGGGATTGGCCCATGATTCTGGAGTTATACGACCAACTGCTGGCGCTCAACCGCTCGCCGGTGGTCGCGCTGAATCGCGCCGTGGCGGTGGCGAAAGTGCGCGGACCGGCGGAGGCGCTGGCCGCGCTGGAGCCGCTCGAGAACGATCCGAAACTGCGCGGCTACTATCTGTTGCTGGCCGTGCGCGGGCACCTGCTCCTGGAACTCGGCCGGCGAACGGAAGCCGCCGCCTGCTTTCGGGCCGCCTTGGACTGCCCGTGCTCCGAGCCGGAACGCCGTTTCCTGCGGCGCAAACTGCAGGCTTGCGAGGGCGCTATAATACCGGGTTTCGCGGAGGATCCATGAAGTTCAGCGCGGACGATTTCAAGCGGCTGTACGCCGAGATGCCCGATGAAGAATTGCGGTCGCTCGTCAGGGGGGAACTGACCGAGGTTGCGCGGCAGTGCTACGACGCTGAGGTGGCGCGCCGAGGCCTGTCGGTCGCAAAGCCCCGCCGCACGACTCAGCCGGTAGTGGTAGCTGAGGGGCCTGAGGAGATCGTTCCGGAATCGGAAGACCCGGTAGAGGAAGCGATCAACGAGGAGGTAGAGCGGGAGGAAGAGGAAGATCTGGCCCCGGCTGCGATCTTCACGTCGCGGGAGGAGGCCAAGGCGGCCAAGGGCCGGCTGCAGTCGGCTGCGATTCCGGCCTTCCTGGAGGACGATACCCTGGCCGGCGGCGGGTTCCGGTTGCTGGTGGCGGTGTCGTATGTCGATCAGGCGCGCGAGGTTCTCGGGGAAGCGCAATGAGCACAACCAAGAAAAACGATATTCCGCCCGAAAAGCTGAAGCTATACGAGAAGCTGGCCGGGAGCAACCCCGACATTGAGCGGAAGGGCGCAACCGTTCCCTACACGTCGCTCAACGGGAATATGTTCAGCTACCTGCACTCCTCCGGTGCCATGGCGCTCAGGCTTCCTACGGGAGAACGAGAGAAGTTTCTGGCGAAGTACAAGACAAAGCTTTTCGAGGCATACGGGATCGTCCAAAAGGAGTATGTGACCGTCCCCGACGCTCTCTTGGCGAAGACTAATGAGTTGAAACCCTACTTCGAGATTAGCTACGAATACGCCAAGAGCCTCAGGCCCAAGCCGACGAAGAAAAAGGGCTAGGTGTGGCCGCCGCAGATGTCGGAAGACTTAGCTTGGACGATCAAAGCCCAAATGGCTGGATCTAAAGAGGGTGGTGGGTGATGGGTGGTGAGTGATGGAGTTGGGAGGGGTTGAATCTGACTTAGTGGGTCGGAAGGTCGTTCGAGGAGGGTATAACGAGGGCTGGCACAGAGACAGTAATCGCGTATCCGTTGTGCCTTGGATTTCTGTTGTCAAAGACCAGGGGGGTAGGTTCGCTAGCGGCTGTCAGGGGTGATGGGGGAACAGAAGACCGGGTGGGCCTCTGCGCCCTCCGGCATTACATAATCGAGGGGCGGAGCCTGCGGGCCGGCCGGCTGGTGAGCCGGCGCTGACGCGGGTTTCGTGGGTTGCGCCGTTTGCGCGGGCTGCGGCTGCGGCCGGGATTGCCGCTCCTTTTGCGACTGCTTCATGTCTTCGATGGCGGTGCGGAAGGAGCGCTCCAATTGCGCCCGTAGTTTGGCGGCGTACTCCAACATTTTGAACTGTTGTTCGCCGAATTCGATGAACATATAGACCTTCTGCTCGCTGGCAGCCACCCGCGCCAACAACCATTGGGAGGTGACCATGGTTTCCAGGTACGCCCGTTCAGTGCGGTTTTGCGGTTGCCAGTCGGCATCGAAGTCGTCCCAGAGCTGGAAGTAGTCCGCGGCGTTTTCGTCGGGGAGGACGGTGGCGCGGGTGCGCAGGCCGAAGGTGAGGGCGTTGAAACGGATGGCCGCTTTGCCCTCCGGAGTCTTGGGACCGGAAGAATGCTGGGCATTCTGCCGGTTAGCTTCTTGCGATTTCTTGGAAATTATCATGTAACTTCTCCTTTTTGGGCGTGGGGATCGTGCGCCCATACCCGATTCAATCTTAGAACGCGGGTTGCAAGGAAAAGCCATGCCTGGAGGGTGCGGATTTAGTAAGTGGTTTGTGTGGGATTACTTGCGGGGGGGAACTTTATTTTCGAAACGTGTGACCGGCCGAGCGTCTCAATATCCCCAGGTCTCATGCCGCACGGGGAGGCGATTCAGTGCTTGGCGATGGAATCGCCAGTTTGTCATGAACATATCCATGAGAGCGATGAAGCGGGTGTTGTGCGTGGGTTCCAGCAGGTGGACCATTTCATGCACGACGATGTACTCGAGACATTCGCGCGGTTTGCGCGCGAGATCGGTATTTAGCCGGATGCCGGCGGCGGCGGGGCTGCAACTGCCCCATTTGGTTTTCATGCGTTGCACGAAGAACCGCTCCATCTTTATGTGCATGAGCGGTTCCCATTTGGCGATTAGCGGGGGGACGGCCGCTTTGAGTTGCGCACGATACCATTCGTCCAGGATGGCTTGCTTCTTGTCTTTGGTGGTTCCGGGGCGAACATGGAGAACCAGTTGGCTGTGCCGGAGCTCGACCTCCGGCGCCGCGTCCTTTTCGATCACCTTCAGCAGGTAGCGTTTGCCCCACACGTAATGGCTTTCGCGGTCGAGGTATTCGCGGGGCGGTTCGCGTTCCTGATCTGTGACCTTTTTCTGCTGCTGCCGGATCCAGCCGAGTTTGGAAATCGCAAAGACGCGGATGGTGTCGAGGTTCATGCGAAGCGGGGCGGAGATGCGGACCTTGCCAGTTGGAGGGTAAACGCTTAAGTGGACGTTCTTGATGTTCTTCTTGACGACCTCTACGGGGATGCCGCCCAGATCGATTCTTGCGAGCATCAGTATTCCCGCTGCGCTTTGACGATGAGGAAGACCCGTTCCACTTCGTCTGGGTCTTGTAGCACGTCGTAGATTGCCCTTTTGACGGTCATCTCTCGCGCCTGGACGCCGCGCCAACTATCGGGGCGATTCAGCCGGACCGCTTCGTCGATCTTGAGGGCGAGATCGCGGTCGCGGTTGAGGTTGTTATAGAGGGCGCGGCGCGCGGGCGTGTCAATCTCCTCGGGCGCGTCGCCGGCGTGGCCTGCTTCGACTCGCTTGGCGAGTTCCGCGATGCGCTTGAGATATTCTTCGTATTCGATGGCTCTCGCCTTACGGGCGGCGATGATCTCGTCGAGGAGCGCCGACATGGTGTCGTAGTAGGCCGGGTCGTTGAGGTGTTCCTTGACGATCTTGCTGCGGACGTTGTTCTCGATGGTCTCGGCGATCGCCGTATGGTCGCTTTTGATGCCGTCGGGCATGCGATTGATCGCCTCGGCAATGCCGGTATTCACGATCAGGTCCAGGAGGGACATTTTGTCGAAGGGAGAGATGGTGCGCGGCTCGGAGGCCTCGATATAGGTATCGAGGAGGTGGCGCATGTCGGCCTCATAGGCTTTCAAGTCAAGATTTTCGCCGCTGGCGTTGCGTATGATCTCGCGCAGCTTGACATAACGGTCGAGCGCCTGCTTGATGCCGGCTATCTCCGGCTGGCTGTAACCGGCCGCTTCCAATTCGTCCGCGATGTTGGCGTAAGAGCGCACGAGGACGGCGGTGGCTTTGTAGAGCGCGGCGCGCTGAGGTTCGCGCTCCTTCAGGTCGTCGGGATTCTCGGTGTTGCCGCAGAAATAGTGGATGTGTTCCAGTTCGCCTTTGGGCGGATCGACTGGCTCGCAGAGCATGGCGACGGCTTCCAGGGAATAGTCCAGACGTTCGCGGCCTTTCTTCAGGCGATCCTGGAGCAGGACCTCGGGGTCGACGCCGCCGCTGCTGCGGTCCAGCTCGGAGGTGTATACGGCGATGGCGTTCTCGACTTTTTTGAAGAGGTCCTTGTAGTCCACGATGTAGCCGAAATCCTTGTCGTCGCCGTCGAGCCGGTTGGTGCGGCAGATGGCCTGGAACAGACCGTGGTCCTGCATGGATTTGTCGATGTAAAGGTAAGTGCAGGGCGGCGCGTCGAACCCGGTGAGGAGCTTATCCACCACGATTAGGAGTTGCATGTTGGCGGGCTCTTTCCTGAACAAATCCTTGGCACGGTCCTCGTAGCTTTCGGTCTTGTTCTTGCCCGGCGCGGCAGCGACGTCTTTGAGCACTTCGGTGTAGGTGTTGTAGATGAACTGTTTGTCGGTTTCGGTGACGGCTCCGGTTTCCTCCTCGGTGATGTCGCGGGTGTGCGGGTCATAGGAGGTGACCACGGCGCAGCGGCCTTTGAAGGGCGTCTTCTGAAAGAGGCTGAAGTACTTGCAAGCCTCGTAAATACTGGAGGCCACCAGGATGGCGTTGCCGCGCTCGCTGCTCAGGCGCGGCTTGGTTACGAAGTCGAACATGATGTCGGCGACCACGCGATCCATGCGGCCCTTGGAGCTGAGCACGTTCTGCATGGTTCCCCATTTTTCGCGCAGGGCCGCTTTTTGCCAGTCGTTCAGGCCGCGGGTTTTGGCATCAAACCAGGCGTCGATTTTGTCTTGCGACCCCAGGCGCTGGTCGATGTCGCGCGCTTCGTAGACCAGGTCGAGCACGACCTCATCCTGAACCGCTTCGCTGAACTTATAGGTGTGAATGTAGCCGCCGAAGACTTCCAGGCTGGTTTGCTTGTCTCTCTTGAGGAGGGGCGTGCCGGTGAAGCCGATGAAGACGGCGTTGGGCAGGATGGCTTCCATGACGCGGTGCAACCTGCCGCTTTGGGTGCGGTGGCATTCGTCGACGAAAACGAAAATCTCGCCCACCGCCTGGGAGGGCTGGGCTTCGAGTTCGCGGATGAGCTGGTCGAAGTTGTCCACGCCGCGCCGGCCGAATTTGTGGACCAACGAGCAGATTAGCCGCGGCTTGGCCTGGCTGAGGAGCGCAAGCAGGTCGCGCCCGCTGGTAGTGCGCTCGGCGCCCTCGCCCATGGCGCGGAACACGCCCTCGATTTGTTTATCGAGTTCGTCGCGGTCGGTGACGACGACCACGCGGGCGTGGGGCAGGTTTTCCAGAATCCATTTGGCCAGCAGCACCATGACGATGCTTTTGCCGCTGCCCTGCGTGTGCCAAATGATGCCGCCCTGGCGCTCGCGCACGTGGCGCTGGGCGGCCTTGATGCCGAAATATTGATGGAAGCGCGGCAGCTTCTTGATGCCGCCATCGAAGAGCACGAAATCGTGCATCAGCTCGATCAGGCGTTCCTTGGCGCACATCTTGAGCAGGTACTTATCGAGCTTGAAGCGGGTGTCGTCCTGTTCGTCCTCCTTCCACCTGAGGAAGTATTTCTCTTCGGTGCCGGTGGTGCCGTAGCGCATGCCTTCGGAGCCGCTGCCGGCGAACACGATTTGCACGGTGATGAAGAACCAGGCGTTGAATTCGCTGGATTGGTTGGAAAGGAGCTGGCGGATGCCGTCGCCGATGGAGATGCGGCTGTTCTTGAGTTCGATGACGCCCACGGCGATGCCGTTGACGTAGAGCACTAGATCCGGCCGGCGTTCGTGGTGGCCGCGCAGCGTGACTTCCTCGGCGATGGCGAAGTCGTTTTGCAGCGGTTCGGCCCAGTTGATGAGATGGACGGTTTCGGTGGGCTTGCTTACGTCGATCTTGACGGGGACGCCGTAGCGCAGCAGGTTATAGACGGCTTGGTTGTTGTGGTAGAGGTCCCGGGTCGGGTTGTCCGCTTCGGTGCGGAGGGCGTGGATGGCTTTGGCGATCTGGGCTGGAGCGTACCCGACGCGGGTGAGGTAGGCGGTGAGGATGGATCCCTCGATGTTGGTGTTGCCGTCGCGGTCGCGCCAGTCGCCGAGGTAGCGGTAGCGGAGTTCGTCGCGGAACAGGGCGATGATGCGGTCCTGGGTGGCGCGCTCGGGTCGGCCGATGGTCATTCGAGGCGGGTCCTCCCAGTGAGAAGGTTTTGCATCATGCCTTGCTTGATCTGGCGGATCTTGGCGAGTTTAGCTTCGAGGGCGGCGATTGCAGTGTCCATTTCGGAGAGGACATCGGCGATCGCGGTTTGTTCTTGGTTTTCGGGCAGGGCAACCCTAACGCCTTTCAGGATCTGGGTGTTAAGCGACGCCATGGTTTGCCCGACCGCCACTGTTCGCACTCGCTGTTTGAAGGGCTCCGAGTGGAATTGGTAGCTTAGATAGCCGGGGTCGACGGCGTCGTCGAGTAGTCGGAGCCGTAAGAGACGGCCGGAAAAGAGCCAACCGTGTTCGGCGTTGGATATGCGGGCGTTGCGATCTACGGAGCCGACCCGGCTGAAGACAATGTCGCCTTCAGCAAGCGAGTAAGCGCTGAGGCGCTCTCTGTCTGACTGGGAAACCATTGGCAGCCTGGCGTGGATTACCCCCCGTTCGCCCAGGTGCTCGACGGTGATGATTGGCGTTCCCTCTTCTACGTAGTCGCGTTCGTGTAACGATGACCCAAACGGCCCCGTTTTCACGTCCGCAATCTCGCCGATCTCGGCAACCCGCCAAGCGATTGGCAGATCGCCGATTTCCGTTTTATGTCGCCCACCGGAGCCGAGTTGGCGCTTTTTGACGTTGAGCAAGTCCTTTAGGACGCGTTCGATGTGGCGGTTCGCGGCCTGCTCCAGGTCAGCGACCCGTGCAACGAGTGCGGGCATTGGGACTTCATAGCGTTCGAAGAGTTCCATCACGCGCGCCGCGAGGACTTGGCTGATGCGGTTCATCTCGCCGTGGATGGCGGCTTCGAGGTCGTTGAACCACTTGTCGTCAACGACCAGCGTTTGGATTTCCGCTTCGGTAAGAGTGGGATATTTGGCGTAGGCCTTGGCGTCGAGATCAGCCTCGCCTTCCTTGATGGACCTTTCGAGAGCGGCGTCCCGGTCACTGAGCTTCAGCCAGGCATAGAGCAACGCGGCTTCGTCCTCAGTATTCTCATCGCCCCGTGCCTCCTTCAGGCGGGCTGCCACGTTCGCCCGGTTCACCTTGTCCAGTTCGGCGAAGACGCCTTCGTCGCCGCCGTGCTCCTCCTCCATATCAGTGATTTCGGCGGCGATGCCTTCCAGTTCGGCTTCCAGTGCAGTGATGGCCGCTTGCTCGGCGGCGAAGTAGCGGGCGACGATGAGGGACTTGGGGACAAGATCGCAGGTCCAACCTTTATCCAATTCCTTGCCGTTCTTGTTCTTCACCAGCAAGCGCGTGGTTTCCGCTTTCCAGCCATCGGCGGCGATGAGATAGCAATCGTCCTGCATGGTTCCGGCCCAATAGTCCATGAGGTGCTGGTAGACGTCGTACTGGTCGATGAGGGGCTTGCCTGCGTAATGCGCGAGGAGATCTTCAGAGAGTTCGACGATGAGTGCCTTCGGATGAAAACCGGGCTTAAGGGCCTTGAGCTTGACGGCGGTGGATTTGCGCCATTTCGAGAACAGGGCGTTCATGCCTTTGGTGAATGCCACGAATTCGGGGTGCTGGTAGATGGTGGGTTTGATGGCCGTCTTCTCGACGGCGAGGTCAAGATAGCCGGGGCGGTTCTCCCGGAACAGCGCCCGGCGCAGTTGCGGGCAGACGGACCAGTAGCGCTCAAGGGCGTCTATGTCGGCGGCGGGTATGCCGCCGCGGAGATGGCCTTCGATGTCCTGAATGTCTTCGGGCTGGCTGCTGTCAATATAGCGCGGGATGTTGAGATTGAAGTCGTTCTTCTCAATCTCCTCGACGCCGACCATGCGGGAGTATTTGGGGATTTCGAGGCGGCGATTGAAGACATCGACAATCTTGTGGATGTCCATGGCGCGGAGGCGGTTCTTGTTGCCGTCCTTGAGGAAGCCGGCGCTGGCGTCGACGATGAAGATGCCTTTGCGGGTGTGGGCGTCTTCCTTATCGATGACTACTATGCAGGCGGGGATGCCGGTGCCATAGAAGAGGTTGGGCGGCAGGCCGATGATGCCGGCGATGTACCCCTTGCGGATGAGGTTGCGGCGGATATCGGCTTCGGCATTACCACGGAACAGGACGCCATGGGGAAGAATGCAGGCGCCTTTGCCGTTGCTTTTCAGCGAGCGGACGATGTGCAGGAGGTAGGCGTAATCGCCTTGCCGGGCGGGGGGCGTGCCGAATTGGTTGAAGCGGCCGTAGGGATCGTTGGGCGGGTCGATACCGTTGCCCCAGCGCTTGTCGCTGAAGGGCGGATTGGCGACCACGTAATCGAAGGTTTTGAGGCTGACTCCTTCTTTGAAGAACGGATTGGCCAGCGTGTTGCCTTGCCTGATGTCTGCCGTGGCGGCGTTATGCAGGATCATGTTCATGCGGGCGAGGCCGGCAGTGGCGGCGTCCTTTTCCTGCCCGTAGAGCGTGACCGTTGCGCTGGCCTCATCGCCCACCTTCAGCAGCAGAGAGCCGGAGCCGCAGGTGGGGTCATAGACGGTGGTCGTGGAGGTGGCGGCACCGCGGATGCCGACGATTTTCGCCATGACGCGGCTGACCTCGGCGGGGGTGTAGAACTGGCCTTTGCTCTTGCCGCTCTCGGTGGCGAAGTGGCGCATAAGGTATTCGTAGGCGTCGCCCAGGATGTCGTCGCCATCGGCGCGGTTCTTGCTGAAGTCGAGCGCCTTGTTCTCGAAGATGGCGATCAGGTTGGTGAGCCGGTCCACCATGTCTTTGCCGCTGCCGAGCTTGGTGGCGTCGTTGAAATCGGGCATGTCGGCGAGGTTGTTGGCGCTGGCGAGAGGATGGATGATTTTCTTGTTGATTTGGTCGCCGATGTCGGGCTTGCCCTTTAGCGCGACCATATCTTTGAAACTGGCGCCTGGGGGGATGGCGATGGGGGCGTAGCGCATGCCGGCGTATTTGTCGCTGACGTATTTGATGAAGAGGAGGACGAGGACGTAGTCCTTGTATTGGCTGGCGTCCATGCCGCCGCGGAGTTCGTCGCAGCCGGCCCAGAGGGAGCTGTAGAGTTCGGATTTCTTGAGCGCCATTGTTCGGTTGTTCTAGGGACGTGCCGGGCGACCGCTCGCGAGATTTCGCGCCCTAGGAATGCTTATTCTCTCTCATTCGGCGGATGGGTGTGCGGTGGTTCAGGCTCGCGGCTGCAGCGCGGACAGGCCAGGAGGCCTGTCCCACCATGACATTGCCAATAGTAGAAACCCAAGTGGCGCAAGAGCGGGTCCTGGAGGACCCGCGCAGGCCTGGAGGCCTGCCCCACTCGCTACAATGGCACTGAGGTGCACTCGCCATGAATTACTACCAGGAGAACCAAGCCGCCTTTCTCGAAGGGCTGAAGACGTTCCTGCGCATTCCCAGCATCAGCACGC
>OBLU010003643.1_pt1 | contig 13933 bp, 6 predicted proteins | sample 1518681 | NCBI WGS metagenome assembly OBLU01 (sample SAMEA3539304, study PRJEB22396) | soil metagenome | biome: tundra; feature: field; material: soil | place: USA | collected 2010-05 | depth 0.15 m
CTACGGGCGCGACAAAGAATGTCACCGTCGGCGACACCCCCTTCGCGGTCGCAGTTAATCCCACGACGAACAAAGCCTACGTCCTCGCCTATCTCGGAAACTCGATGACGGTGATCGATGGCGCCACCGGCACGGTGACGCAGACGGTGCCCCTCGCCACGCATCCCTCGGCGATTGTGGTCAACCCAAAGACCAACCAGATCTACATCGCCAATCAGAACACCGCGAGTGTGCTGGTCCTCGACGGCAAAACCAACGCCATCACCGCCACCGTGAAGGCCGGCGCCATCCCTTACGCGATGGCTGTGGACGCGGCCGCCAACCAGGTCTACGTGGCAAACTTCAGCAGCGACAATGCAACGGTGATCTACGCGGGCCTGGCCGGCGTGCCCAGGTTCCGCGTGGTTGCCTTGGCGGAGCGCGTCGCCGGCGACCATCAGAAGTTCGTCGACGCGGCCACGCTATACCTGAACAGGTTGGCCGCCGAGAACGGTTTCGCGGTGGATTACATCACCGGCACCGAGCCCATCAATGAGGAATTTCTCGCACGGTACAAGCTCTTCATCCAACTCAACTATCCGCCGTATCGCTGGGCGCCGGCCGCGAAAAAGGCCTTCGTGGATTACATCACGCAGGGCAAGGGCGGATGGATCGGCTTTCACCACGCAACCCTACTTGGCGAGTTCGATGGATACTCCATGGATCCGTGGTTCTCTGAGTTCCTGGGCGGCATTCGCTTTGTGAACTACCTGCCGGGCTTCGCCAAGGCCACGGTGCAGATCGAGGACCCGTCCAGCCCGCTTGCCAAGGGACTGCCGGCGTCGTTCGTGATCGATAAGGAGGAGTGGTACACGTGGAGCAAATCGCCGCGCCCGAATGTGCATGTGCTGGCTACGGTCGACGAGTCCAGTTACGTACCGGACACCACGATCAAGATGGGCGGCGACCACCCCGTCGTCTGGTCGAACCCACACTACAAGGCGCGTAACGTCTACATCTTCATGGGCCATCACGGTGGGCTGTTCGACAATCCCTACTTCGTGCAGCTGTTCCGAAATGCCGTCTTCTGGGGGGCGGGTCAATGAGGAAGCATTTGGGTTGCACCGCGCTCTGTTTCGCCCTGCTTCTCTGGAGCCACCGCGCGTTTGCGCAAGCCGCCGGCCAAGCCGCCCCACCGCCCGCAGTGCTGCTGTTCTTCTCCCTGAACGTCGAGGCTGATCACGTGATTTTCGCCGCGGACGCGATGAAGTTCTTTGCCGAAGAGGCGGACAAACACGGTTTTCGAGTGGAAGCAACCAGCAACTGGGCGGACATGAACGACGAGAACCTGAAGCGGTACAAGCTCGTCGTCTGGCTCAACAGCATTCCCCCCAGCGCGCAGCAGCCGGCCTTCCAACAATACATGGAGAACGGCGGCGCATGGCTCGGCTTCCACGTCGCCGCCTATAACGACAGGAATTCGCGCTGGACGTGGTTCAAGCAATTCATCGGCGGCGGGGCCTTCGGCGTCAACAGCTGGCCGCCGCTGCCCGCCAGGCTCATCGTCGACGACACCGGGAGTCCCGTCACCCGCGGCATCCCGAAGACCTACCTTTCGCCCACCAACGAGTGGTACTCCTGGCGCCCCAGCCCGCGCCTCGATAAAAACGTCCACGTGCTGCTGACCCTGGACCCCACCCAATACCCGCTGGGCATCAAAAGCCTGATCACGGAGAAAGACCCTGACGTGCCGGTGGTCTGGACGAACACGAACTTCAAGATGCTCTACCTGAACATGGGCCACGGCGACCAGGTCTTCACCAGCCCCACGCAGAACCAACTGTTCGAGAACGGCATCCTCTGGCTGTTAGGAAAGAACTGATCGCGTCGGCACTAACGTCTGACACTCGCTTCTCATTGACGCCGCCGCGGACGGCGTGCTAACAATTTATCGTCAATCAGGTGACCCATGCTATCTCGTAGACGTGTTCTCGCGCTCAGCGCGGCGCTCCCTTTGTGCGAGACCGCATCCATCCAGGCCGCCGAACCCGCACCCGGCGGGAGTGCGCCGTTGTCCGAGACCGTTTCCCTGGACGGGCCGTGGGCCTTTTGCGTGGATCCGCGGAACGAAGGGTTGGCCGGGAAATGGTACCAACCAGACCTGGCGGCCCCCACATGGCGGCCGGTCACCGTTCCCCACACCTGGCAGATCGAGCCGGAGAATACCGATTACATGGGCGCGGGCTGGTATCGCCGGTGGTTCGACGTTCCGGCGAATTGGGCCGATTGCGCTGTTCGCATCGAGTTCGAAGCGGTGTTCCACACAGCCACGGTTTGGGTGAACGGTGTGGAAGTGGGCCGGCACACCGGCAAGGGTTACACCGCATTCACCGTCGATATTTCGCGGCAGATCCGCCCCGGCAGCCGAGACGCGGTCGTGGTCCGCGCCGACAATACGTTCAACGAATCGATGCTGCCCCGCGGCCGGTCCAGTGACTGGGCTCATGATGGCGGCATTTACCGGCCCGTCCGGCTGCTGGTCACACCGAAGGCCTTTATTGAAACCGTGGCGGTGGACGCGGATCCGGACCTCGGCGCCAAGCAGGCAACCCTGCACGTCACGGCGGGAGTCCGCAACGCCAACTCCGCGGCATGGCAGGGGCAGGTGACTTTCCAGGTATTCGATGAGGCAACCGGGGAACGGGTTCCGCTGGAATCGTCAGCGGCCCCGGTGCAACTCGGCGCCGGGCAGGAAAGCACCGTAAAACTGCCGTTAGCGAAGATGAGCGCTCCGAAGCTGTGGCACTTCGATCATCCCCAACTCTACCGGCTTCGCGTCGATCTCTCCAACGGGCACTCCTATGAAACCACCTTCGGCGTGCGGAAAATCGAGATCAGAGGTACCGCCTTCTACTTCAACGGCGAACCCGTGCGGCTGATGGGCGCCGAGCGGATGGCCGGCAGCAACCCGGAATTCGGCATGGCGGAACCCGGCGCGTGGATTGACCACGATCACGCGGACTTGAAGGAGCTGAATTGCGTGTACACGCGCGTGCACTGGCCGCAGGACAACCGCATCCTGGACTGGTGCGACCGCCACGGCATCCTGATGCAGACCGAAGTGCCCACCTGGGGAGGCGCAACGTTCAAAGGGATGGACACCCATCCCTCGGCGGAGCTGATGAATAACGGGCTCGAACAGCTTCGCGAAATGATCGGGCGCGACCGGAACCACCCGTGTCTCTTTTCCTGGGGCGTCTGCAATGAAGTCAACGGGCAGAACCCGCCGGCTTACACTTTTGCTAAACGCATGTACGACGAGGCCAAACGGCTGGACCCTGGCCGGCTGGTGACCTATGCATCGAACTCGCTTCAAAAGTCTCCCGAGAAAGATGTTTCCGGGCTCATGGACTACATCATGTGGAACGAGTATTACGAGAGCTGGTACGCCGGCACTCCGCAACAGCTGGCGCGCAATCTCGATGAAGTCCACCGGGCCTTTCCGGGCAAGCCGATTGTGATTTCCGAATACGGATACTGCGCCTGCACCGCCGACCGGCCGGAAGGCGACGACAAGCGCGTGAGCGTATTGCGCGGGCACGACCAAGTGTTTCGCGAGCGCCCCTTCGTCGCCGGCCTGATTTTTTTCGACTACAACGACTACCGAACCCACGTCGGCGACCGCGGCACGGGAGCGATGAAGCAGCGTGTACACGGAGTGGTCGATGTATACGGAGCAAGGAAACCATCGTGGGAGGTGCTGCGGACGGAATCGTCGCCGGTCGAGTGGATGCGCGTTTCGGGTAGTCCGGCGGCCCTCGACGTGGCGCTCCAGAGCCGCGCGGCGGTGCCCTCGTACACTCTCCGGGGCTATGACCTGCGAGCCGTGGCTTATGGATTTGGCAACATCCCGGTGGAGCGGGTCGCGGTGCGGATCGAGACGCTGGCTGCCGGCGAATCGTACACCGCCCGGCTGAAGCTGACGCAGTTGGGGATCACGCGCATTCAAGTGGACCTCATGCGGCCGACCGGATTCTCCGCCCAGACGGCGGTATGGGTGCCCTGATCCCGAGCGGGCGACGGCAGCACCTCGCCCGACTGGCGAGAGGCCCTATGGGCGGCAGGTACAGGAGTTGTTCCGATGAATCGACGAACATTCTGCTCTCTTCCACTGGCCGCGGCGATTCCGCTGGCGGCACAGACCGGCTCGCACGATGCCGCCGCTGCGCGGGCACAGAGTCCGCGCACCGTTTTCGTGGTCCCGAACTTCCACCCGGCGAGTTGCGGATGGCTGACCAATTTCTCCAAGGAGCGCGTCTACTGCGCCAACTCCTACTTCGATCATCTGGACCGCGTCCGCGACGACCCGAACTACTGCTTCGCGCTCTCCGAGTGCAACAACATGATCGCCATGATGAACTTCAAGCCGGAGCGCACCGCCGAATTGAAGTCCGCCATCCGCGCGGGGCGAGTGGAACTGGTGAACGCGTTCTTTTTGGAATCCACCGTCAATCTGTCGGGAGGCGAGGCGCTGGTCCGGCTTGGCGTGGAAGGCCTGCGCTGGCAGCAGGAGGTGTTCGGCGTGCGGCCGAGGTTCGCATGGTGCATCGACATTTGCGGCGCGCATCCGCAGATGGCTCAGATTACCGCCGGACTGGGCCTCGAGGCACTGGTCTACACGCGCGGCAACACCACGGGATCGGCGATTCACTGGTTCGACGCGCCGGACGGCACGCGCGTGCTCGCCATCGCGCCGGGTCATTACTCGGACCTCGGCAACATCTTCGCCGCTACTGGTCCCATGACGGCTGCGCAGACCGCCGCGTTGAAGAAACAAGTAGAAGACCGTACGAAGATCACGCCGGCCGGGGCGCCGGTGCTGGCGCTCGGCGGCAACGGCGACTACAACCTGGCGCCGAAGCGCAGCGATTACCCGGCCGCCTTCCTCAAGGAGTGGAAAGAGATCGACCCATCGACGGAGTTCCACTTCACAACGCTCGCGAAGTATGTGGACGAGGTGGCGCCGAAGCTCAAGGCGGGTACGATGAAGATCCCCGTGATGCGCGGAGGAACGTCCTACTTCTTCCACTCGTTCTGGATCGAGTGCCCGAAGGTGAAGACCGCCTACCGGCGGTGCGAGCACGGGTTGCAGGCGGCTGAAATGCTGGCCGCGGCGGCGAGCCTGAAAACCAATCACGCCTATCCGGCGGAGCCCTTGTACCACTCCTGGCTGCAGATGTTTCTCAATATGGATCGCAACACGCTGTGGGGCGCGGCGGGCGGCATGGTGTTCGAGCACGAAAGGTCGTGGGATGTCGCCGACCGCTTCCGGAGCGTCGAGGCGGTCTCGCGGACGGTGATGCGGCAGGCGGGCGGAGCGCTTGCCGGCAAGAAAGCGGGCGTGAGTTTGTTCAATCCGCTGAACTGGCGGCGGCAGGATCCGGTGGTGCTGACCGCTTCCGACGTGCCGGCGGGACTGGCGGCCGAGGCGCTTGCGGATGGTCTGGCGCTTTGCCGGCCATCGCTCGAAGCGGTGTCGCTGACTCCCGGGCGAAGGGCTGCGGCCGCGCCCGAGGCTCCCCGCGCCATTGCGCTGCCGGAACAGATCGAGAACCGGTTCTACGCGGCGACGGTCGACGCTGCCAGCGGTGCGCTGGTCAGTCTCAAATTGAAGCCCTCGGGGCGGGAGGCTCTCGGCGCCGCGGGTAACGTGCTGGTGGCGGAACGGCCGAAGACGCAGCAAGGGGATCCGGGCGACTTCATGCTGTTCCGCGAAGAGCGCAACCGGTTGGGCTCGTCGTCGGATGGGCCGGTCCGGATTTCGGCCGCGCGCGGGCCGCTGGCGACCACGGTGACGTGCGAAGGGACGTTTTTCGGCGGCGGGGTTTGCCGGCGGATCATCCGTTTCTACCACGATTCACCGCGCATTGATTTCGAGACGACGCTGAACGACATCCCGGACCGCACGGTGGTGGTAGCCGAGTTCCCGCTGGCGCAGGAGGTGACGGAGGTGCGGCGCGCCATACCGTACGGCTTCACGCACGGCGCCTGGCCGGAACCGACGGAAGCGCTGCCGGGGTGGAGCAAGGGCATCGCGCCCGCGCTGCGCTGGTCGCACTGCACACTGCGTGGCGGGGGCGGGTTCGCCATCCTCGATCGCGGATTGAGTGGCCGCGAATTGACCGGCAGGACGCCGGTGATCTTCTTGCTGAACACGACGGACAAGTATTACGGCTACCCGAACTCCTGGCTGTCTGGCGTTGGGCGGCACGTCCTGGAGTATGCCATAGTGGCGCACGACGGCGAATGGGAAGCGGCGGGACTTCCGCGGATGGCGTGGGAGTATAACTGCCCGCCGTATGCGGTGGAAGGCGCCGGGGCCACGCCGGCCTCGTTCCTCGAGACCAGCGGGAATGTGATTGTCGAAGCCATGCGTCGCGACGGCGAGTATCTGGAGGTGCGGCTGGCGGAGTGCTTTGGCCAGCCTGGCACGGCCCACGTGACCGTTGCGCTGCCGCACAGCGGCGCGGCTCTCACCAACCTGACCGGCAGCGAACCGAAGCCGCTGGCGGGCGGCCCGCGCTACCAATTCGCGGTCCGGGCGCAGCAGATTGTGACGCTGCGTTTCCGCACCAGCGGTAACGTGCCGGCGCCCAAACCGCTGCTGGATTGGGCGCCCCTGGCGCCGCCCGCCAAGCGCGCGATGTTAAAAGAGTATTCGAGCGAGAAAGGCCACCCGCCGCGCGGAGTCTGATAAAGAATGAGGCCGCCAAAAGTCCATCCGCTGCAACTCGAGGAGTTCGATCTCCCAGACCTGAACAGACGGGAGCTGCCATGAAACCGACACGACGAGTTTTCCTTGGAGCCGGCGGCGTACTCGCGACCGCGGCGGCGCAAGAGCGAGGCGCCCTCGGCGCGGTCCCCTTGGACGCGGCCGCTATCGCCCGCCGGCATCCCTTAGTCCGCACGCAGCCGACGCCGGATTTCTTCGAGGGACTCCTGCTGGGTAACGGCGACATCGGCGTCTGTGTCACGGTGCGCCCGGATGCCATGGGCATCCACATCGGCAAAAACGACGCGTGGGACATCCGCGTCAGCGAAGAGCACGCCGCCCGCATCAAGCCTTTCCAGGAGGTACTGGAACTCTGGAAGCGAGCAGGCGAGGAGGCGAAGCGTCAAGGCAAGCCGGAAATGACCTTCCTGGAATCCAATATCGACTTTTTCCGGGAATATGGTGAATTGATGCAGGCATCCTACCGCAAACCCTGGCCGCGCCCATGGCCGTGCGGGACGGTCTGGCTGCACTGGGATTCGCGCATGGTGCAAGTGGTCCGCCAGGAACTCGATATCGCCTCCGGCGTGCTCACCCTGAAGCTCGAACACAACGACCTGCGCGGCAGCGTGCGTCCCGTGACAATGACGTGTTTTGTCAGCCGGGAGTACGGGCACATCTCGGTCGGCAGCGATTCCGTCGCACCCGTCACCTCCGTGGCATACCAGCCCAATTGGGACGATCAGGCACAGTTGCCCGAGCCGGAACTCTGGGCCGCGAACGGTCGCTTTTCCGGCTACCAGGAATTTCCAGCCACGGCGCCGACGGAGGCGCAGCCGAAGCCGCCGAAGACCAAAGACGACCGCAACTTCGCCCTCCATGGCGTGCTTGCCGGACAATGGATCGCGGAACCCATCGACGCGAAGCGCCGCCGCGTCTTGCAGCGCAGCGCCGTGGCTCAACCGTTGCGGCTCGATATCACGCTGTTCACGCCGCGCGATGCCGCCGACACGGTCGCCCACGCCCGCGACGAAGCCACGCGCCTGGCGGCCATCTCCATCGCGGAATTGCGTCGCAAGTCCGCTGCGGAGTGGGCCGCGTTCTGGTCAGCCTCTGCCGTCGAACTCGCCGACAAGGAACTGGAAGAAATCTGGTACCGCAATCAGTATTTCCTGGCCTGCTGCCTGAAGTCCGGTAAGGTCGCCCCGGGTCTGTTCGGCAACTGGAGCAGCGGTAAGATCGGCACCGCCTGGCATGGCGACTACCACATGAACTACAACACCCAACAGGTATGGTGGGGCGTGTTTTCCAGCAATCACGTGGAGCAGCACGAGCCATACACACGCCTTGTCGAGAACCTCATGCCCATGGCCGAGTGGAACGCACGCGAGCAGTTCGGCCTGCCAGGGGCCTACTTCCCGCATTCCGCCTACCCGGTGCCGAGCACCGTGAACCCGTATCCCGCGCCGCCGTGGGGCTACGAGATCTGCGAAACGCCCTGGACGGTGCAGAGCCTCTGGTGGCAGTACAAGTACACGCTCGACGAGACATATCTCCGTCGCGTCTACCCCATGCTGCGCGCCGCGGCACGGTTCCTTGTCGCCTATTTGAAGAAGGGTGACGATGGAAAGTATCACATCATCCCCACCGTGTCGCCCGAAAACTGGGGTGCCACGGTCGATTTCCGCCTCAACAAAGACTGCATTATCGATCTCGCCCTCAGTGAGTTTCTGCTCGACGCCATGCTCGAAGGCTCCAGGGTTTTGGCCCTCGATTCCGACCAGCGCGGCGCCTGGGAAGAAGTGCGGCGCAACCTCGCGCCGTACCCCGCCGGCGACGGACCATTCGGCCGCGTGTGGCTCGATGTGCGCGACGCGCCTCACGAGTATGTCTACAACGTGCCGGTCACCCTGGCGCCGGTTTTCCCCGGTGAACAGGTTGGCCTGGCGTCGCATCCCGAATTGCTCGAAGTGGCCCGGCGCACCGCTCGCACCGTGCGTCTGGAGGGCGGCAACGATCTGGTATGGCAGCCTTTCGTGCGGGCGCGGCTCGGCATGTTAGACCTCGACTGGTTCAAGCGGGAGGTGCGCTACTGCCTGACGCCGCTCGGCATGGCCAACGACCGGATCCGGCAGACCGGGGGCCGCTATCGCGATGAGACCGACTATGACTTCATGATGCGAATGGGGGTCTGGACGGAGAACCTGTCTCTCCCCGCGGTCATCAACGAGTGCCTGATGCAAAGCCACGACGGCGTGATCCGGCTGTTCCCGAACGCGGCCGCCCTTGGCAATGCCAGTTTCCGGGAGTTGCGCGCAGCCGGCGCCTTCCTCGTCTCTGCCGCCTGGGACGGCAAGGCAGTGACGGAAGTGACGCTGAAGAGCGAGAAGGGGTCGACGGCGCGCCTCGTGAATCCGTGGACCTCCAGACGGGCGGAAGTTCGTGCGGTGCAAGCGGGAGCGGCGGTTAGCTACAGGCTCCGGGATGGCCTGCTGGAGTTTGCCACCAAAGCAGGCGAGTCTTACACCCTGCGGGCCAGCCAGGAGCCCATGCAGAAACCAGTTGCGACACGCCAGGAAGGCGAATGGTGGGCCCGTATGGATGAGGTCTTCCACCTGGATTAGGACCATTCAAATGCCGGAAAACCTATTTCTCGAGATGGCCCGACGCGGCCTGCGCATGCCGATTGGCACCGATCTCGTCCTCCATGAGTCGTCCGATCCGGAGGCATGCAAGCATGATGCCCAGCTACTGGGCGCCGTGGTGGAGGCGGCTGCGCGCCAGTTCCAGACGCCTTTCGCTTTCCCGTTGATGGACCTGACGCTGGAGAAGGCCGACCTGCTGCGCTTTTTCGACGTGCCCGAAGCGCGGGCGGCGCAGTTCCATTTTTCAGAGGCTCCGCCGTTGCAAGCTGTATCTGAACTGGTTGCGGCTTCGGGACGTCCGTTTTCTCTTCGGATCGAGGCCAACCAGAACGCCGTCCGATACATCGCCGAGCGCACCGGCCTGGTGCCGGTGGGCATGCTGATCGGTCCGTTCTCGCTGATGACCAAGCTGGTGGCGGATCCGATTGTGCCGGTGGCGATGGCGGCCGGCGGCGTGACCGCGGAGGAAGATCCGTTGGTGTGCCTGGTGGAGCGCTGCCTTGCGCTTGCGGAGGCAACCGTGCAGCGGTCCGCGGAGGCGCAGATCGCGGCAGGCGCGAGGGCCATGATCGTCTGCGAACCGGCCGCGAACACGGTATATCTTTCGCCGAGGCAGTTGCGGGCGGGCTCGGATATTCTGGAACGCTTTGTGCTTTCGCCGAACCGGCGATTGCGCGGTCTGTTGGCGCGGCATGCCGTGGACCTGATTTTCCATGACTGCGGCGAGTTAACCACGGACATGGTGCGGCAGTTTGCCATGGAGTTGCGGCCCGCGGTCCTGAGCCTCGGTAGCAGCCGCAAGTTGTGGGAAGACGCCTCCGCGGTGCCCGAAGAAGTAGTGCTGTTCGGCAACCTGCCCACGAAAACCTTCTACTCCGATGCGGCGATGCCGATAGAGGAAGTCAAGAGGCTGACAAGAGAGACCATCCACCGCATGACCGCGTGCGGCCACGCGCACATCCTGGGTTCGGAGTGCGACGTGCTGCATGTGCCGGACGCCGCGGGAACCATCCGCCGCAAAGTGGAGGCGATGCTGACCTGCGAGTGTTGAGCCGATTAGGGTGGGCACCGCTGAACGTGTCTGCAGCTTTGCCTGGCCAAGCAGGAACATCATAAGATGAGAAGACCATGAATAATAAGTTCTTTCTGTCCCTCGCCCTTCTGGTACTAACCGCCTCCGTTCCGGCTCAGCAGCAACCTAAGTCCGCGGTACCGTCAGCCTCACGACGCTCCGGCTTGGAGTCCAGGCGGGCGGCCCGCATCGATCAACTGCTGCAGCGCTACGTCGATGAGAACCGCATTGCGGGCGCCGTTGCGCTTGTGATGCGCGATGGCAAGCCGGTGTATGAGCGCGCCGTGGGCTGGGCCGACAAGGAAGCCGCGCGGCGCATGAATCCGTCCACGATCTTTCGCATCGCTTCCCAGACGAAAGCATTTACCAGCACAGCGGTGCTCGCGCTCGTCGAGGAAGGCAAGATCGGGCTCACTGAGCCGGTCGGCCATTTCATCCCGACGTTCACCAGGACAACTGTTGCCGTGAGGACCGCCTCCGGCGTCAACATCGTTCCTGCCAAGCGTCCGGTCACCATTCAGGACTTGCTGACTCACACCGCGGGCATTTCCTACGGAACCGATGAGCACGTCGCCGCCTTATATGAGGCGAAAAGCCTCGGGCCGGCAGCCGGCAATGGTTGGTACACCGCCGATAAAGAAGAGCCGATCTGCGAAACCATGGCGCGGCTCGGAACTTTGCCGTTTGTCGCACAGCCCGGCGAGGCGTTCGTCTACGGCTACAACACCGATATCCTGGGCTGCGTGGTGGAGAAGGCATCGGGAATGCCGCTGGACGAATTCGTGCGTACCCGCATCACGGGTCCGCTGGGGTTAAAGGATACTCGATTCTTTGTTCCTCCCGCTGAACGTGAGCGTCTGGCCGCGGTTTACGCAAGCGGCCCCGATGGGCTGATTGTCCGCGCGCCGGAAGGCTCGAAGGGTCAAGGGGCCTATGTGGACGGTCCGCGCAAGAGCTTTGCCGGGGGCGCGGGTCTCACGTCCACGGCTCACGACTACGCGCGCTTCCTGGAGATGATCCGCAATGGCGGCGCGTTGGATGGCGTTCGTATCCTGGCCCCTCGCACGGTGGCACTGATGACGACGAATCAGTCGGGCACTCTGCATTCATTTGCGTCGTACCTCAGCTCGGAACGGACCTCGACAGGTCTGGGATTCGGTTTCGGCTTTGAAACAGTCGATCGCTATGGCGCAAGCGGAATGGCTGGTGTCGGCGCCTTCGGTTGGGGCGGCGCCTACGGAACAACTTACCAGGTCGATGTACAAAGCCGCTCCGTTCTGGTGTTGATGATCCAGCTCATGCCGAATGCTACCGATATTCAGCAGAAGTTCAACACGCTGGTCTATCAAGCCCTGGTGGACTAGTTTTTTAGGCGCTTGAGAGACATGGAATGCATCCGTCACGACTCTCACTACATGAACGCTTAGGGCGCCTGAGCACGTGGTTTCGCGGCCAGAACGCCCGGCCGCTCGTCGGATTCTATATCGGCACGTACTATCCCTTGCGTCGCTACCCTGCGGGGAGTCGCTGTATCCCGGACGGTACGGTATCCGTGGCTGACATCGCGGTCGATGGTTTTCTGGATGATAGCGATCGTCTCTTTGAATTATACGAATCCGCCGGGGGAGAACTGATCTGGTCGGCGGCCCCGTTCTTCGGGTTGCCGTGGGTCGAAGCCGCTTTGGGGTGCGGGGTAGTGGCGGACCTCGAGAACGGTTGCACTCGTTCGACTCCTCCGGCGGGTTTCGCCGCGAACCCTGCGATTCCTGCCTTTTCCGAAAGCAACGAATGGGTCGCGAAGATGCTTGAATTCGTCCCGGCCCTGGCCGCGCGGAGCCGTGGGCGCTATCCGGTAGGAGTCACCCTGATGCGTGGCATCTCCGACCTGCTCTCGGCTCTCTACGGCGGCGAGCAGCTAGTGTTCCGGATGTATGAGGCTCCGGAGGAGGTGCGGTCTGTCATTGAACGCCTGACGGACTTCTGGATTGCCTTCGGACGCTGCCTGCTCGACCACGTGCCTCCGTTTCACGGTGGCACGGGCGCTTTTTTCTATGGCGTCTGGTGTCCGGGGAAGACGATCTGGCTGCAGGAGGACGCTGTTGCCTTGCTCTCCCCCCGGCTATATGATGAGTTCATTCTTCCCGCCGACCGCCGAATCGCGGCGTCCTTCGAGCACTCTGTGATACACCTGCATCCGTCGCGCTTCATCCCGTCGCGTCAGTTGGCCGATACCGGCGTCGACGTGATCGAGCTTCACATCGACAAAGGCGGCCCGCCGGCCGAATCTCTCGAAAAGCATTACCGCGCGATTCTCGAGAAGAAGAGGCTGTTGGTGTGGGGTGATATCACGGATGACGATTTAGTGTTTCTGCTGACACGGCTTCCCGCCCCGGGTCTGGCAATCGAAATCGTTGTGCCCACCGCGGACGAAGCGGGGCGAGTATGGGACAAAGCAATGTCACTCATCGAGTAGGAGCGGATCAATGGTCCGCCGACCCCGTTCTTACTGGAGTCGTCCCGCCGACCACAGAATGGCGTTCCGCACCAGCTTACGATAGCCAGGGTGCCGCATCGTGCCGGCGCTGTGTCCCAACTGAATGTAGATCGCGCGGAACGATGGGTTGGGGCCCAGGTAGACCACAGGCCGGTCGTTGAGCGGATGATTGGTCTCCATCAGAACCCGGATGCCGCCGGCGTGCCACATCCCGAGATATGCCTCGTCCACCACCGGCACCGGGCCCACTCCGCGGATCACCGGATGACTTGCCATGGCCGCGACCGGGCGCGCAACGATCTCCACGCCCTCTTTGTAAGAGGACTTGGGATGCCCGTCCACCGCGTTGACAAAGAACTTGCCGCCGATCACTTCCTGGTACCACCATGGCCACGACGTGTAGTCGACGATTGCGTGGTGCGTGGAGACAACACCCTTTCCCGCTTCCACGAAAGCGCGAAGGCTGGCCATCTCGGTTTCGCCGATGGTCTCCCCCATGTCGTGCAGCAGGACGGCATCGAAGTTGTCTTTCATCGTCGGTGTGAACGCTTCCTTTGGGGAAGCGGCATGCGTCCAGACGATGTCGTCATAGCCTTCGAACAGCGTGTAGAAGGCCGGCGGGTAGCTGTGGCCGCCGGTTACGACGAGCAACCGAACGGCGTCTTTCCTGGGCGGCGGATCCGCCGTGATCCTGGCGGGCAAGGTGACCACGCCGGTGGCCGCCCACTCGGCGCCGCGGGCGAAAGCGGCCAGAAATCCCGGCTGCGACATGGCGGACAAATCGTGGCCCAGCGTGATGTGTACGGTCCTGCCGCGGCCGAACGCGGTGGTCCAGACGATTGGCTCGTCCTTGCCCGTGCCGCCGGTTTCAGGCGCACTGAAGGCGGTGGCAAGCACCTTCGTGCCCGGGAGAAGATCGAGCTTGTGATAGAGCTCGTCGTTGGCGAGAAAGCTCTCCTCCAGGCCGGCGC
>OBLU010003645.1_pt1 | contig 13932 bp, 15 predicted proteins | sample 1518681 | NCBI WGS metagenome assembly OBLU01 (sample SAMEA3539304, study PRJEB22396) | soil metagenome | biome: tundra; feature: field; material: soil | place: USA | collected 2010-05 | depth 0.15 m
AACACCCTCACCGCCAGCGAATGCGCGAACTACTTTGCCTCGTCCGGATATGTAAGCACTTAAATTGCAAATGCTCTAGTCCAGTTGGAGGGGCCTGCCGGGACGAGAGAAGAATCGCTTTAGGATTTGCCGTCAAGGCTTGCAGAACCTTCCGGCTGACTCAGGCCTGGACAGCGGCTGGATCGGATCGGTGTGACTGCTCGCGGGCCGATCGCCGCTGAAATACAAGCGCCGCGGCTCCCCTGAGCCGCTCGATATCTCCATCATGGGTGGGCAGAATCTGCGGGGGCGTTCCCACCAGCGTCAGTGCAGCCGCCTCCTTCTCAATTGCCGCGCCAAAGCGGTGCCAGGCAGACGTGATGTCCCCCGCAACCAGAATCAAGCTCGGAGAAAGGCCTGCGATAATGGGCCCCAGTCCGCGCCCAATATACATTGCCTGTTTCGCAAGTGCCTGCGCGGCAAACTGGTCGCCTTCTTCGGCCTTGTGGAGCAATTCGTGGAAAGTGATCGTCTCGGTTTCGGGCTGGAACTCCTGGTAGTACCGCAGGGCCGCCCGGCAGGACGCAAAAGTTTCCCAGCAACCCCTGCGGCCGCACGCGCAAGGGAACCCAGAGGGATCGAGAGGAATGTGGCCGAATTCACCCGCCATTCCGTGAAGACCGTTGATCAATTGCCCGTTTGCGAAGACCGCGGTTCCTACGCCCTCAGACACCGTGACCAGCACGGCGTCGCGGATCCCATCAATCCGACCAAACGTGACCTCGGCCAGCAGGCACGCGACAGCCGCGTTTTCCATAGTTACCGGCAGGTGCATCTTCTTTTCGATTGCCTGCTTCAAATCGAAATCCGGCCATTGCAGATTGGGAGCAAAGATCAAACGCTGCGTGCCGGGATCGATTCTGCCCGGAAGAGCAATGCCGATTCCTTCAATCGATTTGCCGGGCAGCGCGCGTTGCATCCTCTGCATGCACTCGGTAATGAGGCGCGTTGAGGCCGCCGGATCAGAAGTGAGAGGCACAACTGAGCGCGAGAGCAGGCGGCCATTGAGGTCCACCGTGGCGACTGTGGCTTGTTTGGGATGAATGTCAACCGCAATGACAACCAGGTCCACATTCAACTCCAGGAGTGTGGAGGGGCGTCCGCGAGGTGCGGTTGCCATGGCACCTTCGCATACCCAGTGCTCTTGAATCAGCTGCTCGACGATGAGGGAAACCGTGCTTCTTTGCAGTCCTGAACGGCGCGAAAGATCAGCCCGGGAGAGCGGCTGGTTGGCGCGGATCAATTCGAGCACAATATCGCGATTGATGCGGCGCGCAGTCTCGCTTGAAGCAAGCTGAACGTCCGTCAGATCGATATGCCTTATGCCTCTCGCGTGTTGCCGCATTTGCCCTTGAGCTTCTCCCCTGCGTCAAGGCCGTAGTCAGCCAGAGCGCGAATTCATATTCCGACCGCTTCCGAAAGGTCGAAGGATATCACGAGTCGCTGAATTCTGCGACCGTACTCAAAGTTCTCCGATCAGGAACGCCTGATCGTCCACCGCAAGGGCGACTGGGTTCCAGTCGGCTTCCAAGAACTGACCGTCAGAAGGACGAACACCGATTTCCCGCTCTCATTCAATTAAACCTTAACAATCTTCGCCGCCTGCGCGCACTATCATAGGAAGGACCGCTCCGTTGGGTTGGCTGAGCTTTGACGACTGACCTCAATCCGCTGTTCCATGACCTTACTTCAGATAAGCACGCACAAGATCGATCAGATCCTCAGCCAACTCTGGGGCGATCTGCTCTTTCACTCCGTCCACCAGGTGGAAGCGGATGTGCGTTTCCAGCACCTCGCCCATCAGCCCGTTGACACCGCCACGTACCGCTGCGAGCAGCATGAGTTGCCCGCCGCAATCCTCATCCGCTGTCAGAGACCGCTCCACCGCGTCCAGCTGTCCGCGCAGTTTCTTTACTCTTTGCAACAACTTGACCCTCCCGCGATCATGGTGAGTCATCGCTGTTCTCCTTGATTTGACAATACCAACCCCCGGTATGGTATCTACCAAGAGGTAGTACCGTTCCGATTCCCATTGTATGCCTGCCAACCCACCGCGCGCATCTACATATAAAGGCCCATCAATGCTCTACTTTGCGGATCACCGACACTCTCCGTTCTACTTCGCTCCCACACTTGTCGGCGTGTGCGTGGCACTGACCATGGCCTTGTCTCTGAACCCCAACCTCGCGGTCGCCCAAGCGGCCGATTCCCTGCCTTCTGCACCCGAACCGCAACTCCAGTCTGTGCAACCACTTGCCCAGAATAGTCCGGCCCAGACCTTGCTCCCGTCCGCGCAGGATGGCTACGGGCGCAAAGCCACCGACTTGAGTCCCGTGGGGCACGAGCCGCAGGATGCCCCCATCGTCGCTATGGCCCGGCATCCCGACAGCCAGTCCTGGTGGCTCTCCGGCCAGGCCAACATCATTTTTCAGGGCCGCCTGCCGTTTCATGAGCTCTACGAGGGCACCAACAGCTTCCGCAATTCGGCAGAATACAAGACCTCTCTGCTTGGCACAATCTACACAGCGCTCAGGCCCACGCACTCGATTCGCTACAACACCGATCTGATTCTCGATATGGAGAGCACCGGCGGCCGCGGCCTCAGCCAGGCTCTGGGATTGGCCGGCTTCACCAACCTGGACGTGGTGCGCAATCCCAACCTAGGTCCAATGCCTTATCTCTCCCACTACGAGATTCATCAGGTCATCGGCTTCACGCAACAGTTAACGAGTCAGGATCCCGGACCCTGGGCGCTGGCCCCGAGTGTGCCCGTGCGGCGCATCGAGTTCCGCATCGGCAAAATGTCGGTGCCTGACTTCTTTGACCTGAACGAAGTAGGCTCTGACTCACATTTGCAATTCATGAACTGGGCGGTGGACAACAACGGCGCATGGGACTACGCCGCCGACACTCGAGGCTACTCGGTAGGCGGCATGGCCGAGTATGACGACAGGATATGGAGCGTGCGCTACGGCATCTTCGCCATGCCCACCGTCGCCAACGGCATTGATATGGACTGGGCCTTCAGCCGCGCTCATGGCCAGAATGGCGAATTCGAGTTGCGGCACAGCCTGGTTCAAAAACGCAAAGGGACCGAACGGTTGCTCTTCTACGCCAACCGCGCACACATGGGCACCTATCGCGAGGCCGTCGAGGATTTCCTCAATGGGACTGACACCGCCAAGTATGGAGTAGCTGTTCCTACCATCACCCTTCACGAGCATTTTAGCGCGCTCAAATACGGCGTGGGCTATAACGCGGAGCAGGAGGTCACGGAGAATCTCCGGGTGTTTGCGCGCTTCGGCTGGAACGAGGGCCAACACGAAACCTTCGCCTACACCGAGATAGATCAGACCGTTCTGGCCGGCGCGGACTACGCCGGAACCCGGTGGCATCGCCCCGTGGACAAGGTTGGTCTCGCCGTCGTCTCCAACGCGATCAAGGCGGATCACAGAGAGTATCTGAAGCTAGGCGGCCTCGGCTTCCTGCTGGGTGACGGCAATCTCAACTACGGCCGCGAGAACATTGTTGAGAGCTACTACAACTGGCATGCCTGGCGCGGCCTCTTCTATGCCCTCGACGTGCAGCATATCGACAGTCCCGGCTACAACCGCGACCGTGGTCCTGCCTGGGTGGGTTCAGTGCGGGCACATGTGGATTTTTGAACAACAGGGAACAGGGAGTAGGGAACAGGAGCGGTTCGCCCGATTCGAAGATCCGGTTCATCTTGCGAGTGGCGTGCTTAAAGGACGAATGCCGTTCACTTACTTGCCCTCCGTGCCCGGCTGCGGTTGCGTCTGCGGCTCCGGTGGTAGCGTCACGATCACCTCGTTAGGCTTGGCATAGTGAAGTTTTTCCCGCGCCAAAATCCCCATGGCCTCAGGATCGGACTTGAGCCGCTCAATGCGTCCGTGCAGCCGAGCATTCTCATCCTGCAGGTTTTTGATCTCCTGCTGCAACTGCTTGTCCTGAGTGCGTTGCTGTTGCCACCCCGAGAGGCCATGCTTGCCGTTGACCACGTGCCAGGTAAGCAGCAGAGCCAGCCCCACGGCTACGGCGGTGCCCGCAGGACGCCATACCCGCAGCGTCCAGTCGAGCGCCCGCTTGGGGATTGGGCCAGTGCCAGCCGCGTCGCCAGCCTTGCCCTCCGTCCCACGGTTTCCTGACTGTGTTTTGTCGCCCAGCATTCTCCCTCGCGGCCTGCTTATTCGAGCACAAACTTCTCTGCTGCTGCCTTCAGAGCTGCAGTGTCCTGCTCCCTGCGCGCTTCCGTATAGGCCCGCACGACAGGTTCTGTCCCTGAAAGCCGGTAGCACACCCACGAACCATCTTCGAGAATGAGTTTCAGGCCATCGGTTCGCACTACGCCTGTGACCTTGCGCCCGCTCAGCTCCGTCGGATCAACCTTCAACTTCTCAGTGAACGCGGCCTTGACCTCCGGGGTCAAGTGGAAGTTCTCGCGAATGGGGTAGAAGGAACCAACCTTGTCAAACAGTTCCCTCAGTTGGACCTTGAGCATCTTGCCGCGCGTGGCCACCATCTCTGCGACAAGCAAGCCGGCCACAACACCATCCTTCTCCGGCACGTGTCCTCGAATCGTCAGCCCCGCCGACTCCTCGCCGCCGATGGCGATCTTGTCCGCAATAATCAGCTCGCCGATGTACTTGAAACCGACTGGCGTTTCGTAAAGCGGGACCTTGTGGTAATCGGCCAGCGCGTTGATCAGGTTCGTCGTCGCCACGCTCTTGGCCACGCCGTTCTTCCAGCCGCGCGTCTCGACCAGGTAGTCAAACAAGAGCGCAATGATGTAATTGGGCTGGATGAAGGTTCCGTCAGCATCCACAATGCCAAAGCGGTCCGCGTCTCCATCCGTGGCAATGCCCAGGGCGGCGCCGATCTCCTTCATCTTCGCCTTGCAGTCGCCCAGCAGGTGGTCGTCCGGCTCCGGCGCATGGCCACCGAACAGCACGTCGCGGTAGTCGTGCACCGTCTCTACAGTGACACCGGCCTCGCGCAACAGGTGGCAGGGATAGCCGCGACCCGCGCCCCAGAAGGGATCGTAGACCACCTTGATTCCTGATTTAGCGATTGCCTTCAGATCGACCAACTCGGCCAACCGCTTCAGAAACGCCGGCTTCACATCGGCCGTATCGAAGGTGACTCCCTCTGCCTTGGGGATGTTGAAGCCGTCGCTCAGCCCCGCAATCGCCGCCTCAATTTTTTTCGTTACCTCGGGCAGAGCCGGAGCGCCGTCGTGCGTGGAGAATTTGATGCCGTTGTACTCCGGCGGATTGTGCGAGGCGGTAAAGTTAATGGCTCCGGAGGTCTTGAGTTCCCGCACGGCATAAGCAATTGCAGGCGTTGGCGCCGCATCCGGAATCACAATCGGCGTGATGCCGGCCGCATCCAGCACGTTGGCCGCCTCAGCTACAAATGCCTCGCCCAGAAACCGCGGATCGCGTCCTACCAGGACCCGGTGCGGCTCCGGCTGCGTCTTCACATAGGCGGCAATCCCCGCCACCGCCAGCCGGATGTTGGCGAAGGTAAACTCCTCGGCCACAATCGCCCGCCAGCCGGACGTGCCAAATTTGATCGCTGTGCTCATCGTCTTTCTCCACATGCGTCCGCCACCGCGAACCGCAAAGTCCATACTGCCTTAGTCGGCTCCTCACTGCAAGTCATTCCACTCCTTGTGACCCAGCCCTGAAGAATCAGCCCTCACTTGCAGGATTTAAGACTAGATTGGGAACAGATTGAGACACGTCCGGAGACTACCCTATGCCGAAACCCAGCGCGACTGCAGGTCCAGAAGCCCGCGTCGTCCTGACCACCGAAGCCACACCCGAGGAGGCTGAGCGGCTTGGCCGCACCTTGGTGGAAGAAAGGCTGGTGGCCTGCGCCACGATGATCCCAACCGTTCAATCGATCTACCGCTGGGAAGGGCAGGTGGAGACTTCGGGCGAAATCCTGATGCTGCTCAAAACCGTTGCCGACCAACTGCCTGCGCTGGAAGCCCGCCTCATCGAGTTGCACAGCTACCAGACCCCGGAGTTTCTGGTTTTGCGGGTGGAAGCGGGCTGCCAGCCCTACCTCGACTGGATTGAATCGTCACTGCGGAGGGTCTGAAGGCTGCCGCGGAGCCGGTACCCCTCTGGTATTCTGGCTTACAGCGGTTGTGCCTGCGCTCAAGACCAGGCAAGACATCAGCAGGGCCCTTTCGTTTTGGAAGACCGCTCTTTTTTTACGATGCGCTGGTTAATGATCGGACTTCTCGTCTCGCTGGTTGCGCTGCTGGTTGCAGCCGCTGGCGGGGCGCGTCATATCTGGATCCAGCGCTCAAAGCTCAATCGAAAGCCGGCCGTGGGCGCCGGCGAACCCAACAGCCGGGCCCTCAACTCGAAGCAGAACCCGAGCCATACCCTGAACAACGACCCGAGCGACGAATCAGACCTCTAGCCCCGAAGGAACTCTCGTGAGCAAAGTATTCCCAATCCAGTTTGGCCCTGATGCAGCCACCTCTTCCCCGGTGGCCGCAACATTAACTTTGCTTCGCAAGGCAGGCATCGTTCTGGCCGGAAGCGCTCTGGTGGTTGTCTGCGCCCATATTGCACTGCCGTTGTACTTTACCCCGGTGCCACTCACGCTGCAGACCCTGGCCGTCCTGCTTCTGGGGCTGCTGCTCTCTCCGCGAATGGCCGCAACTACACTCAGCGCCTATCTTGCCGAAGGCGCGCTGGGGCTGCCGGTCTTTGCGCCAGGACCGCTGAGTTCCAGCGGTTTTGCGCACCTGATTGGACCCACGGGTGGCTATCTGCTTGCTTACCCGTTGGCTGCTGCCCTGACTTCGTTCCTTTGGCGCAGAATGACCTGGAGTGCAGGGCGCGGGTTTACAGGCGCCGCAATCAGCGCCACAGCCGGCAGTGTCCCGATCCTGGCCTTTGGCGGTGTCTGGCTGGCCGTTTTGACGCACGCCTCGGCCCAATCCATCCTGACCCTCGCCGTGCTTCCTTTCCTCCCCGGCGACGCGCTTAAAGCTATCGCTGCCGCTGCGCTGGCTGCCGGATCTGTTCGCCTGCGCCGTCGCATCGGATAGCCGCTCCGCTGTTTCGTTTTCAGCTTTTCCCATTGCAGTTTTCCCTGAAAGGATTCCTACTAATCGTGAGTACTCAGAAATCCGGAGTTGCCAAACCCGACGCTCCGCTCGATATCTCCATTGCCCATAGTCCCGACTCGGATGACGCCTTTATGTTCTATGGTCTCGCGACCAACAAAGTTCGCGTTCCGGGCTACCGCTTTACTCATACTCTTTGCGACATTGAGACCTTGAATCTCCGCGCCCGCGACGAAGCCTTCTACGACGTCACAGCCATCAGCTTCCACGCATATCCTTACCTGCAGGACAACTACACGCTGATGGGTTGCGGCGGCAGCGTCGGCGAAGGCTACGGCCCCATGGTAGTCTCTGCTCGCCCGCTTGCGCCTGAGGGCCTGGGCCGTGTGAAGGTCGCTGTTCCGGGCACGCTGACCACAGCTTACCTGGCCCTGAAAATCTTCAATCCGGAGATCGAGACGGTAACCGTTGCCTTCGATCGCATCATCCCAGAGATTCTTGCCGGCAACTTCGATGCCGGACTCATCATTCACGAGGGACAGCTCACCTTCTCTTCCAGCGGCCTCTACAAGGTTCTCGATCTCGGCGTCTGGTGGCGCGAAACCACCGGCCTGGTCCTGCCCCTGGGCGGCAACGCCATCCGCCGCTCGCTTGGCGCCGATACCTTGAGGATCGTGACCAAGGCTGTCCACGACAGCATCCAGCACGCTCTGGACCACCGCGAACAGGCCCTCGAATACGCCATGCAGTTTGCTCGCGACCTCGACGCGCGCCTGGCCAATCGATTCGTCAGCATGTACGTGAACGACCGCACCCTCGATTACGGCTCCGACGGCCGACAGGCCATCCGCAAACTACTCGAGCTTGGCCATGAACGCGGAATCATCCCAATCGCTCCGCAGGTGGACTTCGTCGACTAGCTGGTTCGCTGGGCCTCAATTGCGAGAAGAGAAGACGGCGGGCCGGCCCCCTGCCGGCGAATCAATGCTCTCCAGCCAAGGCTCGTGGACCACAGTTGCCGTGCAGGGGCCAAATGTGCAGACTCGAATCTCTCTTAGCGCTGCCTCATGTTGTAGTGAGTCGAGAACAGCGCGCAGGATGGTTCCGATGAACGGCGTGTATAGATAGAAGACCGTTCCGGCCGACAGATCCGCCTCGCGCGCGTCCTGCTGGATAAAGGTCACGTTGCTCAGCTTCAACGCCCGAGCGCTCTGCCGTGCGCAGTGGACATACGCGGCCTCAAGCTCAATGCCGATGCTGCGGGCGACGGTACAGATGCCGGCCAGCAAGGGAACGTGGCCCAGCCCGGAGCCGAAATCGACCAGCACATCCCGTTCTCCGAGTCCGATGCGGCCGATCAGATCGAAGATGTGGCGCGCCGGCGTAGGTTGATAAGGCACCATCTCCGAGTCCAGCTGGGCACCCCGCATTTCGGGACTTTCCAACTGCAACACTCCGCCGATCAACTCATCGAGATCGTCATAGGATTCTGCATTCACGCGACTGGCCGCGCCGTAATCCGGACCTGATTGGTCTATCGACCTAAGCAAGAGATCGTGCCCGTCTCTCCGCTGAATCTGACCGCGGATGGCTTGATAGAGTGCGAGGTTAACAACCTCCAGCCTGTTGTAAAGTTGCTTCGCTCGTTGATAGATTTCCGCCTCGACGGACTGGGCGGCGGGGACAGGTGATTCGCCGTTCAAGAGATAGGCATCAAGGCGGTCAAGCGCATCGATGCGCAGGCGCACCCGATCTGGTCGGTCGAGCGAACGATCGCCCTCCAGTTCCGCAATTAGACTCAGCAACTCATCTATCATTCGCCGGAGGCTCCGTCCGTCCAGTGTGCCACAGAGCATCAGCGACGCCGCGAAGAATAGAGAACCACTTTGGTTGAGTTCTGATGCGGTACCAACGGCACCCAGATTTCCTCCAAAGGTCATTGAAGCTGCCAAATGATTCTTTCGCGGTTCTCTAAATTTTTCCTAACCATCGCCGATGCATGCAGAAAGGAGTCTCCACACGATGCTCGCAAACGCCTCTCCGACTTTCCTGCTTGCTTCTCACGAGGCCGCTCTCCTCGCTGACCTTGAATCGGTCCTTCTCTCATCGGGCGCTCGCGTGGAGATCGTGTTCTCCGCAGACGCTGCGCTGGCGTCCATGATTGCACCGCGCCCTCTTAGCCTGGCGCTCCTCGATGTCAACCTGCCCGGCATGGAAATCTCCGAATTACTCAGAGCAGTGCGCGTGCTGGTGAGCAGCAAGAGGCTCCCGATTGTCCTGATTTCGGACACAGTGACGCAGGAATGGGCCAGCCGCCTGGCTGAGGGCATGATTGACGACCTGATTCCCCGCACAGCTGAGCTGAGCTACTGGCAATTGCGGCTTGACCAGGTGCGGCGCCGCCAACGCTACCAGCGAGAGATCGATACGCTCCGCGAGGGCGCCATGCTCAACGCACAGATGGATCACCTGACCGGCGTCTACAACCGCGAAACGATGCTTTCGATGCTATTTCGCGAAAGCGACATTGCGCAGCGGATGAACAGCTCCCTGTGCATAATCCTCTTTGACATCGACGACTTTGGCCATTGGAACTCGCGGCTAGGTGCGAACGCATGCGACGAGTTGCTATGCCAGATCGTGGGCCGCACCTCGCGACTGTTGCGGACGTATGACCTACTGGGCCGGCCCGGCATGGATGAGTTTCTCATTCCCTTCCGGGCTGTAGCCCCGAGAATGCTGGCATGCTGGCGGAGCGGATTCGCGCCGAGGTTTTTTTGCAGCCCCTTCCATGTCGGCGCGGAGTCCATCCGCCTGTCGGCTTGCATTGGCATTGCGACAAGCCAGGGACGGTCTCCGATGGTGGTTCTGCGCGAAGCGGAGAAGGCGCTCCAAATTGCCAAGAACGCTGGGCCTGAATCGATCCAGTGCTTCAACAACTGCACGCAAACTCGTGCCGCGCCGGTTGCGTTCCTCTCCCCAACCTCCGGAGACGAACTGCTGGCCTGGTAGCAAGGGATTCGAAATGCGGGTGAGGGGCGGCTGTGGCACTGGCGCGATTCGTCCGCCGACTGCAGGCGGGTCTGCATTCCACGGCATTCTCTGGCGCGGGTGTGGGAGCTCCCCGACTCTATGCTGAAGTCCCGATCCTCATCTCATCCTTTTCCTTCTTCAACCCCAGAAACTCCTGAAAGACGTCATTGGAGAGCAGCTGTCCCTGAGCTGTAAGACAGACTGTCTTACCGTCCGAACTCAGAAGGTCATCCTCCGCAAGCCCCCGCACAACTTCCATCGCGCGCGAAACCGTTTCCCTTCCGAACTCACGCTGCAGCATCGCCACGTCTACCCCCGCATTGAGGCGTAGCCCCAGAAACCATGCCTCTTCGTGCTGCCGCGCAGGAGAGTGCCAAGCGGTCTCAGCAGGCTTTGGTCCATCAAGAAATGCTCCCAGGTCGTCTGTAGTCGTCGAGCGCAATACAAACCCGGATCCCGCGCTATCTGCTTCACGCAGCATGGACGAAGCATCCAGCCCCAACCCCAGATACGGCCGCCTCTGCCAATAGCGCAGATTGTGCCGCGAAGCAAACCCTAGCCGGCAGAAATTCGAGATCTCATACTGGCCCAGCCCAGCCGCTCCCAGCCGCTCGATCGCCGCCGCGTACATCTCCGCAATCGCGTCGTCGGTTGGGATCTGCTCCGCGAAATACCGTGCGCCGCCGCCCAGCATCTCCCGCCCCAGACGCGAGTCCTCATCCACTTCAAGCATATACACGCTGGCGTGAGGGAGGCCGCACTCCACCAACGTCGACAGCGACTCATCCCATGAAGCAAACGTCTGCCCAGCCAGCCCCGCAATGAGGTCCACGTTGAGGTTGGCGATGCCGGCCGCGCGAAGCCGGCGCAGATCGTCCAATACCGTTGCCCGGTTATGCAGCCGTCCGCTTAGGTGCGCTTCGCGATCGATGAACGACTGGACGCCCAGGCTCACGCGATTCACCCCGGCGGCGACAAGTGCCTCCAGCGTTTCATCCGCAATTTGTCCCGGTGCGCACTCGACGGTGATCTCCGCATCGGCCTGAAAGTGGAATTCCGCCCGCATCGCCGCAAACAGCTGCTCCAGCAACTCAGGCGCCAGCAGGCTGGGCGTCCCTCCACCGAGGTAGACCGTGTCCACGCGGCGCGGAGGTTCAACGCCCATCTCTGCAGCCCATCCCGCAGCAGCTCGTGAATCCTCAATCACACGCTCTACGTAGCGCGCATGATCGCTGGCGGGATAGACCCCGGACGCAAAATTGCAATAGGTGCACTTCGAGCGGCAAAAGGGGATCGAGATGTATAGGCCGAGCGCGCCGGCGTTCTCAACAGCCATTTGATGATTGTTTCACGCAAGCTCCGATCCCCGGATCGGCTCCATGTTCCATGAACCTTGTTGTGCAAGAATTGAAGTGAGGAGACCCCAGTTTGAAAGCCTGGCCTATCCTGGCAATCGCCTTTATCGAATCCAGTTTGTTCCTCGGTCATTGGTTCATTTACCACACTCTGGTTGTGTTCTTAGCGGGCAGTCTGAGTTCTGCAGCGACCCAGGGGCTGAGGAACTCGCTCTTTCTGCTGGCCTTCAGTTTCGTTGCGGCCGCCTTAGTGGGCTTTCGCTATTCGAATCCGGCTGTGTCATTTTTCTATTTAGTTGCCGCGGTCTGGCTGGGAGTGTTCGATTTCTTTCTCCTGGCCGCGTTCCTTTGCCGGCTGGTGGATTCTTCACTACATCTGGCCGGGTTGCATCAGAACCGCCCTTTGACAGCTACCTTCCTCTTCGCTGTCGCCCTTCTGGTCTGCGTATACGGCTTGTTGAATGCCAGAAGGATTCGGCTCCGCCGCGTCCCTGTCCATCTGCCTAACCTGCCTGCGGCGTGGCGTGGTCGCACAGCGCTTCTCTTCAGCGATCTCCACCTGGGCCACATCAACCGCCTCGGGTTTAGCCGCCGCATTGCGGCGATGGCCGCACGTCTCAACCCAGACGTCATCCTCATTCCCGGCGATGTCTTCGATGGCACACCTGTCGCTCCCGACCGCCTGGCCGCTCCGTTCAAACAGCTCTCCCCGCCCTTCGGCATCTACTTCACCACGGGCAACCATGACGAGTTTGGCAGCACGGCAAAGTACATTGCTGCTCTCACCGGCGCCGGAATTCGGGTTCTGGCCAATGAAAAAGTCGTGGTCGATGGCCTGCAGATCCTTGGCATTCCGTATCACGACTCAACCTACCCCATTCGAATGAAAGCCAAGCTGGACGATCTGCGGCCGGACCCCGGCACCGCAAGCATTCTGCTCAGCCACGTTCCCAACCGTTTGCCCATCGTTGAACAAGCCGGCGTCAGCCTCCAGCTCTCCGGCCACACCCACGGCGGCCAGATCTTCCCCTTCACGTGGATGACTCGCCGTGTCTTTGGCAAGTTCACCCGGGGTTTGCACAACTTCGGCACGCTCCAGGTCTACACTTCGTATGGCGCTGGAACCTGGGGCCCACCCATGCGCGTCGGAACCAATTCAGAAATGGTCTTGCTCACCTTTGAATAAGCGCCTTTCAAGCTACAATGTAGTTACGTTGCTACAAGGAGGCTACTGCCGTGGCAATCACTACCCTTTCCAGCCGGGAGTTCAATCAAGGCACCAGCCGCGCCAAGAAGGCGGCCAAACGGGGCCCCGTCTTTATTACAGACCGCGGACGGCCTGCCCACGTTTTGTTAACGATAAAGGAATACGATGAGATTACGAACAAGCGGACCAATATCCTCGACCTACTGGCAGTGCCAGGGCTCGCGGAGATTGATTTTCAACCGCCCCGCCTGGCCGGGAAACTCTTCCACCCCGCCGATCTCTCATGATGTATCTCCTCGATACAAACGTTGTGTCCGAGATGCGCAAGGCCTTTCCTACGCCGAATCGCCCATCAAAGTCAAAGATTGATAGGCACGTTCAGGCGTGGGTCGGGTCTGTTTCAGCTTCTGAACTCTATCTGTCAGTCGTCACGGTTCTCGAACTCGAGTTGGGCTTCCTTCTCCTTGAACGCCGCGATCCGGTGCAGGGCGCGTTTATCCGTTCATGGATTCGGGGGCGGGTGCTGGAGTCTTTCTCAGGGCGCATCCTTGCGGTGGATGTTGCCATAGCACAACGCTGCGCTTCCTTCCATATGCCTGACCCTCTGGAAGATCGCGATGCTCTTATCGCCGCGACGGCTCTGGTTTATGGCATGACCCTCGTCACCCGAAACGTCGGCCACTTCGAGCGCACCGGGGTCGCAATCCTTAACCCATGGCTGGCATGAAAAGTGCGTTGGAAGGTCCTACCGGTTTAGACTTGCCTTTCTGAACCGGAAAGGCAAATCAAATGCAGTTGTTGAGCAAGCGCATTCTCTCAATGATTTCGATGGTTATTCTGGCGGCAAGCGTCACCGCTGCCCAAGTTCCGTCGGCACCTGCTCCCAGTTCCAATCTCGACTTTCCCACCGTCCTCTACGGAGCCGCCTACTACAACGAGTACATGCCGCAAGACATGCCTGGCGGCCAGGCTGCCCGCCTCGACAAGGATGTAGCCCTGATGAAGGCCGCGGGCCTGAACGTGGTCCGCATGGGCGAGTCCACATGGAGCCTCTGGGAGCCGGAAGACGGCGAGTTCGACTACGCCTGGATGGACCGCATCGTCGACGCGATGGGCAAGGCCGGCATCAAGGTGATCCTCGGCACGCCCACCTATTCCATCCCAGCATGGATGGCCCACCAGCATCC
>OBLU010003646.1_pt1 | contig 13932 bp, 11 predicted proteins | sample 1518681 | NCBI WGS metagenome assembly OBLU01 (sample SAMEA3539304, study PRJEB22396) | soil metagenome | biome: tundra; feature: field; material: soil | place: USA | collected 2010-05 | depth 0.15 m
GGACAAGCCAGGGTGGGGACCGGCGCTCTGGTTCACGTTTGCGGTAACCTTTGCGGCGCTGCTGCGGCCGGATGGAGCGCTGGCCGCGGTGGCGCTCGCTCCGGCGCTGCTGGTGGGTGTGCGAAGCGGCGCGGGGACGTCGACGACGCGGTCGCGGATTGTGCGCATGGCGGTTGTTTGCACGCTGCTGGCGCTGGCGCCATTTGCGGTTTGGACGGCAAGAAACTGGCGGGTATTTCACGTGTTTGAGCCGCTGGTTCCCGCGTCGGCTACCGATCCGGGAGACCCGGTGTATTCCGGATTCGACGAGTGGGTGAAGACGTGGTGCCTGGATTTCGTGTGCACCTACCAGGTGTATTGGAACGTGCCCGGGGATCCGCTCGATATCAGCGAGGTGGCGAGCCGGGCCTTCGATACGCCGGCGGAGCGTAAGGAGACGGCGGCACTTTTTGACGCGTACAACGACAACGGTTTCAACGTGACGCCGGAGATCGACGAGGGCTTTGCGCGGCTGGCGCGGGAACGCGTAGCGGGACATGCGCTACGAAGCTACGCCTGGCTGCCGCTGGGACGTGTGGCCGATATGTGGGTGAGGCCGAGGGTGGAGAATCTGCCCATCGATCTGGACTGGTGGGTCTATGCGCATCACCACGTGGAGACGCGCTTCAGCTGGGCGTATGCAGGGCTGAATGCGCTTTATCTCTGCCTGGGCATTGCAGGGCTGTTTTTGCGGCCCCGGATGTGGCAGTGGATGCTGGCGTACATGCTGTTGCGGAGCGCGATGTTGCTGACCGTGTCGGCGCCGGAAGCGCGTTATACGCTGGAGTGCTTTCCGATGTTGTTTGCGCTGGGCGGAGTTGCGGTGAGCGCCGCGGTGAAAAAGCTTACGATGTTTTCGAGTTCCTGAGGTTCTTGGTTTCCCACCCTTGCCGCGATGAAGCTGCGTTAAGGATGGGCACCCACTTCGCTTGGGCGGGCTCCGAATTAGAGAAAAGGGAGTATAGATCCGCTTGCCTTTTAGCGGTCGACGAACTGGGTTTTGCTGTCGGATTTGAGCTTGAATGCATCGTCGGGCAGGGACTGATTGACCTTGATGTTGAAGTAATGACAGACGCGGGATTGGCCCTGGCCTTCGTCGAAGACCTGCCTGAGGCTGACGCCGCGCGCCGGGTCGACCCAGATCGTGACCTTGGGGAGATTGTTGCGTACGGCGGGATCTTTGGCGACCAGTTCGAGCTTATCGGTTTTGATGCCGTTGATGGCTTCCTGGCCGTCGTATGTGATGTTCCACTTGTCAGCAAGATCTTTGCCGCTGGCTCCGAAACCTAGCAGGAGATACCCTTCAAACTGCTTCGCCTTCTTGAAGCGGGTTACCTGGTCGATCATGGGCTCAAAGAGTTCGAGGGCACCGTCGGCATACATGTAGACCTTGGGTACCGGCTTGCCATTCACTTCAGTGATATGTGCCGCCATTTTGAAGGATTTGGCTTCGCGCTCGTAGTAGGCGGTGCCTTTCTGGACGTCGGTATCGGGGATCGGCTCGGTTTGGATGGAGTCGAATTCGAAGTCGGCGGCGGTGGAGTGGAAGCGGGCTGCGGCGAGGTCAAGCTGGTGCAATACGGACTGGAGGTCGTCGGCGGCAAACAAGGCGCGACCCGGCAAGAGCAGTATTGTCAGTGAAGCAAGAACAACGAGATTTCTTTTCAGGGACATAGGCTTCCTTACCTCTTGGATGCGACGAGGCGGTCAACGGACGGATTCTTTGTGGCAGCAAATCTGCTAACCCTCTCCTGTTGAGCCTTTTACCGGCGGGTACCGCATCGTGCTATTGGACGTGGGATTGCGGGTCTGGGTACAGCATCGCTGGCCTACTGCCTAGCGGTGTGCCCAGATTCGCCAGACGGGGTTGCCTTGCGCGTCCGTGCCCGTCTCCCAGCGTTGCACGAAAACTGCGTCACCGGTCACGGGCTCAATGGCCGCGCGCAGCACTTTTCTCACTTCGCGGTCAGAGGCGCCGGGAGGAATGTTGACGTCGACGGCCTGCACTGAGACGATGACGCCGCGTCCGTCGTTGCCGACGACTTGGATGGGATGCTGCGGCGCGGGCGCACGGGATGGCGTGTCGCCGTAGTTCCACAGTTGGGGCGTAATGAAAATGAACAGCAGAATCAACGTCACCATTACGTCGTAGTGGACATTGCCGCGGGGATAGGTCCAGTAGAAATAACTTCTCAGAATCCTGTTCATTGCACCCTTACTTTGTGATGCGTTCCATGCCGCCCATATAGGGCCGCAGCACTGCGGGAATAGCGATCGAACCGTCGGCCTGCTGGTAGTTTTCGAGAATCGCGAGCCAGGTGCGGCCCACGGCCAGGCCGCTGCCGTTGAGAGTGTGGACAAATTCGGTTTTGGTCTTGGGGCCCGAGGGTTTGAAGCGGATGTTGGCGCGGCGCGCCTGGAAGGCCTCGAAGTTGGAGCAGGAAGAGATTTCCCGGTAGAGTTGCTGGCCGGGAAGCCAGACCTCAAGGTCGTAGGTCTTGGCGGCGGCGAAACCGGTGTCGCCTGTGGAGAGAAGCACGCGGCGGTAGGGCAGGTTGAGCGCTTCAAGAACTTCCTCGGCGTCACGGGTGAGGCGCTCATGCTCGGCGTCGGACTCTTCGGGGCGGGTGAACTTGACCAGTTCGACTTTTTGAAACTGGTGCTGGCGAATGATGCCGCGCGTGTCTTTGCCAGCGGCTCCGGCCTCGGCACGGAAGCAGGGCGTGTAGGCGGTGAGTCGAATGGGGAGGCGCGCTTCGTCGAGGATTTCGTCGCGATAGAGATTGGTGACCGGAACCTCGGCTGTGGGGATGAGCCAATGGTCGTTGTCTTTAAATTCGCCGCGGCTGACCGCCTCGACGTCGGCATCGGAGCAGCGGAAGAGATCTTCGGCGAACTTGGGCAACTGGCCGGTGCCAAAGAGGCTCTTGCTATTGACCATGAAGGGCGGCAGGACTTCGGTGTAGCCGTGCTTCCCGGTGTGCAGATCGAGCATGAAGCTGATGAGAGCGCGTTCGAGGCGTGCGCCGGCTCCCATGTAGACGGCGAAGCGCGCGCCGGAGAGCTTCGTCGCGCGTTCGAGGTCGAGAATGCCGAGCTGCTCGCCGAGTTCCCAGTGGGGCTTGGCTTCGAAGTCGAAGCTTGGCTTCGTGCCCCAGGTCTTTACGGTGACGTTGTCGGCTTCGGAAGTGCCGGTGGGAACTTCGTCTCGCGTGAGATTGGGAATGCTGGCGAGGGCGAGGTGCATCTGCTCGTCGAGAGCGGACGCCGTTTTATCAAGTTCATCGAGCCGGGCCTTGAGGGCGCGGGTTTCTTCCATCAGGGCGGCTGCGTCCTGGCCCACTTTCTTGCGCGCGCCGACTTGCTGGCTGAGATCGTTGCGAAGAGCCTTGAGTTTTTCGGCCTGCGTGATGGCTTCGCGGCGGCTTTGGTCGAGGGCGCGAAAATCGCCCAGCAGGATGGCGGGGTCGGCGCCACGAGCACGCAGTTTTTCTTCTACTTGTTCCAGGTTGGAACGGACAAAATTCAAATCGAGCATTGCTTACTTAGTTTAACTGACGGGTTTGGAAAACAGCCGGTCAGAGTGGCTACGAAACCTCTTGTTTTTGCTCGGCCGAGCTGGCCGGCCCCTCCGTGATCTGATCTTGCCAGCCAGGGAGGTTCTGGCTGCCGGTAATGAGGCGCGCGTCGCTGGTGAAGGTGAAGTAGGTCCAGATCCACGCCGCGAAAACGGAGACACGGTTACGGAAGCCGATGAGGAAGAAAATGTGCACAACAAGCCAGGTGACCCACGCGACCAGGCCGCTCAAATGCGCTTTGAAGGGCCACTCGACTTTGGCTACGGCGGCATTGCGCCCGATGGTGGCCATGTCGCCCTTGTCGAAATAACGGAAGGCGGGGCGCGGCTTCTGGGCCAGATCGGCGGCAATCATCTTACGGACGTGATCTCCCATCTGCATGGCAGGCTGGGCCACGCCAGGCACCTGGTGGCCGTCCTGTTCGAAGTGGGCCAGGTCGCCAAGGACGAAGACTTCAGGCAGGCCGGGGGGATTGAGCCGATCGTCGATGAGAACGCAGCCGCGCCGGTCGACGGGGGCGCCCAGCATCTTGCCGAGCGGCGACGCCTGAACGCCGGCAGCCCAAAGGGTGACCGCGGCCTGAATGTGCTGGCCGTTTGCTTCGACCCAGCCAGGCCCCACGGCGGTCACGTTGGTCTTGGTGCGAACCTCAACGCCCAGCCTCGCTAGTTCGGCCTCGGCTTTGGCGGACAGGTCGGGCGGGTAGGCGGCGAGCACCCGGGGACCGGAATCCATCAGGATTACGTGGGCCTCGGCGGGATTGATGTGGCGGAAATCGTGACGCATGAAGAGTTGGGAGATGTCGCGAATCGCTCCGGCCAGTTCCACGCCGGTGGGGCCGCCACCGATGACGCAAAAGTTCAGCGGAGGATGCCAGCCATGCTCCTGCTTCGCCCGCTCTGCCAGTTCGAAGGCAAGGAGCACGCGGCGGCGAATTTCAAGGGCATCTTCAATCGATTTGAGGCCCGGGGCAAGCGGCGCCCAGTCGTCGTGTCCGAAATAGGAATCGGTCGAGCCCGTGGCCAGTACCAGGTAGTCATAGGGCAGGTTGGCGCCGGAAGCCAGCGCCACATGACGTGCCTCCACGTCGATGCCGACCACCTCATCCATGAGCACCTCGGTGTTCTGTTGATGACGCAGAATGGTGCGGATGGGCTGGGCGATTTCAGCCGGCGAAAGCACGGCCAGCGCTACCTGGTAGAGCAAGGGTTGAAAGGTGTGGTGGTTGCGACGGTCCAGAACCGTTACATCCACCGGCAAATCGCCTATGCCCTTGGCCGCGTGAAGTCCGCCGAATCCGCCGCCGACAATGACGACGCGGGGCCGGCGAGACGGGGATTCGGGATTCAGTGGCTTGGTCAGTTTACTCATTGCGCTCCACGTTTTTGATGCCGGAGAGCGCAAATTGGTGACAGAGCTTTCGAGCGGGCCTCAGGGATGCTGTTCGATAGCGATGCCGAGGGTGCTGGAGTTGCCGGTGGCGGCGACGCCGATGAGGGAGGTTGGGGTGCCGGGCAATGAGGCGGGGCTGAAGATGACGGTGCCGTCGACGGCAGAAACGGCCGAAGAGGAATTGGTGGCGAGAAGCTGGGAAGAGCCGCAGCGGCCGTGCGGAGAGCAAGGCGGAGCCCAGGCGTAGAGGGTCTGATACAGCGTGACGGTGCCGCCGGCCATGGGATTTCCGTTCATGTCACGAAGGCGGAGGACGATCTGGGTGGGCGTTCCAGAGACGGCCATGCTTTGCGCAGTGCCGGAGACCGCTTGGAGCCAGGCATATTCGGGACGCGCGCCGAGGACGGTGAAGTTGGCGCAGTTGCTAGTGCCGTTGACACAGGCGGTTGAGGTGGACTGCTGGCCTTCAGCCAGCGGACCGACGGTGAGTGTTTTGGAGGCGATGCCGTTTGAACTGGAGACGGCTGCGGTGCCGCCGGGGACGGCGATGCCCGCGGCGGGTTGCCAGGCTACAAACTGCCCGCTGGTGGGCGTGCCGTTGTTCAGCACGAGGGCCTGGGTAGACCAGGTGAAGGTTGAACCTGCGGCGATGGAAAGGGTGGGCGTAAGCGCGGTGAGGATGGGGGCGGCTCCGCCGGTGAAATGTGCCTGGACACTGGCTCCGTTGGTTAAAGAGGCCATGACGACGGCGGGGCTGGTGTTGACGGCGGTCACGGACATGGTCGCGAGGCCGTCGCCTGTTGCGGTGACAGCGCAAGTTGGAAGTCCGCAACCAAGCGTGGCCGTGCCGCTGGCTACCGCGTAGGTGACAGTGACGCCTGCTGCGGGGGCCATGGAAGAGCCAAAGGCGGTGACGGTGAAGGGAAGCGGCGCCCCGAGGGGGACTGTGTTTTGAGGCGCGGTGTCCAGGGTGAGCGAGTCACCTGTGCCGGAGTCATAGCTGACGCCGCCGGAGACGATGGAGGCTGCGTAGAAGATGGGAAGGTCGTCCACTTCGATGTCGACCGAGCCGGTGACGCCTTGAGAAGCGGGGGGCGCGATGGCGGTGATCTCATTGGGCGAAATGCTGGTGACGAGGGCGGGGTGGCCGCCGACCAGGACTGTATCGGAGGGGCGAAAGCCCATCCCCTGGATCACGATCGGACCGCCGGAGGCGGGAAGGCGCGCGGGGGAGGTGGTATCGGCGTAGAGCACCCAGCCCATGTAGGCGTAGTCGGGGCGGCCGTCTCCGCGCATGTCGGCGATGCCGAGGCGGACGACATCGTCGAACGCGGTGCTGACGCGCAGCCAGCTTTCGCCGGTCGCCCAGCCGTTCAACCCCGGCGCCCAGCCGACGGAAGGCGCGCCGACTGGGTCGAAGGCATCCCAGACCCCGAGGGCAAGCAGGGCCTTGGTTTCGGTTGGAACGCCGTTTTCATCAAGCGCCTGCGTGACCACGGTGAAGGAGTGCCCGGCGCGCACCGGGAAGACAAACCAGTCGGTCTGGCCCACCTGGCTCAATCGTCCGAGCCACTGGCCGCTGCCTGCGAGATTGCGCGGCGAGGCTGCGGTGGCGATGGCGTCCTGAAAGCCGCCGGCAGCGGAATCGGCGATGTTCACGGTAAGATTCTGCGACGATCCTGCTGCCATGAACGGGACCGAGAGGACGGGCATGGTGCCGGAGGGAGAAGGCGAGCCATCTTCGTAGGGGCCGACGGACTCCGATTCCATGTAGAGAGGGTTGATGGGCTCAAATGTGACTTGATAACAGGCGGTGGTCATGCCGGGAGGCAGGGGCATGAATCGGAGATCGAAGAAGCCTTGCAGGGCGGGATTGTTGGAGCCCCACATGGTCAGCAGGTTGTCGTCCGCATCGTCGAAGCCGGTGACCGGGTTGCCGTGGTCGCCGCTGAAGTACGCGCCTGAAACAAAGGTGACCGTGTACTGGTAGAGGGGGTTGCTGTTGGCGTCGAGGGGGCGCGCGACCACGTTGACGCCCTGCATGCCGGCGCCGTTACGGAAGGTGATGGTTCCTTGAATAGAGACGGTGTTGGAGGCGGTGAGCTGCTTGCCGGGGTAAACGCCCAGGTTGGCGGTGGTGACGGGATAGATGCGGTTGAGCGCGGCAATGTCGTCGTAGCGCAAGACGGAGGGGTTGGGGATGCAGATGCCGCCACCCGACGAACAGAGGCCGCTGATGGGCTGCATGACCGGCCAACCCAGAAGGCCGTTGGCTTCGCCATTGGAGAGCGCGCCGGGGTTGACCTGGGCATAGTCGAGGCCGAGAACGCGGCCGAAGGCGCGCTCCAGTTCGTAGCTCATCATGGCGAGCTGATCAGGAGTGGCGGCGCAGAGGCCGTTGAGCAAAATGATGGCGTGGGCGATGGTCGCGTCCGGCCGGATGTTGTCGAGCCACGTCATGACGCCGTTGTTCTGGCAGCTTGTGGGGTCGGCGGCTCCGGCGCCAAAGATGGCGTTGGTCACAGAGCCGTCGGCGTCATAGAGAATGCCCAGCGGATAGTTTGAGGCTGAGGGCGTAACGTCGGCAGGCTGGGCGATGATTGCATTCCCGGCGGCGATGTTGGAACTGCTGACGTCTTCGTTCAGTTGGCCTGCGTCGACCAGCGCGACAGCAGCTGTGGGAACGGCGCTCCACAGGGCAGCGGCCGCATCGACCATAGCGGTGGCTTGCAGGTTCGAGACCTGGCTGTTGAGCGGTCCCTGATCGACGTAATAGCGGATCTGGCCGCCGGACCAATGGACAGGCTGGCCGTTCACGGCGGGGTTGAAGTAGCTGATACCGGCGACGAACTTGGGTCCGCCCGCGATGAGAGCCGGCGGGGTCAGCGTGACTGCGAGCAGGCAGCCAGCGATTCGAAGGGCGCGAACGGAGTCGAGCACGAAATGGGCTCCAGACGCCAAAAATGGGGCACGTTTGCGGCCATTCCGCGCGCTCATTTCTGAGCGATCTCTAATGAGGAACACTCCGCAGAAACACCTCTTGATGAATCTGGCCTTTCTGAAGATGGCGACGAATTACCTGCGTGCGGGATAGTGGATTGGCGGGATTACTTTAGTTCCGACAGAATTACTATTCTCAGCTAAAATAAGCCAGTTACCTGATTGGAATTGACACAGATCAGGGTTACCTTCGGCTGGAGGCGCGGTTTGGTGCGCCGGCTTTCGAGCCAGGGAGCGAAGTGCGGTCACGGGGAGGACACCATCGCTACACGACTTCGAATGGGTGATTTGCTGGTTCGGGCGAAGCTGGTTACAGAAGAGGACGTAACCAAGGCGCTTGAGCGGCTCACGGAAAAGGGTGGCCGGCTGGGCGACAACCTGGTGGCTCTCGGGGCGATTACGCGCGAGAGACTGGACTCTTTCCTGCACCGGATTCCGCGGGAGCCTGCGGATATCAAGGCTATCGGGATCGATGAAGTCGACCTGATGGGCCTGTTGCTGAAGCTCATCTACCGCGACCGTCTGGAGACGACCCGGCAATTCGTCGACGCGATCAAGCTGCCGTACCACATCGTGCTTGAACTGGTGCAGATGGCCGTGAATCGCCAATTGCTGCAGAACCTTGGATCGCGCTATGCCGACAACCCAATCGACCTGAGCTATGCATTTACCGAGGAAGGACGGCGGTGGACGCTGGATGCGCTCTCGCGTCTGCACTACACCGGTCCTGCGCCGGTGACGCTGGAAGAATTCAACGATCAGGTCAGCCTGCAGAAGCTCACCAACGAACTGATCACGGTGGAGCGGTTGCGCAAAGGTCTGAGCGACCTGACCTTCGATGACACGATCGTCGAACAGGTGGGTCCGGCGTTGAATTCGGGCAGGGCGATTCTGCTATATGGACCGCCCGGAAATGGAAAGACCTCAACCGCACTGCGGATCACGAGCATCTTCCACGATGTGATTTATGTGCCGTATGCGGTGGTGGTGGAGGGACAGATCATCCGTGTGCACGATCCCAGTATTCATACGGAGCTGAACCGGACGGAGATGAGCGATGATGCCGGCATCTCGGTGGTGCGTCGCGAAGACTACGATGCGCGCTGGGTTCCTTGCAGGAGGCCTTTCGTGGTGACGGGCGGCGAGTTGACGCTGGAGATGCTTGATCTGCGGTATGACGAAACGGGGCACTATTATGAAGCGCCGCTGCACGTGAAGGCGCTGGGCGGCACCTTCATCATCGATGACTTTGGCCGGCAGCTCGTAAGCCCCACGAACCTGTTGAATCGCTGGATTGTGCCCCTAGAAAGCCGCATCGATTATTTAAAGCTGCACACAGGCAAGAGCTTCAGCATTCCTTTTGAGGAACTGATTATCTTCTCTACCAACCTGGAGCCTGAGGACTTGATGGATCCGGCGTTTCTGCGGCGCTTGCCCTACAAGATCGAAGTGGGAGCGCCGAGCTACGAAAATTTCAAGATCATATTCACCAAGGAAAGCGAAAAGCAGGGGATGCCGTTGGAAGACGAAGTCTTCAACTACATCGTGCACAAGCTCACCAACGAGAAGCAGATGGATTTTGCAGCCTACATGCCGCGATTCGTCGTTGACCAGGTTGTGGCGACCTGCCGATTCATGGGCCAGACTTCGCACTATGAGCCGCGCTATATCGACTATGCGCTCGACAACCTCCGGGTGAAGAGCAGCGCCGCAAAGAAGGGCGCCAAAACGTCCGCGCGGATCACAGACATAGAGTCAGTTGCGGTTTAACGTGCAACGGTAGCGCGCAGGCCGGGAAATCCGGTCTGCAGTCCATCAGAGTTCCGGATAAAAATCAAAAAACGCATCCAGGCTCTGCTTGAGCTGTTTCTCAATTTCCTCGCGTGAGCCCTCAAGCACGTGCATGGTGACGTGGGCCTCGTGCCCGTTGGTCAGCTTGAGCGTGGCGTCGTGAATCTCCTTCACTTCGCCCTCAGGGAGCAGCCGCATTCCGTAGACTAGAGTTAGATTGGCCATGCGTACCATCTTAAAGAAAGGCGCGGACGCCTGCAGGGAGCCGCGATGGGACAACGTGCATTGGGCACCATGAACCGGCGAGACTGTTTGAAAGGGGCGACCGCGGTTTGGGCGATGGCCCAGGGTGGTTGGGGCGGGATTGCGGCGTTGGCGGCGGAGTTGCCGCATGCCAGGCCGTCGAAAGCTGACCGGCATTTTACGAGCGCGTCCGTAGAGGCGCTGATTCCGCGGGTACAGCGTGGGATGGGCGATGCGGCGCTGGCTACGATTTTCGAAAACTCCTTTCCCAACACGCTGGACACAACGGTTTATCCGGGGAGTTTTGAAGGCAAGCCGGACACATACATCGTGACTGGCGATATCGATGCCATGTGGCTGCGCGACTCTTCGGCGCAACTGTGGCCCTATGTGCCGCTGGCGAAAGAGGACGCTGCCCTGCGCGAACTGCTGGAAGGCGCCATTCGCCGGCAGGCGCGCATGATCCTGCTGGACCCCTATGCGAATGCGTTTATGCGCGATGCGACAGCGGCTCCGCTGACGTGGGCGGTCAAAGACCAGACGGAGCATCGGCCGGGGGTGGGTGAGCGTAAGTGGGAGGTGGATTCACTGTGTTATCCCATCCGGCTGGCGCACGGGTACTGGCAGGCGACCGGAGACACGCGGTCCTTCGACGCGCGTTGGAAGGAGGCGGCATGGACCATCGTGCGCACATTTCGCACCCAGCAGCGCAAGGAGGGACGAGGGCCGTATTCTTTTCAGCGCGACTCGGCGATACCCAGCGACACGCTGCCTCTGGGTGGGTTCGGGAATCCTGCGCGGCCGGTGGACATGATTTTTTCGATGTTTCGCCCTTCTGACGATGCATGCATTTATCCGCTGTTTATCCCCGCCAACCTGTTTGCGGTGGTGAGCCTGCGCCAGTTGGCGGCCCTGGCGACTCACGCGTTGGACGATGCAAAGCTGGCCACCGAGGCGGACGCGCTGGCAATGGAAGTGGAACGCGCGGTGCAACAGTATGGGAAGACGCACCACGCAGAATTCGGCGATATCTGGGCATATGAAGTGGACGGCTACGGCAACGCGCTGATGATGGACGACGCGGGCGCGCCGGGTCTGCTGAACCTGCCCTATCTCAAATGCTGTGGGATCGAAGATGCGGTTTACCAGCGGACGCGGCAATTCGCGCTCAGCGAGGCAAATCCGTATTTCTGCCGCGGCAAGGCGGGCGAAGGCGTGGGCAGCCCCCATGCGGGGCTCAACATGATCTGGCCCATGTCGATCGTGTATCGCGCACTCACGACCACCGATGAACAGGAAATCAGGCAGTGCCTGCGGATACTTCGCGACACGACCGCAGGCACGGGGTTCATGCACGAGTCGTTCTCGAAAGACGATGCGGCCAACTTTACCCGCCCCTGGTTTGCCTGGGCTAACACGCTGTTTGGCGAGCTTGTGGTCAGGATGGCTACTGAGCGGCCGCGGTTGCTGGCGGCCACCCTGGGCTGAGCCCGGAATTGGATGAGCGAGGCTTGAATCCGAATCGCAATTGAACCATCTAGAATCAGGGCAGGACGAACAGAATGACAGAAACTCGCGATACCGTAATTCTGGGCTCCGGCTGCGCCGGGCTTACTGCAGCCATCTATACCGCGCGCGCCGGATTGAACCCATTGGTGGTTGAGGGGCATGAACCGGGGGGGCAGCTCTCCATTACCACGCTGGTTGAGAATTTTCCCGGCTGGCCGGAGGGCATCCAGGGGCCTGAACTGATTGAAAACATGAAGAAACAGGCGGCACGGTTTGGCGCGAGCTACCAGTTGGCGCACCTGAACACGGTGGACCTGAAGGTCCATCCCTACCGGCTGCATACGTCGGCGGGCGAGATCCACACGCGCACGCTGATTATTGCGTCGGGAGCGAGCGCGCGGTGGCTGGGACTGCCCAGCGAGCAGGCTCTCATCGGTCACGGTGTTTCAAGCTGCGCCACGTGCGACGGGTTCTTCTTTCGCGGCAAGCCGATTGCCGTAGTGGGCGGTGGCGACTCTGCCATGGAGGAGGCGCTGTTTCTGACGCGCTTTGCCACGAAGGTGACGCTGCTGCACCGCAGAGAGGCCTTTCGCGCTTCGAAGATCATGCTGGAGCGGGCGATAGCGCATCCCAATATCGAGTTGCGCACCAACACGATTGTGGACGAAGTGTTGGGAGTGGAAGACCGTGAAGTGAAGGGGCTGCGCTTGCGCGACGTGAAAAGCGGCACCACCAGCACCCTGGAAATCGACGGCCTGTTTCTGGGGATCGGCCACGAGCCCAACGCCAAGATGTTCAAAGGGCAGATCGATCTGGATGACGATGGCTACATCCTGACCAAAGACAACGTGTTCACCACGCAGGAAGCCCTCGTGGTTCCGGGCGTGTATGCCTGCGGCGATGTGCAGGACAGGCGCTATCGCCAGGCGATTACGGCCGCGGGCACGGGCTGCATGGCGGCGCTGGAGGCGGAGAAGTATCTTGAGGAGCACGGGCGCTGAAGCGGGCACGGGGATGCAGACAGGAGCGCGATGGTAGCGCTGGCTGAAAGCCTGGAGCGGCTGGAAGCGGAGATCGAGTCTGCCTGCAGACGGGCGGGGCGTGCCCGGCACGAGATCGAACTGATGGCGGTATCGAAGACCTATCCGGCAACGACAATTGCGGAAGCCGCGATGCTGGGGCTCAGGTTATTTGGCGAAAACCGTGTTCAGGAGTTTGCCGCGAAAGCGGCTGAAGCAGGTCCGTGGCGCAAGAGCACGGAGTGCCATCTGATCGGACATCTGCAATCGAACAAAGCACTTCGAGCCGTGGACATTTTTGATGGCATCGATTCGTTGGATTCGGTGCATCTGGCGCAGCGGCTGAACGAGGCTGCGGGCAAACTGGGCAAGCGGCTGCCGGTGCTGATCGAGGTGAAGCTGAGTCCGGAGGAAACGAAGAGCGGGGTTGAGCCGGAGTCCGATGAGGCGTCGCGGCTGCTGGATGCATTCCCGGGCTTGCCGCATCTTGAAGTGCGCGGTCTTATGACCATTGCGCCCTGGGGCGTGGCGGACGACGTGACGCGGGCGTGCTTTCGCAGCTTGCGTGTGTGGCGGGACAGGTGGGCTGCGGCCCATCCTGCGTTGAGTCTCGATGTGCTGTCGATGGGCATGAGCGGGGACTTTGCGCTGGCGATTGAAGAGGGCGCGACGCGGATCCGCATCGGGACGGCACTGTTTGGAAAGCGCGCGCCGTACGCAGGTCCACCCGAATGAGCGGTGGGATGTTGCGTGCGGTCGCGGGCGGCGTGACGCTTGCTGTACGTGCGCAGCCGGGTGCGAAGAAGACGGCGATTGCGGGGATTTACGGGGAAGGCGCGACGGTGCAGTTGAAGATTGCGGTGCAGGCTCCGCCTGTTGAGGGCCGGGCGAATGAGGCGCTGATTCGTTTTCTTGCGGAGACGTTTGGGGTTGCGAAGAGATCAGTCGAGCTGGTCAGCGGGGAACTGTCGCGGAGCAAGGTGTTTGCGCTGCGGGGAGTTACTTTGGCCCAGGTGGAAGCGCAGCTCCGAGGCTGGATGTAGCGAGCCTATTGATGGTTCCCAACTCGGATCGAAGTACAACGGCAAAGGCGGCCGCAGATTCCCGCCACGGCGGACGAGGTCACCATGACAATCTTGTTTCGTGTTAGCGGTTGGGTGCTGCGAAGGCGGCGCACAAAACTTCCTGAGGCTCGGGGCGGACGCGGAAGTCGGCGTGAGCCTCGGCGAAGACGACCTTGCGGTCTTTTGAGATGACATAGGTAGCCGGCAAGGGCAGACACCAGCTTTTCTCGCCATTCACAAAAGGGATGTTGACGAGGATGGAGAGATAGTAGTCGCGGTGGTACTCGGGGACGGTGT
>OBLU010003647.1_pt1 | contig 13932 bp, 13 predicted proteins | sample 1518681 | NCBI WGS metagenome assembly OBLU01 (sample SAMEA3539304, study PRJEB22396) | soil metagenome | biome: tundra; feature: field; material: soil | place: USA | collected 2010-05 | depth 0.15 m
CTACTTCAACTCCAAGCCGTACATCATCGAGAGCGAGATGGTGGCGCAAGTGGCGTGGCTCATGGCCAGCGATCTGCCCTTCGACGACGGCATCTTCGCCCCCCTCGAGCTGCGCTGCCCGGAAGGCACCATCGTCAATTCGATCGAGCCCGCGCCGATCGCGGCGGGACACATGGACGTGGCCCTCAATGCGGCCGAGGTCGGGGTGCAGACCTTGCGCCTCGCCCTGGCTGCGTCACCCGAGCACCCGGCCCGGGCGCACCTCGCCGGGTGGGGCGCCAGTTCGGCCCTCGGCCTGCATACGTGGGCCTGTGCCGGTATCGACGGGAGCCCCGACGCCTTCATCATGCTGGACGGCAACTGGGTCGGCAGCTCGGCCGGGTCGGGGTGCGACGGCCTGGCGCTGTCCGGCAACATCGTCGGGCCCGAGTCCGACTACTCCTTCACCGACGTCGAGATCCTCGAGTCCTGGTACCCGATCTTGATCAGTGAGAAGTCGAGCCGGACCGGGACGGGCGGGGCCGGGCGTTTCCGGGCGGGCGGCGGCAACAACATGGGCTTCAGCCCCCACGGTACCGATCGTCTCGTCGGCGCCATGCTCGGCATGCGGCGCTGGTTGCCGCTCGAGGGCGCAGCCGGCGGGATGCCTGGCGCATGCACGCGCTTTTTGATTCGCCGGGCCGACGGTTCGGTGGACGAGGTGGCGACCCACGCGTCCGGGGTGACCATCGAGCCGGGCGACACCTTCGAATTCCATTGCGCCAACGGTGGCGGGTTCGGCGATCCGCTCGATCGCGAACTTGCATCCGTGCACGAGGACATCCTCCTGGGGCGGCTCACGCGGGCGGAGGCCGAGGAGACGTACGGGTTGCGGTTCGACGCGCACGGCCAACCCGACGCGGCCGCGTCGTCGGCTCGACGGGCCGAGATGCTGGCGGATCGACTCGCACGCGCCACTCCGGCGCGCACCAGCGCAGAAGCGACCTCGACGGCGCCCGCGGCGTCGGGCAGCGCCCCGCACCTTCCGCTCTACGTCGGGGTGGTCAACGAAGGCGGGACGGCCGTCGCCGAGGAGAGCGGTGCTGTCCTGGCAAGGTCGCCGGCGCACTGGACCGACGGGTGTCCCGTCCTCGTCGACGTGCGACCGGAGGGCGGTCCGGAGGTTCACGTGCGCTCGTATCTCGATCCGAAGACGGGGAAGATCCTCTACGCGGAAGTGGCGCTGGCGGGCGAAGCCCGGGGATTCGACTCCAGCCCGTTGCATTGGACCAACGCGGCCGGCCGCACGTGACGGAGTGCCCCTGATTGCGGGACGCAGCACCGGCGCCTCCGCGACCCCCTGGTGGTCACGAAGGCGCGGCTGCATGTGTGCAACTACCCCTTGTTCACTGCGTCAAAGCATGAAGTGAATCGTGCCGCCACCGGGGTCGCCGGGGTCATGGTCGGGGTGGTCGCAAGCACGACCGTCCCAACAGTGACCGAGAGCATTCCGGGGGCGACTTTCGGCGGGGACCCGAGTTCCCGTCTCTTCGTCGCTCCGACGCCGCCCAACAAGGCTTGGATGTTCGGCGTAAAGCACTCTGCCCTTTCTGTTATGCCTGGAGCACCTGCATCTTCAACCCGGGTGGCCACAACCGACAAGTCATCATGGGTGAATTGTCACGAAAGCCGGCGCCAGGGGACGCCCGGACGGCGTGAGGGTGCCCGCTCAGGCGCGGAATGGGGGCAGGAGGCCGACGGCATCGGCCGCTCTGGCATAGGTGAGCTCGGCCACCCCGTGCGCCTGGGCCGCTCCCTCGGCGAGCACGGACCCCACATAGGAGGGGTCGCGCTCCAACTCGGCCCGACGCTCGCGCACGGGACGGAGGAGCTCGCTCAGGGCTTCGGCCACGTCCTTCTTGAGGTCCCCGTAGCGGGTGTAGCCCTTGGCCACCTCTTGGGGTGTGCCGTCGGTGGCGGCCGCCAGCAGGTCGAGCAGGTTGGCCAGCCCTGGCTTGGCCACCCGGTCGTAGCGGACCTCCCCGTCGGTGTCGGTGACGGCCTTGCGTATCTTGCGGGTGATCTCCTCCGCCGGGTCGAGCAGCCCGATCGTGCCCAAGGGTGATTCGACCGACTTGGACATCTTGCGCTCGGGATGCTGGAGGTCCATCACCCGAGCCGCCGCCCCGGGAATCGCCGCCTCGGGGACGGTGAAGGTCTCGCCGTAGCGATTGTTGAAGCGGAGGGCCAGCGTGCGGGCCAGCTCGAGGTGCTGGCGCTGGTCGTCGCCCACGGGGACCGCCTCGGCCGCGTAGAGGAGGATGTCGGCCGCCATGAGGACCGGATAGGTGAAGAGCCCGGCCCGCACGGTCCCGTGACCCTCGCTCTTCTCCTTGAACTGGGTCATGCGACCCAGCTCGCCCATGGTGGCGGTGCACTCGAGGAGCCAGGTCAGCCGGGTGTGCTCGGGGACGTGGCTCTGGACGAAGACCGTGGAGCGCCGGGGGTCGAGGCCGACGGCCAGGAGGTTGAGGGCGGCATCGAGCGAGTTGCGGCGGAGCACCTGGGGGTCGATCTCGTTGGTGAGCGCATGCAGGTCGACGACGCAGTAGAAGGCGTCATTGTCGTCCTGGAACGTGACCCAGTGCTTGAGGGCCCCGAGATAATTGCCGAGGGTGAAGTCCCCTGAGGGGGCGATGCCGGAGAGGACCCGTGTCATGGGTCGCCATGGTACGTCGGGTTGCTCGGCCGTCTCGACGTTCTGGGCTGGGCCTACGGGGGGTGCGCGGGTTCGGGGAAGGGGTTCGGTATCGTCGGGTTGTGACGTACGCAGTCTCCACACCCACCTTCGAGGGCCCGATCGACCTCTTGCTGCACCTGGTGTCCTCGCACGAGGTCGATGTGCTGGACATTCCGCTGCTGCCCATCATCGACGGCTTCGTCCGGGTCCTGACCGAGCAGCGTGACCAGATCGATTTGAACCAGCTTTCGGAGTTCCTCCTAATGGCGGCCATTCTGATCGAGCTGAAGTCCCAGAAGCTGCTCCCCGGACGCGAAGTCTCCGACGACGACGACGAGCTGATCGGGTGGGAGGAGCGGGACCTCCTCCTGGCCCGCCTGCTGGAGTGCCGGGCCTATGCCGCGGCAGCCGACGTCTTCGTGGCCCTGAGCGAGCAGGCGGCCCGCTCCATCCCTCGAGAGGCCGGGCTCCCGGCCGACTTTGCCGTGCACGCCCCCGATCTGCTGGCCGGGGTCACGCCCGAGGAGCTGGCCCAGGCCTACCTGCGGGGTGCGGCGGAACGACCGGTACCCCGGGTCGATCTCTCCCACGTGACGGTGGACACGGTCTCGGTGGCCGAGGCCGTGTCCGCGCTGATGGCCCTGCCCCGGCGGGACCGTGCCACCTCGTTCCGCACCCTGGTGGAAGGCTGCGTCACCCGCATAGATGTCATCGTGCGCTTCTTGGCCCTGCTGGAGCTGTGCAAGATGGGGCGGGTCACCCTCGGTCAGGGACAGAACTTCGGCGACCTGCACATCGACTGGCTGGAGAACGACGACGTCCTGGCCGGTGTGACGAGTGGCCGGGGCCTGGGCGAGCTGGCCGGCCTGGACATCGACGACTACGAGGGATGAGGAACGAGCACCGTGGAACATGAGGAACTTGCCCGCGCCATAGAGGCCGTCCTTTTCGTGGCGGTCGAGCCCGTGCTGCCCAGCCTGCTGGCCGAGCTGCTGGAAGAGCCGGTCGAACGGGTCGAAGAGGTCCTCACCAGGCTGTCGGAGAGCTACCTCAACGAGGGTCGTGGTTTCATCCTGGCCCGGATCGCCGGCGGCGCCCGCCTGCAGACCCATCCGGACCTGTTGCCTTACGTGGAGCGCTTTGCCAACCGTGACGTCTCTCACCGGCTGTCGACGGCCGCCTTGGAGACGCTGGCCATCGTGGCCTACCGCCAACCCGTGTCCCGCGGGCAGATCTCGTCGTTGCGGGGCGTGAACGTCGACGGGGTGACCCGGCTCCTCGAGCAACGGGGCTACATCGAAGTGGTGGGCCGGGCCGACGGACCCGGGCAGCCCGCCCTCTATGGCACCACCGACCTCTTCTTGGAACGCCTGGGCCTCCATTCGCTAGGGCAGCTCCCGCCCGTCGAGGATTTCTTGCCCGGGCCCGAGGTGGCCGGGGAATTCGAGTCGGATCTGCAGGCCGCTTTGGGCGTGCACGGCGACGTGGGTGCCGACGAGGTCTAAAGGATTACCGTTCCCGGATGTAGAGCGCCAGAAGCTCGGCGAACTCCCGGCGCTGCGTGATGTCGAAGCTGGCGAGAAGATTCTCCTCGACCTCACCGGCGGCGGCCTCGCACGCCTTGGCGACTCGCTCGCCTTCGTCGGTGAGGAAGCAGCGCCGGATGCGGCCGTGGGTGGGGTCGTCAGCCCGCTCGATGAGGGTGAGCTTCTCGAGCGATGCGACGGCTGCCATGACCGCCTGCGGCGTGAGGATCAGCCGCCGCGCGATATCCGAGCTCGAAAGACCGGGTGATTGGCACAACTGGGTCAGCACGCCGGCTTGCGTGGCGGTGACCCCATTGGCGCGCATCGCCTCCTCGACGTTCCGGCGCTGGCGCGCGAAGCCATGCTTCATCAACCAAAGGATCGTGCCCTCGGAGTCGCCCTGGTCCACTACAGGATCGCTCGCTCCGCTTTGAGCGCGGCGATCTCGTCCCACGTCAGGCCGAGGTCGAGCAGGACGGCTTCGGTGTGCTCACCGTGCTCGGGCGCACGGGTCGGTTGGCCTGGTTGCTCGTCGAACTGGATCGGAGGTGTGACCATCGGCAGCGATGTGCCATTCAACATCTCGACCTCGGCGATGTAGCTGTTGGCCTGGACCTGGGGGTCGTCTGCGATGTCGTGGGGGCTCTGCGTCGCCACCCACTCACCTTCGAAGTCGTGCGTCAGGATGTGCCGCCACTCGTCGAAGTCACGTGTGGCGAAGATCTCCTCGAGCTGCTCGACACAGGCGCGGCCGTTCTCACGGCGCGCCGCCATGCTGTCGAACCGCGGATCGGTCGCCATCTCGGGCACGCCCATTGCCCGGCACAAGTCCGGCCAGTAGCGATCGGGAGAGAGCATCTGGAGGTTGATGAACCGGCCGTCGCTGGTCCGGTACGGCATCATCAGCGGGTTCCAGACGTCGTAGCGACCAGGAAAGGCGCGCGCGGGATGCCCTCCCTCGTCGAGACAGGCATTGGTGATGTCGATCTGGATCTGCCACATCCCGGCGGCGAGGAGTGACACGTCGACGACGGAGGGCTCGCCGGTCGTGGCGCGGCGGTACAGGGCGGTGGAGATGGCGCCCGCGATGGTGAGGCCGCCGACCACGTCGCCGAAGGCGGGACGCGGGCCCGCCGGCCACTCCGCCCCGGGCGGCGTGAAGACGTGCTGCATACCGGTGCGGGACCAGTAGGCGCCGGCGTCGTAGCCCCCGCGGTTGGCGTCCGGCCCGCGGGAGCCGAACGCCGTGCCGCGCACGTAGATGAGTGACGGATTGTGGGCGCGGACGTCGTCGACGTCGATACGCAACGAGCGCCGGGTGGCCGCCCGCAGATTCGTCACGAAGACATCGGTGTGCTCGAGCAGGCGGCCCAGCACCTCCCGGCCCGCCGCATGTTTGAGGTCGATGCCGACGGAGCGCTTCCCCCGGTTGGTCGACTGGAACTGTGGATCGACCCCGTGGTGCAGCGTGTGCAACCCTGCCGTGACCAACCCCCGATAGGGGTCGCCGGTCTCGGGGTGCTCGATCTTGATGACGTCGGCACCCCATTCGGAGAGCACCGCCCCGGACATGGGGACAAAGACGTGCGACGCGACCTCGAGGACGCGCACACCGCTGAGAGGAGCGGACACGGTCAGCCCTGGCGCTTGGCCGCGCTGACGAATTCCCCGAGCGTGGTCACTTTGTGTTCCTTCATGCCAAATGAGACGGGGGACACGTCGCGGCCGGCCGCCTCCTTGCGGAGGGCGCCCACGGTGCAGAGCTCACGCGGTCGTGTGGCGAACGGGTCGTAGGAGAAGAGCCGCATGGCGTTGGCGTGCGTGATCTTGTCGATCTGCTGATCGGTGAGGCCAGCGACGCTGTCCGACACCACCTCGGGTGAGAGCGGCCACGTGGTGTCGGAGTGCGGGTAGTCGCACTCCCAGGCGACCATGTCCTCGTTCATCGCGTCGAGGTTGCCCAGTCCGAACTTGTCGACGATGAAACAGGTGATGATGCGCTCGCGGAATATCTCGCTCGGGAGCTTGCCGCCGAGGTTGGGTCGGGTCCACGCCTTGTGGTGCTCGTAGGTGTAATCGACGCGCTCGAGGAAGTAGGGGATCCAGCCGATGCCGCCTTCGGCCAGAGCGACCTTGACGTTCTTGAACTTCTGGAAGATCGGCGACCAGACCAGATCGGCTGCGGTCGGATAGATGTTGATGCCCGAGCAGGTGATCCGCACGTTCATGGGCGCATCGGGCGAGGTCTGCACCTCCAACCCGCCGGAGCCGATGTGCAGCGTCACGACGGTGTCGGTCTCGTCACATGCCTTCCAGAACGGGTCCCAGTGGTCGCCGTGGAGCGAGGGGAGCCCGAGGGCGTGGGGATTCATGGAGAAGCTGACGCAGTGGGATCCCTTCGCCGCGGTGCGGTGGATCTCCGCGGCCATCAGTTCGGGATCCCAGATGGGCGGGATCGAGCAAGGGATGAACCGCTCGGGATACGAGCCGCACCACGCGTCGATGTGCCAGTCGTTGTAGGCCTGCAACACGGCGAGCGCGAGGTCGGGGTCCTGCGCCGCACGCGAGGCGAAGAACTGGCCGCAGAAGCGCGCCATCGACGGGAAGTTCAACGAGCCGAGCACGCCGTTGGCGTCCATGTCCCTGACGCGCTCGTCCACATCGAAGCAACCGATGCGTATCTCGTCGAAGTTGGTCGGCTCCAGGCCATATTCCTCGGGAACCCGCCCCGCCACCGCGTTCAGCCCGACGTTGCGCGTCTCACCCTCGCCGAACACCCACTTCTCGCCGACCTCGTCGGACACCAGCTTGGGCGCCCGGTCGAGATATTTGGCCGGCATGAACTCCTCGAACATGTTCGCCGGCTCGATCACGTGGTCGTCCACGCTGACCAGAATCAGATCGTCCATGTGCATGGCGGGCCCCCACTTCTATGTAAGTAGTTGACAAATGCTTTCAATCACGTAGCGTACCCGATGTCAATCACACGCACCTCGAGCGTGTGGGGGTGGGGGAGGACGAAATGCGGAGAGCAGCAATGCGGTTCTGGCTGGCGCTGGTCACGGTGTTCTGTGTGGCAGGCACGGCTGGCGTGGCCAGCTCGTCCGCCAGTGCGGCGACCGGGTCACCCATCACCCTCGGGCTGATCTGCTCGTGTACCGGGCCCGCGGGGCCCGAATATCTGGGCGTGCAGGGCGCGTTCCTCGCCCGCATCGACCTGCAGAACGCGCAGGGTGGCGTCAACGGGCACAAGATCCAGATGATCTTCGAGGATGATGCCACCAGCCCGGCGCAGGACCCCACCGCCGTCCAGACCGTGCTGTCGAAGCACGTCCTCGGGATCGTCGCCGTCAGCGCGGTGTTCTTCGGGGGGGCCAAGTTTGCGAACCAGGCGGGCGTCCCGGTCACCGGTGCGTCCTCTGACGGGCCGGAATGGGGTCAGCAGCCCTACACGAACATGTTCGCCTCGGACACGGGCAGCGTCGACCCGAAATACCCGGTGAGCACGGCCCTTGGCAAGTTCTTGGTTTCCCACGGCGGATCGGTCGTCGGCTCCTACGGCTACGGCATCTCGCCGTCGTCGAGCCGGTCGGCGATCGCCACCGTGCGATCGGTCATTCACGCCGGCGGCAAGCAGGGGGTACTCGACATCTCGGTTCCCTTCGGGAGCGTGGCCTTCGGCCCCGAGGCCCTGGCCGCGAAGGCGGCCAACATCACGGGCCTCTACGCCGGCATGGTCGACAGCTCCAATTTCGCCATGGCCACGGCCATGAAACAAGCCGGGGTGCATCTCAAGGCTGTGGTGTTCCCCACCGGTTATGAGCCGAGCGCGGTCACCTCGCCGGCCTGGCCCGAACTGCAGGGTGATTACTTCGACACCGAGTTCCGTCCCTTTGCCGTGCCGGATGCCGGGACGAAAGCGATGCAGGCGGCGCTCGAAAAGTACGACCACTTCTCCTCGACGCGGTTTCCGACGCTCAATGAGTACGAGGCGTGGGTGGGGGCGGACCTCATGATCCAGGGCATCCAACGATCCGGCAAGAACCCGACGTCGGCGGGGATCATCAAGGCCCTGCGCAGCGTCAAGTCCTACAACGGTGGCGGATTGTTGCCGACGTCCATCAACTACTCCACGGTCTTCGGGCACGACCTTCCGCAGCAATGCGGGTGGTACCTCCAGGCCAAGAAATCCGGGTTCGCCCTGGTCTCGAAGAAGCCCTTCTGCGGCACCGACCTTCCGGGAACGTCGACCGCCACGGCCAGTTAGGGGTGGCCCTGCCGGTTCGACTGACGATCAGGGCCCAACGGCAAGGTCGTCGGAGCGTCCAGCAACGAGTCGCGACCACTGGGCGGTGGGTCGTCCGTTCGTCCGGGTCACGTTGCCGTCGACGGGCCAGGGTTGCGGCCAGCCGGGGGGCGAGTCTTCCCATGTCTCCTGGCGTCCATACACCGTGAGGTCCATGAGCGCGTAGCTGTAGTCCATGGCCTCTACGCCGCGGATGGTGGTCCAGTAGGTCTCGAAGACGCGGTCTCCGTCCCGTAGGTAGCACACGATGTGCATCATGCCGATTCGGCGCCCGACGAGGAGCGCGTCGAGGGAACCCTGTGCGGAGTACCACGGCATGTCCCAGCCCATGAAGTCGTGGTAGCGAATGCTTTCGTCGAAGGGACCCTGACAAAAGACGGCATAGGTGATGTCACGTGAATGAAGGTAGGACAGCTCCGCGACCTGGGTGGTGACCCATGTGCAGCCTTCGCACTGCTCGGCCGCGGGGTGGCCGGTGTGCCACATGAAGTAGTAGGCGATGAGCTGTCGGCGCCCTTCGAATGCGTCGAGCAGGGTGAGCGGACCCTGGGGCCCGATCAGCTCGAGGTTGGCGTCGACCTCAACCATGGGTAGGCGTCGTCGAGCTGCGGCGATCGCGTCGCCTTCCCGGGTGTGCGCCTTCTCCCGAAGCCGCAGCCTGTCCAGTTCGGCCTGGAAGGCGGCCCGTTCCACGGCCGGGGGCAGTGGGTCGGTGGTCTCGCCCGCATGCCTTCCGGGGTTCGTTGCCTCATCCACCATGACGGTCTCCTCTCATTGCCCGGGCGGCCGTGCTCGTCGTTCACCTACGAGCGAGGATGTCCCGAACGTTGCTGACATCGGGTGACGGACCGTGCTCATCTTGTAACGGTATTCGCCGGGTATGCCCGAGGTGTCCTCGGGGAGTGGGCGTATCGGGCGCTTCGGATTTCAACGGGGTGTGATGGTGGCGAGTGGTTCCCAGTTGGGCTTGCCGGCGTAGAGCAATGACCGGATGCGGTAGTTGCGAAATGATGTGAAGCGGATCAGGGTGCGACCGAGTGAGCGGGCTCGCTTGGGTAGTCCGCATCTTGGAGATCGGCGCCGAGTTGCTCGACCCACCCCAAGGCGAGCGCAGGATCAGCGTGGCTGTAGAGCTCGCGCACGGCCTCCTTGGCCTGGAGCCGGCATCACGCCAAATTGGGCGGGAGCGGTGTTAACGTCTTGGTGGAATCAAAATGGATGCTGCCCGGGGGGTCGACGGAATGAAAACGTCTGCAGTACGGAACGCGCTCTCGGGGGGTCGCATCCTCAGTGCGATGGCCCTCGCGGCCGGCTTGACCTTGGCCACGGGCGCACTGAGCCAGCCGGCCTCCGCCGCCGCGAAGTCACCGGTAGTCGTCGGAGACCTCTGCAGCTGCACCGGTCCCGAGGCCTCGACCATTAGCCAGACCACTGCCGTCGTGCAGGCGTGGGCGTCGTCGATCAACGCCAAGGGCGGCCTCAACGGCCACAAGGTCCAGATCGTCGTGAAGGATGACGGCTACAACCCGTCCACCTCGTTGGCCGAGGCGGAAGCACTGGTCGAGCAGAACCACATCATCGCCCTTTTCGACAACAGCGATGAGGACCAAATCTGGGCGACCTACATGTTGAAGGCCAAGGTCCCCGTGCTCGGCGCCACCGAGAGCGAAGCCGGCTACAAGAACTCCGACTTCTTCCCGCCGGGTGCCACCTTCAACTTCGGCATCGGCGCCGCGGCCATCGCGGCCCAGAAGGCCGGCATCAAGAAACAGGCCAACTTTTACTGCGTCGAGGTGGCGATCTGCCAGTCGGCCACGGTGCAAGCCAAGACACTTCTGCCCAAAGTCGGGATAACCCAGGTCTACGCGGCTGGCATCGGCTTCGCGGCGCCCAACTACAGCGCACAATGCCTCGCGGCCAAGCAGGCCGGTGCGACCGCTCTGAGCGTGGGTGACGCCTCCGGGGTCGTCACCAAGGTGGCCCAGGACTGTGCGACCCAGGGCTACACACCCATAGAACTGGGCAACGACGGCACTGTGGCTATCGCCTGGCTCGGTATACCCGCCATGGAAGGCAACATCGACGTCCAGCCCGAAATTCCATGGTTCGTCCACAACGCGGCGACCAAACCGATGTACGACGCCCTGAACAAGTACGCCCCCAGCGTGATCACGGGCCCGAACTTCGGCGAGGTCGTCGTGCAGTCCTGGGCGGCCGGCAACGAACTCCAATTGGCGGCCGCTCACTTGGGTGCGCATCCGACCGCGGCGGACATCATTCGCGGTCTTTACGCGTTGCCCAAGGGCACCACGCTGAACGGGATCTCCCCTCCCATCACCTTCACGAAGGGCAAGCCTTCTTCGCACCCGTGCTTCTACGAAATGGGCATCAAGCATGCAAAATTCGTGCAACTCAACGGGGGCAAACCATTCTGCACACCGAACTCGCTGGCCACTCCATAGCGTGCTTCGACGGTCGCTGGGCGACCCCCTGCCTGAGATGACCCTGCATCCGTGCCTGAGGGACAGCTGAATTACGGCGAATTGAGGCGCACGTCCGGTTGATGTACAGGGAGATGGCCCGAATCTCCATTGTGCCAAAGTGGGCAAAGGTCTACGACATTGGTTCGGGCCGCGTCCCAGGTTTTCTTGCAAGGCTGGGCGAGGAAGCAGCACGCTGACTCGATTCCGTCGTTATGACTGGGCTCGAGGAGCCGACTGCTATCTGCCGGTGCGCTCGCGGTGCTTGCACCCTGGCCAGCAGCAGGGCCGACGTTGGCCTTCCTCCAGCTCCTCCTGGGTCCGGCGAATGCGGCGTTCTCGGGTCATCTCCTGCTTGGCATCCTCGACCCAGCAGATGAACTCGTTGCGGGCCAGAGGCGTGATGTCCTTCCAGGCATCGAGTGCCGTGGGGTTGTCGATCAGCGCCTCGCGCAGGTCTTCAGGAAGCTTGTGCACGACCCCACCGGGCACTCGCGAGCTGCTCACGGGGCCACCGTAGCGGGTCAGCGGCGAGCCAAGGCACCTGCATGTCTCGAAGGTGGGAGCACAGTTCGGTGATCGGCCCCACTACCGCAAATGGCTCAGCCCGGCCTGGTAAAACTCGTGCCGCTGCTTTTGACTCTCACGGTCACAAGCACCCTCGCTGTGGTTTCGTTGAACACGACCTCGGAAGCAGGTCTCGATGATCACGCTGACCGGTATTACCAACTGCTCGCTCGTCTCTTCGAATACGGCCGCACTGGCCTGGTGATGCGAGTCCGAGGTGTCGGCCGCCGCATAGAGCGGACCGGTATCAACGATGATCATGCGCCGAAGTCGGCGCGCAGGATCTCCTCAGCCCGTTCAGAAATGTCGCTTCGTCCGCTGTGTCCGAGGCCAATGAATCCAAGGACTCGGCGCTCTTTCGAGCTGACCACGGGGCCGACATAGGAGCGGACGGCTTCCGACGCCAGTTCCTCTGGCGATACGTGCTCTTTGAGGGCGCGCTCGGCCAGGCGTTCGGCTACCTCTTCTGGGATCTCCACCCGAATGACGCTGATCTCCCAAGCGTACCGCCCAGCCAGGTGCGATTCGCCACCCACACCGATGCCCTCCTTGGACATCCTGTGTCGCCGCTCGTCGCCGTCAAGGTCGTTCGGCAGCGTTGCTGGCGCTCCACCTTGTCTGCTCGGAGTCCGGCGACAGATCTCGCATATAGGAGGTCATGGAGAGCTGTGCCATTCAAGGGGTGGTGTCTCAGAGCGACGTTGTGCGGGTGGCGTTCTCCGCCGGGTGGCACGCGGCGTGAACAGCGGACAGCTTGGTCAGCGAGACCCGCTCTGATCATGGTGGTTTCTAACTTCTGATGACCCAACATCTCGGCTACGTAACGCACGTCGGCCCCACCATCGAGCATCAAGGTGGCCTCGTCATCCCAGGAGCCGTGGTCCTCTACGTCATCGTTTCGACCGCCATCCGCGTCGGCATGCAATTCATCCTGTTCCGAAAAGGGACGCCCGAGCCTCCGCCTTCAGCCATTGCGGTGCCATTGGCGCGCTGAACGTAGATGTGACTGGATCGTCGGCCCGAATGAGGGATGGGCGGCTGCAGAAGTGACCAATCAAACCCATTTGGTTGAGGAAGGGGTCACATCAGACCAGCGAGCAAGGCGCATGTAGCCCCGAAGTGACCCGCCCAACGCTGACGACCTACGCGCAGAAGGGGCCCGGAGGCCCCTTTCGCACGATGACTAACCCACCCTGACTGGTCGCGATATTACCGGTCGACGTCCCACTTCGGGCGACCGTTCTTTGGTGGCGCCCTGGGACTGGATGTCTGACTCACCCTGACTACGTGGGATCACCGGGTTCGATTCCTGGCCGGGGCGCTGTCCACGAGGGTCGGGCTGCTGATGGTTGGTCACCGTCGAAAGGCAGCCCGACGCTCTGGGCTATTCGACTGTTTTCCATCCTACGACGCTCCTATCAGTTGTCAGGGGAATCCGACCCCTGGTGCCGGCGCCCGGACGGTGAGCACCTGTCCGGTGCGGGCCGCTGTCTTCCAGTCCAGCGAGCGAATCACGCCACGTTCTGTAATGGCCATCCAAGAATCCGCGGGCTTCCTGCGCCGTGGAGGGGAAGTCGAGTGATTCGGGGCGCAACGTGCCATCGCCAAATCGCCAGTTTGTGAACCCTCCGAGGGCCAATCCACCAAGATGCCCCAGCCTCCAGGCGATTGTCGTCACGGGAGCCGGCTCCGGTGCTGGACCACCCCCACCTCCACCGTCGAGGAGCCAACGTCCGGAGGGCCCGAGGCGTAGGGACCAGGCTCCTTGAACGGGCTCCCACAAATACTCTTCATCGCTCAATCCGTCGAGGCGCGCCAGCAATCGCGACCACACGTGGTCGAAGGTGGAGAGAAGCGAGCGTGTGCTGTCTGTCATGCCTTCAATTCAATAGAAGGCGGCGGAAGGGATCTGCCGACGGAGCGGGATGGCCGATTTCATCGGTTCGTCTCGGTGGTGATGTGGTCGAACAGGCCAGGACGGATACGGGTACGTATGCCCTGTGCCCACGGCACCTCCAGCTCGGCGACCTGGAGGGCGGCACCGTTGTTGAGCAGCATGCCGAAGGCCAGGAACGCCTTGATCGTCACCGGGTCGAGCCCGGTCGTCTCCGCGACCGTCTGCCACATGCGCCCGAAGCTGTCGCGCACCGCGTCGCGAACCTCGGGGTCGCCGCAGGCGGCGAAGCCCTGGAGCTGTAAGAGCAGCGAGGTGCGATCGGCCAGCATCTCGTTGTACTGAGCACCCATCCTGCCGAGCGCATCGAGCCCGGTCTCCGATCCCGCCGCGTCGCGCATGCCCTCGGTCATGCGGTCGAACGCCCCGACCATCACCTC
>OBLU010003649.1_pt1 | contig 13927 bp, 14 predicted proteins | sample 1518681 | NCBI WGS metagenome assembly OBLU01 (sample SAMEA3539304, study PRJEB22396) | soil metagenome | biome: tundra; feature: field; material: soil | place: USA | collected 2010-05 | depth 0.15 m
CTGGGGAGTGCGCGACTGCGCGTTCCGCGACCCCTCGGGCAACCTCGTCCGCATCCAGGAGTCGCGCTGAGCCGTCCGGCGATCGCAGTCATGACCTGCACAGCGGCGCCGTGGGGCGCTGAGACGAGATTTCTCATCCGTTTCAAGTCGTCCTAGTTGACGACCGAACACTATGAAAGGAAGCGAGGCTTATGAAAACAATGACGTGTAAACAAATGGGTGGACCATGTGACTTCCCGCACCGTGGAAATACCGCTAATGAGGTTATAAAAGCTCAGGATAGCCATTTAAAAGAAATGGTCGCCGGGGGTGATGAAACGCACGAAAGCGCCTTGAAGGAGATGAAGGGTAGGTGGAAAAATCCCATAGCAGGAATGGGGTGGTATAAGAGGGCCAAGCGTGATTTTGCTGCTCTTCCCGAAGACTGATCGGTCATCAAGGCGTATCATCGACGGGCCTCCATCAAAATATTGTCGTGTTCCAATCCCTGTCCAACCAGTGGTGCACTGCTCGCATCCAGTCTTCCGGCAACGCAAATGGTGATGTTCGAACCCTTGGAACAGCCGCTTCGTCTGCAGCGACATCGAACCGGCATGATGCTGAGCGAATTGACACCAACCGGAAGGTACCCAACTACGGCATGCAGGATGCGCAGAGAGCCGGTTAATCGTAGCCCTCGGTAGAATTTGGCACGGGGGGGGATGACCCCCCATTTATCAAAGCCTCGGGACAAAGGAAGAGAAATGGGCGTGGAGAAGAATGGGTCGCAGAAGAGCAAGTCTCCGTCTCAGCTGATAGACGCGAGAATCCAGGAGCTAGGCGACTGGCGTGGCCAGATGCTCAGCCGGCTCCGTACCTTGGTCAAGGAAGCCGATCCCGAAGTCGTCGAGGAGTGGAAGTGGAGAGGGGTTCCGGTGTGGTACCACGACGGAATGATCTGCACAGGCGAGACTTACAAGAACGTCGTGAAGATGACCTTCGCCAAAGGGGCGGCTCTGAAGGATCCTTCGGGCCTCTTCAACTCCAGTCTTGACGGGAACACAAGGCGTGCCATCGACTTCCACGAGGGCGAGAAGATAAACGAGAAGGCGTTCAAGACTCTCGTTCGCGCTGCCGTGACCCTGAACAAGTCCAAAGCCAAGAGCTAATCCACGAAATTAAACATTTTCCGTGGGATCCCGCAAGAAGTGTGAATAGTTTCCACTCGTTTCGTCGTGCCTGTTCGGGCGTCCAAAGACGACGGTGCTCGTGGCGGCGCAGCGTGTAATGGCCGCTAGAACCCGTTGTTCTACGTGCTCGATCCCCATAGTGATTTAGGCCTCGGCACGAGAAGCTATGTCTGGCAATTCGAACAGCGGCCCTACGAAAGCGTCCGCACCAAGCGTCGGCTAACACGATGAGCCAAGAGGGTCCCCGTGATCAGGCGGCCATTCCGAGCGCTAACAGTTTCTCAACGGCCGGAACATGTCCCGCGGCAGCACCAAAATTTTTCGCCGCGCCACCCACCAATGCGCCATAACCGGTAGTCCCTTTGTTGTTCGCAACGCCGACGATCTGCCCGCGGTTGAGCGATTTCTGGTAGGTCCAGGCGAAAGCCGTCGGACCGACGGAGGGAAGGGAGGTGAAGATCAGTTTGACGGTCTTGGGCGACTCACCGGCCACTTTCGCCTCGGCCTCGGCCCGGGTGGCGAGTTGTGAGGCCGGGATGCGGGATTGCATGGAGATGACGACTTCCGGGCGTGAGACGGAGGCCCCCGCGCCGAAGTAAATGCATTCGAGCGTGGAACCCTTGGCGATGGCCTCAAAAAGCGAGACCGTGGTTCCGACAATGTGGGAGACCGTCGAGGCCGGGAGTTTACTGCAATAAGTGGACGCGGCGGAGTGCGCAGTGGAACGCTGTTGCGCCAGCGATCTCGCGGTAACGGGCTTCGCGGCCTGCGCCGTCGCCGGGAGGATAGCTAATGAGACTACGCAAATGCCCGTCGCGAGCAGTAGGCCCGCGTACCGGCGGGCCCTATCTCGGCGCGATATTGAGGTTGTGGTGGTGGGCGACTCGCCAACCCGGGAAGTGCTCGTCATCTCTGCTCTTTGGTAGAAGTTCGACGGTGCTCCAGGGGCCGATCGAACTCGTGAGGGGCACACCGTTGCTCGAATGAAGTCAGTTCCTAGCAACTGACGATAAACGTCGACCGACAAGATCGGGAGCCATCCTTCGCAGTTTTAAGTCATCGTCGCGCAGTGTAGTGCGCCTCGCGAGCGATGTCCCGTCGTCAAAGCGATGTACTGGATTTTACCGGTGTCACCGTCGAAACACTCCAAGGGCTTGCCATGCTGCTCTGCCGGGTTGCCGTTCGGATCGGAGCAAGGTTTGCCTCCCTGGCGATGCCGGGACCGGCGCTCGTTTCGCGGACGGACGTCGACCTCATCGCCGACTCTGGCATCAAGTTCGAGGATCTGGGGGAACTAGATCCCCACGACGTGACACGTGCAAAGAGGGAGAAGAATGTCATCGTTGGTGATCACCGCGGCTGAATGAAGAAGCCTTAACGGCGGCTGAATGCTCGATCCACCGATAATCGATCGGAGTAGATAACCGCGCGTTCGCAGAAAGTGCCCTTGCTTCGGAGAATCGCGGTATCGACAATGCCATCGCCGTTAACTTGGGACGGATTATCCGTCTAATTTTCGTTCCTCGGTACGTCCACATCGTCGTGGGCGAGATGTCGATCCGTTCGCACTCCTTGAACCACGGGTCGATTGGCAGACTCACGGTGGCCCCCAGTCCTCGACCCCGGTGGGGCTCTGGCGGCGATCGGGTCTCCGACAAAAACAATCTTCCATGGAATGCTCAGGCTGGGGGAAGTTTGGCTAGGGCGTCCTTCAGCGCGGCTATCAGCGTTTCGTCCTGGGACTGCAAATGTCTTTGGATCTCAATGGCCTCGCTCAGAATCGCCTCGGCATCCTTGTACGTGTTCTCAGATCGTTTGTCGGAAGAGGCAGCCGCGATGTTTTGCCCGACGATAATGATCGACAGCAAAACCAGCTGGAGAAAGGTTTGTGCAATCCAGGCGATGATGCCTTCGCCGCCAGGTTTGAGAGCCGGGGGCAATCCAATCAAAGCAATGATCGCAAAGATGTAGGCACACCACATCGTGCCCACTGCGTCCGTGATCTTGACGGCCAACCAGGCGTTAAATTTATTGGTTGCCTTCTCATTCACGACGTCGGCCGTCTTGACGGGTTTGTCCTTGTGCTCCAGCCGCTCAAGCGTGTGCGGGTGCGGTACGTGGGTATACGTCGACATGGCTGCTCCTTTTCTTGGCGTGGCCGAATCCTTTCACACGAACATCGGACATTTCGGTTGTTGTCAAGATCCAGGGACGCGGTCGCCTAGACCGCGCCGTCACGATTGCCCCTGGCTTCTCTGCCGCCGTTGCCGCGCCGCCGAATTGGGTGTCGTCGGAGCGGCCGATCCGCCAGTGCTTGGTACCGGGCCTGTTCGGGAATCCCAGGGCAATTCCTTCCGGCGGGCACCGGATCGCCGGAAGGAATTGAACGACGCCACAGTTCTGGCGTTATCGATGGACTAGAGCTACTCGGCTCTCAGCACCAACGCGGTTGATGTCCGTGCGGCGATCCGCCCGGGAATTGCCGCGACGATGTTGGCGAGCAGGAGCGCACCGATGGCGATGAGAGCCACGGTCAGTGTGGGCACGGACGGCGCGGGCACGGCGTTGATTTCTCGGGCAAACAGGTTCCATAGGTATCGCCCAAGGACAATCCCTGTGGGAACGCCTACGACCGTGCCGATGAAAATGGCGATGCTGGATTGCCACGCCACGGCGGCGGCCAACTGGCGCTGGGTGAATCCGAGCGTCTTCAACAAGGCCAAGTCACGTCGTCGACGTCGGACCGAAGCGACGAGCATCAGCCCGAGCGCGCTCACAGCGCCAACCGCAAGGGCCGAGCTGAGGAGGGTCGGCGTGGTGCCCGCGGAACTGTAGTTCACGATCTGCGCCGGTCGCTGTACGGCCAAGACGTACACCCCGAAGTTGGTCGGCAGGCTCAACTCCCTGGCGATCTGATCGACCTGTCGTCGTTCCGAGTCGGCGGCTACATGGGGCCGGAACCGCACAAAGATGACGTTCGGTCCCAGCGGAGATGTATCGGCCGGATTGCGCACCGGCGGCGGGATGAGTTGGTAGTCAACAATCGCCCCGGTTCCCATCTCCAGGTGGCCACCGACCCCACCGACCCCCACGGCGGGCATGGTGGCGGTCCCCACTATGAGCAGACGCGTCGGAGACGTCGTCCCGTAGCTCACGGTGACGGTGTCCCCGACGACCTTGTGGAGTTGCGCCAGCGTGGCGACACCGAGGACGATTTGGCCGCGCGTCTCGAGTCCGTGGCCCGCCAGTATCGGTGGCGTGACCGGCGACCGTGGCGTACCGCCGAGGACCGGCACGGTATACCCGTCGACTTCGAGGTTGGCGAAATAGTACCCTGACCATGCGACAACCTGCCGGTCGTGATCGAGCAGGGCGGCCGCACGATGTGGGGGAATGTGGCATAACCCGCCGCCGCCGTCAAGCGCATAGGTCCAGTTCCACCCGTATAAGGCGGGATGCGAGATTAAGGCGTTAAAGCTGGAGCCGAACACGACGGTGGCGATGATGACAACCACGGCCAGCGTCGCGCCGAGGGTGGCGGAACGCACTGGTGCGTTGTCGGCACCCGGCTCGAGGGCGAAGCGGATGCCGACGACCGCGGAAATGGGCAGACCACCGGACGAGGCGCTGGCCGCGATCTTCGATTCGTGCCGCAATCTCCGTTGTCCGGCGACGCCGAGGCGATGGGGTGCTCCTCGCGACGCCAGGAGAAGCCCGACCAAGAAAAGGACCACGACGAGCCCCAGCGTCCCGAAGCCCAGCACGGCCCAGTCGAACGAGAGGCCGGGAAACGGATAGACGGGGCGCACGGGACCCAGCGGTGCCAACGGCGACAAGGCGACTGCCACCGCACCAGCCACCAGCGCGCCAACCACCACCGCGCCCGTGATCCCGAGCATTCCGTCGCTCACGATCATTGCGGGGCCGGCGCAAATCGAACGCAAGACGCGTTCCTCTTCGGCCCTTGAGCGCAACTGACGGCCGATCATCTATCCGACGATCAGCAGTACGGCCAGCAGAGCGATCCCGCCGAAGGCGCCGAGGGCAATGGCCTCGGGTTTGAGGGCTTGGTCCGCTTTGGCCACGTCGATCGACGTAGCCAAGAAGTCATGGGGAAGGTTCGCCGGCAAGATGCGTTCAATCTCCGATTCCACGGTCGCTACATCATTACTGCCGTGGCGGAGCCGGAGAAAAGTAAACGTAAAGTCCGAACAGCACGCCGTCAGTCGACGGGTGAGCGCAGGGGTGAGGATGGCGGTTGGCGCGCCGTTGGCATCGATCTCGTCTTGCACCACGGCGTTGTTGAACACGACCGTCCCCACCAAAGTGAGGTCACTTCGTAGATACGGGCTCGGCGTTGAGTTCGAGAGCTCGGAGCGGTAGACGGCCCACGGCACGGTCTGACCCACTTTCAAGTCCAATACGCTCGCCGCACTTTGGGTCATCATGATCTGGTTGGCTTTGTTCGGATCGGCCATTCGGCCATGGACAACGGTGACCCGGTCTTGGTTGAAGTAGAGACCATCGACGCTTCCGAGCACGTTCAGGTTAAGGCTGGCTTTGTTGGCTGCCGGGGTAGGGCGCCCGTTCGCGCCGAGTGGCAGGGCATAGACCAGCGCGTAACTCTCGGCCCGTTTCACGTACGGCAAATGGGCGATGGTATGGATGAGTGATCCGTTGTAACCCGTCGTCAAGCCGATTGGTGGTTCGTAGAGCCCGGTCCCGACGCTGAGATCTGACGGATTGGTGTTGGCCAAGAATATGGAGAATGACGATTGGGTTCGCCGGGCGGCGGCGATCGCTCCCATGGCCGCGCCACCCACCAGCCCGATGAGCAGCACGATGGCGAGGTAGTCGGGCCACCGCCGACGGAAGGTGACGCGGAACCGGTACCAGGCAACGGTTAGCACGTATTTGCTCATCGGGATGAACTCACTCTCAGCCGTGTCCTCACGTTCACCACACCGTCACCGACCGGTTCTTAATCTGTCACCCAGGAAAGTGTTGTTGAATTTCGTTCCGGGGCCAAGAGAGGCAGCATCTGGATTACCTTCGTGCCAGCACGATACATCTCTTGTGGCGCAGAACCGACGTCGAGTGCGACCCATCTATCGTTCCGTACCGCCCTCCGACAGTGCTGACGAAGCCATAATTCGATAGTCCGCAGACCACCGAGTGGGCCCCGATATTCGCAAGTCATTTAACCTGCGTGCCTTCAGTCGCGAGCGCAATGCACTCCTCTAAAAAGACATCAACTTTTGGACCAAGGTGCTCGCCCGAGGCTCCCACCATTCGTTCCTAGATTGCCCGATCGCAAGCACACGATCCGCTGGTCGATCCTGGGAAGGTCTGTCATCGCCAGTGCAGAACGTAATGTTTTTCCGCGTTGAAGATGATTGGAGCGTAATTTACTCAATAGCCTTGACAAGGCGAGCGTCGTACTCGTCAGCGAGTGCGAGGAGCGCCTTAGCCCCGTCGCCGGCGAAGCATGAGCCGTGCATCACGGCCAGGGTGGCGGGGGCAAGGCCGGCGAGGTTGCGAATGGTGGGCCCGGTCCGCGGAGTCAGGCATGTGGCCCCGAAGACGTCTTCGGCCTGCTTGGCGGACCCGATGATGTCATCGCTCGTGATGGCGGGCGGGTCGCCGAGTTGGGTGAATAGATCGCCGCACAAGAGCGTCTTGGTTGTCTCCTCATACAGCACCCGGGCCTCCCAGCTGTGGGGGACGTGGGGCGTGTCGATGTGGCGTACGCGATGTTCTCCCAACTCGATGACTTGACCGTCGGCGAGCGGCACCGGCGCACGGTCGGCCAAGTCGTTGAATGACACCATGCACCCGAGAGCCCCGTGGGCCACTTCGGCGTGGGGCGCGGCTGCGAGCAACTCGTTCATGGCGCCGCACTCGTCGGACTCAAGGTGGCCGAAGGTGATCCAACGCACGCGCTCTAGTGGGGTAATCGTAGAGATGGCTGCGGCCAAGAACGGGAACATGGCTCGGGGTCCGGTGTGGAACAGCAGGGGCTCATCGTCGTCGATGAGGTACTGGTTGAATGTGAAGCCGGTGGGTCCGATGTCGGGGACGAATGTCGAGAATCGATAAATGCGGCTGGCGACTTCGTCGATGCGTGTGTCCATTGCTGTTCTCCTTGGTGTGGGTTCGGTGTGTTCGTTCAGAAGGGGACGACGGTGGTGAGCAGGCCGGTTGCGGGTGCGCGGCCAGCGAGCGTGCGGCAGAATTCGACGGCGTCGAGTGAAATGTGTTCGACCCCGGGAAGGTCAGGTTCGTGCGAGTACGTTCCACCGGCGGGGCCAGCGAGCTCGAGCACGAAGCGCTGGCCATGGCGGCGCGCCCATTCAGCGACCACGTCGTCGACAATGCGACCATCGTGATCGGTGCTGAGTTCCAGTGGCCGGCTGAGGGCGTGGGAGATGTCGACGCGGTGCATCCATAGGTCGCGCAGATAGATGGTGTCGATGAGATAGCCAAATTTCCAAGTCTCGTATACCGGCCCATCGACGGCGAGCTTCGCGTGATTGCGCACGAGTGCTGGTGTGCGGTTGCGGCCACGGACAGTCTTGGGCGCAATGGCTGCGAGTTGCTCGACAATCTGGATGGGGCTCAGGTCGATACGCTCGCGCACCTGTACTGCTGACAGCGCGGCTTCGAGTGGTCCACCTTGTCGCTTGCGGTAGGCCCGAGCCTGACGCAGTTGGTGGATGTTCTCGCGCATGGACGCGCCCGATTCACATGCGCCGAGGACGTGTTGGTACATTGCTCGGACGTCCCAGGCGGGGCAGTCGGTCGCGGCCGACCACGCCATATTGTCGAGGGATCGGAGCGAAGCGAGCGTGTACCCCAATTCATCCGCTTGAAGGCGCATGGCCTCATGATGCGTTAGCGGCACGATGGTCGTGACTTCGGTGGTCGTCAAGTAGGGTTTCCTTTCGCTTTAGTCGAACGGGACGCTGGCCTTCGCGTGTCCCGGGTTGGCTGGCAGTGGGTGAGGAACATGGCCACCGATTCGTCGATGAGACGGGTCCAGCGATCCCCTCCGGGATCGTTGGAGACCTGTTGGTCGACCAGGCCGGTTATCAGTGCGGTCCACATGTCGACATGGCGCGCCTCGGTGATCCCGTTGAGGGCTAGCCTGCTCCGAGCGAGCGCCAAGGAACGCACCGCAGGTACGTAGGACTCGGGTGACGGTTCAAATCCGGGAATCGTGCGTTGGAACAACAGCTGATAGTGCGTGGGAGAATCGGTGCAGAAATGGGCAAACCTTCTCGCACTCGCTGTGAGTATTTCGCGAGGGTCATCGCACTCGAAAGGCTCGGCCATTCTTTCGGCGAACTCCGTCGCCGCTCGGCCGAACATTGCATCATAGATAGCGTTCTTCGAGTCGAAATAGGCGTACACCGTTGGCGCGGTGATTCCGGCCCGACGAGCCAGATCCCGGAGCGACAGACCAGCTAGGCCCTCTTCGCTCACCAGCGACCAGGCAGCATCGATGATGGCATCGTGAGCCGAACGTCGGCGCGCTTCGCGCCAGTCGACAGTCTCCGCTAAGTTAATCACCGTTCGTAATACTTGCACAATGTTAAAGTTTCGTCAAGTCCTTTTAGCGGCTGTTTGTCGGAAAGTTTTCATCATTGCGTACGTCCGACAACTCTGGGTGGAATGCTCACCGTGTTAGGGTTCAAGCAATTCGGAGGCAGTCTCTGGTTTCGCGTGTCCGATCGTTCAAACAACGTCCCAACATTGATTTAGCCCGACATTAACTTCGGCGACAACGGCGTCTCGTTCGATCCAGGTGAGACCGGTTGCGTCTGCGAAGGCATCGGTCGGGCGCTTGGGGGATATGTTGGAGCCATTATATTTGGACGAGGTTTGAATCGATCGGAGGTGAATCAAGATGGCCCATCTGGTCGTTACGCAGGTGAAACTGGATCCGAACTCCGATATCGAACACAGACACGCAATTCTGAATGACATCGTCATCCCTCAAGCGAAGGCTCTGCCTGGTTTTCAGAAAGGATCTTGGATGAACGATGGCGCTGGTATTGGCACGTGCGTCATCGTGTTCGATACTGAAGACAACGCGAACGCTGCGGTCACTCCGATGTCCCCTTCTGGTGGGCCCTCAGTAATTAATAGTGGGGTCTTCGAGGTCGAGATCGAGGTTTAGCTTCGATCCGTTGGTGTCGGGAACTCCGTCAATGGCGAGCGAGATTATCTAGTCTTGGAGCCGACTCGGAACGCACTCGAGAGAGGCTGACGCTAAAGATTCGAAACTTTGCGAAGTCAAACGCGACAAGTTTATTAAAAAGCAAATTATCGTGGCCGATGAAAGGGACCGTGACCCCGTCAATATCAAAAACTAGGCGACGAGTCCAGGCGTCAAAGAACGCAGCTCGTTCCATTGAGGTCAGTATGTCGATTCGAAACGGCGGGCTTCTGGCCGCCGCCAGTCGCGAACTTGGTACGTTAGTTAAAGGCAATCGCGTTCACTACGCCCTGTTTTATCAAACCCAGTGACGCTGAACTGAGGTGAATCAATGACAACGGATATTCCCAAGACCGGGCGCGCGTTACGCTCGCTGGTTACGTCTGAGGGAACCCTGGAGATCTCGCTGCAAGAGGCGGCGGTCTCGGAGCCGCAACCCAATCAAGTCGTGATCCGCGTCGAGGCGTCCCCCCTTAACCCTTCAGACCTAGGCCTACTGTTCGCGGGAGCGGACATGAGCAAGGCCACCGTGTCGGGCACCGTCGAGAGTCCCTTGGTAACCGTGCCCATTGACGCGGGCGCGATGAGGGCCTTGGCCGGCCGCGTAGGAGAGTCGCTACCCGTCGGCAACGAAGGGGCCGGGAACGTAGTCGCGGCAGGTTCTTCAGAACTCGCCCAATCGTTGATCGGTAAGACGGTCTCGGTCGCGGGAGGAGCCATGTACAGCCAGTATCGAACGGTGGACGCGTCGCTGGTCATGGTGCTGCCCGAGGGTACTTCCGCCCGCCTCGGAGCGTCCGCCTTCGTCAACCCGTTGACGGCCTTGGGCATGGTGGCCACCATGCGCAGCGAAGGCCGCAGCGCGCTCGTGCACACCGCCGCTGCCTCGAACCTGGGTCAGATGCTCGTGAAACTGTGCATCGAAGAGCAGGTGGCGCTCGTGAACATCGTGCGCAAACCGGAGCAGATGGAGACCCTCCAGGCGTTAGGGGCCGAGTATGTCTGTAACTCGACGTCGCCCTCCTTCATGGTTGATCTCATCGAGGCGCTCAGCGCCACGTCGGCCACGCTGGCCTTCGACGCCACGGGCGGGGGAACCCTAGCGAGCCAGATCCTGACCGCGATGGAGGCTGCCTCGGCGAGAAACGCCACCGAGTACAGCCGGTACGGTTCAACGACGCCCAAGCAGATTTACATCTACGGCGGACTCGATCGTGGGCCGACGGTGCTGACCCGCAACTTCGGCTTCGCGTGGAGCGTGAGTGGATGGTTGCTCACGCCGTTCTTGCAGAGCGTCGGGATCGAGGGTCTGATCGAACTACGCCAGCGCGTCGCTCGCGGATTGGAGACCACCTTCGCGAGCACCTATACGAAAGAGGTCTCGCTGGCCGAGGCTCTCCATCCAGATGCCTTCACCGTTTACGCGCGCCAGGCGTCGGGCGAGAAGTATCTGATTGTTCCCCAGAAGCCCTAGGTAGCGCCCATACCTTGGTCGTCACCACGAGGACCTGTGGTCGCGGCCCTTATCAACTGACTTTTTACTTGGTAGGCAACGGTTGAGAACTTTTGAATAATGAGCGAGACGGTCGGCCACGCGAATGAGATTTGAGGTTCTGTCGAGTTGCGCTTGATTCACGCTTTAGCAATGAGCGGGGAACGGTAGGAGGGTGAATTTCTAGGCAAGAGAGAACGTAAATTCGACGACGTAAGGACCTTTACTCAGCGTACCCCGCGCCACCCAACATGCGACGAAGATCGACCACGACCTGGATGTCGACGTCTTTGTGCTTGGGTCGATCAAACGTCTCGGTCTCGGACCCCAACGTCACCACGTACTTACCGTCGTGACTTTCGTCCACGGTCCCCACGACCTCGAGTAGCGAGAGTACGTCCGGCCACTCGATATTGTGGCTTGCCGGATGCTGGAGAATCTTCGCGAGAGTATCGCGGTGATGATTGTTCAGATGCGCGTGCTCGGGTTCTACTGGCATTAAGTCCTTTGGTCTCTTCAAGCGTAACTCGCGGAACACTGTTCGACTGCTTCGGCGTCGATTGGACGCAATTCGTGTTGACGTTCAAAAGCAGTCACCTGGAGTTGTAGTTCGGTCAGGGTGACAGAATTAAAGCAGGCCATGTACCGAAAGCCGCGAATTAAACTTCCTGGGCTTCGTCGACGGTGAGTTCCGCGGCCGGGTCCGCTTCTAATCGGTCATCAGGGATGGGGTCATCACTACGGACCGAACGACCATAGGTCCCGTCGCTGAGGCGCTGTTCGGCCCTTTTAATGGCGTCCAATCTCTCGCGAAGTCCCGCAGCAACCGCGCTGTCCTCTTGATCGGCGATGAGGGGCTCGGCCGAGTCACTCATATCGCCCTGTTCGTTGGCGCCCAATCGTTCATCCCACCCATTTGCCGCCGATTGATTGAGCAATTCCTGCACCCGATGCCGTTCGTCATGAAGCCGCTGCCGCGCCGTTTGATCGTCCACGTCGTCCCTCGATTCAAGTTCACTTCAAGATCGAGGATAACCGGTACGCCGCTTGAGCGGACGGGGATCGATGCGACCCGAAATTGTTTAGTGCTGGTGGTAGCCCATTTTTTCAATGACGCTACGACGATCTCGAACTTTCTAGACGCCGTACTCGATAGGGCGAATTTCAGTCGGCAACGCTGACCAATCATGTCGAATCGATCGGAACCCTGACGAATTGGAACCTGAAGTATTGAGTCAGACCCGGACGAGCGCAAACTTTCGTGATCAGGACCGAGCCGCCACACACGCGAGAGGTCATAGGCTCTAGCGCTGCGTGGAGCACCAGCAATCACCCGTCTTCACGAATGTTAATTCGGGCCGCAACTCGCGGCGAATGTCGGCTCGTGCTCCAGCGACTGTCCGAGCCCTCCGCTGTACATTCGTGCGACCGAGGGATGCTCATTGCCGTAGGCCAAGAGACTGACTGATGGCGTTTGCGCTTGAAGCGACATTTGGAGGAAACGAATTGACGTGGCGGCCACCACTCGAAAGGCCGACGCGTCGGCGCCATCAAACGGGGGGAGGTGGTGGGCCGTGCGAAGCGCGAGGAACCACTTGTTGGGTTGATCAATGGCGTCGTAGAGTTTCACGTCATTACGGACCGGATTGCACCGATCGGCCAGGCTTTGGATTACCAGAAGGGCGGGACGACTGGCCTCGGTCGCGTAGGACTGGGCCGTGTCCTCCGCACCCGACAGTACGACCACGGCCCGGTAATTGATACCTGAACGTAGGCTCGCGAAGTTAACGCCTTGGGGGTCGACACCGTGGTCGTAGGCCAACATCCCCACGGCGGTCGCTCCATCCGAGTGACCGGCGAGAGCAATCTCGGAGGCCTGCACGAGACCGTTGACGATGGGACAACCGGACGACTCATTGGCCGACGCCTGAATAATTGCCGTGGTCACGAAGGCGAGGTCCGCCGGTTCGTTGACGACGTCGTCCTCGGTGTTTGCCCCATGTTGTGCCGCGACGGCTGACGCTTGCTCGTCGGGAAAAAAGGGGGCCACCACCACGAAGCCCGCTTGCACCCATGCGTCCAACAGCGCCGAGAACGTGTCGGGGGTGACGTCGTAGCCATGGGCGAAGACGATCATCGGGTAGCCGCCGCTCTGCTCAACGGGAGGCGCTCCAACTATCTCGACCGGTTGCCCCGCTAGATATTGGGAGGGATAACGTATTTCGGTCACGAGTCGGCGGCTTGTCGACCAAACGGTGGCTGGTGACTTCGAGTAGTTGAGCACCCCGCGCGTGTGATCAACGAAGGTGCAGCGCGCTAAGCCGACGGCGAAGAGAGGAGTTTGGTTCAATGGATGGACACGCCGTACCTCGGCACTTAGGGGAGGGGCCATGACAATTGAAACGGCTAGCGTCGCGACGACTACGAGAACGAAAACGTCGATTTTAGTACGGGGTCGCCGACGTTGGTTTGATCGACGGTACCGGGTCAAGCTCATCGAGTTCGGTCCTTAAATTCCTCTGAGTCGGAAGCGTAGCACAAAGATACCCTCCACTGTACGACCTTCATTGAACGGATCCGGGTCGCACGAAACGCAGGGGATCAACGTTCAAGTCCTGTACGGCTCACTCGTATCGAGATTGACCACGCATCAATCCGATTTCGCGACGGTGCTCGCTGGATTCATGGAGTCGCCTAAGTACGCGCCATGATCGCGGATTACCAAGTTGCCCTCGAATTCGAGCACCTCGTTCACGAGAACTCCCTTTTGGTTCCGGCAATTGATCACCAGCGTGTGGACGCCGACGTAAGTTCCAAGTACCTCGAAATGTAGGTCCGGCACTCGACGCAAGCCTTCTTGCCCATACGCTCGTAACGCTTCCTTGCCCTGGACCACGCCTTCGCTATTGGTCGGTATGAGCAACGCGACCGGCGAAGTGAAAGTGACATCGTCGGCGAAATGGTTGAGCACGTTGGTGAGATCGTGGGAGTTCCAGCTTTTGACCCACTCCTCGACGAACGCCCCAATTTCGGCTTGCTCCACTG
>OBLU010003650.1_pt1 | contig 13926 bp, 10 predicted proteins | sample 1518681 | NCBI WGS metagenome assembly OBLU01 (sample SAMEA3539304, study PRJEB22396) | soil metagenome | biome: tundra; feature: field; material: soil | place: USA | collected 2010-05 | depth 0.15 m
GGCCAGCTATACGCGCTTATCAGATTCCTAAGTCAGACATTCCTAAAAGGAGGAATAGAAATGAACGGACGTTCGTTTAAGTCACTGCGATTGCTCCTGCCTCTGGGTTCGCTCGTGTTTTGCGTGTCCCTAATGGCCATCCCAACCCCGTCTCAGGATAACCAGCAGACACGTTTGATTTCCTCGGCTGTGTCGCAATGCACAGAGAGCAGAATTTCGCCCTTCTGCAGGCGACCTTCGTATCTCTTGGCTTCGAATTCAGGAATACCCATGCCAATCAAGGCGCCAGTAACGCCACCAACGGCCCCTCCAACGCCCAACCCCGCTAGGCCTGCCATGATGGGGCCTGCGGCGATGAACGGGCCCATGCCAGGGATCGCCAAAAGACCAACACCTGCCAGGAGGCCCAGCGTGCCACCGATTACGCCCCCTGTGGTCACGCGGCTCCTGTGCGGATGATTCAAGTGTCGGCGCTTGGTTTGAGGCGACGGTCAAGTGCATTACTTCCGTGTTGCCGGCAAACAAGAAGTAACCCAGCTAGCGGAGGCTGAGGCCGAATTATTTTGGTCCAAATTATGGTCCAGCAATTGTTTCCGGCTGCTCTAAAACTGCCTTTGGGAGCCACCCGTGTCGCAGTTTTGCAATCAGTTACGAGCGAATTGCTGCTGTCACGGCAGAGGTCGCGAGTTCGAGTCTCGTCGTCCCCGCCATTCCTTTCAGACACTTCCAAGGAATCGGCAATTCCGGCCATGGTCCAATTTGGGTCCAGTTAGGCCTGTGCTTCTCCCTTGTTGAATACCAGCCGAACAAGTTTGCTTTGTGCCAAACCGTTTGTTCGGCATACCCGCCTGAGCGTAAAGATCCAGCGAAATGCAACTGTTCGCATGACGTAGCCATCCCTTCCCAACAGTAGTTCCACTTTGCTTTAGACGACCCATGCGGGCGAGGCTCGCCCCCATGGGCTGAAGAAGGGAGTCACCGTCATGTTTCTATTGTTCCCACTTCAGCGTCTGTTCGACTTCGGAATGATTGAGCCCCTGATCGATAATGCCTGGGATATCGGATGTGCCATCCGGCTGAGGCAGACGACCGTTTGCCATCATAACGACGGCCGTCGCGACAAGCGCGAACGCCTTCAATTCTCGCTTCATCGCATTCCCTTTAGCGCTTCTGCATCCCGACGGCAGCGCGTAACGCATCTGCCTTCATCAGCAGGCCATCCATCATCACCAGCGAAGTTTTACGCAGGTCCGAGATGTTACGCGCCGGGTCACCATCGACCAGCACCAAGTCGGCATCCTTGCCGGGTTCGATCGAGCCGCTGTGCGAGGCAGCGCCCACGAGCGTCGCGGGCAAAATGGTGGCGGATCGTAGGGCGTCGGTCGTCGTGAAGCCCGCGGCGACATAAAGCTCTAGCTCTCGCACTAGCTCAATACCAGGCCCATCAGTTCCGGCGACGATGTCCACTCCAGCTCTGTGGAGGGCTCCGACGAGCTGGACCAACTTCTCATAACTTCTGTGGAAATCCTCCTGTGTGACGCCCGGGGGCGGTTCGAAGCCGCCCTGGCTCGAGTTGCGGGCCTCGGGACCAGGCATTGCCCTGATGAAGGGTGCGTAGGCGGGCGAGACCTCCCCGTTCTTCGTGTCGAGGATGCTCTCGGCGACGACGAGAGTGGGATCGACCCAGATACGTCTGCGCGCCATCTCCGCGATCAGGCCGACCAGCGGTTCAGCGTTGAGATCGACATCCTTCATATATTCGCCCACGCCGGTGAAGCGTGCGATCGTATTGGAGTGATCGACGACGTCCTGCGGCATGGCCTGCATGGCGACGAAATAGATATGCGTAATTTCGTCATAGCCGTCGGCAATCGCCTCGGTCGGACGCATGCCGACCGGAAGATGGCCGTGTACATGCAGGCCAATGCGGTGCGCTTCGGCGGCCATGGAGGCCACCCACAGTGGGTTGAGGCTACCGTAGATCTTGATCGCGATCAGCCCCATTTTCTTGGCATCGTCGACTGCCTTGACCGCCTCGGGAAGGCTCCGCACGACCGTTGCGATCTGAGCAGTATAGGGGCCAGCACCGTCGATCAATGACGACGCGTATACATGCGGCATGAGGAGGTCGCCGGTAGCCCGGCGCTTGCGATGCTCGATGGTAAGGTCATTGAAATTGCCGGGATCGCGCAGCGAGGTGACACCGATCGAGAGTTCGGAGAGGTCGTTATATTCGTCCTGGACATGCATATGCGCGTCCCAAAGCCCCGGCAGCAGCGTTTTGCCTGTGCCCTCAATGATCATCCCATTCACGGGGATCGAGACCTTCGACGCAGGGCCAATCGCAAGGATCTTTCCGCCCTTCACAACCACGGTCTGATGATCGCGCCAATCCCTGCCCGCCGCGAAAACGCGCACGTCCCGGAAGACGATGGATCCAGCAGGCCGGACAGGAAGGCCATGTGCGATTTTGCGAACCTGCTTGGCAATCTGTTGGTTCTGGATATCGAGCAGAGCCGGAATGTTGCTCTCATACCCTTCTTTGATGTACCGCAGAAATTCGAGGTTCGCGAAAATGTCACCATTCGACTCCAACCAGATGAAGCGCGGTGAATGATTTAGGCCGTCGATTTTCCAGAGAATCACCTGTGTGCGGCGCTGGCCGCTGCCGACCATCGTCGTGGCGAGCCGGGTTGCGCTTTCCTCGCCGCTTGGAAACAGATGGACAATTTGACCGGGGTGGGACGTTGCCCATTTTGTGATCCATTCGTCCGCCCCGGCAACGATCGTTGAGGGATAAGAAAAGGTGGGCAGATAACTTGCTGGACCATCCACCCGCGCCTCGCTACGATCAAGGGGACTTTGCCAGCGGGCAACGCCCTGCTTGACGTCGAATTTCTCCGCGACTGATCCGCCAGGGCTCGAGCCTTCCCGAGTAAATTCCAATACCGTTCCGTTCGGGCCCGGTAGCATGCTTTCCGTGACGTTCCAGACCTGACCACGCAGATTGAGCTGGACATCGACATGTAGACGACCATCGGCCGCCGTCCATTCGTGAAGAGCCCCAATGCGGCCGCTGCTCGACACGATGACATAGGATCGTGCCTGTGCAGGTAGGACGCTGGTTGCCGCAAGTACTGCGCTCCCCACGGTGCAGCTGGCGAAAATTACCGAACCAGCAACCCGCCACGCCCCGCTCAGTCTGAGCCAAAGTCGCACACGCGCGGAGCAACTCGTCAAGACATCTCGCCGGAAATTGCGCATACTCATATCTCGTCGCCCATGATTGGAAACCTTGCTGTTAGCGGAGTGGGCGATCGATAGCAGCGCTCTACCAGCCGATACTGGGGCACCGCATCCCATCCGACTTTTATCCTGTTGCATTGGCGGCACTAGAAGAACCCTTGGGCTGTCATGATTTTCAAGATGAATCATCACCGTATGGGCGACCGCAAGATCCTGCGTCGCGAGGCCGGTCGAATCAAAGACTGTGATGTCCGTAGCCGACCGCGTTTTAATTTAGCAGACGGCCCGTGAGTATTCCACTCAGGGTCGCCTCCGCAGCGCCTCGACCGAGGCGGGACCTGCCAAAACGACATGCTGCGCTTCGCCAAAGCGGGCTGCTTGCTCGGCGTCATCGACAACTAGGCGCGCCCGCTCAAACAGTGCGAGCGGAAGCTCTCGCTTCCCGATATTGTCCGCACCATAGCCGAAATATGTGTTCCCTCACGAATCCATACCTCGTCGAGAACCTGCTCGGTCGATGGTGTCACCGTAACGACGATATCCGCCTGTGGAACGGTCGTTTCAGGCACCGCCAAGGAGGCATCGATTCCAAGTTTCGCCCGCACATATTGGGCAAGAATGGCACCTTTATCGGGATTCCGTCTGCAAGTTATAACATGTTCGAGCTTCCGGACTTTGGCCACTGCCTCGATGTCGAAAGCAGCCTGCGAGTCGGCGCCGATCACCGCAAGCGTGTTCGCGTCAGAACGGGTTATGGCGTCGATGATCATGCGGCAGGGGACATGACGGCGGATGTCGTCTTCGTGCGGGTAGATCATTCTCTCAACTATCGCTGGCCGTGGCAGGCGAAGGGCTCAGGATCGAAACCATATGGCCCAAGCCCAAAATGTCTAGTCATTATGAAGCGAGGTGACCTATCCTTGCCGAGTGACAACCCTCGTGCCAGCATCGTTAATCCTAGCGATTACCCGGGCGATACATCCGTTCGATATGCCCCTCCAATTCGTCGGGGTAGAAATAGACCGGCCTCAGTTCCCAATCGGCGTAGCGCTGCGCCTGGTCAGCGAAATGTGGAGATGATGGATCGCCGCTCTCTCCACCGGCATTAACTGCAAACGCCTTGACTCTGGGACCGAAATCGACACTTGCAACGAAGCTGTTGCCTTCGCTGCCATAGTAGCGTTTCACATTGGGATATTGCTCGGCTTCGAATGACGCAAGCGATCCCCAGCGCGCAGACGTGAAGGGGACGGGGATGCTGGGCTTTTGATCGTCAAAGTGCGGATTGAGCTCATCGTCGAGACGCTGAAAGCGATTAATGCGACCCCAGGGTATATGCCAGTCGCCGTAGTTTTCGTGCAGCCTCGCGAGCGCGCGTTTGAGTGCGTCGATGCTTTGGGCGTCTTTCATATGGTCGAGCATATAGAAGAAGATCGATTGGCCGGACTGCTGCGCCGCCGGGGCCATTTCTTCCCAGAGAGCCTCACCCCAGAAGACCGCGAGCGTCGTCGCCTCCGAATCCACTCCCCACCGGAAATCCCATCGTCGAAGCACGGCGATGGGGCCTGCCAACTCGAAATCTGGGTTCTTGTCATATGCTGCCAGCAATGGCGGAATTAGCCGGGCGAAGGCTGGGAGATAAGAATCGAAGCCGGCATCGATGAGCGAACGAACATCAAACTTGGGATGATCGGACAGAATTCTCAGCGCATGGAGTCCGCGGGGGTTCTGGCCTAACCTATTCATATAAATGGGGAAATCTTCCTTCTTCGGGCTGTCAGGACCAGCCGCCGTCCACGGCGCGTTATTGGTGTTTACGACCCAGCCCACCGGAGGCGAGACGACATGCGGCACGCTGGGAAGGCTATGCAGTCCTTTCCAGTTGGTTGCCGGATCGCTCCCGTCGACAGGTTTAGAATAGTCAAATCGATCACTGTGGACGGGAATAAATTGTGGATGCAAATATGCAATCTCACCAGAATCATCCGCAAATATCGTGTTATTGGACGAGTTGGCCTTTAATGCCGCGACGTTCATGTACTCGACGAACGTCTTAGCTTTGGTACGCAGGAAACTTTGCTCTAAAGCCAGGATTGGCTTGTTCATCAGCGACATGCTGATCCATTTTCCACCTTGCTTCCGGATGATTGGTCCATGAAGCGTCGCATAGCCGGTGAAGGTGCGGCTCAAAAGCCGCCCGCTGGCGTCTCGATACCGGATTTCGATCAGCCTCTCGGAGATGGGAATGATCCTAGCACCATAACGATAGACGAGCCGGCGCTTCTGCTTGAATACGTCTTCGGCGAATTCGTCGATATTGTCGGCGCTGCTCGATGTGTGCATCCAGCCGGCGTGGGCGTTGAACCCTTGATAGACGAAAAACTGCCCCCAGGTTACGGCACCATAAGCATCAAGGCCTTGGTCGCTCGTCATCTGCAACTCTGAACGAAAAAAGAAGCTGGTGTGCGGATTGATATAGAGAAGCGCATGGCCATCAATTGACTTGCTAGGCCCGATGGCGATCCCATTGGAGCCCTGCGCAGCGTGCGGTAAGATGCCTTGTTCGATCAACGTAAGCTCGATCGGCCGTTTTTCGTAGAAGGACTCAAGCTGGGTAAGCGGCGCGCTCTCAATATCTCCGCCGATGCTACCATCGGTGAAACTAAGGGCCATCCACGGCTCAAAATGCGTCATTGCTTTGGGATGAACATCAGGATGCGTGGCCAGATAATAGTTGAGGCCGTCCGCCCACGCCTCCATCAGAGCCTTTAACCACGCCGGGGAGCGTCGATAATCGGTCTTCAAAACGGAGGGATCGAGAAACAAACGCTGGCGAAGGTCCTGCCAGATGGCATTTTCTCCTTCAGCCTCAGCCAACCGACCGAGGCTGACAAGATAGTTGTGCTCCACCCGAGCGAAATCATCCTCGGCCTGCGCATAGGTCATTCCAAACACAGCATCCACGTCGGCCTTGCCATGGATATGAGCAATGCCCCAGTCATCTCTCGTAATCGTCACCTGTGAAGCATGCTTGCGCTCGGAGGGCGTGCCCGGTAGACCGGCCACGGCCGACGTAGCCAGACACGTCCCGAGGCAAAAGGTAGCAATGACTCGGCAGGACCTCCAAATTCGATTTACACAAATATTCACGTCATTTTTGTCGATCATGATGAACGGCGAAAGCTACCGTCTGAAACAGAGCAAACGCAAGCGGGGCTCCCCGCCGAACTCCTGATCCGCCCACTACCCGCCTCGACTGTCGGCCGCCACCCACCGCGGCAAACTCGCCTCGGGGAGGAGGACGTCTTCCGCTGCGGCCTAAACGCGCCGCCTTTCAGGCGGCGCAGGCCTCCGCTCCAGACCCCTCCTCCCCGACAATCCCCAATCTTCTACCAGTTGCTCTGGTCTACCTGGTCTACTTTTACTCCGCCTCTGTGGTCTGCTTTTATTCCGCCCTTGACATACGTTCAAATGTGTAGTTTAACTTCCGGTCTCAAACTGTCCCATTCGCGCTGACGTGGCACAGACCTACCCTCATCGACTACACGGTTACGCAAAACGAGTCGTCTGTCGCCGACTCGTTTTGCTCGTGGCGCACTCAAAATGACAGCTTCAAGGCAAATTGGGCGATTCTCGGAGCGACGGCGGTGCCCGTAATTTGTCCGAAGCCGCCAACATCGACGGCGGAGACCGGATCGGCGAATTGCGGGTGGTTGAAAGCGTTAAACAATTCCGCGCGAAACTCCACGCCTGCCTTCTCACTCGGCCACCGCAGTGAAAAATTCTTGATCAGGGACAGGTCGGTATTATTTTGTGCGGGACCACGGAAAATGCCCGGGCGGGTGTTTCCGAATGCCGTACCACCGTCGGAGCTAATTGTTGGGTAGGGCGCCGTAAAGCAACTTTGATTGATGAAGTGGTTGATTTTGCTCTGCACCGAGCCGGAGCTGCTCACTTGCGCCACCGTACAGTTCGGCGCCAGTTGTGCGAAGTCAGTATCAGTACCGTTAATACCGAAGAGATTGAAAGCATTCGTATTAACAACTGCTAGCGGGTGTCCGGCTTGAATGGTTGTCACCCCGGCAATCTTCCAGCCACCGAATGTGTTGCGTACCAGAGCGCCGCTATGCTGGAAGAAGGGCGGCGCATATATATAGCTGACGACAAATCGTTGTGGACGGATGAATGGATCGGGTCCGTAGCGCGCACGAGGATCGTTCTGGTTACCGATCGACTGGCCCCCAAGTCCGTAAGTCGCGGCGACATAGTCGGTTGCAAGTTCCTTCGCCCATGTGTACGAGGCCAGGAATTGCAATCCGTGACTGAATCGTTTGGTCAGGCTCGCTTCCAGTGCGTTGTACCAGGATGCACCCTCCGAGTTGATTTGGCCCCAGCCGTAGATGCTCCAGCCCTCTACTGGAACCCGTAGAGCCAAGTTGGCAAGCGTATTGTCTGTCTGGCCCCGAATGGGATGCGTGGTTGCGTCGAGCGCCTGATCTGGCATCACGTACTGCGCCAGATGTAAACCTCTCGCCCCAATGTAGCCAAGTTCCAGCATCATGTCTTTGCGGACTTCGGTTTGAGCATTCAGGCTATAGCGCTGAATCAGAGGTGTCCGGAAGTTGTACGCTATGGTCGTTTGACTTAGCTGAGTTGTGGGCGAGTAGGGCGTGAATGCAGGTACCGTGGAAGGCTGTCCGGGGAACACGAACGGATTGGCAAAAGTCACCGTCGGATCGGTTCCCTCTTGCGTGCGGGTAACGCCCCAAGGTTGGTTGAGGATTAGCTGCAATGGCGTATCCCCAATCCCATGCTGGCGGAAAGCGCCGTAGCCAGCCCGGAGAACAACTCTGTCGCCGCCCGGAACTCTCCACGCGAAACCAATCCGTGGCTCCAAGGCATTTTGTCCATCCCCGGCAATGCCGATCTCGTTATCCAGTTTCTGCACTCCAGCTGGAAGGGCTGGCCCGTTGTAGTTCGAAGCGACCAAGAGACCCTGGTAGGACCCGCCTGCGGGGGGGGTCGGGTCGGCTGTGTTCATGTTGAAGTTAGCCATGCGTCCCAGGGCGTCGCTCAGATCTCCCAAGCGCTCGTAGCGCAGTCCCAAGTTCAGGGTGAGTCGCGGAGTGATCTTGTAATCATCCTGGAAGTACGCGTTGGCATCCAAAACTCGCCACTCGCGACCGAACTCCCCGGGACCGTCTATCGAGGCATATACGTTTCCGAATGGTAAGCCGTAGGGGGTTCCAGCCTGACCCAGCAGCATGTCAGGAACAGTAAGGAAAAGCAGGCCGCCGAGATATTGGAAGCTCTCTAGGGTGACGTGTGGACGCGTCACTCCGCCGCCAAACCGAATGGAATGGTGCCCCTTCTGCCACGCCACCGTGTCCTGCAAGACGTACGTGTTCTGTACAAGAAAAGTGATTTGCGCACTCCCACCCAGTGTTGGCAAGCCGTTGGTGTAGATCTCGGCAAGGTTGTCAAACGGCCCCGCAATCGTCACCCCGATTTGCGGATACGAGAACGCCTCCTGCTGGGTGCTGTCCGACCACTGCCGGTGGTAGCCGATTTCGGCTTGGTTAAGCAGGTTGCTCGAGAACACATGATTGTTCGTTAGCGAAATGTTCCGGAAGTGTTCCTTGCTCAGAAACGGAAACCCCGGAGCGGTAGGACCTCCAAGGCTCGCCACGGGGAGTGTGTTCTGCTGGCTGCTGTTCGCGAAGAAGAAACGCACTTGCCACTGGTTGCTTTGCGATTGGTTCCAGTCGGCATTGGTCATGAACTGCTCTTCGTAGAACGTGCACGGATTGCTGACCGAATAGCTGCCCTGGCTGCTGAAAGGCAGTGAAGTGTCGATCCGTTGGGGAGTCGGATACAGATACTGTCCGTTGGGTAGCTTCATCTGCATCAGCGCCAGCGCCGGTCCGTCGATATTGGAGCCGTCCTGGGCGATGGACGGCCCGAGAGGCAACCCGGTGATCTCCTGGATAAAGGTAGGCTGCCCATAAAACAGGGCCCCGAGAGCCGCCGCCGAGCGGTCGTTCGTCAATGGCGGGGTAGTAAAGGTGGTGGAACAGGTGGGGTCCACTCCGTTCGTTTGCCGTGTGCCCTGATAGGAGGTAAAGAACTGCAGCTTATCCTTCACAATCGGTCCGCCAAACGTCATCCCATACTGGTTTTGTCGAAGCACTTGCCGGGGTTCGCCGTTCCGATTTCGGAACCACTCGTTTGCGTTTAGAGCATCGTTACGGAAAAACTCAAACAACGTGCCATGAAACTCGTTGGTGCCGGTCTTGGTCACCACATTTACGTTTGCACCCGCATCGCGGCCGTAAGAGGCATCAAATTGACCGGTCTGGACCTTGAATTCCTGAATTGCATCCGGATTCGGCACTGCCACTCCACCGCTCCATTTGGTGGCAAACATGAGATCGTTGATCTCCGCTCCGTTCATCTGGAAGTTATTGTCGTTGTTGGAGCCACCGGCTGCGACGAGAGCGTCGGTACCGTTGCTTCCGCCGCCCCGCCCCAGTTCACCCGCGTTCATCACGTCCGCCGCAACACCAGTGGAGAGTGCGAGGATCTGAGTGTAATTTCGAGTCACCAAAGGCATGCTCTCCACGACTACGCTGTCTGCCACGCGGCCCAGCGCGCTCGATTCCGTCTGCAACTGCTCCCCTTGGCCCGTCACCTCGACGGTTTCCTGCACGCTGCCCACCTGAAGTTTCACGTTCAGCGTTGCCGTTTCCGTGACGTGGACGGGAATTTCCGCGCTCACCGATACCTTGAACCCGCTTTTACTCACCTCGACACGGTAGGTCGCGGGCTGCAACAGAGGCACAAGGTAAGTACCAGCGCTGGTTGAGACGGCGGTCCGAGTTAACCCCGTGCCGACATCAATGACGCTGATCGAGGCCCCCACAACCACTGCGCCGCCGGGGTCGGTGACCGTACCGGCAATCGCGCCCGTACCGGCCGTCTGCGCGATGCTCACGGCGACCAGCGCACCCAAAGTCATCAAAAAGGCAACGGGGCGAAGCAAAAGGCGTTTCATAGTTTTGCACTCCTCCAGAGTTGAAAATAGCTACATACGCGAGTGCCCTTGCGATCCCTTAGCTCGGACCTCAAGGGCTGCTATGTTTACACGTCGCAGTTCGCGGCGATTTTTCCAGAAGAATTTTGACGCTACGACTCCACAGGTCGGCAAGGATGGTGCGGAAAGATTCAACAAAGCCGCGAGAATCTCCCCTCGGGCGCTAAAGCGCGGACACATTGTCAACGACTACGGCACGACTGAAGAGGCTGCGGAAAAAGTCATCCGCACCGCAAAAAGCTCGCCTCAGCCGCTAAAGCGCGGACACATTTTCAACGACTTACGGCACGAGTAAACTCGTGCCCTTCCCAAACCCTGCGTGAATCAGAGTTTTTCCGCAGCCTGCTATGCGTTCCCCCGGAAGTTTCATCCTTTGTCCCAGCCGTTTCTTCTATTGATCGGAAGCTGGGAGGCTGGTTACGATGCGATCAAGTGCCTGGAGTTCGCGCTGCAGTTTCGGGAGGGCCTCGTCCACGGACGCGGGCTGATCCGAAGTCGTCAGCAACGACAACAACGTGCGTTCCATGCTTCGGGCCGCCTCCAGCGCTGTGGCGGCGGAATCCTGCCAACCAGAGCTCTCTCCTTGGGAAGCGACTGGGGTCGCAGCGTAGCCGAAGTGCTCCAACAGAGGATTGAGGGTTGCGTGGAGATCAAGCAGGGCGAAGCGCACTCCGGCGGCATGGTCCAGCACCATCCAGGAGAGCTCATCGCGGGCCGGTGCGGAAAGGTGCGCCTCCGCCTCCCGGGGCCAGCGGCTAGCCAACGTTCGCAGGGCATACAAGTGCGCAAGCAGCGCCTTTCTTGTTTGTAAGACCGCGCGAGTGTAGTCTTCCTCCGTTTCCGGGCTGCCAAAGAATTTCGTGAGGCGCTGGTCAGGCTGCTGTGCCGAGGGTGCTCGGGGAAGAATCGCCGTTACCTTAGAACCAGCCGGCTCGTCAGGTGGTTGAAATTCTAAGCGGACGCCCGGTTTGTCCTCCAGTGCGCGGGCGAGTTCGGCTTTACGGCTGGGTGAAACTGGCCACGCGTCCACGACCACCTGCCCGGCGGCGCGAATCACCTCAATGCTCTCGCCGAGATCGGCTCCGATGCCATGCAAGCGGTAGCGCACGTCTACTTCGACGTCGTCAAGATTCGGCGCCACTACCGCATGGTGAATGGGGCGCGGGGCGGAAGCAATTACAGGTGCGCGAAGGCTGAGAGCGGCGGGCTCGAGAGCGGCAAGGATGCCACGAGGAACCCGGGCTTTATCCACCAACGCGAAGCTCTCCTTGGTGATGTCGAACGTCGCATCCGAGAAGGAAAGCATTAACTCATTCACGCCCCAATCCTGCGGCTGGACGTGGAAGCTGACTTCTTCCAGGCCTCGTGAGCGGGCAGGACCATTCGAGACTAGCCGAATGTTGAGCGTTCCATCGTCCTCGCGGGAGACAACCGGCGCGGAACCGGCCAAGCCAACCCAGGACTTTATCGCTACCGATGAAAGGGGTAAGGAAGCTGCAATCCCATTGGCCTGGTACCGCTTCAGCAGCTCGGAGTTGACCGCGTCCTGACCCAAATTCCAATAACTGGACTCGCTCGCTTTCCATGATTCCAAGGTGCTGGTTTGGGCGCCGGAGGCATCGCGTCCGACCTTGCGGACGCGGACCCGCTGGCAGATTACGTCGCGCGGGGTGATGGCCAAGCGGCGGGCGTCTGCTGCCTCCACCTGGCGTAAGACTTCCGCGGCGGAAACCGGCGTCACCTGCAACGAAATCAACGAAATGATCAGGAGCATCACAAGCGCCGCGGTGGCAAAGGTGTAAGGAGGCCTCAGAAACTCCGCAGCAATGGGAGCAACCCGTCTCCAAAAGAAAGGCCTTCTGTGCGACTCATCGCTTGCATCAAGCTTCGGCTCCATTCTTGGCCACGGCTGTGGCGGGTCCGGCAGCGATGGCATGAAGACCTGGTTATGGGCATCGAGAATGACCCCAATATCCTCTTCGAGGCGGTCCAGTTCGACGCGACAGGACCAGCAGGATTGCAGATGCTCCTTCGTCTCCGCTATGGCCGAGCGAGACAGTTCGCCGTCAACGTAATGTAGAAGCCTTTCTCGCGTTAGATGGTCAGTCATGCAAATCTCCTCGCAAGCGCTCCACCGCCGTGGAAATCCAGCCCGCGGCTGTGGAAGTTGAGACGCCGAGGATACCCGCAATCTCCCGGTAACGAAGTCCGTGCAGACGGAGATGAATACCCAACCGCTGCTCTTTGGGGAGACGGCACAAGGCTGCGCTAATGCGCACCAGTCGCTGATTATCCGACGCCTGAATTTCCGGAGTCGCCTCCCGCGAGGAAAGTGCATCGGCGGCCCCCGGCTGCGAGTCCAGTTCCACCCAAACCGGTCGCCCTTCACGCCGCCAGTAGTCCACCGCGGCACGCCCGGCCACCGTATAGAGCCAGCGCCGTTCCGACCACAGCGGCGTCCCTTTCCTCAAGGCAAGAAATAGATCGACAAACACGTCCTGCGTGACCTCCTGGGCCACCGCCGGACCAAGTCCCTGCCCCACCAAAAACCGGTAGATTTCGTTGCGGTGAGCTTCGTAAAGCGCGGTCACCCGCTGACGAATATCGCGGCTCTGCGACGAAGCGTTCTCGTGAATCGCGCCTATCCCTAGAAAGCTGTCGTCTCCGGCGGCCATAGCTCACCTTACTTATTGTCGCATTGCCGGCAAGATTTTCCGAAGTTTTTTTGAAAGAAGTTTCACCGTGTCGGGGTGCTGGGTTGAAGAACCAGGTTCAACTGCACGCCATACTGTGGCGCCACGCGGATGTCATCCCGAGTGAGGGTTCTGAATCCCGCCGCTTGCACCGTGGCCTGATACAGGCCGACCTTGACGCTGGCAACCCTGAATTCGCCATTCCGGTTCGTCTTGGCTTTCAGCTGCACACCAGTATCCTGATTGCGCAACTCTATGCGCGCGTTGGGAACACCGGAACCGTTTGGATCCCGGACAGCGCCTCGCAACTCGGACGATTGGCACAAAGACAAGAGCGGAATGAGCAGCAGTAAGAATGGCCAGTACCTTCTCGTCATTAGGGTAATATGTCGCAAAAAAGAGTGTTTTTTTCGGAAACATATGCAGAAGAAAGGCAGACTTCAACTCCGCGCGCCTGCGCACCTCATCCCACGTGCGCACCGAGCGCGCCCCGGCCAGGTCCCCCTGGAACCCGGAAAGGGGGGAGCCGATTAACACAAGACGAACCTCTTCCCTATCCGGTTGCCGGATCACGAAGCCGGAAACCGCCAGCAGGCTCACTTCATTCCCTTCGCGGCAGCGGCTCGCAATCAGGAGGGAATTGCGAGCCGCCACTCCGTTAGGTCATGCCTTCCCCGAGAATCAGAAGTTCAGTGTTCGTCGTCAGAACCTTTGAGACTAGCTTGGCCCATGGGCCAAGCTACACTTGGCTACACTTTCGGATTCAGTTCACCCGTGAGTTTCTGGTTCCAGCGGCTGAGACTGTAGCGCAGCCGCTGCTCAATGAGATTGCCCGGAGTTCCGTTGAAAGTTAGCGACTCTCGACCGTCATAGGTTACGCAACCTTTCCTTGCT
>OBLU010003651.1_pt1 | contig 13926 bp, 14 predicted proteins | sample 1518681 | NCBI WGS metagenome assembly OBLU01 (sample SAMEA3539304, study PRJEB22396) | soil metagenome | biome: tundra; feature: field; material: soil | place: USA | collected 2010-05 | depth 0.15 m
TCTTCATGCTGGACGAGGTCGACAAACTCGGCCGCGACTTCCGCGGCGACCCCGCCAGCGCCTTGCTCGAGGTGCTCGATCCGGAGCAGAACAACACGTTCCGCGACAACTACCTCGACCAGCCGTTCGACCTCTCGAAGGTCCTCTTCATCTGCACGGCGAACCAGCTCGACCCCGTTCCCGCGCCGCTGCTCGACCGCATGGAGATCATCGAACTGACCGGCTACACCGAGGAGGAGAAAGTCGCCATTGCGACCAAATACCTCATCCCGCGCCAGGAGAAGGAGAACGGCATCGACCCGGCGCTGATCGAATTCCCGCAGGAGAGCATCGCACAGATCGCGCGGCACTACACGCGGGAAGCCGGCGTGCGCAAGCTGGAACAGCAGATCGGCACCATCTGCCGCAAACTCGCCCGCCGCATCGCGGAAGGCAAGCCGGACAAGCTCGTCATCACCACGGAGGTCATTCGCGAGTTCCTCGGCGGCATCAAGGTCCGCGTCGACACCGAAATCGCGGAGCGCACCAAACGCGCCGGCGTCGCAGTCGGCCTGGCCTGGACCCCCGCAGGCGGCGACGTGCTCTTCATTGAGGCCAACCGCATGCGCGGCAAGGGCGGCTTCAGCATGACCGGCCAGATCGGCGACGTCATGAAGGAGTCCATGCAGGCCGCGCTCACCTGGGTCCGCTCGAACGCCAAATCGCTCGGCCTTGACGAGGACGTCCTCAAGGACACCGACCTGCACATCCACGTGCCGGCCGGCGCCATCCCGAAGGACGGCCCCAGCGCAGGTGTCACCATGGCGACGGCGCTGGTCTCGCTGCTCACCGATACGCCGGTGCATCCGCTGCTGGCGATGACGGGCGAGATCACGCTTAGCGGCAACGTGCTCCCGGTCGGCGGCATCAAGGAGAAGTTCCTCGCCGCCAAGCGCGCCGGCGTGCGCGATGTGATCCTGCCCACGGACTGCAAGCAGCAGGTCGATGAGGACCTGTCGAAGGAGCAGATCGAGGGCGTCACGATTCACTATGCAAGCCGCATCGAGGACGTGTTGGCGGTTGCGTTGCCGAAGTCGCAGCGCGAGGCGGTCGCGGACGAGGTCGTGCGCGAGGAAGTGCTCAGCGCAGCAAGTTAAGGCTGGCGTCTTGGCAGACAGACAGCAGGCGGTCACGGAGTTTCGTGGCCGCCTTTTTGTTTGCCGCTAAGGCGCTTTGTAGACGGTGGAGCGGGTGAAATCGGTAAGGCCGCCGATGATCGCCCCAACGGCACCGAGGCTGGCGCCCCCAATTGCTGCCAGATCACCGCGGCTGACGACGTTAAGGCAGAAGTTCTGGAAGATGTTGCCCGGCGGCCCCGGGGTGCAACCCGAGCTGCCCGCCGCTGCGCCAATGAGAGCACCCGTTGCGCCGCCGGCTGCAAGGCCGACCAAGGTGGAGCGGCCGCGATGGGGGACCTTAATGGAGACGATGTCGGCCTCCCTGAATACGATGTCCTTGCCATTGGTACATGTCAGCGAATCGGCGTCGACGCTCTTCAGCTTGCAGCTCGAGTGGCTCTTCCTGGCTTTGACTTGAATGGAGGCGCCGACGGGCAGCGCCTGGACGCGCTGCCAGTTGGAGCCGGCGGCGGGCGCACTCGCGGCAGGCTGCTGGGCGGGAGCGGTAAACGCCAAGAGTGTTGTCATCGCGAAAAGGAATCTGTGCATGATGGGTTTCCTGCGTCCATTTGGACGTGGATCTCAATTGCTCGGCCTTGTGCGACGGTGGAGCGGGCGAAGTCCGTGAAATAGCCGATGGGCCCCTGGTTGAGTCAATGACGATCCGGGTTCTTACTGACCGTGGTCACCGTTTCCGAGCAGACAGCCCCATTCCGCGTCTGTCCCAACGTCTCCCCGGCCGTGATCCCAGCCGTCAGGATTCTTCGGGTCCGCCAGGCATTGGTGGCGCTTGATCATCTCGTCCGCCGTGACCGCGACGATGTTGTGACCATGCGTAGTGGGGTGCAACCCATCCCAGAAAAGAAACGAATCGGGATTGACGGTGTAATTGCCCTGGGAACTGTCGGTGACGTCGGCCAGCCCGTAGGACGTGGGGGACGCGATGATGTTGTTGAAAAGCGCAAAGATGTCCACGGGGTAGATCCGCAGGTGCTTGCCGGAGTTTGCGTCGCGCACGATCTTCAGTCCCGAAGCCAGCGTGCCGTTATAGAGTTCGCTCAACTGGGTCACTTCAGTCGAGATCGGTCCCAGCGTGTTGAGCCGCGGAATCGCGCCCAGCGGAGGCAGGTTCGGCACCATGATCTGCGTCGCGCCGGCGCTGATCAGCCGCTCCACATCGGCGGCCTGGTTAATCCCCGCGTTGACGATGTCGGTGGTCGAGGTCGCGTTCAGCACATCGTTGGCCCCGGCCCAGACCACGAACAGCGTCTTGTCGTCGATCTTCGGATTGGTCGCGAGATAGTGCGTGATCTGCAGGTCGACGTTGTCGATTGTGATCACGTAGACGCTGAAGTCAAACACAGTCTTACCGCCGCCGGTGAAGGCGAAGCCGTAGGCATAATCCTGACCGCCGTCCAGCGAGTCGATCACGGCCGGCTTGTGCGGAAACATCGTTGCCAACTGCTCCACCCACACTCCCTTGTAGTTCTGTGCCGCGGGAACGGTGTCGTAGCCATCGGTAAACCGCCCGGCCGTGTAGTCGAAGATCGGCCCAGGAAAGTAGAACCCATAGGCGGCGTTGGCGAGGTGCGCGTCGTTGCCTGTGTCGGAGAGCGAATCGCCGAACACGACGATGTGTTTGTAGCCCTGCGCATGCGAGATGGCAGGTGACGACAGGAGGAGGATGAGAGGCAGAGCAAATCGGCGAAGTTGAGTCATGGGATCTCCTTGGCGTGTGAACGCGCGAGTCTGTGTTCTCTTCTTGCGAACAGTGGTTCTGTCGGGCCCCTGAAATCGGTGCAAGCGACTGCGAGCGGCCTGAAGATCAGCGCTGCGTCTGGCCTGTGGGAAGAACCCGTGCCCGCGCCTCGTGGTCCCCTTCGCCCTGGTGTGAGAACGATAAAAACACGCAGCGCAGGCACCGCACAACCCTCATTTGGGGTAGAGCGATCAATTTATTTGCGCGCGGGCGGACGCAACCCTGGGCAGCGTCGTGAGCAGCCGGATCAGGTCGCCCTGCCGTTGCGTCTCAGTCTTCCCCATCAGACCCTTCATCTGGCTGCGGATCGTGGCAATGGAGACGCGCCGCAACTGCGCAATCTCTTCCAGCGAGAAGCCCGTCAGTAGCGCATTCGCGATCTCCGCCTCCGCCGGTGTCAGCCCGTAGGTCCTGCGCAGCACCGCATCGGGAAAGCTGATCGCGCGGTCCGGATCGGTCGCCAGAATCAGCACCCGCACCTGTGACCGATACTTCTCCGTCAGCCGCACCGGAGTCACCAACATCTGCAGCGGCCGCTTCCCCGACGATCGCCCCAGCGCCAGCGCGCCGCCGGATTGCCCCAGATCCGCTGTCGTACATGTGGCGATCAGCGCGCTGAACTCCGTCCGCCGGCTCGGGTCTGTCGGAACCACTCGGTCGACCCGCACACAGAAGCCATCGCTGGCGACCGCGATCTGCTGTGCCGCCTCGTTCATGTGAAGGACGCGGCCGGCCCCGTCCAGCAGAATCGACGCGGTCGCGCTGGCGTCCAGCATCGCCTCCGCACTGTGGGCGCGGTTCTCCGCGATCCCCAGTGCGTGCCGAATCTTCAGCGCATTCTTCAGGTGCGGCATCAGCAGCGTCAACAGTTCCTTGTGCTCTTCCTCCAGCACCGCGCGTTCCGGCCCGCGCCACAGGCTGATGATCTCCAGCGTGCGCGTCGAGACCGACAGCACCAGGCACGTGGTGTACTCCATCCCTCCCGCGGCCGCCATGTCACGGTAAATCTCAGTCTCGACGAACTCGGAGTGCGGCACAATCTCCTCGCCCTCCACTACGCCGATGCGCGGGTTGCGCAGCAGCGCCTGGCGAAACGGGTCGGAGTACTGGTGCGCCGCTTTGAAGCCCTGCTCCAGTTGTGCGGGCACGGGCATGCCTCCGGCGGCCAGCGTGCGGTTGCCCAGCGTGCTGTCATTGCGCAGAAAGAACCCGATGCGCGAGCCCGTAATCTCGCACAGTTGGGTCAGGAAGACCTGCCACTGCGGCTCGTCGAGCGGCGCGGAGTACAGCGTTGCCAGTAGCTCGGAGTAGATCTTGGTGGAGATCATGGTCGAATTGTCCCAGAGTGACGCTATGGTATGACGGATATCCCCTGAAATCAAGCATGTCGAGCAATTCTCAAAAACGGATGCACCCGCCGCTCCTTCCCGGTATCCTGAGCAGGTGCGGGTCAAGGTGCTCTTCTTTGGTGTATTGCGCGACTCGTTCGGCGTCCCGGACGAGGTGGCCGAGTTGGCCGACGGGGCGACGGTGGGCGAGTTGTTAAGAATTTTGCGCGGGCGAACGTCTAAGGATTGGATGGCCAACGGCGAACCCAGTTCAGACGACCAGTTGTGGCGAAGTCTCGCCGTCGCGGTCAACCGCGAGTACGGATCCACGTCGATCGTGCTGCGGGAGGGCGATGAGGTCGCGCTCTTGCCGCCGGTCAGCGGCGGCTCCTTCGCGGAGGGCGGAAAGCTCGCTTCGCGAGCAAAGGCGGTGTTACTGCGAGGGGCTCGGGTTGCGCGAGAAGGACAGTCGTTGGACAAAGGACGAGAGTGAGTGCCATGAGGATTGAGATCACCGATGCCCCGATTGCGGCGGACCCGATCGTCGCGGCCCTGAAGGCCGGCGGCGATGGCGCGGTGTGCGTCTTCGACGGCATTGTGCGCGACAACACGCGCGGGCGGCCGACGCTCTATCTCGATTACGAGGCCTATCGCGAGATGGCCCTCGCCCAGATGCAGCGGCTCGCCGGCGAGGCGATTAAGAAATTCGGCGTGCGCGATGTGGCGGTGGTTCATCGGCTGGGCCGCCTGCTGGTAGGCGAGACCAGCGTGCTCATCGTGGTCGCCTCGGCGCACCGCGCGGCAGCGTTCGATGCGTGCCGCTGGCTGATCGACACGCTGAAGAAGACGATCCCCATCTGGAAGAAGGAGACCTTCGCCGACGGCGCGGTGTGGGCCGATGGCGAGCCGTTTCCGGAGGCCCTGGTGGCCGACCGCCGGGGTGTTTCGGAATGAGATTCCCTGGGGCATGGGCGGCGGCCTTTCTTTTTGTGTTGATGATTTCGCCGGTTCGGGCTCAGGAAACTGGCGCGGACCCGACGCCGAATCTGCCGGTGGGAACGCAGCCGAAGCAGCAGCCGCCGGCCAGCGGATCGCAGTCTCCGGCTCCGGTGGAGCGGCGGGCGTCGAAGCCGACGGCCGGCTCGGTGGGGCAGGTTGCGGGGCCGCTGACCAAGGCTGGCGAGGCGGCGGCTTCCGGCTCGCAGGATCAGCCGGTCAATCGCGGGGGCGAGGTGGAGACCATTCGCGTGCGCACGCGGCTGGTGAACGTCGCGCTGAACGTCGTTGATGCCAAAGGCTCGCCGGTGGGCGGCTTCGAGAAGAAGGACTTTCAGCTCTTCGAGAACGGCAAGCCGCAGACGATTGCCGTGTTCGAGCGCGAGGCGACGAGTCCGTTGTCGATCGTGCTGGCCATCGACGAGAGCGGGACGATTGAGACCAGCGAGCGGCTGGAGCGGCAGGCGGCGAAGAACTTCGTCCACGCCATCCTGCGCGAGCAGGACGAGCTCGACCTGATGGACTTCGCCGACACGGTGCGCGAGGTGGTTCCGTTTACCAATCAGCCGAAGCGCATCGAGCAGGGGCTGGGCGCGCTGCGGCGGGGCGACGAGACGGCGCTCTACAACGCGATTTACCTGGCCAGCGAGCGGCTCGGCGGCAGGGTGGGCGCGCCCAACCAGCGGCGCGTGCTCGTGATCATCTCGGACGGCGGCGACTCGATCCAGGGGGGCGAGAAGTACGAGCAGGCGGTGGAGCAGGCGCAGCGGGCGGGCGCGATCATCTACGCGATCATCATTGTGCCGATCGCGGCCGATGCCGGGCGCAATACCGGCGGCGAGCACGCGCTGATCCAGATGGCGGAGGATACGGGCGGCAAGTTCTACTACGTCGAAGACCCGGCGGACCTGGAGCCGGCGTTTCGGCACGTGTCGGACGACCTGCGCACGCAGTACCTGCTGGGTTACTACGCGCCGCACGGCGAAGGGGACAACGCGTTCCGGCGGATCAAGGTAAACCTGACGGACGCGGCGAAGGATGGATATTCGCTGCGGTACCGGACGGGCTATTACGCCGACGCGCAATAATACTTTGCATCGTTGCGATATTTTTTTGTTGGTATTTTGCACGGAAAATCCCTGGAATCAGTGGTTTGGCGGGTGGGTGCGGCGGTAAAATATTCCATTCAAACGGGTTACGGCTAAAATATTGCATTGGTTGTGGTTATGGGCTGTGGTGCAGGCCTCCGTACGGCGCGGGTAGCGGTGACGAAGGCAATCGGTCAAAGGCGGCGTGTTCCCGCAGAGCCTCCGCACCTGCTGAAAGCGGTTCGGTCCTCGAGCTATGAGCTGTGAGCTTTGAGCCGTGAGCTGGGGAAGCTGCGGTCGGTGATGGTGACTCTGTGGGCGGTGCAGCCTCGGTGCCCAGGGGCGCTGGAGCCGCAGACTCGGGAGCTGGGGATGCGGGCTCTTCGTCGTCGGGTGGGGCGAGGGTGTGGCCGTCGGCGGTGCGGACGATCCGGCTGGGGATGGTGGCCAGTCCGGTTTCGGTGGCGCGGGCGTTGGTGAGGGCACGCTGGTTGATGCAGGCGATTTTGAACGTGTAGAGGAGGAGGCGGGCGCGCTTGAAGTAGATCTGGCCGGTGGCGATGGCCTGGAAGAGCATAGAGGTGGCGAGCTGGATGGATTCAGCGTCTTCGAGCGGCGGGAACTGGATCTCGTCCTGGCGGGGGTAGACGCGGGCAAGGGCGAAGGGATCGCCTTCTGGATCGCCCTCGGCGTCGACGGCGGATTCCTGCCAGCCGGAGGAGAGGGCCTCGACGACGGGCGGGCGGCGGTGGGCGTGGTGGAGATTGCTGTGGAAGTAGCAGAGCACTCCGCCGGTGAGGGCGGGCGACTGGCAGCGGCGGCCGTTGGTTTTTATGTGGCGGCAGAGCGGGGTTTTGGCAGTGTCGGTGATCATTGGGATTTCCTTTGTGGCTTAAATGGAAAAGGCCGCACCGAAGTGCGGCCTTTCTTTTTTTGACTCTATTAACAGTATAGGCCTTTCCACAGCCCTAACATGCCAAATTTCTTTTTGGCGTAAGTGGTTGATACGGCGGGAGAAGAAATTTATTTTCTGGACGCGGGGGCTTGACACAATTCGGAGTGTGGAGCCGGTGTTGCGGGGCGAATTTGACGAGCAAAAGGCCCGGGGCTAAAGCCCCTTTTTCGTGGGGGCTCGGGACCGCGGGCTAAAGAGGCTGCTGAAGAAGTCTTCCGCAGCTACGAGCAGTGACCTCAGGGGCTAAAGCCCCGCTGATTATGCGGCTTTTACAGCACGGATAAATCCGTGCCCTTAACGAAACCGGGCTATTTCAGCACTCTCTGAGGCCCGCTGCTAATCCGGAAGGCAAAGCTGCTAATCCGGAAGCAAAGCTGGTAATCCGGAAGGCAAAGCTGCTAATCCGGAAGGCAAATTGGTGGGTTGGTGAGTCGGTGATGATTTCACCGAACTTATCTGGAGGGTGGTGCGTAGTGGTAGGCATGAGGAAAACGCTGGTTTGCTATGGGATGGTGGTGCTGGTGTTGGCGCTGGGGTGTCTGGCGGTGCGGCAGGCGGCGGCGCAGGGGGCGCGCGATATTGCGGGGACGTGGCAGGGGACGCTTCCGATGGAGAAAGAGCAGCGGCTGGTGGTTAAGATTGCGAAGGCGGGCGCGGGCTGGAGTGCGGTGGCGTACAACCTGGACGGAGACGGGGCGTACGAGGGTCGGGCGACGACGCAGATGAGTCTTGCCGGGGCGGAGGTGCGGTTTGCAATTGCGTCGATTGAGGCGAGCTTTACCGGCAAGCTGAGCGAGGATGGGGCGACGGTTGCGGGGACGTGGACCCAGCGTGGCAAGGACTATGCATTGACCCTGACGCGGGCAGCAGGAGACGCGGAGTGGGAGATTCCCAAGGCAACAGTGGCGATGGCGAAGGATGCCGATCCGGATTGGGAGGTGGTGACGGTACGGCCGACTGATCCGACTGTCAATAACGCCATGACGCGGATGGAGGGGCGGCAATTTGTGATGCTGAACCGTACGGTGGAGACGCTTCTTCTGATCGGATATAGCGCACATGAGCGGCAGGTTGTGAACGGGCCGGACTGGATCCGGAGCGAGCGATGGGACATACGAGGTGTGCCCGATGTGCCGGGGCAGCCGGGTCTGCGGCAGATGCAGACGCTGGCGCGCAAGGTGCTGATGGAGCGATTCGGGCTGGTGACGCACACGGAGAAGCGGGAGATGGAGGTGTACGCGCTGACCGTGGCGAAGGGTGGGGAGAAGATGACGCCGAGCGCGGGCGATCCGAACGGGCTACCGGACGAGAACGACCAGGGCAACGGCGCGACGACGACGATGCATGTCACGAACATGTCGATGTCGGAATTGGCGCTGGTGCTGAAGTTCTATCTAGACCGGCCGGTGGTGGACAAGACGGGACTGACGGGGCGATACGACTTCCGGATGATGTGGACGGTGGATGAGTCGAAGGTGCCGGCCGATGGCAGTGCTCCGCCGACGATGTTTACGGCGATCCAGGAGCAGTTGGGGCTGAAGCTGGAGGCGGTGAAGGCGCAGGCGGACGTGCTGGTGGTGGATAAGGTGGAGCGGCCGGGGGCGAATTAGGCGGGGGCAGCGGGGTGCGCTGGTGTGATCTGCGATACATCAGCGGAAAAGGCGCGGGTGTAGCATCCCCGCGAAGGAAATAACGTCCCGTTTCGCAACGAAAGGAGAAGCTGCAATGAGGCAATTTTTGAAGCTGGTTCTGGTTGTGCTGCTCAGCGTCTTCGGTTTCTGGATGGGATGGGCGCGTGCTCAGGACGGAAGCGCGAAGACAGAACGCAGGAAGCTGGATCAGCCGCAGGAGGTGAACGGAATTCCGTGCGCGAAGGACTATGCGTGGTTCTATGCGGATGGGAAGCTGCAGCGGTGCACCACTTCGCGGGAGATGGCGGTTGGCGTGGCGCAGGTTCCGGCCGGATCGATTGTGGAACTGCTGCCAAACGGCAAGCCGAACTACGTGATGATGCTGCACGACGCAACGATCGGCGAGGTGACGTGCAAGGGCGGGAACCGGCTGCTGGGCCCGAGCGAAGGGGCTATGGTGATGCTGTATCCGAGCGGGAAGCTGCAGATGTGCTGGCTGGCGAAGGACCAGACGGTGCAGGGCATTCCGTGTATGAACGGAGGGATACTGGGCGACGGGGCCAAGCGGGGCGGTGGCGTGAAGTTCCGCGAGAGTGGAAAGCTCGAATCGTGCACGCTGGCGGAGGATCACGCGGGGAAACGGCGCGGCGAGGTGTTTGTGCAGGCCCGTTAGTGCGTAACCCCACGCGATCGTGCTATGGCACGGGTGGGGCCGAATAGGGAAGGTGCGGGGTTAGTCTGCGGACGACGAACTCCTGCATGATGTTCTGGAATGCGGTGATGCCGGTGCCGATGGCGGCGCCTTCGAAGGTGAGGGCTACTCCATCGCGGTTGGGCGCGGGGTAGTAGGCGTTCGAGATGCCGGAGGCGGCCAGGCTGCCGAGGATGCCCGAGTAGTTGACCTGCCAGCGGTGATTGTCTCCCTTGCAGACGAAGGAGTTGGCGGCAGCGTAGAGAACGCGCGACGCGACGCTGCCGGTTCCTTTGTAGAAGTAGCGCGGGTCCTGCCTGAAGAGGACGGGGAGCAGGGCATTGGTGAGCAGGGTGTCGGTGAGGGTGTCGCCGTAGCCGGCGGCGTAGCGCTTGGCGTAGCCCTGAAAGCCCTGTCCCCAGGCGTAGGTGTTGGTGGCCTGCTCGATGCCGGCGGCGGCGCCGTTGAAGATGAGGTTGACGGGGTCGATGAGCGTGCGGAGGGCTAGTTCGTACTTCTGTTTGGGAGCCAGCGGGGCGGGGTTCGATTCGTAGCTGACGTAGAAGTTGGGGATGACGGCGAGGATGCGCTGCTTCTCTTCCTGGTTGATCTGGGCCTGGGCGATTTCTTCCTGCGAGGCGGTGACGTCGACGCTGGTGGTGGAGGCGGACGCGAGCGCGATTTCGGGGAGCTCGAGGTCTGCGCCGGGCTGGAGGACGCCGGAGGTCTGATAGGGGGCGAAGCCGGCTGTGTCGACGGCGAGGGAGTAGGGGCCGGCGGGGAGATTGGCGAAGGCGAAGCGGCCGTCGGAGGCGGTGACAGCGGTGCGCGAGGGCTGGGCGTCGAGGGTGAGGGTGATGCGCGCGGCGGGGATGGAGTCCCCGTCGCGGTCGGTGATGGTGCCGGCGAGGTGGGCCGGGAGTTGCGGCGTGGGGGCGCTGGGGATTTGGGCGGCGAGGGTGCGAAGCGTGCCTGCGAGGAGGACGAGAGGGATTGTCAGCGTGCTCAGGCGGCGGGTGAAGAGGATCACGGGATCATTCTAGATGGCTGTAGGGATAGACGGGCGGAAGTGGGATTGGGATGCGGTTGGGCGTGAAACCTGGATGTGAGACGAAAAAAGCGAATCACGGAGGCAGAGACCTGACGATGTGGGACTACGGCGAGGGCGGAGGCAGAAAGATGCGGAGGGTTGTGGAGGGGCGGGCATCATCGGGGTCCTTCGACTCCGTCTGGCGCGAGTGCGCCCGTCTCCGCTCAGGATGACGATTGATGGGAGGGCACGGAGGAAAACGGAGAGGACAACAAGAGAGGATGGGGAGCCGGTTTTTTGGGGTGCTAGGGTGGATAGGAAGGAGATTCGATGAAGCGGTTTGAGTTTGCACATGTGGCGGAGGGGATTGCGCGGCAGGCGGGGGCTCTGCTGCGGGAGTTCTATGCGAAGGGCGTGGAGACTGAGTACAAGGGCGATGTGGACCTGGTGACCGAGGCCGACCGGGCCAGCGAGGCGCTGATTCGCGCGCGGCTGACGGCGGCGTTTCCGGCGCATGGGATCTACGGCGAAGAGGGCACGCGCGACCAGATGGAGAGCGAGTACCGGTGGTATGTCGATCCGCTGGATGGGACGACGAACTTTGCGCATGGGTTTCCGGCGTTCTGCGTGATTCTGGGGCTGGAGCGGCGGGCGGCGGGGCTGGCTGCGGGGCAGGGCTCGATGTCCAACGACAAAGACGGGGAGATGGTGGCGGGGGTGATTTATGATCCGCTGCGGGATGAGATGTTTTCCGCGGAGCGCGGGCGGGGCGCTTGGCTGAATGGGCGGCAGATTCACGTGTCGAAGACCAAGGCGCTGCAGGAGGCGCTGACGGCTACCGGGTTTCCGTCGCAGAAAAGGCATAGCTCGCCGAATGTGCATTTCTACCAGGAGTTCACGCTGCGGTCGCATGGGGTTCGGCGGGCCGGGAGCGCGGGGCTGGATATGGCGTATGTGGCTTGCGGGAGATTGGATGGATTCTGGGAGTTCAATCTGAATCCGTGGGATACTTCGGCTGGCTATTTGTTAGTGGAGGAGGCGGGTGGGACGGTGACGCATCTGGACGGCGGGAAGTTCACGCTGGACTCGCGCGAGGTGCTGGCGACGAATGGGCTGATCGCGGGGGAGATGCGGCATTTGTTCGCGGAGATGTTCGCGGGGCGTGGGCTGGATCCGATCCCGACGCCGGCGGAGTTTGCTGCGAGGCGGAAGGCGGCGGGAGGGCTAGGTCGGTGAGGCATCGACGTTCGCGTGTGGGTATCGGGATACTGCTGATCTTTATCGGCGTCGCAAATATCGCGGGCTCGGGTGGAAATCCGCCCGTTGGTGGCGTTGAGACAGCGACTTACTACGTTGTGACTTTCGCGTTGTTTGCAGCGGGCCTTTGGTTGATCTTCCGGAAGGGAAGGAAGCCATCGGATGCATCAACGGCGGACGGAAGGGAGTAAGGCATACCCCAGGGGCTAAAGCCCCATCCATATCGAAGTCGAGGTGAGGGCCAAGCCTGAAGGCTTGGCTTACCTAGAAGCGAGGCAATAGCTGGAAGCGAGGGGATGTGAGACCCAGGCAGACGGCGCGGGTGATGGTGTTCGATCCGGCGGGACGGGTGTTGCTGATTCGGTGCGTGGTGATGCGTGCGAGTGGGGAGTTTGTGTTCTGGCTGACTCCGGGTGGGGAGATTGAGGCAGGGGAGACTCCGCTGCAGGCAGCCGTGCGCGAGTTGCGGGAGGAGTTGGGGCTGGAATTTGCGGAGTTGAGGCCGGTGTATATCGAGCCCACACAGTTTGAGCATCAGGGGGAGATGCGGGACAACGTGGACTATGTGTTTGTGGCGCGGTGCGCGGAGGATGCGCCGGTGCTGCGCGGGGTGACCGCGGAGGAGATTGCGATCATGAAGGAGATTCGCTGGTGGGGGGCGGAGGAGGTAGAGGCTTCGGAGGAGCGGATTTTTCCGGTGGATCTGGCGGGGCGGATGCGGGAGTTTTGGGGGTGATCGGAGGGGTTCAAAGGCGAAATGCGGGGGTCTCTCCGCTACGGCGGCAAGGTCGCCGCCTTCGGTCGAGATGACGCAGGCTGGGGGTGGGTGCGAGGGAGAACCAACAACGGCAAAGGCAAGGGCGAAATGCGGGGGTCTCTCCGCTACGGCGGCAAGGTCGCCGCCTTCGGTCGAGATGACGCAGGCTGGGGGTGGGTGCGAGGGAGAACCAACAACGGCAAAGGCAAGGGCGAAATGCGGGGGTCTCTCCGCTACGGCGGCAAGGTCGCCGCCTTCGGTCGAGATGACGCAGGCTGGGGGAGGGGCCTAAGAGGGCTTACGGGCGTTTGCGGAGGTATTCGAAGACGATGTAGCCGATGGTGGCGGCGATGATGGCGATGGCGAGATTGGCGATGGTGAAGATGTTGTGCAGGGCGACGGCGAAGGTCTTGCCCTGGCCGTTGGCGCGGTTGTACTCGCCCATGAGGAGGTTGGAGTAGAAGAGGAAAATAATGAACGCGACTTCGATGACGGCTCGGCGGATGTGGGGGAAGAGGCCGGTTTTTTGGGGATCCTGAGGCATGGCGAGATAGGGGTGTTCAGCGGGAGCGCGGCGGCAAAGCCGTGCTGCTGCCTTTCTCTTCAAAAGAAGTGGCAGGGGTACAGGTTGATTTTATTCCATTCGGGGCGGAATTCCGGTCCGGCGGCGGCGGTTTGCCGGGATGTATGGAAGTGCTGCTAGAATTGTGGCCTGAGAACACTCTGAGGCGGATTTTTCTGGCGGGGGCTGCTCTCTAAGGAAAATAAAGGGAGATTGCAAGATGGCATATGTGATTGCGGAACCATGTATTGGGACGAAAGATGCGGCATGCGTGGATGCCTGCCCGGTGGACTGTATTCACCCCAAGAAAGATGAGGCTGGGTTTGCAGAGACGGACCAGTTGTTCATCGATCCGGTGGAGTGCATTGATTGCGGCGCGTGCGTGCCGGTTTGTCCGGTGTCCGCCATCTATGCCGCCGATGATCTGCCGGAGAAGTGGGCGGACTATCAGGCCAAGAACGCTGCGCATTTCGGGCGGTAAGGCGAGTTGTCAGTTGCCGGTTGTCAGTTGTCAGAAAGTGCAGGCGCGCGGTTCCGGATTCCGGGCTGCGCGTTTTGCTTTGTGTGGCGCTGAAAGAACAAGCAGAGACAAAGGCAAATACGGAGATTCTGAGCCTGCGGCTCAGAATGACGGGCGCTTTTGGGGGTTGAGGTGGGGCCATGATTCAGCGGGTGGGTGAGGCGATTGTGCTGCGGACGTGGCCGTTCCATGAGG
>OBLU010003652.1_pt1 | contig 13925 bp, 9 predicted proteins | sample 1518681 | NCBI WGS metagenome assembly OBLU01 (sample SAMEA3539304, study PRJEB22396) | soil metagenome | biome: tundra; feature: field; material: soil | place: USA | collected 2010-05 | depth 0.15 m
CTATCGCGAGACCACCTGCGTTTCGACCGAGCCCATCGTCGAGTGCGTCTCGTCCTTAATGCAGTAGCTGTGCGGGTGCAGTTCCGAGCCACTCTCCAGCTTGTACGCAAACTCGCCGTAGTTGACGGTCACTTCCACGCCGGAAGAGAAATTCGTCCGTTGCACTAGAAAATCGGGCGTGAGGAACCGGTGGTTCGTCAGCTGGTCGAACGCCAGACGCCGCTGGTGCGGCGCCAGTACGTCGTTGATCTGCTTAAACGTATTGCGCCAAGCCCAGTAAGCCTTATTCGAAATCGTCCAGCTCGATTGGTCGCCGTATAAAATGCTGCGCAGGAACTTCTCGGGCCAGGGACCGCGCGAAAACCCGTAATTGTCCAGGCCGTAGTTGTACGCCGTCGAGTGCTGCCGGTAGAGCATCACGCTGTCGTGGTACACCAGGCCCCACAGCGGCACCTCGATGCCGAACTTCGCGCCGCCCTCATCGTAAAAATCCGCCACCTTCGCGTTCCAATCCTGCGGCGGACCCTCCGCGCCCAGAACCGCGCCCGCGTTCGTCGCCACCTGCATGATCTTCAACCGCTGCTCGCGGAGGCCACCACGGGTCAGCGGATGCAGCGGGTTATAGCATTCGATCAGTGGCAGCCCGCCGATCGTATCCAGGTAGATCAGGTCGGGCTTCAAGGTCCGCATGTAGTTGTCCATATTGTGCTGGAAGAGCTTTACCGATTCCAGCGGACAGATCTCCTGCGAGAAGCCGGCTTCCGAGCTGAAGCCGTTCACCAGCGCACCCTCGGCGTCCCGGATAATCAGCTTTTCGTCATAACTGGGAGCGTTGAGGTCGAAGTTCCGGTAGTTGTCCCAAAGCCCGCCCAGGAATCCCGCGGCCTTGGCAGCGGCGATCGCAGCGGCCAATTTCTGCGGACCGCCGGCCTCGACGTTCACCTGTGTGGCCGCATCCACCGGGCGGTCGTTGTCGTATCCTTTGCGGCCCCAACCCGCGATGCGGATCACCGCGTGCTCCACGCCCAGGTTGTTCTTCATATCGTGGACAATCGCCGTTATCTGATCGAAGCTGGTCTGCATCTCGTGGTAACCGTCGTAAACCGGTCCGGAGAGGCTCTGGTAATTCGGCGCCAGCGCACGGTTCGCCACCACCTGGATTTCGAAGTTCGGTGCGCCGATCAGTTTTGCAACAGTGGGATTCGCCGCGATCTTCTGTTTCAGCGTGACCACTTTGCCGATCTTCTCCGCGTACGCGCGATACGTCTTGCACATCTCGACGTAGCCGCCGTGCGGCTGGAAGATGTAGTTCGCGGCACGCGCGTAACCAAGCTCACCCTTGACCGTGTGCCAGTAGGGCCATACAGCGGAAAGCCGCGGGCTGTTCAGCGCGGTCGTAGTCGCGGGCACCGCAGAGGCCGGCGCGGCCGGCTGCTCGGGCGCGCGCACATCGTTGCCAATCACGCCGTACTGCACGTCGTCCGGGGTCTCGATGATGCAGAGGAACGAGCTCTGCCCCAACCGCGCCCCGTACCACGGCATCGAGCTTTGCTCGAAGATGGACGCCTGGCCCGCGATCCGTTCCCAGATCCAGTTCAGATACCGGAAGTATCCCTGCTCGAACCGCGACGGAATCAGCATACCTTCCTGTTCCGGAAAGACGATGTACCCGTCGTCCTCCACGGTGCGAATCGGGAAGAGCCGCATCGGCCATTCGATCGATTCCACATCCCAGTATTGCGACTGGTTCTTCATCTCCTGGATTCGGAACGAGAGGCTCGGGCTGTTCTTCGCAAGCACAACCTGCAGCACCAGGGAAAGGCGCGCACCCGGATCGCGATCGTTGCGGACCGGCCCCATCCGCGACCGGAAATCGTCTAGTGAGAACTGGATGCCGTCGCCGCTCGCCGGCGAGATGCCCTCGATTTTCTTCTGCCCCGCCGAGCCCAGGTTCACGTTGATCGCTTCCCCATGCTTGCCGCGCAGATGGATACGGCCCGCGCTGTTCTCCCACAGATCGGAGCCCCAGGTGACGTTCGTGGCGAGGTCCTCTACCGAAACCGTGAGATTGGAACGGACGTGAACCCGCAGCTTCCCGTTCTCGAGAATGCGCTCCTCCGCCGCGGAATTAGGCGAGCGTCCCTGCTGCTGCGGCACCGCCGAAAGAGAAAGCACCAAAAAGACTCCGACAAGTAATCTCATATCCAATCCTTTACGCAATTAACACGTAGCGAATAGCTGATCACAACTAGCTTCTGCTCTAAAAATGCAACTTCAACGCAAACTGCAGGATGCGCGGATCGTTGGCCGAGGTTAGCCGCCCGAACGTCGACGCCGTGATCGCGTTGATATCGGTGATCTGCACCGTACTCGTCTTCGGCACCTTGAAGTTCGTGTGGTTGATGGCGTTGAAACCTTCCGCGCGCGCCTCCAGCCGGAACCGCTCCGTCAGCGCGAAGATCCGGCTCAGCGAGGCGTCGAAATTGATCTGCCCCGGCGCCCGCAGCACGTTGCGCCCCAGATTCCCGAACGTCCCTGTCGCATTCTGGGTGAAGGCCGCGGGGTTGAGGAACTGCAACTGCGGCCCCCAGGAGGCGTTGTACGGATCTACTCCCGGAACCAGATTCGGCCGGTCGAGGCCGATCCCGGTCAGCGAATTATCCTTCCCCGTGGCGACGATCAACGGCAGTCCGCTGGTCACCCGCACCAGCGGAGCAACCTGCCAGTTGCGAAGCACGTGGCTGGCCCATCCCGGTCCGATCGCCGGCGAGATGCCGACGAACGAAGCATTAAACATGTGGCGGATATCGTAATTGCAATCGCCGCGGTCGGCGCGCCGGCTGGACTGGTTCTGATACTGCTCGTTCCCCACGTTGCCCGTGAAGTCGCCGTCGCTGATGCAGTGCGACCACGTGTAGTTCGACAGGAACGTAAACCCATGGCTGAAGCGGTGCTGGATCGAGGTCAGCAGGCCGTCGTAGAAGGCGTTGGCGCCGTCGTCGGTCGTGATCACCGAGCCGTAATATTGGCCCTGCGCCGGGTTCTCGATGTACATAATGCGGCGCTGGCTGGTGTTCGAGGTGCTCGACTGCCCCGGGATGTAGAGTGACGGATTCACGTCCACCGAGAGCCACAGGTGCGACGTCTTATTTCCCAGATAACTCGCTGAAACCAGCCAGTTGCCTCGCAGTTGCCGCTGGTAGCTCACGTTCCACTGCGTCATGGAAGTGGGGTGCAGGTTCATCGGCAGCGTGGAATACGCCGCGAAGACCGGGAATGTCACATTCGGCGACGGCGGATACGTCCCCGGGAACGGATTTCCGCCCGGATAGCCCGCCCACGGGTTACTGAGCGGCCCCGGGTTCGTCAGATCGAGTGAGTTACCGTACGGCGCGTTGGTCGTCAGACGCTCGGCATAGTAAACTTCGGCGGCGTCGTACAGAATGCCGCCGCCCACGCGTATGGTATCGCGCCCGTCACCGTGGGGATTCCACACCAGCCCAAGCCGCGGTGAGAGGTTCCGGAATTTGTCATTGGTGAATGCTCTGGGGAGCCCCTGGTCGCCGTAGAACGACATGCCGGCTGGAGCGTTCGAGTAAATGCTGCTGTGCTGATTGGCCAGGAAGCCCGCCTGGCTGATCGAATTGCCGCGGCCGAAATAGTCCTGCGGGAACAGCATCGGCTCCCAGCGCAACCCGGCGTTGATCAGCACGTGCGGGCTGATCTTATAACTGTCCTGCGCGTAGAAGCCGAGGATGGTCTGCCGGTACACGTTCACCTGCGCGCGGCTCTGCTGGAAGTCGCTCATTCGTCCCATCAAGAAATCGAGCATGGCGTCGTTTGTAAACTGCCCGTTGAAGGCGAAGTTGCCGTTGCGGTTGAAAGCGCTCAGCAGGTTGTTCTGCGTGCGGATCAAATCCACTCCGACAGCGATCTGGTGCTTGCCGCGGATCAGGTCGAGGTCGTCCGCCTCCTGGTACGTGTTGCGGTCGAAGATGCCCGGCGATGCTCCGGTGCTGAACGCGCCGCTCACCGACATCAGCATGCCCGAAGGATCGTAATTGAACATGTTGACGCCCAGGGCCACCGCGTTGTACCCGTCCGGCACCACCCGGTTATTCGACAGCCGGGTGAAGCTCGAATGGAACGCGTTTAGCGTCGTCGGCGTGAACGAATGGGTGTCCCCGATGGTCATCGACTGCGACCGCTCCAGGTTGCCGTTAGTGTGCGAGAGCAAGGCGTTGTTGAGCGAACTGATGGCCGGGTTGCGGTAGTCGGCCAGGAAATACCGCCCGAACATCGCGTTCTTCGAGCTGACGTTCCAGTCCATGCGACCGATCGCCTGGTCTTCGTCGCCCGTCGAAGGAATGGAGTACACCACGCGACCGCAGGGATCGTTCGAAACCGGCAGGTGCGACACGATCTTCACGGCCGCGGGATCGAACAGCGAAACCGGCACCTGCGAGTTGGGATAGGGCGCCTTGGTGGTCGGGTCCACGATGGTTCGCGCCTTGCCCCCCGACACGCAACCGCCGGATTCGAGCGCGCTGAAATCGCCCGTTAGCGCCGCCGGCGTCGGCACGTATGACACGCTATTTGGCGGATCCTGTCGGTTGCGCGTGCCCTGGTAGCCGCCGAAGAAGAACAGCTTGTTGGCAATGATCTTGCCGCCCGCCGTCCCGCCGTACTGGTTGCGCTTCAGGCTGTCGTGCGTGGCCGCGAAGAAGTTGCGCGCGTTGATGTCGCCGTTGCGCAGAAACTCGAACAGGTCGCCGTGGATCTGGTTGGTGCCGGATTTCGTGACCACGTTCACCACGCCGCCCGGATGCAGGCCGTTGCGCGCCGGCAGTGCGCTCGTCTCCACGCTGAACTCCTGCAGCGAGTCGGGGAATGGAAACGGCATGTTCACGTTTGAAAACGTGTCGTTATTATCGCCGCCGTCCAGCAGGTAATTCGTGCCGTTGCCCTGCCCGCCGGCGATGGACATGGTGGTCGAGCTGGCATAATTCTTGCTGCTGATCAGGTTGCTGTTGGGCGTCACCGTGGCTGCCCCGGAGATCAGGATGAGCTGCGTCGCCTGCCGGCCGTTCATCGGTAGATCGATGATCTGCTGCTGGTTGATGACCTGCGCGACCGCGTTCTCCTTGGTCTCCACCATGCTCGCGCCCGCGCTCACCTCGACGCTTTCCGAGACCGCGCCGATCTCCAGCCGGGTATTGATCTGAATGTTGTTGCCCACCTGCACGATGATGTCTTTGCGTTCTAACCGCTTGAACCCGCTGGCCGACACTGTCAGGATGTACGGCCCCACCGGCAGGTTCGGCAGCGTGTAGCTCCCCTGCGCATCGGTTTTCGCGGTCCGGGCAAACTGCGTCTCGGACTGCGTCATGGTGACCTGCGCTTCCGGTATGCCGGCGCCGCTGGCATCCGTCACCTGTCCGCTCACCTGCGCGCCCGTGACGGCCTGCGCGCGGCATACTGGAGCCGCGGCTGTCAGAACCGCGGCAAGAAGAAATGGCAACAGCAGCATCGAGTGCCGCCGATCAGCTTGAATCATACAACCTCCTCGGACTCGCCCCGAATCCTTCGGCGCGGCCCCTTTTTGCGTAACCAACATTCCAGCGGCATTGCCGCTCTAGACCGCTCCCGCGGCCACTAACTCGCACTTCCGTTCCAATACCCGCTTCACTGCTTTGACGATTGCTTTCACGCTCATCCCGTACCGGTCCAGCAGGTCCAGATACGGTCCGCTCTCCGCGAAGGTATCGGCGAGGCCAATCCGTTCCAGCGGAACCGGCTGCGTACACGACACACATTCTGCCACCGCGCCGCCCAGACCGCCGATCACCGAATGTTCCTCGGCCGTCACCAGCGCTCCGGTCTCGCGCGCGCACCGCTCCACCAACTCAGCATCGAGCGGTTTCACCGTGTGCAGTTCCACTACCCGGACCGACATGCCGTTTGCCGCCGCCATCCGCGCTGCTTCAATAGCTCGCGCCACCATCACCCCGCAGCAGAGGATCGTGGCGTCGCGGCCATCGACGAGCGTCATTCCCCTGCCGATTTCCGGCGCATAATTGTCCGTGAAAATCTGTGGAACCTCGTTGCGGCACAGCCGGAAATAGACCGGCCCGTCCCAAGCGATCACTTGCGGTAATAGCCGCGCCACGCCCAGAGGATCGGCCGGCACCACGACCGTCATGTTGGGAAGGCTGCGCAGAATGGCGACGTCGGTAATGGCATGATGCGTCGGCCCGTCGAAGGAGTCCGACAGACCGGCGTACGCCCCGGCCAGCTTCACGTTGGCTCGCCCGTAACACAGATGGGTCCGCACCATCTCGATCGCCCGCGTGCTGAACAGGAACGCAAACGTGTTAGTCACCGGCACGAACCCGCTGTTCGCCAGGCCAACCGCTGTATCCACCATCGCCGGTTCGGCGATTCCGACGTTGAAGAACCGCTCTGGAAACGCCGCTTCGAACATCCAGCTAAAGTCAGAGTTCGATACGTCGGCGCTCAGGACCACCAGGTCCTGCCGCTCCCGCCCGGCCGCCACCAGGGCTTCGCCGTATGCCTTGCGCATCAGGACGGGGTCGCCGAAAGTCGTTCGAATCAGTTCTGCCATTCCCATGCTCCTTCGGTCGCCACCGCCCCCTACTGCCGCCATGCGCGCTGCGCTTCTTCCAACTCAGCCATGGCCTGTTCGAACTGCCGGTCGTCGGGCGGGTTCCCGTGCCAGTAGGGTTCGTTCTCCATGAAGCTCACGCCCTTCCCTTTCGTAGTGCGCGCGATGATCACCACCGGGCGCCCGTGGACCTCGGCCGCGCGATCGAGCGCGTCCAGAATCTCGTTCATGTTGTGGCCATGGATCTCGATCACATGCCAGTTGAAGGCCGCCCACTTGTCCGCGATCGGCTCCGTCGGCATCACCGCGGCGGTGGTGCCGGTCTGCTGCACGCCGTTGTAATCCACAATCACGATCAGGTTGCTCAACCCGAATTTCGCGGCCACCAGCGCGCCTTCCCAGATCACGCCGGAATCGAGTTCGCCGTCGCCCAGCACCACGTACGTCTTGCGCCGCGACCGCGCCAGCCGTGCTCCCAACGCCATGCCGGCGCCAATCGCGACCCCGTGTCCCAACGGCCCTGCCACCACCTCCACGCCGGGCGTCCTCGCCGGCTCCGGGTGGCCCTGCAACCGGCTGTCGAGCGCGCGAAACGTGGACAACTCCTCAACCGGGAAAAATCCGCGGTGCGCCAGGACCGTGTACAGCATGGCGCAGGCGTGGCCTTTTGAGAACACCAGCCGGTCGCGGTCCTGCCAGCCCGGCGCCGCCGGATCGATCCGCATCTGGTGAAAATAGAGCGCCGTCAGAATCTCCGCGATCGAAAACGCGCCGCCGATATGTCCGGACTTTCTGCCGTACACCATCCGCAGCACCTCCGCGCGATAGGCGTACGCCCGCGCCGAAAGATCGGCGATCATCTCCGGTGTGTGCCGCGTGCCGTAGGGGTAGACCGTCATGAGTCCCTCAGCCGTGCAACTTGTTGAAGTTTTCGAGACAACGCGCGGCGCACTGGATCGGCGTCAGAGGAGCCGGATACCGCTCTTGCTCCACGATGTAGCATTCGATCCCGCCCACCGTCTCCGCCGCCTGGAACAGCGGTTTCCAGTTCATGACGCCATCGCCCAGCAGCACGTAGCGGTCGTCCGGCGGCCAGTCCTTGCAATGCATCATGCGTACCCTACCGGCGTCCCGCTTGACGTAGGCCACCGGGTCCAGCTTGTGTTCCGGGAAATGCGCCAAGTCCATTTGCAGCGTTACCTCCGCGCTGGTATTAGCCGCGAACACGTCCCACGGCCGCTGCCCCTCCAGCAGGTCCAGTTCGCGCGCGTGGTTGTGGAAGCCGACGCGCATCTTATGCGGCTTCAGCTTCTCCGCGATCTCGTTGAACTGCCTGGCGTGCCCGAGCCATTCGTCAATCGACTTCGCCGCCGGCAGCGATGGCACCGTCAGCCGCGAATTGCCGAGCGCCAGGTTGAACTCGATCGTCTTTTCCAGTTCATCGCCGGTCAGTGTCTTAATGTTGATATGGGTGCTGAACGGCTTAAGATTCAGGTCGCCCAGCATCTTCCGTAATTCGTCGGCGCTGCGGCCGTAATACCCGGCGAACTCCACGCCGTCGTATCCCATCTTCGCGACCGCCGCGAGGCAGCCGGGGAGGTCCTTCTGGCAGTCTTCGCGAATGGAATAGAGTTGGAGCCCGACGGGAATGCGCCCTTTCCCCTGCAATCGCGGCATAAGCCCGAAGGCTGCGGTGGCCGCCGCAACCCCGGCGAACCGGCGTCTGGAAACTGGCTGGTCCATAGAACGTGAATTGTAAGTCCGCGCAATTCAGGTGTCAAGCGAATCGTTCTATCTATTGAAAATAAATGGTTTGTATAGGTGGTCATACCTTATACCTCGTACCGTTCATCAACTTGACTTGGCTGTGTAGCGGCAGTACAATGAGCGGGTAAATCCCCTGCGACTCTAAGATGAGCCTCGCCGTCAAGTTCGGTCTCGCCGTCTCCACAGCCGACGCGCTTCCCAGCGCCTTCGTCGTCTTTCGCGACGATCTTTGCCGTGTGGTCGACCGCTGCGCTGCCCTCGGATACGATGGCGTCGAGCTCGCTCTCCGCTCCGCCTCACAGGTTGATGTTCCTGCCATCCGCCGTCGCCTCGCCGCCACCGGCCTCGAAATCCCCTGCATCTCCTCCGGCCAGGTCTTTGCCGCCGACGGCCTTTACTTCACCCACCCTGATGAAGCCATCCGCCGCGCCGCCGTCGATCGCATCACCGGCATGATCCGCCTGGCCGCCGAGTTCGGCGCCAAGGTGAATACCGGCCGCGTCCGCGGTATCGTCCCCGAAGGCGAGACCACCGCTACCGCCACCGCACGTTATCTCGACTGCCTAGGCCAGTGCGCCGGCGTCGCCGAGCCGCTCGGCGTCGAGTTGATCGTCGAGCCCGTCAACCGCTACGAAGTCAACTTCATCAACAGTTGCGCCGAGGGTCTGGACATTGTCCGCCGATCCTCGCGCCCCTCCGTGAAGCTGATGCCCGACCTCTTCCACATGAACATCGAGGACCCGTCGTTTCGCGAGTCCATCGAAGCCGCGCGGGACTACATCACCTACGTCCACGTGGCCGATAGCAATCGCCTCGCGCCGGGGTGGGGGCACATGCCGTTCGCCGAGATCTTCGGCATCCTCTCCGATATCGATTACCGGGGTTACCTCACCGCGGAGATTCTACCGCGCCCCGACCCGGACTCGGCCGCGCAACAGGCAATTCGCTTCCTGAACCAGGAGTTAAAACATGCACACGACACGAAGAAACCTTCTGAAGGCGTCCGCCGGCGCGGCCATCGTTTATAAGCTCGTCGGCGACCCGCCGCCCGCCGCCGCCCTTCCCGGCCCCAACGACCAGATCCGCCTCGGTATGATTGGCATGGGCATCCGCGGCTCCTACCATCTCAAGACCCTTCGCAAGCTGTCCGGCGTGCAAACCGTTGTAGTCGCCGATATCTACGACGGCCACCTCGCTTGGGCCAAGGAGCAAACCGACGGCGCCATCGAAACCACCAAGGAATACCGCGCTGTCCTCGACCGCAAGGATATCGACGCCGTCATCATCGCGACACCCGACCACTGGCACCTGCCGATGGTTCTCGACTCCCTCGCCGCTGGCAAGCACGTCTTCGTCGAAAAGCCGATGACTTACTCCATCGAAGAGGGTCCGCGGATCATCGATGCCGTGAAACGTTCCGGCAAGCTTCTGATGGTGGGCAGCCAGCACCGCACCACGCCCATCAGCCTCAAGGCCCAGGAGATCGTTAAATCCGGCGCGCTCGGCACCATCAACATGGTGCGCATGTCCAACCAGCGGAACACCCCCGGCGGCGCCTGGGTCTACGCCATCCCGCCCGACGCCTCGCCCGCTACCATCGTCTGGGACAAATTCCTCGGCCGCGCCCCCCAGCGCCCCTTCGACGCCAAACACTTCTTCCGCTGGCGCTGCTGGTGGGAGTATTCCGGCGGCGTCTGCAGCGACCTTTGGGTCCACATGTTCACGCGCATCCACACCGTGCTCGACTGCGGCGCGCCCAAGTCCGCCGTCGCCCAGGGCGCCATTCTGCGCTGGAACGACGGCCGCGCCGTCCCCGACGTGATGAGCGGCCTCTATCAATATGACGGCTTCATCGTGGACGTCAGCGCCGACCTCGGCAACGCCAACGACCTCGCCAACGGCACCATCATCATGGGCTCCAAAGGCACGCTGGTGATGCCCACCAAGACCGCCGACACCACCCTCGTCTTCTATCCCGAAGCTCCCGCCCCGCAGCACGACACCTCCGGCATGGATAGCTGGCCCAAGGCGATCCGCGCGCAGTACTTGGCCTCCCTTGGCCTCGGCGACCGGGAGAAAAGCCCCAAGGCCGCACCCGTTGAGACCATGCCGGTGGAAAAAGGTCCGGAGCACAACGAGTACTTCATCCGCTCCCTGCGCGACGGCACTCCGAGCCGCGAGGATGCCGAGTTCGGCCACTGTGCCGCGGGCGCCGCACACCTCGGCAATGTCGCCTTCCGCGGCGGCTGCCGCGCCGTCTGGGACTACGCAACTAACCGCGTCACCAAGGCATGACCAGTTCTCAAGGTCCAGTAATGATTCTCCGAAGAGCGATTCGAATCTATTGCGCAGTGCTTGCCTTTGCCCTGGCGCTTCCCGTCGCGGGACAGGAGTCCCGCGGCACGATCCGCGGGGCGGTCACCGATCCCGCCGGCGCCGCCGTTGTGGGCGCCAAAGTAGATCCACACCGGAACCAAAATTCAAACCGTCAGCGACGATAAAGGCCAGTACACGGCCCCGTTCCTTTTGCCCGGCGATTACAATGTCTCCGTCCAGATGGCGGGCTTCCGCGAGTTCGTTCGCAAAGAGCTGCACGTCGGATCGGGCGAGCAGCCGGTCATCGACGTGCGCCTGTCGGTCGGCGATGTTACACAATCCATCGAGGTGACCGCCGAGGCGCCATTGGTCAATTCCGAAAACGCTTCCGCCGGCCAGTCCGTCACCACCAAAGAGGTGGAGGAACTTCCGCTCAACGGCCGAACCCCCATGATGCTGGCGCAGTTGGCGGAGGGTGTGATCGCCACTGGCCAACCTTCCCTTGTTCATCCGTACGACAACGGCGGCGCGGCGGGATGGAGCATTGGCGGCTCCACGTCGCAAGCCAGCGAGTTGCTGATCAACGGCGCGCCCAACGCCACCTGGGACGGCCGTATGGCCTACAGCCCGCCCCAGGACGCCGTCCAGGAAGTCCGCGTCAAGGCCTTCGACGCCGACGCCGCTTTCGGTCACAGCGGAGGCGGCACTATCAACCAGGTCATGAAGACCGGCACCAACCGCCTGCACGGATCGCTCTACGAATTCACCCAGCCTTCCAACCTCACCGCCAACAACTTCTTCAACAACAAGGCCGACCTCGGCAACCCGCTGACGCACTACAACCAGTACGGCCCCTCCGCGGGCGGCCCGGTGTTCGCACCCAAGGTGTTCGACGGTCGCAACTAAGGTGTTCTGGTTCTTCGCCTGGGAAAACGAGGCGGACAGCCAGCCCTCCACTAACTTCGCCTCGGTCCCCACCGACGCCGAAAAGGCGGGCGACTTCTCCCAGATCCTCGCCACCGACGGCACCGTGCTCTACGATCCCTACAGCGCCGTCCAGACCGGCAGCACCATCAACCGCACGCCGCTGCCCAAGAACCAGATCCCGCAGTCGGGGTTCAATCCGATCGCGGTCAATTAACTGAAGTTCTACGGCGAACCCAACGTCGTGCCCACCAAGCCGGACGGCTACGACAACTTCGGCAGCAATGCCACGAAGAACGACCACTTCAACAACGAGTTTGGGCGCCTCGACTGGAACATGAGCACCCGCAGCCGGCTCTTCTTCGACACGCGCCACAACAACCTGTTCCAGTACAAGAACAATTACTTCGGCAATACGTCCACCGGCCAGTACCTGCTGCGTGAGAACTGGAGATCGAGCCTGGACGAGGTCTATACTTTCAACCCCACCAACGTCCTCGACATCCGCGTCAACTTCACGCGCATGTACGAAGCCAACAGCGAACCAAATGCCGGGTTCAATCCGACCACCGTTGGGTTCCCGTCTTACATCGCCGCCACCAGCGAACGCCTCCAACTGCCCTACATCGTTTTCAGCAGCAACTCCGCGTTCCAGAACTTCTCCGACGGCAGCGCCAGCCAGATTCCGTCGCAATCGCTCCAGTTGTACGGTAGTTGGATCCACATGCACGGCAACCACACGCTGAAGTTCGGCGGCGACATGCGCCAGTACCGGCTGGACGCCATTTCCTACGGCTACTCGGCGGGCTACTACTCCTTCTCCGGCAACAGTTGGGTGCGGGCGTCGAGCAGCGCTTCCTCCACCACCGTTCTGGGGCAGGACATGGCGTCCTTCCTGCTCGGTCTGCCCTACAGCGGCAACTTCGACCTCAACACGTACGGATCCTTCTATTCCTATTACGGCTCCGGCTTCGTGCAGGACGACTGGCGCGTCAAGCCGAATCTGACGATCAACCTCGGCGTGCGCTACGACCACGATTTCCCATGGAGCGAAAAATACGGCCGTACGGTAGACGGCTTCAACACCGCCGCCGTGAGTCCGCTCGCCGCAGCGGCCACGGCAGCCTACGGCAAGAACCCCGTCTCACAGCTCCCCGCGGCCAATTTCGCGGTGAACGGCGGTCTGACGTTCGCCAACGCAAGCAATCGAGCAATTTACGAGAACACCTCGCACCTGGTCAGCCCGCGCGCCGGCTTCGCCTGGACGCCCACCCCCTTCCACGGAAAGACCGTGGTACGCGGCGGCTTCGGTATGTTCGTTTCGCCCATCACGCTGAATCTTCTGGAGCCGAGCGGCAGCTTTCAGGGCACGCCGATTCTGGATCAGGAAGGCTTCAGCCAGCGCACCTCCATGGTGGTGACGAATAACAATTACCTCTCCCCCGCCGCCACTCTGAGCAATCCGTTCCCGAATGGCTTCCTGATTCCCGCGGGGTCCTCCATGGGCCTCGCTACATTCCTGGGCCAGAACATTTCGTTCCTCAACCCGGAGATAAAAAGCCCCTACTCACTGCGCTGGGACTTCGGCATTCAGCACACGCTCTCGCCGAACCTTATGATCGAAGCCCTCTATGTTGGCAACCACTCCGTCCACCTGCCGGTGGCCTTCACCCAGTTGAACGGCATTCCGCGCCAGTACCTCAGCACACTGCCGGTCCGGGACGCTGCCGAATCCTACCTCTCGGGTTCGACGGCTAACCCGTTCGCCGGGCTCAACACCTCGCAGAACGGCGCCACCGTCAGCGTGGCGCAGGTGCTCAGCCGCTATCCGCAGTTCCCCATCGGCTACAGCAGCAGCCTGTGGAGCGGCAGCAACGGTGTCGTCCAGCAGAATCAGAACCTCGGGAACTCCTACTTCGACAGCGTCAACCTGCGGCTCACCAAGCGGCTCTCGCGCGGCCTATCGATCACCGCCAACTACATTTACTCGCGCCTGATCGAGCGGACGACGTGGCTCAACGACACCGACCCCGTCCCCGAAAAGCGCAGTTCCCCGTTCGACCACACTCAGCGCTTCGTCACCGGCGTCAGCTACGAGTTGCCGGTCGGCAAGAACCGCGCCGTCAATATCCAATCCCGCTGGGCCAACCTGATCTTCGGTGGCTGGCACCTGAACGGCATCTACACCTGGCAGATCGGCGCGCCGATTACCTGGGTGAACGGTAGCTCCAACACCCCCGGTGACTACGTCTACTTCGGCGGCCCGCTGCAACTCAACAACCGCGAGGCCAAC
>OBLU010003653.1_pt1 | contig 13923 bp, 12 predicted proteins | sample 1518681 | NCBI WGS metagenome assembly OBLU01 (sample SAMEA3539304, study PRJEB22396) | soil metagenome | biome: tundra; feature: field; material: soil | place: USA | collected 2010-05 | depth 0.15 m
TCCAGGACATCAGCTTCCCTGTATCCGACGGCGACCGCATCGGCCTGATCGGCCCGAACGGCGCCGGCAAGTCCACGCTACTCGCCGTCCTCGCGGGCGAACAGGACGCCGACTCCGGCGACGTCGCCACCCGCAAGCGCGCCCGCATCGCCTACGTGCTGCAGGAGTCGAGCTTCGCGCCGGGCCTCACCGTCCGCGACGTGCTCGAAGCCGCGCTCACTGCCGCCAACGTCGCCGACGCCGAACACGAAGGCCGCCTGCGCGAGACCTCCGGCCGCACCGGCTTTCCGGACCTCGACGCCGAAGCCGCGACGCTCTCCGGTGGCTGGCGCAAGCGCCTCGCCATCGCCGAAGCCATCGTTACGCATCCCGACGTGCTGCTGCTCGACGAGCCAACCAACCACCTCGACCTCGCCGGAATCGCGTGGCTCGAAGCGCTGCTGAACGAAGCCGCCTTCGCCTGCGTCATGGTCAGCCACGATCGCTATTTTCTCGAGAACGTCGCCACGGAGATCGTCGAACTCAACCGCGTCTATGCCGAAGGCCTGCTGCGCGTGAAGGGAACCTACTCGAAGTTCATCGAAGGCAAACAAGCCTACCTCGAAGCGCAATCCAAATTGCAGGACGCCCTGAAGAATCGAGTCAAGATCGAAGTCGAGTGGCTGCGCCGCGGCCCGAAGGCCCGCTCCACCAAAGCGAAGGCTCGTATCGACAACGCGCAGGATTTGATCGGCCAGCTCCGCGACGTCAACCAGCGCGTCCAGACCTCGACCGCCGGAATCGACTTTGCCGCCACCGATCGCCAGACCAAGCGCCTGGTCGAATTCGAGGACGTAGCCCTATGTTTCGGTGAGGGTGCGACCGAAAAGAAAATCGTCGAGCACCTCGACTTCCTCATCACCAACGGAATGCGCGTTGGCCTGGTCGGCCCCAACGGCAGCGGGAAGACCACGCTGCTGCGCCTGCTGACCGGTGAGCTCGAACCCACGGCGGGCACGATCAAGAAGGCCGCCTCGCTCAAGATCGTCTACTTCTCGCAGATGCGCGAACTGGAAGAGGGCGTCACGCTGCGCCGCGCGCTCGCGCCCGACTCCGACTCCGTCGTTTACCAGGGCCGCGTAGTCCACGTAGCCAGCTACGCCACAAAATTCCTCTTCACCAGCGAGCAGCTCAATCAGCCCGTCGAGCGCCTAAGCGGCGGCGAACGCGCGCGCGTGCTCATCGCCAAACTGATGCTCGAGCCCGCCGACGTGCTGCTGCTCGACGAGCCCACCAACGACCTCGACATCGCCACGCTGGAGATCCTCGAAGAGAGCCTGCTCGAATACGCCGGCGCACTCGTCCTCGTCACGCACGACCGCTACATGCTCGACCGCGTATCCACCATCGTTCTTGGCCTCGACGGACTCGGCCACGCCGAAACGTTCGCCGACTACTCGCAGTGGGAGCAGTGGCAGCGCGAACAAGGTTCGGCCAACAGCGACGGCAGTTCAGCGGCGGCAACCGCAACGCCCGCGCAAGCCGCACCGGCTTCACCCAACACGAGCAAGAAGAAGCTCTCTTACCTCGAAGCTCGCGAGTATGCGTCGATCGAGGACCGTGTAGAAGCTGCCGAAGAACGGCTGAATGCGGCGCGCGATCTGCTCGATGAGCCAAGCGTTGCCACGAATGCTGACGCGTTGACTGCCGCGCTGCATGAGATGGAGCAAGCTCAGGCTGTCGCCGATGAGCTCTACGCGCGCTGGGCCGAACTGACGGAGAAGGCGGGATAGGCGGTGCTTTCTCGCGTTAATAAGGTGGGCCGATCTGAGCAAATGATTTCCCCTAGATCCTCCCGACTACTTCTTCGCCCCGTTCGACGTGTGTGGCTTGCCGCCGAGCTGTTTCCAGTTGGTCTCGGTCATCTCGACGCCAAACTTCTTCGCCGCCGCTTTGATGTGATGGAACGCCTCTTCCCGTTCTGTGTCGGAGACGTCCTTCACCTGGTCGAAGCGCGCAATCGCATTGCGCACATGCGAAGCGTCGTTCGGCGGCTCTTTCCGCTTAGGGAAGACCGAGTCTGCCATCTTCTCCCGATCCTCAGGGGCAGAAGGATTTTCCCCTCAATCAATTGCACCCCGACGCGGCACTGGCCGCCGAAGCCTCCCACTGTGCGGCTGACCAAGGCAAGTACTGGGAGTATCACGATCTGCTCTTCGCCAATCCGGGCAAGCAAGATCGTAACGGCCTTCTCGAGGACGCACGCACCCTTAAGCTGAACGGTCAGCAATTCGATGCCTGCTTGAGCAGCGGCCGATACAGGGCTCAAGTCGACCAGGACTTTAAGATGGGATCCAGCGCCGGCGTCATCGCTACTCCGGGATTCTTTGTCAACGGTGTATTCGTCAGCGGCGCTCAACCCGCCGCCACTTTCGAGAAAATCATTGACAGGGAACTTTCCGCCGCCAGCCAAAAACACGCAGTAAACTGAACCTTCGCGGCGGTATAGATTGCGGGTTTAGAGCTGAAGAGAGGAGATTCCAGATGCTGTTGAACCGCATCGCTCCTGTGTGCCGCACCGTAGGTCTTTTCTTCCTCGGAGGCGGCCTCGCTTGTGCACAATCGTCGAGCCTGCCTGCCGCGCGCCCCACCGCCCCCGGTCCGCAGCAAGCCGGAAGTATAGCGGAGGTCGCTTACTTGCAAGGCCAGCTCGAGATCACTGCAGACAACTCCAGCCTCAATCAGATTCTGCGTGAAATCGCGAGAAAAACCGGGATGAAGATTACAGGAGGTGTCATCGACCAGCGAGTCTATGGCAAGTATGGTCCCGCCGCGCCCGCGGAAGTACTATCGATCCTGCTCGACGGAACGGGCAGCAACATGCTACTGACACAGACCGCATCGGATGTTCCCGCTGAGCTCGTCCTCACACCTCGGGAGGGCGGCCCCACGCCTCCTAACCCGATTCCACCTTCCTCGGAGACGCAGACGCCAGCTAGATCTGTCAGGGCATCGACCGCTGAGCCGGCTACCCTGCAAGGTGCGACTGGCGGCCCGAGTACACAATCAACCGGAATGCCCAGTCTGGCGTCCCCGGACGGGTTCCAGACGGAACAGCAGGTCGCACTGCACTTAAAGCAGATTCAGCAGACGCAACGACAGCTGAATACGGGTTCACATTAGGTCTGCGCCGGTTCGAGCCACAGTTTGCACTTTCCGAACGCGGTATTCTCTTTTCACGATGAGAAAGTTGCTGACTGTCTTCTTGGTGGTATCCGCTGCGTCCTACTGCGTGGCCCAGGGAGCGGGCGCGCCGCCTGCCCCGCCGACCATCCTCCATGCTGCCCATATGCTCGACGTCGCCGCCGGACAGATCGTCTCGCCCGGTGAGGTTCTCGTGGTTGGGGAGCGCATCGTCGCCGCCGGCCAGCACGTCGACCATCCGGCTGGTGCCGAGGTCATCGATCTGGGCGACCGGACTTTGCTGCCTGGGTTGATCGATGCGCATGTGCATCTGTTTCTGCATCCCGGCGCCGAAGACCTGCAGACGGTTGAGGAGAGCGTTCCGCAGCGCGTCATCCTCGCGGAGATTGCGGCGAAGGCAGACCTTATGGCCGGCTTCACCGCGGAGCGCGACATGGGCACCGAAGGCGCAGGCTCCGCATCCACGGCCGTCCGCAATGCCATTGACGCCGGCCTCATCCCTGGCCCGCGCATGAGGATGAGCGGCAACGCCATCGACATCACCGGCGGCCACGAAGACGCCCTCGGCTACAACCCAGCCGTGCACGTCCCATCGAACGCCGATTACGCCGACTCGGCCGATGATCTTGTCCGCGTCATGCGCCAACAGCATAAGGAGGGCGCCGACTTCGCCAAGATTTACGAAACCGGCCCCGACTCGCTCGCAAACGGCGTCTTCACCACGCCCTACCAGTACACCGAGGCCGAACTTCACGCAGCCGTCGTCGAGTCCGCGCGTCTCGCCGCCGGATCGCCCGGAGCCATGGGAGTAGCCGTCCACTGCACCGGCGAGCCCGCTGCCTCCTACGCCGTCGCCGCGGGAGTCGCGTCGATCGACCACGCCTACTTCCTCTCCGACCGCACCATGGCCGAGATGAAGGCGAAGCGGATCTATGCCGTGCCCACATTCGCCATCATGGAGTACTTCGGCGAGCATCCCGAGACGCCTCGTGCGGGCGAAAAGTTCAAGGCGCTACAGGCCTTCCACGCGTCCCAGTTCAAGCGTCAACTCGCCGCTGGTGTCCTTTTTGTCGTCGGCTCGGATGTCGGCCCGTTCCCGCACGGCACTCAGGCCCGCGAACTGGAACTGATGGTGCAGTACGGCATGTCTCCGGCGGACGTGCTCCGCGCCGACCTGCTGAACGGAGCGCGCCTGCTCGGCTGGGCCGGACAGATCGGCGAACTGAAGGCCGGACTCTACGCTGACATCATCGCTGTCGAAGGCAATCCGCTTGAAGACATCTCCGCGCTCGGACACGTCGAGTTTGTGATGAAGGATGGGACGGTGTATCGGCGGCCGTGAGTTAGGGCTGGGCGGTCCGGCGATAGAAACTACTTGCCTGGGTTGAACTGCTCGTCAGCGGATGGGCCGTAGACGCCGGGCACCGCGACATTGTTCAAGCGCAGATAAACGCCAAGCTGCGCGCGATGGTGGATGAGGTGGTTGAAGAACATGTGCTTGTATGCGAGCGAGCGCGGGCCGTCGGAGATGACGTGGTCGCCGAACGAGAACTTCCAGTTGGCGGCGAGGTCAGCGTCTGAGGAGGCGGCGAGGGCGGCGCGGGCGTCTGTGGCAGCGGCGTCGAAGGTGGCCAGGGCGATGTCGCGGGTGCGGAAGGTCATGTCGGGCCAGGATGTTTTGGGGTCCTTCATATCCATGCTGGGCGTGGTAAGAATGACCTTGCCGAAGACGGGTAGGGTGGCGACATGCATGGTCAGCTTGCCGAGGGCCATGGACTTCTCGTGACACTTGTAGTCGGGGTTGTCTTCGGGAACGCGCTCGAGGATTCGGCGGGTCATTCCCATTTCGATGTCGTAGTCCTGGAGGAGGAGTTCTGCTGTGGTCATGGTCGATCTCCGTTTCAGTAAGTTGGTGCGAAATGACGATTGGATGCACTGGTTTCTGAAATGGGCGCGGGAGAATTTTCGCTGACCATGGTCCACGCGAACTAGATTCCGGTGATGTTGAAGCCACAGTCAACGAAGGTGACTTCTCCCGTGATACCGCTGGCCAGCGGCGAGCAGAGGAACAGCGCTGTGTTGCCAACCTCAATCTGCTCGACGTTCCTGTGCAGCGGGGCGCGTGCCGTGACGGCGTTCAGGATGTGGCTGAATTCGCCGATGCCGCGCGCCGCCAGGGTCCTGATCGGGCCAGCCGAAATGGCGTTGACGCGAATGTTCCTCGCCCCAAGCGAAGCCGCGAGATAGCGCACGGCCGCTTCGAGCGCTGCCTTGGCGACGCCCATGACGTTGTAGTTTGGGAAGACCTTTTCCGCACCGTAGTAGGTCAGGGTCAGGATGGCTCCGCCATCGGTCATCAGCGGCGCGGCGCCACGTGCCAGGGCAATCAGCGAATACACGCTGACATCGTGGGCGATGCGGAAGTCCTCGCGAGCTGTGAGCAGAAAGTCGTTTTTCAGAGCGTCGGCCGGCGCAAACCCAATGGAGTGGATGAGGATATCGATCTTTGGGAACGCGGCGGCAATCTGCGCAAACAGGGCGTCGATCTCGTCGTCGCGGGAGACATCGCATTGGAACGCCTTGCCTGTGCCGGCCTGGCCCAGGCTCTCAAGCAACTCTTCGGCCTCGCGCTGCAACCGCTCCGACTGGTACGAAAGAACCACGGTGGCCCCGGCCTCGGCCAGCTTCTGCGCCACGCTATAAGCAATGCTGCGTTTATTCGCCAGGCCGAACACAACGGCCACTTTCCCCTTCAGATCGATCATCCAAACTCCCTCAAAATGCCCTAAGGGTTAGGATACCAGTCGATTGAAGAGGAAGCACATACCGGGCGCGCAAATGGCTGCAGCTTGCGCATTTGAGGGGCAGTGAGCGGGGTGGAGTTGGCTAGTGGAGGAGCGAGGATCCGGCCGGGGGCATCAGCATGCCGCCCAGTGCTGCGTTCTCCGGCGCGCCTTCCCCTTTTGGCGCCTCGGCATCCGCAGCAACGACCCGCCGGCAGTTGCGACCGTCGCTTTTCGCCTGGTAGAGCGCTTTGTCGGCGCGGGCGATAAGGGTCATGGCGTCGTCTTCGGGGACGGCTTCGGTGAGCCCGATGCTGAGGGTAAGCGGCATGCTTCCGCCGGTCAGGCTCAGATTGCCCACAGCCTGGTTCAGCCGCTCGGTCACTCCGAGGGCGATGGTGCAGGGGGTCTGGGGAAGGATCAGGAGAAACTCGTCGCCGCCATATCGGCCAAGGTAATCACGCCCGCGCAGATGGGTGGAGATGGTTTCGGCGACATCGCGGAGGGCGGCATCGCCGGCGGCGTGTCCCTGAATGTCGTTGATGGACTTGAAGTAGTCGACGTCGATGAGGGCGACCGAGAGCTTCTGTTTGCCGTATTGGATTTGCTTGAGTTCGGCCGCGAGTTTGACCTCAATGCCGCGGCGGTTGAATGCGCCGGACAGGGAATCCTTCTGAGATTCATCCCGGCTGGTGGCGATCAGTTCGCCGCTGGAGAGGACGAGGATGAAGAGGCCGGTGACGAAGAGGGGCACCACGCCAAGCAGCAGGGTCGCGGTCCCGATGGGACCGCTTTGCAGGACATTGGATGTCGCACCATGCAGGATGGTCATGATGCCGCAGTTTACGGTCACGGCGGCGAAGAACGACATGCAGGCCGCGAACGCGCGCATTGTTCTTGGACTGGTGAAGGTTGGGGACTTGCGGAAGAGTTCGAGAGCGATAAGTCCACGAACCAGCCCGACGGTGAGGGAGAGAGCGACGATGCGCGGGACGATCTTATCCTGGATCTGGCTGTAATAGAAGAGGACGGCCAGGGCGACGCACGAGGCAAGGATCGGAACGACAGCGGTCCGCCGACTGCCGATGAAACGGAGGATGCCGCGATAGAGAAAGATAAATGAACCGAAGACAAAGCAATTCGCGACGGTTACGGAGATGAAGTTGGGGATTGCCCCACGCGAGGCAAGCAGAATTGTGCCGGGAACTCCGAGGAGGAAGCTGATGGCGATGGTATTGATCCCACGCAGGTTAGGATAGGAGCGCTTCATGAAGAAAAACACGACTGCGAACGCCAGCGCGAGCATGAAGTCGCATGCAATGAGGGTACGGTTGTCGAACCAAGAAAGAACGTACATGCGTGCCCAACCTTTGTGGCAATACTAGCCAGATTGGACCTTGGGAAGAAGGGCACTTTAGTTGTAGAAAGTTGACAGACGGAGCATGGGCTTCCAGTCGATGCTCAATTGTCTTTGTTTTTGCGCTTGATTGAACATGGTGCTTCCCGGGAGAAGGCCAGGCATGCGTCTTTCGTAGCAGGTAAACCTGTGGCGAAGCCGATCTAACTGAGTGTGAGCCAATCGTATTGCTCCGCGGTGAGCGGAACGACCGAGAGGCGAAATTGGCGAAACAAGATAGATCCCTGAAACACGCCCGCCTCGCGAATCTCGGCCAGCGGCTTTTTCCGCTTCAGCCGCTTTACCGGCTTGATGCGCACGATGGGGTTTCTGGGGTCACTTGCATCGACCGACACGACCTGGGCTGTTCCAACGGCCGCTTTGCCCACGTTCGAATGGTAGATGACGAGTTTGTCGCCCTTCTTCATGTTGCGCAGGGTGAGCAGGGCCTGGTTGTTGGAAATGCCGTCCCACGTGGTCTCGCCGTCCCGCAGCAGGGCGTCGAAGGAATACTTGTCTGGCTCGGTCTTCAGGAGATAGGGCATAGGGGTTGCTCGTTGTTCGTGGATCAGACGAATCCAGTTTAGCCGCCGAGATCGAGGAGTTCCACGTGCGGGATGGATTGGCCGAGGAACTGACCACCGAGACGGGCAAATTTCTCCACTGAGTCGGTGGCGTAGCATTCGAAGGTGGCGTTGCCAATGCCGCCGGCAGGCTTGGCCGAATCCTGATATCCAAGCGACACAACCAGAGCCGTCGCTCGCGCGGAATCGACCACTTCGGCACTCGAGCCGAGTTCATGCAGCATCTCCGAGACGAGCGGCGCAATCAGCGGATAGTGTGTGCAGCCCAGGATGACCACCTCAGGCGAACACATGTCGAGGGCCTCGCGAAGATAAATGCGCAGAACATCTCGCGTGACGGGATGGTCCACCCAACCTTCCTCAATCAGCGGCACCAGCAATGGGCACGCTTTCTCTGTCGGACGAAGGCCGTGCTCCTCGCAGAAGACGCGATAGGCGTGCGATTGCACGGTTGCTGTCGTGGCGAGAATCAGCGTATTCGCATTCTGGTGGCGAGCCTGCGTCATGCGCACCACGGGCTCAATGACTCCGGTCACTGGGATTCGAACCGTTCCCTCAATCTGGGGCAGGGCCAGCGCAGTGGCAGTATTGCAGGCGATTACCAGGTGGTCCGCACCGTGCGACTCCAGGAATCGCGCACTCTCCACCGCGTAGCGCGCGATCGTTGCCTGCGATTTTGAACCGTACGGAAGCCGCGCCGTATCGCCGAGATAGATGTAGTGCGCGCCTGGGATCAGCGGCAGCAACTCGCGCAGCACCGTCAGCCCGCCAAAGCCCGAATCGAATACTCCGATCGTCGTCGTCGCTTGCACTAGCGGGTCCCCTGCGCACTTGGCTGTGCGGCCTTGGTTGCGGTGTTGACCACTGGATACGTGCGCATCAGGTCGACGTGCCCGCTCAGCGTCTCGCGCGGCCGTCCGTCAACCAGGAAGCGCACCTGCTCGATCCGAGGAAAGTTAGCGTACAGCGTTCCGACGATCGACTCGATGGTCAGCGTCTCGGGCTCGATGCCGGAAGGGTGGTGGTCGGCAAAGGTCCCGTGCAGGTTCACCACCGCCAGTTGCCCGCCAGCAACATGCGGCTCGATACTCGAGACCTCGTTGGGGGGTAGCGGTGCGGCCGACGACTTCTGATCGACCGGCTTAAACCCCGCCGCGACTGGCGGGCGCAGCGGCAGGTCGAGCAGAAACACGTCGTCGATCGCCGGGCCGCTCTCGATGGGATGGGCGGAGTTCTTGTAGGAGTATTCGGCGATGAGCCGGGCCAGCAGGGCGCGCGCCCTGGCCGTCGTCTCCACCGGCAGCGCGACCTCACGTTCCACGAGGAGGATGGAGCCGTCAGCGTCGTCGGCCATCGCCAGGTGGATCGTCTCGCTCGCGGTGGCGACCGGCGCGGCGAGCGGAGTCTCATTGCGATGGCGGGTCAGCTTCTCGCGCGCCTGCTCGCATCCGTGCAGCAGGAAGATCGCCATCAACAGGCTCGCGCCAGCCAGGATCCAGAACAGAACGCGCTGGTAGCGGGGAATCATTGCGGCCCCTTTTGCGCTGGACGCGAGGCTGCGGCGGCCGTAGCACTCCGAGCCGTGGCCGCCGCACGTCCCGCAGCTTCAGCCGCTGCAATGGCCTTTGCCTGCGCCGCTGTCTGCGCATCCGGACCAGTCTCTGCCGTCGGCTGAGGCTCGGCATGGTTGCGCCACGTCCGCAGCGCCGCGGTCACCGTGCCCACCACGCGCTGCTGGTAGTTCGGGTCGGTCACCGGCGTCGCAGCACCGTCCGCTCCCCTCAGCGGGGCCATCTCGATGGCGACTGCAGGGCACATCAGGTTATCGAGTGGCCGCACTGGCGCCCGCCCAACCATCACGGGAAGATTCTCCGCACCGAGAGCCGCGCTCAAGTCGCTCGCCAGATGCAGGCTTTGGTCCATCGACCTTGCCTGGGTCATCTCCCACGGGATCGGGACGAAGCCAGACGAAGATCCGCCGTCCGCATCCTGCTCGGGAGCCGACGGCTGCAAGGTGGAGGTGTAAACATGCACGCCCGATCCGATGGCCGTCGCATGCAGCACGATGCACGCCACTGCATGCGCGCGGTTCGCGATCTCTGCCCGCTGGTCGCTGGGCAGCGGATCGGGACCATCCGCATCCCGGGTCGAGATCACGGTGAACCCGGCAGCCGTCAACGCGGCTCGCAGTCGCACGGCCAGCGCAAGCGTGACGTCCTTTTCAAACACATGATCGCCGACCGTGCCGCCTGTATCGGTGCCACCGTGCGCCGGGTCCAGCACCACCAGGTTGTGGTTCATCGTCGACGCGGCCGGGGGCTGCGTCGCCGGCCTTGGTATCTGGCCTTCCGGCTGCGCGCGGACCGAGAACGCAGCCACCGCCGCACTCGCCAATGCGGCGAGCAGGACGGCGGCGTACTTGCGGGAAGGAGTCAACGGGTCTTCTTCGAACGAAAGTCAGGTTGAGAGTGCGATTACGCCTCAGTCCAGCGCATAAATCGCGAGTCCGCTTAACAGCTTCGGATAAAAATCCGTCGACTTCTGCGGCATAACGTCGCCGGAGAGCGAGATATCGCGCAACTGATCGAGTGTGATCGGCTTGATGAGAAACGTAATGTCCGCCTCACCCGAATGCACCTGCTCGACTGCCTCTGCCGCCTCGCGAATGAAGCGGACGTTCCCCAGTTGCGTGATCCTCTCCTCGGACAGCCCGAGAATGCGGTCCAGCAAAATGCTGTGCAGTTGGACCACGTCGAGTTGCGCCTGGCGCGCGGGAATGCCCTGCAACGCCGCCTTCACCGCCTCAGGTTTCGCTTGCAGCAGGTGGTTGCCGTCGCGCGTTACCACCAGGAATGCCGTACCTTCCGACACCGTCAGCGGCTCCAGATCCGCCGACGCCAGCGGCGTAATGCTGAAGAACTCCTCGGCCTTCGTGAGGAACTCTTCAGTGGTGAAGTCCTTCAGCCCGAAGACCACGCGGTGCGTCGGCAGGATCGTGATCCCGGGCGCGTCCATGTTTACGAACGTCATCATCATAGCTGCTTCGGGGAAGGGCGGCACTGGCAGGTGGCTCGCGCTCAACTTCTCGTCCGGGTCGACTGGCTCGCCCAGCGGTAGCTTGAGCTGCGCCGAACGCTCCTTCGCGTAGGCCACCGAGGTCTCATAGCGGTGATGGCCATCGGCGATGATCAGCTTCTTGTCCGCCATTGCGGTCAGGATGAGATTGATCAGCGCCGGGTCGGTCAGCTTCCAGACGCGGTGTACTACGCCGTACTCGTCGGTGATGGCGAGGTCCGCAGGCCGGGTGCCCTTGCCGTCCTTGCCTGCCCCAAAGATCAGCTTTTCGGCGGAAAATGCCGGGTCGGAGTACAGCATGTAGATCTGCTCACAATAAGCCCGCGTCGCTTTGAACAGGGCTAGCCGGTCGGACTTGTGCTTGGGAAACGTCTGCTCGTGACGGTACACGACCTTGTCTGCGTAGTCATAGAGATGGCCCAGCGCGATGAATCCTCTGCGCTCGCGAACTTCCGTTGTGTGCGGCACGGTGTAGGTCTGCGAATAGCCGTACAGCGCCGGTTCCGCCTCTTCGGCCAGGATCCGCTCCGCGCGCCAAGCCTTGAAGTACTCGGCGGCGCGGGTGTAGACGTTGTGGGCCTGCTCGCCCGCAGGCAGAAAGTCCTGCGGCTCGGTGTCGCCGGGCTCGTGCTTGCCCAGGATGATGCGGATCAGGTTGTAGGGGCTGCGCTCGTAGTAGCGCTGCTGCATCTCAGGCGTGATCTTGTCGTAGGGTTGCGTGACTACGTCCTCCATGCGGACGCGGGACGTGTTGTAGCGAAGTGCGCGAAAGGGATAGATGCGGGCCATGCTCGGTCTCAGTTCTCCTGGAATTGTCTACCTCAATTGTACGGGGAGGTTATGCCGTTTCGATTTCGATGATCGAAGACCTGGCTTCACAGAGTCCATTCCGGACAGCTTCAGTTCGGCACATACGCGTCGAACGAGCCAGCCGAGCGCGCGTAGTGGTAATGGGCAAAGATGTCGCGGAACCCGGGATCGCGCAGAAACCACGCCAGCAAGTCGTCGTGCCGGTCCTCCAGCACCTGGCAATGAACGGTCGGATCCTGGCAGCGCTCCACCAGCACCAGTTGTGGCTGCCAGCGGGCGAAGTCCTCGCGCATAGCGGCGTGCTGCAGCGCGTCCAACTCAGCCACACGCGCCGGCGGCAGCACACGCCTCAGCGGCTCACCCTGCGGGTCTTCGCTGCGCAGGATCGCTGGCAGCATCCAGAGATGGGGATACCGCTGCGCCAGCTTCAGCCCGTACTTGAACACCGGCGGCACGATGTAGTCCACCGTCGTGGTCAGCGTGGCTACCGGCGTACCCGGCGCAAACCCCGCGAAGAAGGTCGGGTCCGGCGTGTCGATGGGAAAGCTGCGCGCCGGCGTAAATGGATATCCCGAAAAATGCGTGGTCAAGCCGAGCGCCAGCAGACAAAGCGCTGCCGCTGCCTTTGGCGTCCAGTCCGGCGTGGTCAGACGAACTCTCTCCGCCGCGTCGATCGCCAGAAAAGTCAGCGCCAGCGTGAAGAAACTCAGCGCGGGAAGCTGTTGGTAATACCATCCCGTCCCCTGCAGGTAGTAGGCGAGCGTGCTGGCGATCCCCGCCGCGATCAGCAGGGTGACCAGGGCCGACGCCCTGTGCCGCCCAGTCGCAAAGTAGGCTGCCAAAGTCACCACCGCAAGGATGTGCAACTGCACCGCCTCGCCGACCAGTTGCGGCCAACCCAGGTGGCCGAAGGCACAATACACGTCGCGCAGCACCGGTACAACCTGGGCGAAATAATCTGCGGCAAAGTGATGGATAGCCAGCAGGTACGCCAGCCCGCAGGCCACGATCACCAGCGGTTCCGGACGCAGCAGAGAGCCTGCTTTCCCTCGACGCCGCAGAACCACCAGCACCGACTCGACGGCTACCGGGATCAGGGCCTGATGCGGCTTCAGTGCTATTCCCGAGCCGGCGGCAAGACCGATACAAATGGCTTTCCAGCCGGTGGTTGGCTGCCCTTCTGCGTCCAATGCCGCCGCAATTACGTAAGGAAGACAGAGGAGCGCTAGTATATGGTCGCGTTGTCCGAAGTCGCGCGCTGGCATCACCGCGAAGATGGTCAGGAAGACAAAAGCGAGCGCATAGACCACGGTTCTCGACAGTCCCAGGCGCAGCTTCCTCAGCATTTCAAGGCTTACCGCGGCGACCACGCCTTCGAGCCCGAGGATGAACAACTTGCCCAGAACCGTCGACGGGAGATGCAGCCAGCCGGCAACCGCGGAGGGCACCAGCGAGAGCCAGACGATCAGCGGCGGGTTGGACTCGAACAACTGCGGTCCGTACAGCTTGACGCCGTGCAGCATCAGGTTCGCGGCGTACAAGCACCACATCTGGTCGTGTCCGGCGGCCGGAAGCAGCGCCAGCAGGCAAGCCATCCCGCCTGCGCCTAAAGCTAGCGTCGCAAACGTTCGCGCGCCGTTGTCGCTTTCCTTCTTCTTCCCGGATGAGTCAGATGCAGAGGGTGTACTCTTTGGGCGCACACTCCGCTGTTCTGCCGGGGAATCGGAAACGCGCATCAGATTCTCCGTCCTGTGTGGGTGTGCACAGACGTTAATATGTGCATGGGCGTTAAGATGAGAGATGATATAGGTCTCATGTACGGCATGGGATTCATTATGCGGTATCCAGCGGGCGGGATGTTTCGGGACGGTCGGGCGGTTCGTATCCGTCGGGCGCTGGTGCTGTGTCTCGCTGTCCTCACTTTCTGTTTCTGCTCGCCCGCCAGCCTCTCCCACGCCCAGGAGAATCCTCTCGGCAACGTCCAGACGCCTCCGCCGCCGCCTCCGCCAAAGTCGCCCGAAGAACTCAAGCCGCTCATCGAGGGCGGCTCCGATGTAGCGGCCAAGGCCACCTCGCACCGTGAAGCCCGCCT
>OBLU010003656.1_pt1 | contig 13921 bp, 10 predicted proteins | sample 1518681 | NCBI WGS metagenome assembly OBLU01 (sample SAMEA3539304, study PRJEB22396) | soil metagenome | biome: tundra; feature: field; material: soil | place: USA | collected 2010-05 | depth 0.15 m
ATGATCTCGCCATGAGCTAAGAAACGGAAGGAGAACCATGAAAGTGACCAGGCGCAGTTTCGTAGCGGCGGCAGTCGGCGCGGCGGCGCTCGAGGGCCAGCCGAAGGCATCCAGCGCTAAGCGAACGGTGTATGTGGTGCCGAATTTCCACCCGGCAAGTTGCGGATGGTTGACGACCTTCTCGAAAGAGCGCGTGTTCTGCACCAACAGCTATCTGGATCATCTGGACCGCGTGCGCGACGACCCAAACTATGCCTTCGTTCTGTCGGAGGTCAACAACCTGATCGCCATAATGAATTTCCGTCCGGAGCGCGTACCGGAGATCCGGCAGCGTATTCAGGAGGGCCGCCTTGAGCTGGTGAATGCATTCTTCCTGGAGTCTACGATCAACCTTTCCGGCGGTGAGGCTCTGGTCCGGCTAGGCGTGGAAGGCCTCCGTTGGCAGCAGACGGTATTCGGAGTACGGCCGCGCTTCGCATGGACGATCGACGTCTGCGGAACGCACGATCAAATGGCGCAGATCACATCGGGCCTGGGGCTCGACGCCATGGTGTACACGCGCAAGAACCCCACCGGAAAGTCGCTGCACTGGGCCGAATCGCCCGATGGATCGCGAACGCTGGCAATCTCCCCCGGGCATTACTCCGAACTCAGCTCCGTGTTCACGGCCAAGGAACCGTTCACGCCCAAGCAGTTCGATGAGGTCGCCAAGTTCCTCGACGACAAACAGAAGATCGCACCGGAAGGCGCTCCCATCCTGATTCTGGGTGGCAGCGGCGACTACGCCCTGGCTCCACTCTACAAGCACTACCCCAGCGAATTCCAGGCGAAGTGGAAAGAACGCGACCCGGCGACAGAGATCCGATTCACCACACTTTCCAAGTTCGTCGATGCCGTGTTGCCGTCTGTGAAATCGGGCCGGATTGCGCTGCCGACGATGCGCGGCGGTACGGCTTACGACTTCGACGCCTTCTGGATCGAGAGCCCCAGGGTGAAGAGCTGGTTCCGCCGCAACGAGCACGCGCTGCAGGCGGCGGAAATGCTCAGCACCGCAGCCAGTCTGAACGGGCAGTTCGCATATCCGGCGGACAAGCTCTACCAGGCGTGGACGTTGATGTTCCTCAGCATGGATCGCAACACGCTGTGGGGCTCCGCCGGTGGAATGGTGTTCGAGGATCCGCGATCCTGGGACGTCCGCGACCGGCTGACCTGGGTCGAGAAGGAATCCGGCAAGACGCTGGTGGACGCGGGCTCGGCTGTAATTGGCGCGGGCGACGCCATGGGGCTGTTCAACCCGGCGAGCTGGAAGCGCTCCGATCCGTTCGTGCTACAGGCCGAAAAGGCGCCAGAATCCGCAGCGGCGCAAACTCTGGCGGACGGATCCGTCTTGTGCCAGATGGAACTGCCGCCGGCATCCGTCGGTGCGTGGAAATCGACAAAACCGCCGGCCGAGCGGAGTGTGGCGCTGCCGGATGCGATCGAGACAGATTACTACGTGGCCCGCGTTTCGCCGAAATCGGGCGCGCTCGTCAGCCTGAAACTCAAGCCGGGCGGACGCGAAGTTCTGGGCGGTCCCGCCAACGTTCTGGTCGCGGAAAAGCCGAAATCGCAGGACGGCGATCCCGGCGACTTCATACTCGCGCGACCCGGCCGAAACCGCCTGGCTTCGTCGCTCGATTATCAGGCTCGGGTGACCGCTTCCGCCGGTCCGGTCGCCACAACGGTGATCGCCGAGGGCGAATTCTTCGGCGGCAAGACCAGCCGACGGCTAATCCGTTTCTACACCCACCATCCGCGCATCGACTTCGAGACCGAGGTTGAGGATCTTCCGAACCTGACCGTGTTGGTGGCCGAGTTTCCGCTAGCGGAGGCCGTGAACGAAGTTCGGCGGGGCATCCCTTACGGCTTCTCGCACGGAGCGTGGGCCAAGCCCAACGCCGAACTGCATGGCTGGACCAAAGGCATTGTACCGGCGGTGCGGTGGTCGCACTATTCGCTCGAGAGCGGCGGGGGCGTGGCGCTTTTCGATCGCGGTGTTACGGGCCGCGAGATAGACGACCGGACGCCCATCGTCTACCTCTACAACGCGACGGACAAATACTACGGGCATCCGAACTCATGGCTCAGCGGTACGGGAAAGCACCAATTCACCTACGCTGTAATGGCGCACGCAGGGGAGTGGAAAGATGCGCGCATTCCGAACATCGCGTGGGAGTACAATTGCCCGCCTGTGCCTCTGCCCGCACGGGCCGCCGCCACGCCGAAGCCGTTTCTTTCGGCTTCCGGGAATGTCATCGTCGAAGCTCTGCGTCGCGTCGGAGACGAGATTGAACTGCGCCTGGCCGAGATCGACGGGAATGCCGGAAACGCTGAAGTGAGGCTCGACCTGCCTCACAAGGGCGCCTGGCTTACCGACCTTACCGGAGGCCGGCGCAAGCCGCTGGCCGGCGGTCCGCGCTACCGGTTCGCGGTCCGTCCGCAGCAGATTGTGACCGTTCGATTCGGCGCCGCCTCGGCGGTGGCGGTGCCCGAACCGATCAAGCAGTGGGACGCGCTAGTGCCGGCGGAAAAGCTGCCCGCGCTGCACGAGTACTCCACCCTGAAAGGACATCCTGGCGATGTTAAGTAGCACTCGGCGAGCCTTCTTGACCTCCATCACCGCGGGCGCGCTGAGCGCGCGCGCGGCGCTTTCCGTACCCAAGCGTATCCAGGCGTTCTGCATTGATTTCAACTGGCGGAGACCGCGGCCGGAAGGCTGGCACAACGATTTTGCCAGGCCCGGACAATGGGCCGACGCGTCTCCGGAAGAGCACGTCGCGTGGTACGAGGGCATCGGAGCGAACACCATCCAGACTTTTTGTGTCTCCACCAACGGCTACGCCTGGTACCAAGGCGGAGCCGTACCGCCGCAACCCGGCCTGAAACACGATTTCCTGCGGCGCGTCGCCGAGCTCGGACACCGGAAGAGCATGCTGGTACTGGGTTACTTCTGCGCCGGGGCGAACACCAAATGGGGGCTGGAGCACCCTGGCTTGAGTTACGGCAGCCCGTCGGACCTGCATATCCCTTACGCGGACGAATACATCGACTACCTTTGCCGCTCGATCGAGGATGCCGTCAGGCACACTGGCATCGACGGCTACATGCTGGACTGGCTCTGGAACCCGAACCCCAGTCTGCGAAAAAGCGGTTGGATCGCGTCCGAACGGAAGCTGTTCGAGAAGCTGGCGGGCGTGCGGTTTCCCACGGCCGGGCAGCCTGCCGCCGGCGATATCTTGTCATATGAGCGCGCCGCCATCGAACGTTGCTGGAGCCGCATCTATGAAGTTACAAAGAGTGCCAACAGGAACGCCGTCATCTGGCTCTCGTGCAGTAAGCTCTCCGATCCGACGATTGCCGAAACCCGGGTACTAAAGCAAGCGAATTGGATACTCAACGAGGCGCCGGACCGGGAATATTACGACGCCGGCCGCAAGATGGCCGGCAGTCACACCCGGCTCATCCAGTGTCTCGTGGGGTGGGCCCGGCACGATGCCCAGACCTACCTCTCCGATCCGCAGAACCGCGATGTCGACATGTATGGCTTCGCCGAGCCTCGCGATAACTCCCTGCCGTTGCCAGTGGAGGAGTATCTGGGGAAACCGATATCGGCGTTTCGGAGCGACGGGACATTCGCGGCGAACGACGCGAACATTGCCGCGCTGGCCCGCTACTTCCGCGGTCTGCCGATGACCTACGTGGGCCCGCGCCAAGGTTCCAAATGATGGACCGCCAGTATTATATCGCCCTGGCGAATGCAGGGTTGCGAATGCCGATCGGCACCGACCTGGTTCTTCACGAGCACGCCGATGCCGCCGAAATCGTGCTCGATGGGCGCCGTCTTGGCCAGATCACCGAGGAAGCGGCCTGCCGGTACGGGACGCCCCTGGCGGCACCTTTGATGGACCTGCGCCTGGAGAAGGCGGACCTGCTCGACAAATTCGGCGTGCCGGAAGCGCAGGTGGACGCCTTCCACTTTGACGCGGTTCCCTCCGAAGGCGACCTGGCCCGCGTGGCCGCGTCGATCGATGCCGCTTTCCCGGCTCGCTGTCAGGCGCATTTCGACTCCATTCGATACATTGCCGGGGAAACGAAGTTAGTCCCGCTCGGGATGGCGATCGGCCCGTTTTCGCTGATGACGAAGTTGATGGCCGACCCGATCGTTCCGATCGCCATGGCGGGCATGGGCGTGACCGGCGCGGAGGATCCCTCGGTGCTGATGGCGGAGCGCTGCCTGGCCCTCGCGGAGTTGACGGTTCACCGCTCGCTGCGCGCGCAAGCCCGGGCCGGCGCGCGCGCGATCATCGTCTGCGAGCCGGCGGCGAACGTGGTGTATCTGTCGCCGAAGCAGATCGAGAAAGGCTCCGATATCTTCGAGCGTTTCGTGATGCAGCCGGCCTTGCGGCTGAAGGCGGTGCTGGATTCCGCGGGCGTCGATCTGATATTGCACGACTGTGGGCAGTTGAATCCTTTCATGGTCCGGCAGTTCGGCGAACGGGTGCACCCGGCGATCTTGAGTCTGGGCAGTTCGCGGCGGCTGTGGGAGGACGCTGCGCTGGTTCCGAAGGATGTGGTGCTGTTCGGCAATTTGCCGACGAAAAACTTCTACTCGGATACTGTCGTTCCAGTGGAGCGCGTGCAGGAGCTTACGCTGGAACTGATCGAGAACATGCGAAAGGCGGCGCATCCGCACATAGTCGGCTCCGAGTGCGACGTGCTGCACGTGCTGGAGTCGGGAACCACGATCCGGCGCAAGTTGAGCGTGATGTTGAATTGCGGTCGTTCCTCATGAGGGGCGCACGCTTCAGCGTGCCGCCGTGGGCTTCAGCCCACGGCCTGAACGGTCATCCGAAGATGGCGAGCTGAAGCTCGCCACAGCACGCTGAAGCGTGCGCCACGACACGCCCTAAGTTAAATGGAGATTTGCAATGAAGCTCTTCGAAACAGTATTAATGGTTGCCTGTGCGGCGACTCTTTACGGCGCCCCAGCCGATTCGGCGGAGGCGAAGAGGACTCAGTGGTATCGCGACGCGAAGTTCGGCATGTTCATTCATTGGGGACCTTATTCACTCGCCAGCATCGAGGCGTCGTGGCCCATCATGACCGAAGGGTTCAATGAGACGGAATACCGCGCGCTGCCGCAGCGCTTCAACCCCGAGAATTTCGACGCGACGGCGCTGGTGCGGCTGGCCAAAGCCGCCGGACAGAAATACATGGTGATTACGACCAAACACCACGACGGCTTCGTCATGTTCGATTCGTTATTTACAGAGTACAAGATCACCAAGACGCCTTATCAAAAAGACATCGTCGCGGAACTGGCTGAAGCGGCCAAGGCAGAAGGCATGCCCTTGGGCTTCTATTACTCGCCGCCGGACATGCACCACCCCGGCTATCGCGACACATCCAAACCGGCCAGCGCAAACTGGCACGGAGAACCTTGGCGGCCTGAGTGGCCTTTGTATCTCGATTACATGGAACTGCAGTTGACGGAGTTACTAACCAGGTACAATGACGTCGCGTTGATCTGGTTCGACGGCCTGGGACAGCAGGGCAAGTACAACGGCCGCCGCTTTCACGACCTGATTCATCGGCTGCAGCCCGCCACGTTGATCAACGACCGCATCGGATTGCCCGGCGATTTCGGCACTCCGGAGCAGTTCGCGCCCAAGGGCATTCCCACGAAAAAGCCGCGCGGCACCAACGACGGCGGGACGATGACGGACTGGACCAAGAAGGGGAACCTGCCCAAACCCGAGGAGTTTCGTTTGTGGGAGACGTGCATGACCATCAACGAAACCTGGGCTTATAACAAAAACGACCGTAAGTTCAAATCGTCGCGAGACTTGATCCGGACCTTGGTGGACGTGGCGAGCAAAGGCGGCAATTTCCTGCTGAATGTGGGGCCCACGCCCGAGGGCACAATCCAGCCCGAGTTCCAGGAACGGCTGATGGCCATTGGAAAGTGGCTGAAGGTGAATGGCGACGCGATTTACGGGACCACCTACGGTCCGCTTCAGGAACTGACGTTCGGCCGCTCCACGCAGAAGGGGAACACGGTGTACATCCACGTCTTCGACTGGCCCAAGGGGTCGCTCGAAATCAATGACTTCAGCGGCCAGGCCGCTGCCGCGTCCTTGCTGGCGGGCCACAGGCCGCTGAAGTTCACTCAGAACGGACGCAATCTCAAGATCGAGGTGCCAACGCAGGCTCCGGATCCGGATGTCTCCGTAGTGGCTTTGAAGATGAAGTGACCGGCGCGGCAGGTTTCAGGGCTCAGCGATCAATGCTGTTCGTTTTAACGCATTGAGGCGGGAATTGAGCTGTTGCCTGCCCCGCCGAAATCAGGGGACGGGTTCGTTCAAGGACTTGTCTCCCAGAACCCGACATATGGGGCGTGTCGACTGGCGCACATCCGCGGATCGGGCGTTGCACAGCCGAGTACCGTAGCCGGATCGCCCAAATAGGAACAACGCCAAAGAACAACGCAAATAGGGTACAATCCATCAATCAGGACAGGCAGGGGATGCTCAACAACGAAGGAGTAGCCGAACTCAGGGAACGTCTCACGACGATCCACGACGCCGCCACGAGCTTCTTCGATAAGCCCAAAGGCGCCAGGACGAAGGCCGAGAATACAGCGATATCTGGGACGATCTTTTGACTTCGGACGCATCCGATTGCTCAGGGCGAATGGTCGACCACTCGGGGACTGGCTCGAAACTGCGATCTGGGAAGTGTCGGGATACCCCTCTTACTATAAGTGACCGTATTGGCGCTCAGCGATTCCCCCCAGCAAGCATCAACGTCGCCACAGCCAGCAGCCCAAGACCGGCGTACAGCGTTCGCAGGGCGCTCCTGGGCGCGGCCGCCCACTCGCCCGTAATTACGCCGCCGAAATTCGCCGTCATGATCATGAAGATCTGAAACAGGCCCCAGCCCACGGATGTGCCCAACGCTCCCAGGTAAACTGCGGCGACGCCATAGACCGACATCGCGCCCATCCAGAAAACAGCCATCAGCGTCGCATGCCCGGCGTCGGGCAGCCAGGGACCGCGAAACAGGCTCCACGTCTTCTTGCGGAACAGCAGATACAGACAATACCCGAGATTCGGCAGCAGTCCTCCGGCGAGCGTCACCGGCCAGACGGCATAGCCGGCGCGCTCGGGCGATATTCCCAGCTTTATAGCGCGCACGGCGATGTCCTGCCCGAAGGCGAACGAATAGTTGATCATCGGCGCCAGCAGACCGCAAAACACGGCCATGGCCAGCGCTAGTGCGTATCCGGCGCCTGCTTCAGGCTTCCGGCCCTGTTCCCGCTGCCCGCCCGCGCGCGCCGAGACGGCGATTCCTGCCACCATCACGGCCAATCCCGCCAGGATCAACGCTCCGCGCGACGTCCCGAGTACCTCGCGATTCTTGAAGAACAGAGGCACCAGCGTCCCACCCAACGATCCGAGCCCGATGATGATCGCATAGCCCAGGGCGAGTCCGAGCCGCGCCACCGAGAGTCCGAATAACACTTGCGCGATGCCCCATCCCGCACCAAGCAGGAACGGCAGTACCAACTGCCAGTAATCGAGTCCTCCGTAGATCTCCCCAAGATTGCCGGCCAGCGTCAAAGCAAGCGCCCATGGCAGAATCAACAGCGAGACAATGCTGAAAACCAGCCAGACATTCTCCCACTGCCAGCGCCTGGCGAACTTCATCGGCAACATGCAGTTGCCCGCGAGCGCCCCTGCCAGCAGGGTCAGCGCGAGACCTTCCAACACGACCGTTGACATGGGCTAGTGCCTCACCCGCGCGTCGTACTCCCGCACCGCGTCGTACATCCCAATGATATTCTCAGCGGGCACGTTTGCCAGGATGTTGTGCACTTGCTGGAAGACAAATCCGCCTCCAGGCGCCAGCGTTTCGCACTGATGCAGAACGTGCGCGCGGACTTCGGCCGGCGTACCGCAAGGCAGGATTCGCTGCGTGTCGCAGCCGCCACCCCAGAACGTCAGATCCTTGCCGAAATCGCGTTTGAGTCCCTCGGCATCCATCCCCTTGCAACTGATCTGCACCGGGTTGATGGCATCCAGTCCTGCGTCGATCAGATCCGGCAACAGTTGCCGGACGGCCCCGCAGCAATGGAGCATTACTTTGACGTTCGCAAGCTTCTTTGCGCGCGCCCACATCGCGGCATGCCTCGGCTTGAAGAATTCGCGGTACATCCGGGGCGAGATTTGGGGGCAATTCTGCGCGCCCAGGTCATCGCCGAACACGATGATATCGATGTACGGGCCGACCGCGCCCAGGAACCGGTCCAGGTTCTTCATGTGGATCTCCGCGAGCGCATCGAGAAACCGGTGTACGCGCGCCGGCTCGCCGGCGAGCATCATGAGGAAGTTGTCCATACGGTAGTAGAACTGCCCCATCTCGAGCAAATTTCCGCCGAACAACCCGACGATCGCGCGATCGGTGTTTGCACGCAGCGCCCGCGCGCCCTCGGCCAACTCGGCAGGACCGGAAACCGAAGGTCCAGGCGGCGATGCGACCCCGGTCCACATGTGCTCGGGATACAGCGCCTCAATCTTCGAAAGATCCTCCACGCCATCCAGAAACGGCCAGTAAACCTGGTCGAAGTGGAGTGAACCTTCGGGCATGCGCGCGATAACCCGGCCGCTCGGCGCCCGCAAGACCCACTCCGGGCCGGCTTGCTCCGGCAGCGCCCACACGGGCATCCGGCACGGTGTGCCGTCCGGCAACGTCCAATCCGCCCACCACTGGTCTTCGTGGCAGAAGCCGCGGCCCATCTCGATGGTGTCTACGCCGAATCGATCGAGCACATCGTCGTGCACGATCGCCAGTTGCTGCACCGGATCGTAGACATCCACGCTGCGAGGCTCGAGGCCCAGTGCGGCTCTCAGTTTCGGATAAGCAATTGAGGAGATACCCGACGAGCGGTAACCCGACAGGTCCACCACCACCCGGTCGGGCTGCTGGTGATTCAACGATGCAAGTACTCGTTCCCGCGAGGTCATATTACTTCTCCCTGAATGTGACGGAAATCGATCAAATCCGATCATGGTGTCCCCGTAGAATCCGACCGATTCAGGCGATCAAACCGTCGTGATAGAGAGGAGTGGAAGCCCGTGGGTTTGTATTGCGCTTCCAATCTTCCAGATCCGGGCCCTTGAACTGCGCCGCTTCTGCACGTAGCTTTGCTAGCTGCTCCTCCGTCATGGGTCTGAACTTCTGGGCGATGCGGACGTCGTCTTCAATCTGACCGATCGTGGTGCAGCCCAGCGCCAGGCAGTGAATCGGGAGGCTCAGTACATAAGTGAGGCAATCTTTGAGCGGGATCGCGTGCAGCAAACGGGAATTCGCCGTGCTCTTCATGCCTTGGATACCCATACCGCGTTCAACCGCCACCGGTAACACCAGTTTCTCGAAGCTCAGATACGACGGATCAGCCGGGTTCAGCGGCATCAGGATCGTGTCGTATTTATCGTATTTCTTCAGCATTGCCAGATGGACGTCCGGGTCATGATGGCCGGTGAAACCGATGAAGCGGCACTTACCGGATTTCTTGGCCGCTTCAAACGCTTCGATCGCGCCGCCTGGAGCGAAGATCTGCTCCACTTCGTCCATCGTGCTGACCTGGTGAATCTGCCATAAGTCGACATAATCTGTTTTCAGAGCGCGCAACGATTTTTCCAGATCTTGCGCGGCGCCTTCTCGACTGCGCTGCGGCGATTTGGTGGTCAGAAAGATTTTCTTGCGGAAGGGCGGCAATACATCCCCATAGACCTCCTCGGATTTTCCGTCCCAGTAGATGCGCGCTGTATCAAAATAGTTGACGCCGAGCTCGTAAGCCCGAAGCGTGATCGCCTTGGCGTCTTCGTAGCCGCACATCGGGAAGCGGCCGCCGGCTTGGCCGATGATCGTCAGTCTCTCACCAGTCTTGCCGAGAACACGCTGGGGGATGTCGCCTGGTTTCAGCTTGCCGGTTTCGGCTCCATGCGCGGATAAGGCAAGCCCTGCTGCCGCAGCGGAAGAAGAGATAAAGGTTCTGCGTCGCATATGCACCTTCAATGTGAATACTGTAGCGCAGTTACTCGCGCCGCGGTGTTGACGATCCGGCCTGCGGCCTTCCGTTCCTTGGTATCCCGCAGCATGCGCCTCGTCGTACCAAAGACCGGCGGAAGCACGGTTCTCAGACGAAGGCGAGGCGGTAGACGCGCCCAGGCTCCAGGCGCACGCGCACCATCGGCATCCGGCTTCAGCGTCAGCGTGCCGCCCCGGTGGCGGATTTCGCGGATGCGAGAGCCGGGGGCGGGGCGCAGGAAGTGTTCGCCGGACAAGGCGGGGCGAAGTGTGGCTTCGATCGGCTTGCCGCCGGACCACTGGATATCGACCGTTAAACCGCCTCGCGCGCGCAGTCCGGTGACGCTCCCCGCGGACCATGCGTCAGGGAGTGCCGGGAGTCCCGCAGCCAGCTTGTTTCTGCGAGGCTGCGCCGCACCTGCACGCCGATAGCAACGTCCGTGCCGGCCGCCCGCAACTCCCGCTCCAGACCTTCCGGCAGGAAATCCCACCGAATAGCTTCCATGCCCTCTCCAATCCAAGCGTATTCCTCCGGACGGAATAGAGTGCTGAGGCGCGTCGATGCGTTCGGGTATTTTTAGAGCCGGCGCCTCATTCGACATCCTGCAAAACCCCCACCGGCTCCAACAAGAGCGACTGAAAGTACATCAGATATTGATCGGAATCCTCCGCCGGCCGGATACTCAGCGTGTATTCGCCGGCTTTGGGAATTTGCACATAGCCCAGGTCGAAGGTCTTGTACTGATAGCCTTCGCCGGTCGCGCCGACCACTCCGGTGAGAGATTGCCCGCCGATCGCCACGATATACTGCCGATTCTCCCAGGCTTTCCGGGCGGAATATCGGATAGTAACCTTGTAGCGCCCCGTCTGGCTCACCAGCAGATGCCACGCCACTGAATCGTGGGGCCCGGTCCATTTCGAAATATGAAACTTCCCGGCGCGATTGAATCGCTTCACCGCACGGCCCGCCGTCACGGCCTTCAGATAATCCAGCTCGAACGGTGAATCGCTCCCCTGGGTAACGATCGGCGGATCCACCAGCAGCGGGCCGCCCAGCTCCAGCACTACGACAGTGTCTATTTCGTCCGGGCATCGCGCGGGCAGCGACAGGGCGATTCCACCGTGCTCTCGCGCGACCGGCACCTTCCGGGAGGGCTCGGCGAGCAGATATGCGCCGGCAACCTCGGCGTCGAAGCCCGAGATGCGGAGCACCGCATCGCCCGGCCAACTGAATACGTGAAAGTAAATCTTGCGGCCCTTGACGGTACATCGTCCCCACGGCGCCTCCGGCAGGGGACAAGCGGACGTCCCGTAGATGCTCTCTCCGTTTTGCCGCATCCAGGGGCCCACCTTCTCGAGCGTTTGGACGCTCGGCGCGGGAACCGTGCCATCGGCCATGGGGCCAATGTTCAGCAGATAGTTCCCGCCCTTACTCACGATTTCGACCAGGCGTTGAATCACATTGCCGGGCGATTTCCATTGCTGGTCGAACTTGCTGTAACCCCAGGTGGTGTTCAACGTCTGCGGCGTTTCCCAATACTCCTCGAGCCCGCCGGTGGGCATGCCGTTGTCGTTCAAGTCCTGGTAGTCCCCGAGCAGTTCTTCGCCGTAGCCGCCTACGCGGCCGTTGATCAGGCACGACGGTTGCAGGGTCCGCACGAGGTTCACAAACTGCAGGGCGTGCTCCCGGGTATCCATGCCGCGGTCAAACCAGATCAGGCCCAACGGGCCATAGTTGGTCAATAGCTCACGAAGCTGCGGTTTCGACTTTCGCTCCAGATAGCGCTCGAAGTTTTTCTGGGAGCGGTCGTAGTCCCAGTTGTTGCCGTAGCCATCCGGATCGTCCCAATCTTCCCGGTGCGAGTAATAGACGCAGAATCGAATGCCGGCCGCGGCGCATGCTTCCGAGAGTTCCTGCAATGGATCGCGCTGGAACCCGGCCCAGTCCACTATGTTGTACTGGCTGGCGCGCGAATGGTACATGGCGAAGCCATCGTGATGTTTGGCCGTGATCACCAAGTATTTCATCCCGGCTCGCTTGGCGAGGCCCACCCATTCCGTGGCGTTGAAGTGGATGGGGTGCAAGCCCCGTGCCATCTCCCGGTATTCCTTCGCCGGAATATTGAACCGCTGCATAATCCATTCGGCTTCCGACCCAACGGGCACGCGGTGGCCTTTCCATTCTCCCGCCAGCAACGAATACGGGCCCCAGTGAATGAACATTCCGAACTTGTCGTTCCGGAACCAGCGGATACGCTCTTCGTCGCTGACGGAAGGGGCCGCCGTTTGGAACTGTCCCGGCTTGCCGCCCGCGGCCCATTCCACGCCCTGCGCAAAAAGCCTCCGGAACGCCGGACATTCCAGATTCGGGTTGGGTTCATCTTTCCAGGTGTGGCCCAGCATGGTCGTGTACACCCTGCCCTTGCCGTAATCGCGCACCCAGTCTAAGGGCTCGTTCTGGTGAGAGATCTCAGAGTAGGCGTAAGTCAGAACAGTCAGTCCCTCGGCGGGCCCGTGCTGGCCATGCGTGAGCTGCTCGGAGGGCTGCATCCAGGTGCGGGGCAATCCGCGCGTGACCGGATGGCGCGGGTTCAGCACGTGCACCTCGAAACTGTGCCGCGGCCCGTGCCCGGGATCGAGGCCCGCTCCTTGTGGAATGCTCACGACCTGACCTTCGGCCGTGACCATCAGGCCGGGCCCAAAGCTCTTGTCGCGCCACCCCAGGCCGATCATGTCGTTATACGCGCGCCAGTCGAGAAACGCATTGTTCGCGGCGTGGTAGACCACCAGGCCGCCGCCCCCGCTGACGTATTCTTCGAGAGCCTGCTCGACCCGCCGGGGCCAGCGAATCCCGGCGTGAGTGTGCCCGCCGTTGAAGTTGTTGACGATCACGCGATACCGGGCGAAGTCCGGATTCCAGGCGTTCCACGCCGCAGCCGGAGCATCCGCCGGCGGGCTGGTCGAGACATCCACCGTGAAGCGCCCGCTCTCGAGGAGCAGGGCCTGCAGCTCCCGCGTAGCGGTCTGCCAGTCGTGGTTGTTGATCCCGTCCACAATCAGGACGGGGAGCTTATCCTCACTGCGGGCCAAGGCCGCCCACAACACCATGACCACGAGTAAGGCCGAGCGCATGCAAACATCTTACCTGAAACCGGCTTACACTCCGTGACATCCCCAGGGATGCTCTGGCCCCAAGAGTGCCTTGTCAGCCAGCGGCCGGTCTCGCCGATAGTGATCCCGCGCCCGATGCCACCGCCGGCCAGCCAGACGCTGAAGCAGCGCGGATGATGGTCCCGGCCGTAGTTGGCTTCGGTGAGCTTGCCCTGGCAATATACCGTGCGGCCGAATTCGCCTCCCCAGATGACCAGCGTGTCGTCCAGCATGCCGCGCTGCTTCAGATCCGGGATCAGCGCGGCGGACGCCTGGTCGGTGCCCTTGCACTGCAATGCCAGGACGCGCGGCAGATCCGAATGCTGGTCCCATCCGCGATGATAGAGCTGCACGAAACGCACGTTGCGCTCGGCCAGCCGGCGCGCCAGCAGGCAATTGGCGGCGTAAGTGCCGGGCTTGCGGGAATCGGCGCCGTACATCTCGAAGATGTGGGCGGGCTCTTTCGATATATCCATCAGGTCCGGCACGGACGTCTGCATGCGATAGGCCATCTCGCACTGCGCGATGCGCGTCTCGATCTCCGGATCGCCGTAAACCTGCGCCTGCACGTGGTTCAGCTCGGCTATGGCATCCAGCATGCGCCGGCGGGTGGCCTTGTCGATGCCGGGAGGGTCGGCCA
>OBLU010003657.1_pt1 | contig 13917 bp, 14 predicted proteins | sample 1518681 | NCBI WGS metagenome assembly OBLU01 (sample SAMEA3539304, study PRJEB22396) | soil metagenome | biome: tundra; feature: field; material: soil | place: USA | collected 2010-05 | depth 0.15 m
TGATCAGTTCCTCGCCCTTCAAATGCCGCAGCGTGTTCTTCAGCTTCATCAACTGAATAAACAAATCATGCTCGGGATAGAGCCCCGGCGCCGTCATCGGCGACTTAAAGTAAAAGCTTAACCATTCCTGAATGCCGAGGCCCTTGAGCGCCGAGCAGCGTTTCGCCAGATCCATCAGCAGCACTAGGTCGAGCACAATCGGCGCCGCCAGAATCGAGTCGCGGCACAGGAAATCGACCTTAATCTGCATCGGATAGCCCAGCCATCCGAAGATATCGATGTTGTCCCAACCCTCTTTGTTATCACCGCGTGGCGGATAATAGTTGATGCGAACCTTATGGAATATATTGCCGTACAACTCGGGATAAAGCGCCGGCTGCAAGATGTGCTCCAGCACCCCCAGCTTCGACTCTTCCTTGGTCTTGAACGACCCCGGATCGTCCAGCACTTCGCCGTCGCGGTTGCCCAGAATGTTGGTCGAATACCATCCGCTCAGGCCAAGTAACCGCGCCTTAAACGCCGGCGCAAGAACCGTCTTCATCAAAGTCTGACCGGTCTTGAAATCTTTTCCGCAGATCGGCGCTTCGTTCTTCCGCGAGAGTTCGAGCATCACCGGCAAATCCACCGTCAGGTTCGGCGCACCATTGGCGAACGGCACACCCTCCATCAATGACGCGTAGGCATAGATCATCGAGGGAGCGATCATCTCGTCGTTCTCGCGCAGCGCCTTCTCAAACGACTTCACCGACTGGTGCGCCTCGGTCGCCTCGATGTAAGACTCCGTCGAGCCGCACCACATCGTGATCAACCGGCTCGCCCCGCTGGTTTTCTTGAAGTCGCGGATGTCGTCCCGCAACTGCTCGGCAAGATCCATCTTCGTTTTGCCCTTCTTCACGTTGGGCCCGTCGATCTTCTTCACGTAATTGTGATCAAACACCGCCGCACGCGGCGTCACCGACGAAAGAAACGGTTTCAACTGGTCGAGCAGTCTCTGATCCAGCACGCCCGCATTCGAGGCCGCTTCGTACATGTTGTCTTCGAAGATGTCCCAGCCGGTGAAGACCAGGTCGTCGAGCCCCGCCAGCGGCACAAACTCCTTGATCTTGGGCGAACGCCCGTCGGTGCGCTTGCCCAACCGCACCGTCCCCATCTGCGTTAGGGAGCCGATCGGTTTCGCCAGCCCTTTGCGAATCGCCTCCACGCCGGCGACAAACGTCGTCGCCACCGCGCCCATGCCCGGGATCATCACCCCCAACTTCCCCTTCGCCGGCTGGATCGTGCCGTTGTGCTTGGAGCTGCTCTGCGCCTTCGCTTCAGACTTCCCTTCGAACTTCACTTCCACCCGCGCTGTCTTCGCCGCTGTTCTTGCGGACTTATTCCGTGTCGCCATATTTTGGCCGCTTCCTCAGTAAGAATCTGTAGGGATGTGCAAACCTTGTATGTTCTCGTATCCGGCAGGACTTTTGCAAACCGCAGCAGCCAAACGCGCAGAAAATCACTTCAACGGCATAGCTGCATCATCAAGCGGAGAAACACACCTCAACTCATGGAAGAGACGGCCGCCCCTGCTGTCCCATGAAACCAAAGCCGAGCGGCAAAGTGTATTCACAATTCGAGCATCGATCACGCACGCACAAACTCCCAGCATCCGCAGATGTCAATGTGTTACAACCCTAGCGGACTCGCTCCCATGCCCGACAAGATCGCTCTCATCACCGGTTCCTCCAGCGGCTTCGGCTTGCTCACCTCCATCGAGCTGGCCAAAGCGGGATTCCTCGTCGTCGCCACCATGCGCGACCTGGCCCGCCGCAGGCGCCTCGACCAGGCCGCAGCCGCGGCAGGAGTCGCTGCCCAACTCGATATCCGCGCGCTCGACGTCACCAGCTTCGACGCCCTCCCCGCATTCGTTGACTCCGTTGTCCGCGACCATGGCCGCCTCGACATCCTCGTCAACAACGCCGGATTCCCCCTCGCCGGGTTCGCTGAAGATGTCAAGCTCGAAGAACTTCGCCACCAGTTCGAGACCAATTTCTTCGGCACCGTCGCCATGACCAAGGCTGCGCTCCCCACCATGCGCCGCCAGCGTTCCGGACACATCATCATGGTCTCTTCCATCAGCGGACTGAACGGCGCCGTCGCCGCTTCGAGCTATGCCGCGTCGAAGTTTGCCCTCGAAGGCTGGAGCGAGTCGCTCCGCTTGGAAATGAATTCGCTCGGGGTCAATGTGGTCCTGGTTGAGCCTGGAGCCTTCGCCACCGACATCTGGGACCGCGGCGTCAAGTTAGGGCAAAGATCTCTGGACGGAACTTCCCCCAACCGTGAGCGCGGCCAGCGCATGCGCGAGCGCGTCCAGGCCCTCCCCAAACGCGACCCCATCGAAGTGGCGCGCCTGATCGCAACCGTTGCGCAAGACCCCAACCCAAAGCTGCGCTACCTGGTCGGGCGCGACGCCAAAATCCAGCTCGCCCTCAAGCGCATCCTCCCATGGAAATGGCACGAAAAGCTGGTGGCAAATTTCCTGAAGATCGACTGAATGGCTAGTACCGAGTCCCGAGTAGCGAGTACCGAGCAAAGTCAGAGCCAGAGGTTGAGCATGGTGAGCGCCGAGTTGGCACTCAGAACTAGGTGCTCGGTACTCGGTACTACTTTTCCAATTCCACCGTCTTCACCGGCAAATCCCAATGCCCGTCGAGAATCTCAAAGCGCCGCTGCTCTTCCCGCTGAAACGTCTCCTGATCGGGATACATCTGCTTCTGCAGCGCCGCTTCATCGAACACCTCGTTGGCCACGGTCGCATTCTTGAAGACGATGGTCACGCGGAAGTCCCACCGCCCGTCTTCCGTGGTGTGATAGCGCGGCTGATCCATCCAGACCTTCGCGATCCGCCCCATCTCCATTTCCTTCTTCAGCACCGGATAGTGGTTCTTCTTGAACAACTTCAGAAACTCGTCGGCATGCCCCCATTTGGCTTTGTAATAGTACTCGACCACAAAAGGCTTGTCGGAGGTTGCGGGCATAGCCTGAGCGCGAGAAGCGATGGGCAGGGTGATTGTGAAGAATAGCAGCAAGGCGAGAGCGCGGGACATTCGAATCACGGAGGCCTCCTGGGTAGATATCAGCTTGTACACTAACAGGAAAGCGCCGTTGAGACGTTGCTGGCAACGTCTCTGCGGAGGTCTCGGTGAAGGAAGGCAGATGAGGTTGAACCAGGTGGACGCTTCCCTGTCCGCCACGGTTTACACCGAGGTGATCCTATTCTGCCAGTGACTCCAAACGAACCAAGCCACCCCGGCCACCAGCACGACTCCAATCACCGCGTCGAACTTGTGAAAGTACTTTCCCAGCTCGCGCCAGTTCTCGCCCAGCTTCATCCCGAGATATGCCAGCCCGAAGCACCACGGCCACGATCCCAGGAATGTGTAGAGGTGAAACCGTCCGCGCGGCATGCGTGCCACTCCCGCCGGCAGCGCGATGAACGTTCGAATCACCGGCAGCAGCCGCCCGATAAATACCGCCAGGTATCCCCAGCGCGCAAAGAACCTGTCGGCCCAGTCGAGTTCCCGCCGCGACATCAGGATCCAATGCCCAAAGCGCTCCACCAGCGGACGCCCGCCATAGCACCCAATCTCATAGGCCACCAGCGATCCCAGGTTGCACCCGAGCGCCCCCGCCGTCGCCACCCAGAGCAGCTTGAACGTCCCCTCGAAGACGAGGTACCCGGCAAACGGCATGATCAATTCCGAAGGCAGCGGGATGCACGCCGATTCAATCGCCATCAACGCCGCAATCCCGCCATAGCCGGTCACGCCAATCACCGACTTGATAAACATGAAGATGAGAGCCAGAAGTTTTTCAGTCATGAATAAAAGCAGTTGCCGGTTGCCAGTTGCCAGTTCTCAGTTAAAACCTCTGTCCCTCAGACTGAGAGCCAAGAACTGAGAACTAAACTATAAGTGTATCGGAATCAGGTGCGGAAACGCCTAGAACGATCCCTCTTGGGTAAATGTATAGCCGGGCAGTGCCGCGCCTTGCGGGCCTTTGGTCACCTTGATGCGCACGGTTGGGGCATCCGGAGCGGTAATTCCCGCCGGGCGCAGCATGGCATACTGGGTGAACACTTCGCTGTACACCTTGGTGACCAGATAATCCTGGCCATCGGCGTCGTTGCGCCAGACTTGCCCGAGTTGGATGGAATTTACGGCCACGCTGATTTTCCTGGGTCGTGAGGTTGATTCCAGACTACCGGGGCGAATGGTGCGAGTCAATTCCCCGCCTGGTTACCGAGGTCTCTGCTAGGATGTAGCCCTCATGCCCCGCGGACGCACGCCCCGCCAGCCCGCCCGCACCGGCCGCCAGGAAGGCGCTCGTGTGGCGCGGGCGCCCCTTCGGCAAGCTCAGGGCAGGCTCTTGCCCGCGAAAAGGGCGACGAAAGAATCGCGCGAAAGCCAAGATGCACGTGGGAGCAGTAATACTCGTGTGGGGACGGCCGCCCCCGGCCGTCCAGGCAGCGGCAAAGCCCTCTCAGTTTCCAGGAGAAAAAAGCAAAGCATCTACAATCCTCTCGCCCCCGACCGCATCGCCGAAATCCTGAAGCGCCTCGACCAGCTCTATCCCGAAGTCACTTGCGCCCTCACCCATTCGAGCGCCTGGGAACTTCTGGTCGCGACCATTCTCTCCGCCCAATCCACCGACGTGAACGTCAACCGCGTCACGCCCGAACTCTTCCGCAAATATCCTACGGTGGAAGCGTTCGCCGCGCTCACGCCCGAGCAACTCGAGCCCGACGTCCGCTCCACCGGCTTCTTCCGCAATAAATCCAAGTCTGTCGTGGGCGCCGCGAAAAGAATCGTCGCTGACTTCGGCGGCCAGGTCCCAGACGATATGGAAAAGCTTCTCACCCTCCCCGGCGTCGCCCGCAAGACTGCCAACGTCGTCCTGGGCACGTGGTTCAAGAAGGCCGAAGGCGTGGTCGTCGACACTCACGTCCACCGTATCTCCCGCCGTCTCAAACTCACTACGCAAGATGACCCGCAGAAGATCGAGCAAGACCTGATGCGCATCATCCCGCGCGAGAAATGGATTCTCTTCTCCCACCAGATCATCTGGCACGGCCGCAAACTCTGCATCGCCCGCAAGCCCAAGTGCGTCGACTGCCCCTTGGAGAATATCTGCCACGCCGCCGACAAAACCTGGAGCACGGTGGAGATGCATAAGAACGCGAAAGCCTAAGCCCCTCTGCTACACTTTTTTCTTCGGCTCACGTCCCGAGGTCCCGACGCATGCGCACTATCGCACTCTTTGCTATCGTCATACTCATGAGCACTGTTCTTGCCGAAACCGCTGCCGCCCAAACTCTACCCGCGCCCCAGGCCATCACCGATCCTAAGCAGATCGCCTCCAAACCCAACGCGCAGGTTGAGCCGCGCGGCCTGACCATCGAGAAGCTCTACATGACACGCCAGGTCGGCCGACCCACATGGTCGCCCGACGGCAAGAGCATCGCGTTCATCTCGAACATGAGCGGACGCAACAACCTCTGGCTGGTGCCCGCCGAAGGTGGATGGCCAGTGCAGCTTACGGTCAGCGACCAGCGCCAGTCCTCGCCCGCGTGGTCGCCTGACGGCAAGTGGATCGCCTATCAATCTGACTACGACGGCGACGAACTCTGGGACATTTTTCTGGTCTCGCCCAAGACCGGCAAGGTCGTGAACCTCACCAGCACACGCGAGATCGCCGAAACGGATCCAACATGGTCGCCCGACGGCCGATATCTAGCGTACCTAGTGAAACCAAAAACTTCCGCCGCTCACGAGATCGACATCTACGACACGGTGATGCGTGAGGTGAAGCACCTCACGACCAATACTCCGCAGGATAAAGGTAACTCCAATCCCATCTGGTCGAAAGACGGGAAATACATCCTCTACACACAGGAGCAGGCCAAGGGGACGGATTCCAACATCTTCATTGCCGATGTGGCCACCGGACGAAGCACGCTGCTGACGCCGCATGAAGGCGAACAGCGCTACTCCGGTAACGACATTTCGCCCGACGGCAAGCACGTTCTGTTCACCTCGAACGCCGCCAATGGTTATGAAAACGTAGGACTGATCGAGATCGCGAGCAAAAAGATTTCGTGGCTCACGCACGACAAATGGGAAATCCGCGGCGGCGAGTTCTCGCCCGACGGCAAGCGCGTCACTTTTACCGCGAACGTCGACGGTAACGAAGACATTTACCTGCACGATCTCGCCACTGGCAAGTCAGCCGCGCTGCCCATCCCGAAAGGCGTGAACCAGCCTGCGGGCGGTCACTCTGCTTTCACCAAAGATGGCTCTCGCCTGCTCTACTACCACAACGGCCCCACCGCACCGGGCGATCTCTGGGTGTATACGCTGGCGACCGGCAAGTCGCATCAAGTCACGCATTCGCTGGTCGCTGGCGTGCGCTCGGAAGACATGGTCGAGCCTTATCTGGTGCACTATCCCAGCCGCGACGGCAAGTGGACCATCTCCGCGTTTCTCTACGTGCCCTTCAACATGGCGCGCAACGGGCAGAACGCGGCCATTGTCTACATCCACGGCGGGCCGACTTCGCAAACCATGAATTCGTTCAACCGCTTCGTCCAGTTCGCCGCCAATCAGGGATACATGGTGCTCGCCCCTAACTACCGCGGCTCAACGGGTTACGGCAAAGAATTCCAGCAGGCGAATTTGTTCGACATGGGCGGCGGCGATTTGCAGGATGTGCTGGCCGGCGTGGACTGGATCAAGCAGACCGGCCACCTCGACCCCAAAAAGATTGCCGTCATGGGCGGAAGCTATGGCGGCTATCTCAGCATGATGTCGGTAACGAAAGCGCCTGAAGTCTGGGCCGCGGGTGTTCCTATTGTGCCCTTTGTAAATTGGTTCACCGAGATCGAGAACGAAGATCCGGTGCTGCAACAGTCCGATCTCGCGACCATGGGCGATGTGGTGAAGAATAAGGCGCTGTACGAAGACCGCTCGCCCATCAACTTCATCGACCAGATCAAAGCGCCACTGCTGTTGCTGGCCGGCGGACACGATCCGCGCTGCCCGAAATCGGAAACGCAGCAGGTGGTCGATGCCATTAAGAAGCGCGGCGGGACGGTTGACTACAAAATCTACGAAAACGAAGGCCACGGCTTCGCGCGCGTGGAGAATCAGATCGATGCTTACAAGCGCGTGGCCGACTTCCTGCTGGCGCACGTTCCCCCGGCCGATTGCAGCTGCTCGCTGACGGAATAGAGAGACACCCGGATCAGGTTCGCGCTGGATTGCTGTCCGGGGACCGAAGCTGTTCCATTCTCAACTCCCGCATATAGAGAAACATCGGCAAACCCAGCGACACGCCGACCAAGAGAACGGCCACCACCGGGAGCCACCGCTGACGAATGTTGAGCCGAGCGCCTTCGACTCGCATGAACACGATCAGCACCACAGCGGAAACAAGCACATCCATGCCGAAGAAGGCGCTGATCCGGTTCACGAACAACTCACGAACGAAGAGCGGAAGGTTCATCCCGTGTTGCACCACCCAGGGCACGAACTCCCAATACGGAAGCAACGCGCCTACGCAACAGAGCACGAGGTAAACGGTCTTCGGTTTCATCCCGGCAATCTAGCAGATGCAGCAGGCGTGTCAAGCACGAGCACTTCTAATCGCGAGCCGTAGAGCGGTCCGGCGCGGTTGTCGCCTTCACGATCGCTTCGACCAGCCCAGGGATGGTGAACTCTTTGGCTGCAATGTCCACCCGCAAGCCCAGCTCTCGCAAGGTCGAAGAAGTGACAGGCCCGATGGAAGCGAGGCGTATCCCCTCAACGCTCGCTTTGCGTGAGCCCAGCAAAGCCACGAAGTTACGCACGGTCGACGAACTGGTAAACGTAACCACATGCGGACGCTGCCGTGGATTCGCAAGCGCGCTGCGCAGGCGCGTGCGGGAAGATTTTGGCACGACGGTTTCGTAGGCTTCGACTACATCCACATGGGCCCCGGCCTTGCGTAACTCGTGCGGAATCACGTCGCGGGCAACTTTGGCGCGCACCAGCAGCACCCGCTTCCCGTTAACCTGCCGCCGCAGGCTGCGCACCACGGACTCTGCCACGTACTCTTTGGGAACGACATCCACCTTGACGCCGCGCTGTTCGATCGCTTTCTTTGTTGCCGGGCCGATGGCTGCGATGCGCAACTGTTTGAGACTTGTTTTCGTCAGGCGCAGCTTAGTCAGCCGGTCCCACATGGCTTCAACTCCGTTCACGCTGGTGAGGATGAGCCAATCGTAGCCGCCAAGATTCACCAACGCCGAGTCTAAAGGCTTGAAAGATCGCGGCTTGCGGATTTCGATGAACGGAATTTCAAGCACCGTCGCACCCAGTTTGCGCAATTCGCCGGAGAGCGCGCCGGCCTGATGCCGCGCCCGGCCTACCAGAACGCATACGCCAGCGAGCTGGAACGGCGCCGCGTTCGTGGGGATGGGCTGTGGCTTCATTCGCCTTTCTCACCATCCGCAATCTTGCCGAGGCGCTGCGCTTTCATCGGGCTCGCGAGGCCCGAAACGGCTGTGTCCTCCGCCTTCTCCAGCGATGCGATCACGTTGGCCTGATCCTCGCGGGAGCGATTCTGGCTGAGCTTGAATTTGCCCTCGATCTTCGTGGCAACTATTTCAAAGCCCACGATCTTTCGGAGCATGTTCTCGCGGTAGGTTGGGCTCATCTGTTCCCACTGCAAGCGGTATCGAGGCTCGAACGTTTCAATCAACTCGTGCAGCATCTCCTGCAGATCCTGCGGCGAAGAAAAGATGCGCGCGTTTCCGTAGAGATGCACGGCAGCATAATTCCAGGTAGGAACGCTTTCGCGCGCGGTGTAGTTGTTAGGCGAGACGTAGGAGTGCGGCCCGTGAAAAATTGTCAAACATTGCGCCTGCTGTTCGAGATAGCGCCAGTGCGGGTTGGCCTTCGCCACATGTCCACGGAGGACAACCTTCTCTTCCGCCGCGCGCACGAAGAACGGAAGGTGCGTGGCGAATGGCCCGGCGTCGGTGGATGAGATCAGGATGGCGAAGGGATTCGCCCGCATGAACCCAATCGCGTCAGCGTGCTGGCGGACACGAAAATGTTCGGGGATGTACACAGGTCAATTCTCTTTTACTTTCCCGACGGTTCTGCCGCCTGCTTTCGCACGTGTATAACCTTTTCCACTTCGGCGATCACAACTCCAGCTTCATCTTTCACTGTCACCGAAAATACGGGTTCATACTTCGGCAACGTCTTCAGTTTCTCGCGAATGTCCTCAATCTGGTTATCGGACAGGCGAAATTCTGCGCGCACGGTTCCCCGCCCTGGTTTTCTGTAGCGGATGGTCGCGGCTTTGTCCCAGACGATGTAGTCGCGTCCCAGGTTCGCCATCAGCATGAGCATATAGAAAGGGTCGATCATGGCAAAGAGCGATCCGCCGAAGTGCGTGCCCACGTAGTTCGCGTTCCAGAAGCGCAGCTTCATCTCCACGTCAACCGCTTTCATGTCGGACGCAATGTGCTTGATACGAATGCCCGCACCCAAGAACGGCGGCCAGAGGTTGATCCAGCGGCGGAGATGGCCTGCGCTCTGGTTGCCGCCGAGGAGTTGCAGGAGAACGTTGCGGCTCTTCATTCGCGATCTTCATTCGCTGTCTTCATTAAGAATCATGGTTGCGGCGGGACGGCCAGGCCGCGGCCGTAGACGGCTTCGAGGATTTCGTCGCCGCCACGCCGAAGCAGAGTTTCGCCGACATCATTGCCCAGTTGTTCGGGATCGTTGAGATTGCCGTCGCGCGATTCGCGCAGGAGCTTCGAGCCGCCGGGATCGGCGACGATGGCTTCGAGATGCAGCTTGCCGCTTCGTATTTCAGCGAAAGCTCCGATGGGGACCTGGCAACCTCCGCCCAGGCGGTTGAGCAGCGCGCGCTCGCAGGTAGTGGCGGCGCGGGCGGCAGCGTCGTTCAGGAATTCGAGGTGCACACGCGTCGCCGAGTCGTCTTCGCGAATTTCGATGCCGAGCGCTCCTTGCCCGGCGGCGGGGCACATCATTTCGGAGGGGATAATTTGTCTGACCAGTTCCGTTTTGCCCAGGCGCTTCAGCCCGGCCGAGGCCAGGATGATGGCGTCGTACTCGCCCTGCTCGAGTTTGCGCAGGCGCGTGTCGACGTTGCCGCGCAGGGGATGAATGTCGAGATCGGGGCGGATAGCCTTGAGTTGCGCCTGACGGCGCAGGCTCGACGTACCCACGCGCGCGCCTTGCGGCAAGTCATCAACTTTGGAATAAAGCCGGGAGCAGAAGGCATCGCGTGGATCTTGGCGTTCGGTGATCGCGGCGATTTCGAATCCCGGGGGAAGTTCGGTAGGCAGGTCTTTCAAGGAATGCACGGCGAGATCGACGCGGCCGGCGGCGAGGGCCTCTTCAATCTCCTTGGTGAAAATTCCTTTGCCAAGTCCGCCCTTGGTGCCGACTTGAGCCAGAGGGACATCGGTAATTTTATCGCCGGTGGTGTGAATGATTTCGATTTCGACTTCATGGCCCCGCGCGCGCAGGAGCGCGGAGACGTGGTTGGCCTGCCACAAGGCGAGTTGCGAGCCGCGGGAGCCGATGCGAAGACGAGGCATCAGTTGCGCGTCCCCGCTTCTTTGTTCTTGCTCGCGTCCGGCGGGACTGACTCCTTGTCCTTCTCCCGCAGATTGAACAGCCTCCGCACCACATCGATCACCGTCGTGGCCTCCGCTTCGCGGGCGGCGGTTTTCAGCGTGGTGATCGGCGTGTGCATGACCTTGTTGATGATGCCGCGGGTCAAGGCTTCGACGGCCATTTCCTGTTCGGGAGTCAACGCACCCATGCGGCCGCGCACGCGATCGATTTCCGCCTGGCGGATGGTTTCCAAGTGATCCTGCAATGACACGATGGTCGGAACCACATCGAGCGTATGCAGGCGTGCTTCGAAGCGTTCGACTTCGCTGGTGATGATCGCTTCGGCGAGTTCGGCTTCCTTGCGGCGGTCGGCAACGTGGCTTGAAACGGCCTGCTGCAGGTCGTCGATGTCGTAGGCGAAGATGCCGTCGAGCTTGGCCATTTCCGGCGAGACGTCGCGGGGCACCGCAATGTCGATGAAGAACATGGGCTTGTTCTTGCGGCGGGCGAGGAATTGCTCGCCGTGCTCGCGGCGGAAAATGGCGTGGGGCGCGCCTGTCGAGGTGATGACGATGTCGGCGCGGTCGCAGGAGTTGTAGAGGTCCTCGAACTTGATGGCCTGGCCGTTGAACCTCTGCGCCAGTCCGATGGCGCGGTCGTAGGTGCGGTTGGCGACGAAGATCGAGGCACAGCCGTGCGCCATCAGGTGGCGTGCGGCGAGTTCGCTCATCTTGCCCGCTCCAACGATAAAGACATTCTTGCCCTGCAAAGTGCCGAAAATCTTTTTCGCCAGCTCCACCGCGACCGAGGCGATGGAAACCGAAGACGATCCCACGGCGGTTTCAGTGCGCACGCGCTTGGCGACCGCAAAGGCGCGGGTGAAGAGCTGATCGAGCTGGCCGCGCACCGAGCCCACGGCGCGGGCGGTAGCGTAGGCTTCTTTGACTTGGCCGAGGATCTGGGCTTCGCCGACCACCATCGAATCCAGACTCGAAGCCACGCGGAAGACGTGGCGCACGGCATCTTTCTCGCGGAACTCATACAAATGCGCGTCCAGTTCTTCTGCTGTCAGATGAAAGTGCTGGTGCAGAAAGCCACGCAGGTCAGCCGAGCCGTTGGTGGTGTGGGTAACCAGTTCCACGCGGTTGCAGGTGGAGATGATCATGCCCTCTTCGATTCCGGGATGGGCGGTGAGATCGCGGCAAGTATCGGGCAGGCGCGACTCCGGGATCGCCAGGCGCTCCCGCACTTCGAGCGGCGCGCTTTTGTGGTTCACGCCAATGAGCTGGTATCTCATGAGGCGGCAAACCTGTGGATAGCTGAGAAATAATTTGCGGCCCAGGCCACGATGGCGGCGACGAAGGCAAAGGTGGCGAGGACCGCGGCGCGGCGGCCACGCCACCCCGAGTTCCAGCGAGTGAAGACCATGACCATGTACACGGCCCACATCAGGATCGACAGCAGGATCTTGGGATCTTTGAAGTCCACGTACCCGTATGTCGACATCGCCACGACCGAGCCGGTAATCAAGCCGAGCGTCATGAAGGGAAAACCAAGCAGTAGCGAGCGGTAACCGATCTGATCAATCACTTCCAGGGCGGGCAAAAAAGAAATCAGGCTGCTGGGCTTCTTGGCTTTCAGGCGGCGCTCCTGCAGCAGGTAAAGCAGGCTGGCGCCGAAGCTGAGCACGAGGGCGGCGTATCCCGTGAAGATCAGGATGATGTGAGCGATCAGCCATCCCTTGTGCTGGACGAAGGAAGTCAGAAGAACGGGCTGCTGGTCCACGGCCGCGACAAAGGTCAGGAAAAACACGATGGGGAACACGACCACGCCGGGCGAAGTGGTCTGGTAAATGGCATAGATGATCATGAAAAACGTCATCGAAAAGAAGGCCAGGAGCGACTCTCCATTGTGCACCGAGGCCCAGACCACGTGCCCGGAGAGGAAAAGTTCGACCAGCGAGACGAAGTGGAAGACCATGCCCAGGCTGGCGGCGTGCAGCGCGATGCGGCTGAAAAGATCGCTGGTGCGGGTGAGCGCAAAGAAGGCGTAGATCAGCCCGATGAAGTAGCAACCCAGTGCGAAGCGGAGCCAAAGTAATGCCATAGGCTAGGTAAGTATCAGAGTCCGCTGAGTTTAATGCAAGCCAGTACGAATTCCGTCACCCAGGAACCCCATTCCCTTCCACGCATTATATTCTGCACAGAAAAGCGGGCAGGGGGAAACACTAAAGGTCACGCCTGGGTGTGATCTGGATCACATGCCCTATTCGACACCCAAACTAGTAAGCGTTTCCTCGAGCAGGACCGCGTCGATCACCAGACGTCGGCCGTGAGTCTTCAAGTCTTCCAGTTCGTCGAAGGCCCGGAAGAGGCGGAGTTTGGCGGCGGCATACTGTTCTGCGTCGGTGAGGGGGCGCCCGTGGGTTGTGGCCCATGCGCTCACGGACTTTTCGGGAAGGAAGACACTGACGGCGTAGGTCAGCGTGCGGTCGGAGGTGACGTCGAAAACGAATTCCGTGGCGGGAGCCTCAGGATCGTTGGCGAGCGCGGCGCGCTGGCCCACGAAGTAGTACTGGTAGACGTATCCCTGAGTGCCGGCGTAGGTCTTCAGGCGACGGATGGTCATGCCGACATTATGAACGGTCGTTGCTGGTTTGTCGTTGGTTGTCCCACTCCCACCGGAGTTTGGGCACAGGGCGTGGATAGCTCCTTTCCGCGACCGACCAAATCAATTTCAGGCCTCGTTTCGCAGTGAGATACAATCCGCTGGCATGGTCACCTGCTCCGGCTGCGGGGCCGTATCGTCTGATAACGTCCGCTTTTGTTCTTCATTGCCGATATATCGGGCACCTTGATTGGTGGGCCTTTTTTCTGGCTTGCGGCTCTGTTCGTCCTGTTCCTTTTGCGGGCCTTGCTGCGCAAGGAGTGGGCGGCAGCGGTTGCATGGGTTCTTTTACCTACGGCTTTTGTGGTAGCGGGGAGCCGGTTAGATCCCGTTGCCTCGGTGGGCACTCTGATCTTTGCAAGTCTGGCTGTGTTTGTGATGATCCGCTTCGGCTTGCTGGCGCTGGTGGCTAATGCCCTTGTCTACAATATCCTGCAGAACTTTCCCCTGACGACCCAAGGCTCTGCGTGGTATGCGGGCATCAGCCTGGCCGGGATTCTGCTGATAGCCGCGCTGGCGTTCTACGGCTTCTACACCTCCCTGGGCGGCCGACCGGTTTTCGGAGGAGCCGTGC
>OBLU010003661.1_pt1 | contig 13912 bp, 7 predicted proteins | sample 1518681 | NCBI WGS metagenome assembly OBLU01 (sample SAMEA3539304, study PRJEB22396) | soil metagenome | biome: tundra; feature: field; material: soil | place: USA | collected 2010-05 | depth 0.15 m
TTGACATCGGCAACGAATCTCACTACGTAGCTGTACCCCCGACACGCGATAGCCAACCGGTGCGGCACTTCGGGTGCACTACCGTGGAACTAAAAGCCATGGCCGAATGGCTGAAGCGATGTGGGATTCGGACCGTGGCGATGCAGTCCACAGGCGTGTACTGGATCGCGGTATACGACATCCTCGAGGCGGCAGGCTTCGACGTATATCTCGTTAATGCCCGCGATACAAAGAATCTGCCGGGGCGGAAGAGCGACGTGCAGGAGAGCCAATGGCTGATGAAGCTGCACACCTACGGGCTGCTGCGGAATTCGTTCCGGCCGTCGCAGGAGATCCGCACGATGCGCACCTACTGGCGGCAGCGCAACGATCTCATACGGACAGCCGTATCGCACATCCAGCGGATACAGAAGGCGCTCACGCAGATGAATATCCAGTTGGCCAATGTATTGAGCGATGTCAGCGGGGTGACCGGACAGGCCATTCTCAAGGCCATTCTGGCGGGCGAACGCGATCCGCATAAGTTGGCTGCGTTACGGGATCCTCGGGTGAAGGCGAGCGAGGAACAAATCGCGCGCTATCTGGAGGGCAACTGGCAAGAAGACCTGCTGTTCGTGCTGAAGCAAGAGCAGGAAGGTTATGAGTTTTGCCAGCAGCAGATGGCAGAGTGTGATCGGCAGCTCGAGCAGTATCTCCAGCAGAGAGAGGATCGGAGCCAAGGGGCGAGTCTGCCCAAGGAGGTGCGGAAAGGACGACTGGTGAGGAGGAAAGGGAATAAACCAGCGTTCGCCTTGCGTGCCGAGTTGTTTCGCATCACTAGGTACGGACCTCACCCAAGTCGACGGCATCGATGTCGTAACGGCGACCACCATCCTCAGCGAAGCGGGATGGGATATGAGCCCATGGAAAGACGAGGACCACTTCGTTTCCTGGTTGCGGCTGTGTCCGGACAATCGCATCAGCGGCAACAAGGGCTTGGGAAAAGGTCGGCTGCCCACGAACAATCGGGCCAGTATTGCCTTGAAGATGGCAGCCAGCACTTTACGGGCAAGCAACACCTATCTGGGAGCGCAGTTTCGCCGATTCAGAACCAAGCTCGGCGCCCCCGTTGCGATCAAAGCCATGGCCGCCAAGCTGGCGCGATTGGTCTACCGCATGCTCCGCTACGGGATGAAATACGTAGACCAGGGAGCGAAATTCTACGAGGCCCAACACCGCGAGCGACAGATCGGACAGCTCAAATGGAAAGCCGCCAAGTTGGGATTTCACGTTGTTGAAGCTGCTGACTTTACCCCAATCGGAGTTTCTGGGGAGACTCCGGTTTTGGCGCACACTTAGGTACTTCGGGCTGTGAAGTTCATTTGGAGCAGCCCCGCCAGCGCGTTTTTCCGCCCAAGTCTACCGCGCATTTGTACCGGGGAATTTACCGGGGACCCTTGGTAGAAAATCGTAGTAAATCGCAGCATTCGACCGGCCTGCTTATGATTTTTGAAGTCGTTGAAGAAAAATGACCATAGCAATTTACAGTCGTTAGAATAAACGAGCTCCTCTCCTCCTGTTAACCGGAGGGTTGTAGGTTCGAGTCCTACCTGAGGAGCCATTTTATGCAGTAAACATGAGGCTTCGAGCGATACCCGATTCGGGGCCTCTTTGGCAAGCGGGATCTGTGCTACCCCTGTGCTACTGCCGGGCTGGAATCTCCGGTTTCCGGTTCAAACTCCTTCCGAGTTAGATAGACGTCATGCGACCGCCTCTCACGTAACTTCGCACCAAGATCTGGATGGAAGCCAAGCACCATGTCGACGATCCATTGTGCATCCGTTGCGGTCCGGAGAGTTGCTTCTTACGGTGGCGGCGTTAGTTGATTTCGACGGTGGTGCGCGAACGGCTGGAGAGACTTGGAAGACCGGAAAGACGCTGCTCCGTGGTCGGATGTCAAGCGCCACATTCTCTAGCGCCGGAAGAAAGCTGACGCATCGGTTCGCATGTGCCTCATGCGAAAGCTGATATTCGTGCGTTTGGTGACGAGTTGCGGTAGCGCTCCGTGAAGGGCTCACGTGAAGGCACTGAATCTAAAGAAGAAAATGGTAGGCACGAGGAGACTCGAACTCCTGACCTCTACCGTGTCAATTTTGAGACGGTAAGACTAACCGGCTGATTCGCAAGCTTTCCGTGTTTAGCGTGTCACCAAAATCGACCAAATTGGGCGGGTTTTGGTGACGAATTGGTGACGAGTTTTTCTTCTCCGCTTGGGCTTCGCATTCCGGATAACGAGTGGGATGGCGATGTCACGACACCTATCCGCGGGATCGCACTGAAGGCCGGTTTCCGGGTTGCAGACAACCTGGAAGCAAGAGGGCCGCGAATTTATTGACTGCCACTCGGTCCCGTCCTATCATCAGGCGTTAAACGGCTCCACTTCGGCCATGCTCGACACCACGGTTTCGCACTACCGAATCGTCGGCAAACTCGGTGGTGGCGGTATGGGCGTGGTCTATAAGGCCGAAGATTCCCGCCTTCATCGTTTCGTCGCGCTCAAATTTCTTCCCGATAATGTGGCCCGCGACCCCCAGACACTGAGCCGATTTCAACGCGAAGCCGAAGCCGCTTCGGCACTCAACCATCCCAACATCTGCACCATCTACGACACCGACGAGCAGGATGGCCGCGCGTTTATCGCGATGGAATTCCTGGAAGGGCAGACGCTGAAGCACGTGATCGGAAGCCGTCCGCTCGACCCGGAGCAGCTTCTGTCTTTGGCGATCGAGATCGCTGACGCACTGGACGCGGCGCACGGAAAAGGCATCGTTCATCGCGACATCAAGCCGTCGAACATCTTCGTCACCGAGCGCGGCCACGCCAAGATTCTCGACTTCGGACTGGCGAAGGTAACGCACAACCACGCCTTCGGCACGGGCGAATCGGAGACGCGGGTGACCGAGTCGGACGACGAGCACCTGACCAGCCCGGGAGCGATGCTGGGCACGGTGGCCTACATGTCGCCGGAGCAAGTGGAGGCGAAGGAAGTAGATTCGCGCACTGACCTGTTCTCATTCGGAGCGGTGCTGTACGAGATGGCGACGGGCAGGATGCCGTTCGACGGGCCAAGTTCCGGTGCGATATGCGGTGCGATCCTGCACAAGGAACCGATTGCTCCGTCGAAGCTGAACCCGCAGGTTTCTCCGGAACTGGAAGCGGTGATCTGCCGAGCGATGGAGAAGGACCGCAACCTGCGCTACCAGCATGCCTCAGACATGCGGGCTGAACTGCAGCGGCTGCAACGCAACTTCGAGACGGGACGATTCAGCGCTGTGAGTTCCAGCGCGCCCCATGTGGAAGCCGAGATTCCGGCGAGCGCGAGTGCAGTTAAGGTGGAGGATGTACCGTCGAGCCAGACAGGAACGGCGGTTACGCCGAAGAAGCGCTGGCCGATATTCGCAGCCGTTGCAGGCCTGCTTCTGGCTGCGCTGGTGGGAGGCGGGCTGTACTGGCGCTCGCGGCAAGCTCCCAAGCTCACCGAGAAAGACACCATCGTGATAGCCGACTTTGAGAACAAGACGGGCGACCCAGTGTTCGACGACGCACTCAAGCAGGCGCTGACGGTGGACCTGGGGCAGTCGCCGTTCCTCAACATACTTTCCGACCGCAAGGTGACGGCGACGCTGCGGCTGATGAACCGTCCGCCGGACCAGCCGGTCAACCTCGACGTGGCGCGGGAGGTGTGCCAGCGGAACAACGGAACGGCAGTCCTGGCAGGCAGCATTGCTAAGCTGGAGAACGAATACCTGATCGGGCTGAACGCCATCCACTGCGCGAGCGGAGAAACGGTGGCCAGCGAACATGCGCGAGCAACGGGCAAGGACGCGGTGCTGAAGGCGTTGGACAACGCAGCGGCGGAGCTGCGCAGCAAGCTGGGCGAATCGCTGGCTTCAGTGCAGAAGTTTTCGACCCCGATCGAGGAAGCGACTACCTCTTCGCTGGAAGCGTTGAAGGCGTATAGCCAAGCACGAGCGGCGGCGTACACGAAGGGCGACATGACCGCACTTCCCTTTTACCAGCGTGCCATCGAGCTTGATCCGAATTTCGCAGTTGCTCATGCCAGCCTATCGATCAGTTACAGCAACCTGGGGCAGACTACGCGGGCTGAGGAAGAAGCACAGAAGGCCTACGACCTAAGGGACCGGGTCAGCGAGCGCGAGAAATACCGCATTATCTATACCTACCAACAAAACGTGAACGGAGATATAGACAAGACCATTCAGGTACTTGAACTGTGGCATCAAAGCTACCCGCGAGACTTCGTGCCGCTGGCCAATCTCGGGGCGCAGTACTCCTACATCGGTCAATTCGAGAAGGCCCGAGCGTACTACGAGCAAGCGCTCCAGATCGAGCCGAACAGCGCCGTTTCTCTGTTGGGTCTTGCGTCGACGCAGCTGAATATGGACCGTGTGCAAGAGGCGCGCCATACCCTCGAACAGGCCGTTGCCCGCGACCTAGATGGGGTGGGCCTGCGCGGGTGGCTTTACTACGTCGCTTTCGTCGAGGGAGACCAGCCAACCATGCAGAAGCAGTTGGAATGGGCTGCAGGCCGGACCGGCGAGGAGGACTCGCTGCTGGCGTCGCAGGCGGACACGGAAGCGTATTTCGGACGACTTACGAAAGCTCGCGAATTTTCCCGACGCGCAGTCGAGTCGGCACGCCGTGCCGACGCCGCGGAAACGGCGGCGCAATGGCAAGCGTTGGCGGCTTTACGCGAGGCGGAGTTCGGCAACCTGCAACAGGCCCGCAGCGATGCCGTAGCAGCCCACAAGCTGGCCTCTGGAAGGGGCGTGGATGCAATTGTTGCAATGGCCCTGGCTCTTGCCGGAGATGTGGCACAGGCGCAAGCCATGGCCGATGCGCTCGACAAGGAATACCCGCACGACACCCTCTTGCAGGGATACGGCTTACCGTCCACTCGTGGGGCCATCGCGCTGCAAGCGAAAGACGCTGCAAAAGTACTTGATGCTCTGCAAGTTGCCACGCCTTACGATCTCGTAGGGCCGTCCTCGCTCCAAGGCACTATGTTGCCCACATACCTGCGTGGGCAGGCTTACCTGCAACTGCACCAGGGCAAAGAGGCGGCTGCCGAGTTCCAGAAGATCCTCGACCATCCCGGAGTTGTGGTGAACCAGCCGACCGGCGCGCTGGCGCGGCTGGGCTTGGCGCGGGCGTATGCGATGCAGGGTGATGCGGCGAAGGCAAAGGTCGCGTATCAGGATTTTCTTACGCTGTGGAAAGACGCTGACCCGGACGTGCCCGTCCTTATCCAAGCCAAAGCGGAGTACGCGAAGCTGCAGTAACTGCTGCGCTCAATCCCAGGAGGCAAATTGAGGCCAAGAAGATAGTTGTCGAGAACAGGCCATTTCGGTGCGCCGGAGTCCAAACCGGTATGAAGCAGGGGAGGAAGAATCCCTACGAAAAAGGAGTAGCGATCCGCTCGGCCCCGAGTTTTGCGTAATGCACCGTGAGGTGTATTGCGAAGCGTAAACAGGGGATAGGTGGGCTGGGTATTGAGCTCCGAAAACTGGGAATCCGGACGCTGACGCTTTTGCGATCTGCGGAAGGCAATATGGGTGGGGGCGATATCGCGAGTCCCAGCTCGGTCCTGCGTAGTCATAGACCCCAGACACGGCTAGAAACTTCATGCACGCGAACCGGGAGACTTCGGAGAGGCCTGCTGCCAAACCAGGCAACAGGACGGCGGGTGAAGGCCCAGGCCCCGGGGCATGCCGCTGAACACGTCGTAGCTGAACTAGCGCCGCTTTACCGCGATCACATTGTCGTCCGGGTCGCGGTCAATCAGCTTGTCCATGGGATCGATGCCCGCCTGTGCCGGCACTTTGTCCACCGGAACCGTGATGTCGGTCTTCTTCTGATCGATCTTGCGTTTCTGCAGGTAGAGATACTTTCCGTCGGCATCGAGTACGCCGATGTCGATCAGGTCGTTCACCGGAATACTGTGCTCCTGCCCGTGGCCGTCGGCCCGAAATTTTTGGGCTTCGACCGTTAGCTGCACATCATATTTGCCGTCTGGCCGCTGCACGTAGTCGGCGGAAACAGCGCGGTTATCGTATATGGTGATGTTCTGAAACATGTCGTCGAATAAATACTGATACTCCGGCGGCGTCACCTTCCTGAAGTATCCTTCCAGATCCAGCGAGGTCGGATACGGCGGACCTTTGAACGCATACTGCTTCAGAAATCCCCGGATCGCTTCGTTGACTTTGTCCTCGCCGATGTAGTCCTGCAGTGCATACATCACCATTGCGCCCTTGTTGTAGTGAATGTAGCCCTGGTTGGGATCGACGTTGTACAGCGGATTCTCTTCGTTGCGCTCCTGCGCGCGGCCGCGGAGATACTGGTCGAGCTCAAAGCGCAGGAAGCGCTGCATCGACTCCGGCCCGAAATGGTGCTTCATCACCATCAGGGCGGTGTACTGCGCCATGGTTTCGTCGATCGAGGTCGCGCCCTGGACATAGGCGGAGATCACTTGGTGCGCCCACCACTGGTGTCCGGTCTCATGCGCGGTCACGTAGAAGGGCAGGTCGACGGCATCAGGTTTCTTGCTGACCTTGGTGATGAAGCCAATCGATTCGGAGAACGGGATAGTGTTAGCGAACGATTCGGCAAACGATCCGTAGCCCGGAAATTCGATGACGCGAAGTTGATGGAACTGGAAGGGGCTGAAGTTCGCCGTGCAGTAGGCCAGCGTCTCCTTCATGCTTTCCATCATGGTGTCTAGGTTAAACTCGTGACCCGGTTGGTAATAGATCTCCAGGTTGACTCCGTTCCAGCGGTCGCGGCGCACGGCATAGCGCGCCGATTGGATGGAATACAGATCGAGAATTGGCGCGTCCATTTTGTAATGGAAGTAGCGCCGGCCATCGTCCACCCACTCCTTTTGCAGATATCCGGGAGCGATGGCGATCTGATCTTCGCTGGTGCTGACCGTGGCGTCGAAGTTGATCCAGTCGGCATCGAAGGCGCCGCTGTTGTACTGGCGTGCGGCGACGTCATCGACCTTCGGCAGCCGCCGCACCTTCTCCAGACCATGCTTGTGGCGCGTGCTGTCATCGGTCAGCTCAATCGTTGGCGAATATCCGATGTACGGCAGATAGCTGTCGTAGAGGAAGCTTCCGTTATGCACGATGTCGGCGTTAGGCTGCGAATTCTCGAATCCCGGATTGTCATATTGCAGCGCGAAATCAAGCTGAATTCGGCCATGCGGCAGTAGCGGCGCGGGAAGCTTGTAAAGATAAAAGCCGACGGATGGATCTTCGACGAGGGCGGTCTGGCCTCCGACGAAGCTGAGCTTCTTGACCTGCATGTGCGGCCGGGGCAGCGGCGCGATATTCGACGGCCAGAGAGTCACGGCGATGCGATCGATGTCAGCGGATGTCTTATTCTCCAGCCACATCGTGCCGCTTGTGGAGGCTGAGCGCTGCTCCGGGTAGATGTCGATGCGGGTGGAGACCTCGGTAATGCGCGGCTGCGGCAGCGACCAGTATTGCCGGTACTTCTTCTCGTACTGCGCTCGGGCCTCCTCAATTTTGAACGTCGTGCGATAGGGGTTGAGGACGTGCGTGTTGTAGAAGATGTATCCGCCGACGCCGACCATCAGCACAACGCAAACTGTAACGCCAGCCATCGCCGCCCGCGAAAATCTTGCGGCGGCAAGACTCATGCGCACGGGCCAGCTGCCTTCCGTCCCACGCACCCAGAGCAGGTTGGTGATGATCGCCAGCAGGACGGCGGCAATCGCCCAGTAGCTGCGGAACCAGACCAGCGGCTGCAGGAACGGGCCATAGCCGTTGATGTCGGAATAGATTGCTTGCGGCGTTTGTCCGAAGCGGTAGAGAAAATCCTGAAATCCCGCAGGAGGCAGCGCGAGCGTCGCGACGATGTACAACACCATCACGAAGTGTCCGAGATATTTCTGGTTGACGATGGTCTGCACGAACATCGCCAGCACGCAGAGCATCCAGAGCCCGATGAGCCGGTTGAGGAAGAGTTCGCGGAAGTACAGGCCGAGTTCGAAGCGGTAGTAGCCTTGCGCGATCTGCACGACCATCCCAGAGGCCAGGATCAGCACCACCACGACAACCTGCACCAGCATCAGCGCGAACAGCTTGGAGCAGAACAGCACCCATCGTTGCAGAGGAAAGGCGTCGATCACCTGATTGAGTTGCGCGTCGCGCTCGCGCCAAACCAGCTCGCCGGAATAGAAAATGATGATGGCAATGGCAAAGATGAAAAACCCTGTGCCGGCCAGCAGCAGCATCTGGTTGGTGACGGGCCAGGTCCTAATGGCCTGCGGATTGTTGGTTCCCGCCGCCGAGAAGATAGCGAACAGGAAGCCGGCCAGCATCAGCACCAGGAAGAAAACGTTCTTGGTGGTTTCTTTGAATTGGATCCGGGTTAGCGAGAGCAGGTGACGCAGCGACGCGGCCGTGGAAAACGTAGGATGAGCAATGGGCAGAGATTCCGCCGCTGGAATCGGCGCCTTCTCCTCGACGGCTGCGCGGCGCCTGCTCTTTTCCGCGGGATAGGCGAAGGCGAACTTCGCATAGGTAAAGGCCAGGAAAATTGCGCCTACGCCCAGCCATAAGGCGCGATTCGCCAGCAAAATCCCTTGCAGCGGGATGAGCTGCGTGTTGCGCTGGAACGGGGTCCAGTAGCGGGTGATACGGTCGATGGCCGAGCCGCCCAACGGATCGGCCAACGCCGCTCGAACGCTCGCGGTCAACGAAGTGTTGGAGAACTGTCCGACGACGAAGTAGCCCATCAGCACCAGCACGCTGGCGACATACACAGGCAACATCTTGCGCCCGAGCGCCGCCAACGCGAAGAAGATTGCCGTCAGGAAGAGCAGGTTCGGCAGAACGTTGATGAAGTACGGCTGAAAGTAGGCCGTAACCATCTGCTGACCGAGCCGCGACTTGTCGATCCAGGGCATGAGCGTACCGGCCCACGCACCCAGTCCCACGCTCGCGAAGATCGGGAGCTGCACCGCGAATGCAGCGAGATAGCGCCCACCGAGGTAGTCGAGCTTGGTGATGGGCGCGGTGTAGAAAAAGGACGTGGAGTTGCTGTCGATGTCCTGATAGGTCGCCTGCCCGGCGATGGCGGCGGTGATGACGATGCCGAAGAAGCAGATGTAGGTGATGATCGAGTTCAGCGCATAGGGCGAATTGACCAGCACCTTGCCCCCGGTGCCGAAATCGACACTGGAGCCGGAGATCGCTCCACCCGAAATCAAGGTGAACAGGCAGCCCAGCGCGAAGAAGACGACGAAGTAGACCCCGGTCGAGATGCGCCGCAGGCGTTGTTGAAACTCGAAGAGGAAAATGTTCAGCAGCATGGCGTCAGTTGGCCGCGCCCGGCGTGAAGCCACGGATGGTGGCGAAGTAGCAGTCTTCGAGATCGGGAACCACCGGCTCGAAGCCCGGCTCGGGCAGTCCATCGCCGAGTACGTGCAGCAGCGTCCGGCCCGCCATCAACCGCATGGAGATGACGCGGAAGCGTTGCTGATAGTCCGCGACCTCCGCGCGCGAGATGGTTTTTTCCCATACCCGGCCGTTCAGCGCCTCGACTAGCGCGGCAGGATCGCCCGCCGCGTGCACGCGTCCCTGATGGATGATCGCCATGTTGCGGCACAGGTCGCTGACGTCGGAAACGATGTGGGTCGAGAGAATGACGACGACATTCTCGCCGATGGCGCTCAGTAGATTGTGGAATCGCACGCGCTCCTCGGGATCGAGACCGGCGGTGGGCTCGTCGACAATGATGAGCCGCGGATTGCCCAGCAGCGCCTGCGCGATGCCGAAGCGCTGCTTCATGCCGCCCGAGTAGCTTCCCAACGGCTTGTTGCGATGTTCCCAGAGGTTTGTCTGTCGCAGCAGGGCGTGCACCACATCGCGACGCTCGGCGGCGTTCTCGATTCCCTTCAGCGTGGCGAAGTGCGAGAGCAGATTTTCCGCCGTGACCTTGGGATAAAGCCCGAACTCCTGCGGCAGATAGCCCAGCAGCTTGCGGACTTCGTCCTTCTGGCGCAGCACGTCGATGCCGTCGAGCCGAGCGCTGCCGCTGTCGGCTTCCTGCAGCGTGGCCAGGGTGCGCATAAGAGTGGACTTGCCGGCCCCGTTTGGACCAAGAAGACCGAACATGCCTTGTGGGATGGACAAGCAGACATCCTGTAACGCTTGCGTTCCGTTGGGATATCGCTTGGAGAGATTTTCGATTTGTAGTTGCATCAGCCTGCCTATTAGTCATCTGATACGAAAGTATGGACAGGATCGTTCCACCAAAAGGGAGCGGTCTCGTGATCATAACCAAAAAAGCCCTTCTCGTCGTTGGCCGGAAACGGGGTTCGAGGAGATCGTGGCGCAAGCACCGCTCCGTAACACCACATTTCCTCCAACCCGACTTCTTCAACCGCGTTCTCGATGGGGTGCGGAACCTTCCCGGCGTTCGCTCAGCCGGAATCATCGACCGCCTGCCGCTGAGCGGCGGCTCGCATCAGCCGGTGCAGGCGGAAGGCCGGCCGGTGGTGCCCATGGCCGACCAGCCTGAAGTGGATGTGCGCCTCATCAGCACCGGCTACATGAGCGCGATGCGCATCCCGCTGCTGCGGGGGCGCGAATTCGACGACTCCGATGTCGCCGGTCGCCCTGGCGCTGTCCTCATCAGCCAATCGATGGCCAAAGAATTCTGGTCCAACGAAGATCCCATCGGTAAGCATGTCACGCTGTATTTCTTTCCGGGAATGGAGCGCGTTGTCGTCGGTGTTGTGGGCGACGTGAAGATGGATGCGCTGAACCAGACACGCTCGTCTTCAGCACTGTATATGCACTTGGGACAACTTACGCCTGCGAGAGATGGAATTTGGCATTCCTTCGGAATGACGCTGGCCGCCCGCACCAATACCGATCCGCGGAGCGTGGTTTCGGCGATCGGCAATTCCATTCACCAGGTCGATGCGGAAGTGCCCTTGCTGCACATCAAGACGATGCAGGATAGGGTGGATGAATCTGTGTTACAGCAGCGCTTCACCATGCTGTTGCTGGCGTCCTTCGCCGGGCTGGCTTTGCTGTTGGCCGCAGTCGGAATCTATAGCGTGCTTTCGTACGCGGTACGGCGGCGGACGCATGAGATCGGTATCCGCATGGCGCTGGGCGCGCAGATCGGCGACGTGTTGCGCATGGTGCTGGTGGCCGGCATGAAGCCAACCCTGCTGGGCGTGGTCATCGGCCTGGCGGGCGCGCTGGCCCTGGGGCGAGTGTTGTCGAGCGTGATCTATGGCGTGAGCGCGCGCGATCTCGCCACGTTGTGCATCGTTGCCGTGATGATGACCGGCGTCGGTCTGCTCGCCAGCATGCTGCCCGCGCTGCGCGCGACACGGGTGGATCCGATGCACACGCTGAGGGAGGAGTAATCTCTACAAGCCAGGACAAGAAGTCAACCTTCCCGTTCGAGAGGTTGTACATTGCCCCCCACGATCATGATCTGTTTGTCCTGCTCCAATTTGGCAAGGATGGGGCTGATTTGCCGGATGTTCTGCACCGTCCGCTGCACGTTCTTAGTTGCGACCGCGTCCACAAACGCAGTGTTGTGAGAGTTGTGCTCGCCAGCGAAGTCCTTCATGGCCTCAACCGCGGGGCGCAGTTTTTCCACAAGTTGCGTGAGATTTCCCAGCTGCACTCCGTCGATAGCACTTTAAAGACGGCTCCGCGAAAATCGACGTTAAGTGCGAGATGGGGATTTCAGGCAAGTAATCTCGCCTTAGCAAGGACGAGTCAGTTTGCGAGTTGGCGACGCCGCAGGAGCGTCGTAGCTAAAAGGCCGGCACCCAGTCCAGGATACCGGCCGCTGTGGAGCCGTAGAGTTTCAGCTACGGCGTCATCTCGGCGACGGAACCGTAATTGCCTGTTCAAGATTCACAGAAACCGTGCCATCGTTGAAGTTGCCATTTGCAATGTCGAGGCGCCCGTCTCCGTTGAAGTCGGCTGGCAGGGGAACCCAGGGACGGTTTCCTGTCGAGAAGTACAAGGGCGCCTGAAAAGTCCCGTCACCATTACCCAAAAGAATGCCAACGCTGTTCGAGGTTCCCCCCACCAGGTCCAATTTGCCGTCCTGGTTGAAGTCCCCAAACGCAAGATTACCCACGCTTGCCGGATAATCCACGTGCTGATGGAACGTGCCATCCCCATTGCCTAGCAGAACCGAAACCGTTCCTCCTGATCCCTGGTTGGGAACTGCGAGGTCGAGTTTGCCGTCTCCATTTAGGTCCGCGACGATAACGTTGCCGGGGTTGCTACCAGTGGCGTAGTCGACATGAGGTCGAAACGTGCCATCCCCGTTGCCCAGCAGAATGGAGATAGTACTTGACCCGTAGTTGGACACGGCCAGATCGAGCTTGCCGTCCCTGTTGAAGTCACCCGCAGCCACACCCGTGGGTTCGCTTGTCACCGCATATGCGGCGTAGGGTCGGAACGTGCCATCCCCATTCCCCAGTAGGACCGACACACTCGGAGGATCCCAGGTAACAATTGCGAGGTCGAGTTTGCCATCCCCGTTGAAGTCGGCGGTGATACCGTGAGTTGCAATGCAGCCTGTTGCGTAGCTGACCGCAGGCTGGAAAGTGCCGTCGCCATTCCCTAACAGCACGGCCACCGAGCACGGCCAATATGGTATGGCGAGGTCGAGAATCCCGTCCCCATTAAAATCCCCGACAATCGGTACCTGAGCACTGGCTCCGGCGTAGTAGTCTTTCGGGCTCTGAAACGTGCCGTCGCCATTCCCCAACAGTATCGAGACCATGCCGGTACCATAGTTGGCGACTGCTAAGTCCAGCTTGCCATCGTGGCGGAAGTTCCACCGAACTGGGGATTGGCGCCGACGGGATAATCGGTCCGGCCAAACGAGACGGTGGAAGTCGGATTGTTAATAGGGAGAAATATTGTGTTCGAAGTGCCGCCGCCCGGTGCAGGATTGACAACCGTGATCCAAGCAGTGGTGGGAACAGCTACGTCCGACGAAAGGATGAAGGCAATCAGCCGCGAGCTGTTCACAAAAGCCGTGGTTCGCGGGCTACCGTTCCAGTTCACCTTCGATCCCGGGACAAATCCCGTTCCATTCACGGTAAGCGTAAAGGTAAATCCAGGCCCGCCCGGCGGGGCTGGTGCAACAGCATCGGGAACGAGGGGCTGGTTAACGAAGGGCACGGGGTTCTGCGCTACGACGATCAGAGTCGACAAGATCAACAAAGCGACGACGCTGAAAATGCGGGAGTGGACCGTGAGCTTGCGGGTCATGGGATGACCTCCTTTAGCTAGAAGAAGGGCGCAGTGGCATGCCGGGGAGAAGGAAAGTCGAGGGTCTGGCTCGCTCGCGGACTCGGCCAGGAATGGGTGAGAAACGACCGCGGATCTTCTTCCTCATCAGAATTGCATGCCCCCAGCGGACGTTTGTCAGTGACGTCAGCCACGTGGGCGAGTGATGAGCCGGCAAATCTAAAGAGGCCGATATCTAATCCCAGATGCCTGGCAGGCTAAGATTCCCAGCAACCCGCCATAGGTGTCGATAACAGCCCATTTCACAACCAATCCCGACAGCGGTCTGGTACGGCTGGGTCAAACGTGCGAGATGAACTGTCGAGGCTCGCGGCCATAGTCGGCGGTGTTGCTTACCAAGTCGAGGGCAAGGAATCGTCGAGTTCCGTGGTAAGCGCCCACTCGGTCGCCCTCTGCTGCTCGCGCGTGAGTTTCATACCGCCGCAGGTCAGGTAAAAAGCGTCATGGGCGGTTGCACCCTCGGTGTCAATCAGCGCCACCTCAATGCTGCAGCTCTGATGGGCGAGGATGGAACTGAT
>OBLU010003662.1_pt1 | contig 13911 bp, 9 predicted proteins | sample 1518681 | NCBI WGS metagenome assembly OBLU01 (sample SAMEA3539304, study PRJEB22396) | soil metagenome | biome: tundra; feature: field; material: soil | place: USA | collected 2010-05 | depth 0.15 m
CGCCCTACAGTAATTGTTGAGGGGCTACTTGTCTCACTCATGTTGGCACAGAGGGGGTTGGCCAAAGTCAAAATGTTGCTCTCGATCGCGCTACGGTATGGCTCGCGGCGTGGACTGACCCCACAAAGTGAGACTCAAGTGTAGTCGAAAACGTAGTGGTCAAAGCACTCTGGACCCATTCAGAACCACAGCTCTCAATAAGGTGGCCGCAACGCATTCAATCAAAAGTAGTTATTTTCTGTCGATTTCAATACCTTTCAACAAGTCGTTGAATCTGGTTCGGGACCAGGGGGTCGGTATGAAGTGTCCGACAGTTCGTGCCAATTTGCCATCCCTCGAATTCTTGAGTATTGCAGCTATGTAGTCGATTTTGTGCCTGTCAAAGCACTCAAGATCTACGAGGATCAACAGGGGCCGACAAGCACGCTGTAAGCAATTCAATCAAAAGCACTTATTTTCAACCAATTTCAACAGGGTTCCATAAACGATCTGATCTGCTTTGGGAGCAAATGGAGTGCTCGCGATAAGTATTGCATAATCAATGGCTTGGGAGAGGCGCATGTTGAAATCGGTTGAGTTCGGTAGGTTTCTCGGATACAAAGCCAGCCGCAATGCCAATTTCTCCATTGATTTCAAGCATTTGCAGACACGCTTCGCGATCTGCCCTGAGGACAGATAGAGCCCCAGCAAGCCGTCCTTGTCACGCTGAAAACATCCCGCATCACAGCTTCTGCAGAAGGCTTCGGAGGTAATTTGATCCTTTGAACGCTATATCCTCTGGGGAAACTGTCAAATCTCCCCAGAGTGCACCGAGCGATCCGAGCTCATCAGGAGAGTAACCGAAGCCTTCTATCATGAGGAAGCCGCTATATTGAATTCTGCGCAAAGCGTCGATGATTCCAGGGAAACCCACATGCCCCGAGCCGAGTAGCCCGCGGTCATTTTCGCTGGCATGAATGTGCTTGAGAAACGGTCCCAGAGAGCCAACCGCAGCCGGAATGTTTTTCTCCTCAATGTTGGCGTGAAACGTATCGATTGTTACACCAATCCGAGGATGGCCTACCGCATCACACAAAGCCTTCGCGTCAGCCGCAGTGTTTAGGAAAAAAGTCTCTGAGCGATTCACAGGTTCGATCGCGAGAGAAATGTCATTTGCGACAAGTGCGTCGCCCATCGCCTGAAAACCTTCAACCGCCCAATTCCATTCGTCCTCCGTGCGACGTCGGCTAGGAAGGTAGCCGATGGGTGCATAGAGCGGGCCGCAGATCAGGCGTGCGCCGGCTTCTGCCCCAGTCTGAATGCACTGAACAAGGTGGCTAAGCGATCGCGCCCGGACTGATGAGTCAGGACTAATGGGATTGATCCCCGCCGGAAGGATGGCGCAAACACTGCACTCCAGATTGCTAGCTTCGAATGCTTTGCGCAATTCCGCAGCCAGGACGTCAGCCGGATCGAACATCGGAATCTCGAATCCTTCGATTCCGTGCTCCCGGATTTTCGGAATCAGCGCAATATGTGCTCGGGTGAGCTTGGTTGTCCAGGCAAAAGCGCTGACGCCAATCTTCATGCTAATCCCTTCACCAACATGATATCTACAGCCTCTATCCTGAGCGTACACGTCCCGAATCTGCGCCGCAGCTGATTACGTCTTCACCAGCCTGCGCTGCAATTGCTCGAGTGTTTGTCCTTTCGTCTCAGGATAGACGAACAGCACCACCAAGAACTGAGCGAAGGTCATCGCCGCAAAGAACGTAAACGGCGCGCTGCGGCCCAGTTTGACCACCAGCACCGGGAATTCCAGAGCAATGATCGTGTTCATGATCCAGTGGCTGGCATTACCCACCCCCTGGCCCTTAGAACGGACATGATTTGGGAAAACCTCACTAATGTAGACCCAGATAACCGCGCCTTGCGAGAGTGCGAAGAACGCAATATACGCGACGAACAGCCAGACCAGCGCACCAGGGTGCGAGTTGATGGCGAAGAGCCACGAGACTGCGCTCAGGCAACCGGCAGTTCCTGCCGCACCGATTAGCAACAGCGTCTTGCGACCCAGCTTGTCGATTACGCTCATGCCTACAATGGTGAAGATGAGATTGGTGATGCCGATGGCGATGGCTTGTTTGTCGCCGGAAAGTTGGGAAAAGCCCGCTGAGGAAAAGATGCTGGGGAGGTAATACAAAATCGCGTTGATGCCGGCCAACTGATTAAACGCACCGATGCTGATGGCGAGAAACAATGGAAAGCGGTACTTCCAGCGAAAGACCGGCTCATGGACCGATGTGTATTCCTCGGCCAGCGCGGAGCGAATGTCTGCCAGCTCTCCTTCAGGGTCCGGCTCGCCCATCAGCTTGAGCACGGCGAGGGCTTCATCGATGCGGTTCTTCGATGCAGACCAGCGCGGGCTACGCGGAATGCCAAACAGTAAAACCAGGAAGCCGATGGCCGGGAGTGCGGCAACGCCCACCTGCACCCGCCACTCGATTGCGCCGAGCCCCGCCAGGCGGATCAGGTAGTTGGAGGTGTAAGCCAACAGGATGCCGAAAACGACGTTGAACTGGAAGGCGCCAACGAGCCGCCCGCGCCATTTGGCCGGCGCGAGTTCGGCAATATAGACCGGCCCCAGCACGGACGAAGCTCCAATGCCCAGCCCACCCAGAAAGCGAAAGGCCATCAGCGATGTCCAATTCCAGGCGAGTGCGCTACCGATGGCGGAGATGATGTAGAGTATGGCGGTAATTCGCAGCGTCTCGCGTCCGCCGAGTTTCTGTCCGGTGATGCCCGCGCCAAGCGCGCCCACCACTGTGCCAATCAGCGCGACGGCCACTGTCCAACCTTTGCCCTGCGGGCTCAGGTGGTACAAACGGACCAGGGCGTCGATGGCGCCAGAGATCACCACCGTGTCGAAGCCAAAAAGAAGACCCCCTAATGCTCCGGTCAGGGTCGCCTTCGCCAGGTTTGCGTTGGGTCGCGCGCTGTTCTCTTTATATGTTCTTTTTGGAGGTACTATTCTGATTGGGAACATTTTGCTCGCTTGGATTTACGGTTACATCGGACCCTCAGGATGTGAGCCGATTTGTTGAGATTGGCGTTAGTTGCCAAACTGTGAGGCTCTCGATATCGGCTGTCCTGCCCGCCCATTTCAAGCACAGATGCGGCGCACGATCCCCCGAATAATAGAAGCGCTTGGTGTAGGCCACCCGTTCGCTTAGAAAGACTTCAATCACTGAGCCGTCTACATAGAGATGAACTTTCAGATTCTCTTTCTCGCCCCGCGGAACAGAAAGCGAGCTGGAATCGACCCAGACTTTACCGGGCTCGTGCGGATCGTATTTCACCGTGAGCCACGGAGTACCAGTCTCATTAGAATTGCAAAGAGACAATTCGAAGGGCGCTGCGGTGTCCCGGACCGAACAGAGGACTTCTCCACAACACTGCTCGAGGCGCAATGCGGCGACTTGTCGCTGATTCTGATCTTCGTTTGGCGTCATCGCAATCGTCCGTTGGTCTTTTCTGAGCTGATCGATATCACTGGCGACATCCACTTTGAGCTGACCGTCGTTGGCAAGTGAAAGTACGCGCGGCAGCGACATCATGCCCGCCCAGCCAGCGGCCTTGTATTGATCCAGAGGACGCGCCTCGGGGATCCATCCCCACAGAATGCGACGAACGAACTTGTCCAGTTGAGTTTTTGGAGCGTAAAGGGATCCCAAATCGAGCGTGCCCTTCTTCTCCGGGTGAAACATCATTTCCTTTGGGTCGAGCTCTCCTGTTTGCCAGCGAGCCTTGCCCTCCGTGGAATAGATGAGGACATGCTTGTTCCCCAGTGCGAATAGATCGGGGCACTCCCACATGTCTCCAGAGTCCACTGGATTAGCGGTGTCTTGTACCTTCCCTGCTCCGCCGGCTGCAACGTGAACAAACTCCCAGTTGCGCAGATTTTTCGATCGGTAAAGAAGAACAGCACCACCCTTTTGCGGAATCCCTGAGGCCACCACCGTGTACCAAACATCTCCCTGGTGCCACGGCGAAGGATCGCGAAACCCGGTCACCTTCATCCCTGCCGGCGGGGCTGCGATGACTGGATCGGCGAGCTTTGTGAATTTGGTCAAAGAAGAATCGACGGCAATCGCCAGGCACTGTGTCTCGCGAAAGCTATTCACACCGTCGTTGACCGTTGCCTCGTCTGGGGGAACGGAGCGGACGCCGGTATACAACAGCGCTACTTTCCCATCCTGGACAACGGCTGTGCCGCTGAAGCACCCGTCCGCGTCCGGACCGCCTGGCGTGGGAGCGAGAGCCACGGGCAAGTGCCGCCAGTGAATCATGTCGGGACTGATTGCGTGGCCCCAGTGCATGTCGCCCCAAAAGGCGCCGTTGGGATTGTACTGGTAGAACATGTGGTAATGATCGTTGAAGTAAATTGGGCCGTTGGGGTCATTCATCCAGTTGGCCGCTGGCAGAAAGTGATACTGCGGCCGGAGGGGATCGTGCGCAAGCTTAAACCTTGTTGGATCAGTGATCGCCGCTAGAGCGCTGGCTTTGACTAGCAGTGGCACTCCGCCCGCGGTTCGTGTCGCATTGAAGAGAAACTGCCGACGATTCAATTCGCCTCCGACTCCCGTGTTTCAGTGTTCTCGTTTGGCAGACGTGAGTATCGATAGATCAATCGCGTCTGCCATTGCTGAATATCCGGCAACACTGGGATGCAGCCAATCCCCCGATTGAAGCCGCGGCAAGAACCGTTCCGGATCGGACGGATCGCGAACTGCAGCATCAAAATCGAATACGCCATCAAATGCTCCGCCGGTGCGGATCCAATTATTGACCGCCTGGCGCACCACCTCGCCGTCCGTAGTGAAGTAGTCAGCTCCCTTGCATGGTGTCAGCGTGGCTCCAAAGACCCTGATGTTATGCTCATGGGCACGATCGATGATCTGCCGCAGGCCTGCGATCAGGTCGGCGGCACTTACGCCCTCAGACGCAAATGGACCATCTTTGAGTTGCGCTCCATCGCTGGCCGCTCGCGGTTTCATGTGCGGCCACCCGATATCGTTGATACCCTCGAGCACAATAAGATCGGTGACTCCCGGTTGCGCCAGGACATCTCGATCAAAACGAGCGAGGGCATTGATCCCGGCGCCGTCATGCAGAATTCGATTCCCACCGATGCCCTCGTTGAGGACTGCCATGCTCTGCGCCCCGCTAGTCGTCTTTAGACGCTTAGCCAAAAGGTCCGGCCAGTCTTGGTAGTCTCCTTGGCTGGCTCCCACTCCATCGGTAATGGAGTCGCCAAGCGTCACGACAGCTCCCACCAGATCTGCAGTCCAGATCTCGATGTCTGCCAACCAATACCACGACAGCTTTACGCTTGCTTCCGGGATTTCGCGCTTTCCCGAGAAATCACCAGGCCCCGAGACATACGTTTCGTGCTGCGCCCAATAATGCGTGGTGGAAGCGGCCGCACTTTGGGGCAAATAGATGCTTACGGAAACTTCGGCGAACGGCGGCACCTTGATGTCGACCGGGTCGCTTAGCAAGGACGCTCCAACCGGAACCTTCACCGAGGAGTGTCCCCCAAAAGTAAGTGCGTGGTCGGTTGCGGGCAAGATCGACGAACCATGATCCCCGAGCGCAACATGCGCCGTGCCGATTTCCAGAGCTGACGAGCCGTTCTCATTTGAAAAGCGAACTCGCAGGCGCTGTCCCCCGATCGTGGGCCGAACGACCATCCTGATGGTCTGATTCTCGAAAACGGGAGTCGGCGGCAGGCCGGGAAACGGAAGTGGCGCCTGGACGGCGGTGCTCCAGCCACTCACCCATTTCCCCTTCCCTTCCTGGGCATGGGCAAACAGACCTGGCATCGCCAGGAGGAAGATGACCGCAGCCACGGTGATTTCTTTCCTTCGCATACCTGTTCTCACCCTCGAGTGGCAATCAGAATCGATTTGGAATACCGGCACGGTGCTCATCGCAGGTTGCGATCGAAAAACTTGATCATCACGTTGAATGCGTCTTTCGATTCGGGCACATCCGCGTTGTAAAAGAAGCCGTGGAACAATCCGTCCCACACGTGCAGCTCGACATCGACTCCCTGCTTGGCCAGCTGCGTGTCCGTGAACAGCGCCCCGCTGAATGCGAAGTCGCGAGTTCCGGTGATGAGCAAGGTCGGTGGGAATTTGGCCAGGATTTCGGGAGAATCGATCGGCGAAACGAGGGGGTCCTTCGAATTAGTGTTACTGAAATAGCCGAGTTGCGATGTACCGGGGGGATGCGGTGGAGGCATTCGCCCCTCTCCCAATGGGAATGCGATGTACGAGGCGTCCCCACCGAAGCTTCCCGCAGATGCGCAGTAAATGCCAACCGCGCCGGGCGCAGGCAGCCCATGAGTTTGAAACCACGCCAAAGACATAGCGGTCAACATTCCTCCGGCGGAGCAGCCATATATGCCGATGCTTTGGGGCTTATAGGTCTTGAGAAGCTCCTGATAAACGCTCGCTACATCCTCGCTGCCGGCCGGGAACTTGTGATCGGGTCCTTCGCGATAGTCGACGGTTACAACTTTGATCTGCATCAAAGCAGAGATGGGAATTGATTCAAGCTCAGCGCATCCGGGCCAGCATCCGGAGAACCCTCCGCCATGGAGATTGACCAAGACTCGCCGTTTGTTTTTCTCGGAGATGCCGGCTTTCGGGGAGTAGATGTAGGTGTGCACTCCCCCGATTTGTTCCTCTTTTCGATCGACTGCAAAGAGCACCTGATCGCGCTCGATGAAGGGTTTCATGAAGCGCGGGATACCCTGGTCTTGCTTGACGATCTCCGGGTCCTGCATCTGCTTCAAGTGCTCAGTCACGTATGCCTTCGCTTCTGGACTTAGAAAGCTCGACAAAGGGACGGCATGAGCCGGAACCTGTACGATGCCGTCCGAATCCACAATGACTTTCGGCGGCTCATTTCCGGCGGCATCCTGACCGTGTGCGAATGTCGAGGAATTCAGAATCGAAAGCAGTGCGAAGAGCAAGATGGCCGCTACGAAGCAGGATGTTCCGTCTATCGGGCGCCACTTGTGGGGATGTGCGATACCTTGGCGGTCGACGCTCATCGTTTGCCTCCATTTGAGAGTGCAGAACTCGTCGAGTTCAAACTGGCGGCTAAGGGTTGCGTCGCTGTCCGCGCCAGCAGGTGCTCCCTTAAAAGTGCGAGGGTGGAGTCCTCTGGATTGTTCCGAAGCCTTTCCCCTCGGCAGAAGGATCAAGCCCGTGCACATGAGCCCCGAACTGACCACATGATCCTGGCTCGCCGTTACTTTCGGATAGCGAGGCATGACCCTTTTTCATGCCAGCCTCGCCACGCCAAACCAAGGAGAGCGGTCGCTATCTCCCTCTAAAAGCTCAGTCGCAGAGAAAGCTGAACCGTGCGCGGAAGATTCGACTGGGAATTAGTCTGACCGAAGCCGCCAACGCCCTGCTCATGATTGGGGATCCCAAACTGCGCGTGGTTGAAGAGATCGAAGAAGTCAGAGGCGAACCTGAGCTTCATCTGCTCTGTGATGTCAAACGACTTATTGACCGAGAAATCCCAATTGTCCAGACCCTCGGACTTGATCGTTGGATCGACGCGCGGTTCGTTGCCGAAGGCATAGTTGGCCGGAGTGGTGAAGCACGACGTGTTGAACCACGCATTAATCCTGGCATTGCTATGCGGGGATCCGGGCGCGCTCTTGTTGCATCCAGCCGTGTAATTTGGCCGCATGGTGCTACCGGAGCCCGGGCCAAAAGGCGGAGTACCGGCGTCAAACTGGCTCAGCCCGTTCGGGGTTGTGGTGAATCCGATGGGAACGCCGCTGCGCAAAGTTGTGATTCCGTTGACGCGCCAGCCGCCAATCACTTCATTGGCAAAGCCGTTGATCTTAGAGAGATACGGTTCTCCATGACCGATTGGAAGATTCACTCCGTAGTTGATGACCAGGTTGTTGGCAATATCCTGCAGGCTGATGGACTTTTCAGCTTTCGGGTTGTAGAGATCCTGTCTTTCGCCGGTGTCCCCTTGTCCGTCTTGAAATTCGCTCGTATTGTCGGTATCACTCAGCAATTTTCCCCATGTATAAGCGCCCTGAAGCGTACCGGCATGACCGAATCGTTGAATGTAGCCAACTTGAAGAGCGTGGTACGTGGAGCTTCCATAACGCGGCGCCTGCTGCAGAAGCCCTTGCGGGTATTGCGGGTGGGGCAGGAGCAGATACCCTTGCGGGATCGTGGGTGACCCAAGAAAGTTCGATGTAGGAAGAACGCCATAGAAAGGGTTCGCGACCTGATTTTGCAGCGCAGCTCCCAGAGAATCGTAGCTATCGGGAAGCTGATTGAGCTGGAACCCCGAACCGGTGTATGGCGTTGCGATGAGCAGATGCGTTCCCTTGGCGCCGGCGTAGGCAACAGTAAGAGTGGAGTTTTGATTGAGCTGACGCTCCACCGCCAGGTTCCATTGCTGGGTATAGCTATAGGGGACATTGGATTCGCGCGCCCACAGGCCCTGGCCAAGCAGACTATTGAGAACAGTCTGTGAACGGCCAAGGGGTTTGTTGACTCCATTCGGTAGAGGGTTTGCTATCGACGCCTGCAGAGGCTGTCCAAAGGTATTGGTGTTGCTGGTAGCGGCCCTGACCACTTGGCTGAGTTGAGGCCCGGCCTGGTCCATATCTGCCGGCAAGAAGGAAATCCCATAGCCGGTGCGGACCACAGTTTTCGGATCAAACCGATACGCAATGCCTAGACGGGGCGAATAGAGCTCCCAATGAAGCTCTTCCTGCCTCCGCGAGGAATACTGCGGAGAATTTACAAATGCCAACTGTCCGGTTAACGGTACCGAGCTCCCAGTCACCGGGTTGGTGATAGAATTCAGGCCGTTGATGGTAACCGCGGCATTGGGCTGCAGAACAACGCTCAGGTCATTCTCTTCAGAATAGGCGCCCGGCTGTTCCCAGCGTATGCCGGCAATCACGCTCAGCTTGGGCGTGGCCTGGAACGTATCCGTAATGTAGAACCCATAGTTGTGCGCGAAGGTGTGCGTGTTTGATCCGTCAGTAACACTGGTGCTCGACGGAATTCCCAACATGAATGAGGCAAGGGCATTGCCGGTAGTCGAGTCGGAAGCAGAAGACGCCGTAAAGAACGGTGTCGACGCAAGGGTCACTTGTATCGGGCCTCCGTAGGCTTCCCACAGCGTCTGGCGCCAGTTGCCGCCCGCCTTGATCGTGTGCCTGCCAAGAATTTTGGTTACGCTGCCGTTGATCGCCCAGACATCGTTATTCCAAAACAGCGTTGACGATTGAGGCATAACGTTATAGCCCTGGATGGATAGATTGGGATACACACCCACCCCTCCCGGACCTTCCGACTGAATTGTGCTATATGCCGAATTCAGCGAGCCCAGGTCGTATCCAGCGCTCAAGAGACTCTGGAAGTTGTAGTTTTCAAGATAGGACAGTCTCAATTCCGCGATGGTGGACGGATTGAAAACGTGGTTCTCGCCGAACACTCCTTCCTGCGTGTAGTTTCCGGTGGGACCGCCACCTGTCTTGTTGCCTGCCGGATCGCTGGCCGCGTTGTGGGGGTTCCAGTACGTATAGCGGGCGAAGAGATTGTCCTTGCCGAGATTCGCGTCGACGCGGGCGTTGTATTGGGATTGGTCGCCTATGATCGGCGCATTGGCAAAGTAATTAAGCACTCCCGGCGTCTGAATGATCTTCGACTCATCCGGAGTCTCGAGCTGCAAGATTTTCAAGGCCGTCGGATCGATGAAACCGGCGATGTTGTTGCCGGCAAAGGGCAGGCCATTGGGAGTGTTAGACGTGCCATGATTCGTGTTGTAAATGGTCTGCTCTCCGGCGAAATTTCCAGCCAGTTCCGCCGTCGTCGGCATAATGGCCTCCGTCGGAGAGGCCGTCGTCAACTGCTCACGTTCCCAGGAGAAAAAGAAGAACAGCTTGTTCTTGAGTCCGGGCCCGCCAAGGTTCGCGCCGTATTGGTTCTGATGCAGCGGCGACTTGGCAATACCGTCATGTTTGTCGAAAAAGTCGTTCGCTTCCAGATCCGTGTTGCGGACGTATTCGTATCCGCTTCCATGGAACTTATTGGTTCCGCTCTTGGTTGAGATTTCAATCACTCCGCCACCGTAGCCGCCGAATTCGGCGCTCACTAGGCTGGTTGAAACGCGGAACTCCTGCACGGCATCTTGCGTGGGAACGAGAGCGTTGACGTTATTTTCAGGGACATTGGATCCCGCCCCATCGATGAAGAAAAGGCTCTGCCCGCTGAATGCGCCGCCAATCTGGTAGTTTCCATAGGAAATTGCCTGCGTATTGCTCCCGGCCTGGAAGTTGCCGCTACCGCCGTTGGCCACTGTGTTGCCCGATGTGCCGCCGCCCGGAATCACACCTGGCACAAAATCAAGGAGGTTGTTCACATTACGGCCGTTGAGTGGTGCTTCCAGTATCTGCTGACCTGCTATGACGCCCGACAGTGAGGCGCTGTCAGTTTGCATTTGAGTCTGTGCCGTGCTAACCGTTACGGTTTCCGCCACATCGCCAACCTTCAATGTGACGTTGACACGCGTCACACCTCCGATCTGGACGTCCACGTTGCCACCCGTGAAAGACTCAAACCCCTTTTGCGATACGGTCACGCTGTAGGTGCCGGGAATGATGTTGGTAAAACCATAATTGCCGCCGCTGCCCGTCACAAATGTCTGCGTCGCATTTGTGCCGGTGTTTTTCAGGGTGACTGTTGCGCCGACAACGCTTGCCCCGGTTTTATCGGTAACCGTTCCCACAACAGATCCATAGCTTGTTTGCGCATGGCCGCGCGCAATGAACATACCGCCACCGGACAAAAACATTAGCAGCAAGGTCAACCGGCATAAGAGCGATAGGTTGTGCGCTCCAATGCAGTGGGCGGTGGTTGTCCATCTGCGGGAATTCCTAATGCTCGATGCAAAATCCATACGTGTCTCCAAAACAGATTTGGTCTCGCTAAGCTGAAAGCTCAACTGCAACGTCTGCGGTCCAAATCATTCGATCAGTCCGCAAGTTGCCGCTCGTTTGCTTCTGAGTGATCCGAAGACTCTGTCCTTTCAGACCAACCGTTTATAGGATTGCTGTATATTCACTGTCAAGACTAATTCATAGTCCAATTATAAATAGCTGTATATACAGCTTTAGATAATGGGCTCTCCTTCCCAAGTGCCGCAATAGTGCACGAGACAGTTCCCCAGCGCAGCGCGCGGGCGGAGACGCACAAGAGAATGCGCTGGCGTTAGGAGTTAGGCTGGGCGCCGCACGATTTACGGACGATCAGACGGCAACTCAGCGAAATATCGCGGGTGGGAAGGTTCGGGTTCTCGAGGCGGTCAAGCATAGTCGAAACAGCTACGCGGCCAATGTCGAGGCACGGCTGATGCTGGGTCGTGAGCGGAATTGGGAGAAGGCTGGCGTACTTCACGTCATCAATACCAACGAGGCGAATTTCTTCGGGAATCTTCACGCCAATCTCGATGAGTGTCTGCATCAGGTTCGCCGCTGTCAGATCGTTGGCGCACAAAAAGGCATCGGGGCGGTGATGATCGAGAATGGCGCGTATCTCCTTATCGTCATTGGGGTCTGCGCGGAAAACCAGATCATCCTCGCGATGGTAACCATGAGCCAATAGAGCTTCGCGGTAGCCGGCTATCCTGGCATCCACCGTCGTGGCGGAAAGGGGCTTGCCAAGAAAGGCGATCTTGCGAGCCCCTGCTTTGACCAAATGCTCCACAGCGCCATAGGCAGTGCGGCGATTATCGATACCCACCAGATCGTATTTGCTACGCGAAGGATACGGAAAAAAGCACCTGTCCAGCAGCACAACCTGGATCTTTGCCCGGTCAAGCGCCGCTGTAATCCTTCTATTGACTTCGTCCATGGCAGGTGACAACTCGAGAGGGGCATAGAAAACACCTGCCACCTGATTCGAGATGTACTTCTGGCAGAGTTCCTCAGCCGCTTGTTCTTTTGCCTGATTGAGCCCAATCGAATTGCCCCAGAGTAGCGAATGCTGGCTGGCGAGCGGGGAATTCGCCATCCCTTGGCAGATGGGCTCAAATATCTCCGTCTGCCCAAGTTCAGGTATGAGCAGCCCGAATAGACGGTTTGTCCCGACGGTGGTTGAGCTGACGTAGGTGCCTGATCCCATACGTCTTACAACCAAACCAAGCTGCTGCAGCTCTTTGATGGCTTTGACGATCGTCATACGCGAGACACCGAACCGGCGTACTAAATCGTTTTCGCTGGGCAGTCGGGCTCCCTGCGCATATTCGCCAGAAAGGATTCCTTCTTTCAGACTCGCAAAGATGAGCTGATATTTTGGTTGGTCGCTTCCGTCAGCTCGGTCCAATACATCCTTCGTCTTCTTGAGGCGTTCCATCGTTCTATTCATTGAAATGACACGCTCAATTCTGCGCAAGGGCTGAGAAGAAAAAATCCGCGAAACTCGCTCGTGAGAAAACAATACGAACGGACTCGTATCGCAGATCAGACTAGACAGATTATTGACATACGACTATACAATTTGCAAGCATGTTGATGCCACTTTTTGACCTTTCATTGAAAGGAAGTCATCTTGCGCATTCTGAGTGTCGGGGAAATCTTGTGGGATGTATTCGAGGAGGGGGAGTTCCTCGGAGGCGCGCCGCTCAACTTTGCTGTTTCAGCGCAGCGGCTTGGAAACACCGTTTCCCTGCTTACCGCCGTGGGGGCCGATGCACGCGGAGCTCTGGCGATCAGTTCAATGCGTAATGTTGGAATCTCGACCTCTCTGGTGCAAACGGCGCCGAACGCCGGCACCGGAACCGCGACCGTGACCACCGACACCAACGGGAACGCAAGTTTTACCATTCATCGGCCCGCGGCTTTTGACGTCGTCTCCCTGGACGAATCACATCTTTCTGAAATCTCCCGGCTGCAACCAGATTGGATTTACTTTGGTACGCTCGCGCACACCACAGAGGGGGCGGAACAGAGGCTGAAACGTCTGCTCGGCGCAAATCCATGGGCAAAGTGCTTCTACGACATCAACCTCAGGGACGGTCATTGGAGACTGGACTTGGTCCAGCGCCTTTCCCGCTTGGCGTCAATCATCAAGTTGAATGAGGCTGAAGCGGTGAGGCTATTTGAACTAGTAAACAGCTCAACACCGTTCTCCATAGAGGCGTTCTGCCGGATCTGGTCGTCGACTTATGGCGGCGAGATCATTTGCGTGACTCTGGGGAGCAAGGGCTGCGCAGTTTGGCAGGATGGCCAACTCCACATCTTTGGCGGTTTTCCAGTCACCGTGGCTGACACCGTCGGCGCTGGCGATGCGTTTACTGCGGCCTTCCTTCATGGCCACCTATGCGGCTGGCCTATCGAGAAAGCTGCAACCTTTGCCAACGCGCTAGGAGCCATCGTCGCCGGCCGTGCGGGCGCCACACCTATCTGGACGATTGACGAGTGTCTGCAACTGATGGCAACCTCGTTTACTGCTGACCAACTGTGATCAATACAATTACCCAGCCTTACCGAAAACTCTCGAGTCGCAGCTGGGGTTCATTCTTCCGCCTCGTCTGGGCGTATGGTTCCGCAGTACTTTCTGAGAACGTTGCGCATCTCTCAATATAACGACGTGCTCATAGCAGTTTGACCTGCAGCCTGCACGGCTGGACTTGTCAATGTGGTCGATTTTGTGCCGGTCAAAGCACAAAGCGATCCACAAGGATCAACAGGGCTAGGTGTGTGTCGGGCATAGATTTGTGACGGAGCCTATAGCGTGAGCAGCAGGTTCTGTTTTAAGTTCGAGACATGGGCCAGAACTTCATTCCTGACACGGTCAACCAGACGCTGCTGTT
>OBLU010003663.1_pt1 | contig 13908 bp, 8 predicted proteins | sample 1518681 | NCBI WGS metagenome assembly OBLU01 (sample SAMEA3539304, study PRJEB22396) | soil metagenome | biome: tundra; feature: field; material: soil | place: USA | collected 2010-05 | depth 0.15 m
GTCCAGTCTACAGTAAAAGGTAAAATGCTCTAATCAGTCCATAAGCTGGCAATGCCGAGGATGGCGATTGCTGCGATCATGATTGCGACGCCGGCTCCCATTGTGTGTTTGGCCGCCCTCGGCGCTCCTCGCCACTCTCCCACCAACACACCCATCAGGTTTGCGGTGAGGATTGAAACAATCAGCATCACCGGAAATGCGAACACCGGCCCATACGGTCCTCCCATAGAAGCGCCAATGCCGTAAACCACAATGCCCCCGGCCCAGAGAAGACCCATCATGACGGCGAGAACCCAGTAATAACCTGTTGAAGGAACCCTGAACTTAACCATGGTTCCCCGCTTCCGTGCCAGATAGAAACAGTAAGCGACATTTAAAAAGTAATTCACCGCAAAAACGATTACCCACACTGCGTTATTCGCCGACGCAGCCGAAACGCCGCGAGCTCGTGACGCTTGTGCGATGGGTGCACCGTAGATCAGTGCGAAATTCACCAGTGCCGACAATAACCCGGCAGCCACGCAGTAAAGCAGTCCGCGGCCGAGTGACGAACCCGGGGCATCTTCGTGAAGCGAGTTCCGCGACGAAGATTTAAGATTGCCGGCGCGCGAACACACCGCCAGACCAACCAGCATCACGCAGATTCCAGCCAGCAGTGGAACACCCTTCCTGCCCAGCAGCTGTCCGCTGTGCTGCATCACGAATGGCACCACCGAACCGCCGATTGCAATCAGGCCCATAATCGACAAAGTTCCCAACGACACGCCGAGTTCCGCAACTCCAAGACCGAAGAATATGCCGCCGAGCCCCCAGCCCGCGCCAAACAAGACTGTCGCAACAATCGTCCAGCCTGGTGTCGAAGCGTAGATCTCGACAAAATGTGGGACCGTGAACCACAAGAGCGGGAGCGGAGCAAGAACAAGCGCGGCAAGAGAACCCGATCCCCAAATGTTTTCCCACGACCACTTCGGAGTCAGCTTAACCGGGAGCGAGAACAGCCCTTCCATCACTCCACCGGCAATGATAAGTAAGATTCCTGTTAGGTGCATCGCGCCTCGTTCTAACTTAGTTCGCCGGCAATTCTTCCGCTGAGTTGATCATTGCGGTCTCATTCTCCGCCTATCTTGCGCCAAGTCATACAATGCGGCCTTGCAAAGGCTGCCCCTGCAAGGCCCGAATCGCCTCCTGCGCCGCCATCCTTTGTAGTTCCGGACTGCTTGCCTCACTGTACCAAGCCATATGTGAAGTCAACAGAATATTGTGGCACTTCAGCAGGGGATGGCTGTGTGGCAGCGGCTCCTCTTCGAATACGTCGAGCCTGGCCCCACCAAGTTGACCTATATTCAAAGCCTCGGCTAATGCAAACCCGTCTACCAGCCCGCCTCGAGCGGTGTTGATCAATACACTTGTCGGCTTCAGAAAAGAAAGCGTGTCGGCATTGATCAAATGCCGGGTAGTCTCCGTCAAAGGCACATGAAGAGAAAGGATGTCGGATGCCACGAGAGCTTGCTTCATGTTCAGATTTCGAATGTGCATTGGCATGGCGCTATTCTCCGGCAAATAGGGATCGCAGGTTGCCAAATTGAAGCCGCAAGCCTGTGCGCGCTGCAGCACCGCGCGCGCAATTCGCCCGAAGCCGATGGTGACAAACGTCATGTTGCGCGAGGCTGGCATTGGTCTCGGCGGCGTCTGTTTCCACACGCCGCGCCTGACCAATGCATCAGTTCCCGCAATTTGCCGCGTCAACGCCATGGCCAGAGAAAACGTATGATCAGCTACTTCATCAACGCAATAATCCGGGATACTGCATACACTTATTCCCCGCTCACGCGCCGCTTCAATGTCGATGTTATCCACGCCAACGCCGTAACGCACGATCGCTTTGCATTGACTGAGGGTGGCGATTACTGCGCTTGTAACCGGAGCAAACTGCACAAGAAGTGCGTCAGCGTTTCGGGCCGCCTCGATCACTTCCAGTTCCGTCCTGCATTGAAAGGCCTGCAATTCGGCGCCAGCGGATTCGACGAGACCCTTCTCGATCGACACATTGGGGAATCCATGATCGGTAATAACAATTCGCATTCCATCTTTCACGGGCAAACCTCAGCAAATAGGAATGAATGCAGTGGACTTAGGCCTGGCCTGCTAACTAGGGTTCATTGGGATCCTTCGGCAGCGGTATATCCAGGCGCTGGCAAACTCTGTGCTGACCAAGTCGTCCGCGGAGATATCCCTTGAATAGATACCTACTTGTATCCCCCATCGATTTTGTAACCGTATTCGATCTTTCCGCGCGGGAACCTGCGGGGTACGGCAGTGACCGCTCCGCGATTCTCAACCTGCACACTGTACCCGGCAGGAACATTTAACTGATAAGTCAGGGTACCCGAGTCTTTCTTCCACTTCAGAAACACAAATCCATCCGGCGTAGGTACCCGCCCCTCACACATCGGGATGGATGAATCGGAGAAGCGAACCTGGACCGACTTACCGACCGTATCAATGCGATAAAGGCCAAGAACATCGCGAAACAGATGAACAATCACGTGCGAACCGAACGCGTGGTTCATGCTCGCCTCGTTGCCCATGTTCTCCCAGAATGTTCCAGTCAACTCCGCCATCGGAAGAAAGAAGACCTTTGACTCTTCGACCAGTTGATCCGTCAGGCCCGAACGTGAAAGGAGTTCGATCCGCATCACGTTGCCCATGAAGGCATTCGACGGAGCAATTTCAGGAAATGCCTTTGTCGTCCTGCGTCGCGGCCCGAACTCCGTACTGAGCTTTTTCCATAAGTCCGCACGCGTTTCTGGCGTTGCCGTTTCGAAATAGAATGCATAGTATTGGCACGTCTCAGTCCGATTGCGGGTCGCAACAAGCTTCCCTGCCTGCCGAACGGCATTATCCACAAAGAACTCGCCGTCGTACGATTGGGAGCGAATTACCCGTCGAATCGCCTCTGCCTGCTCAATGCGTTGCGGCAGATTGAACATGCGGCCAACCGCTTCGAGCGCCGCAGCATAGAGCATGTTTGCCGGATAATTTACATCCTGCACATAGTCATTCGATTTCGACCACTCGATAAATACCCAACCCTTCAGTTTTTCGAGGAGACCATCTTCATTCTGAAACGGTTTAAAGTAGTCAAGCAGCTTGAGCACCCTGGGTCGGAGAGCCTCAACTACCTCACGATCTCCGCTCCGCAGAAGATACTGTTCCAGCTGAACGAGAAACCAAAGCGCCCAGGTAGGAATAAATCCGCCATCATAATGATCCGCCGGATAACACATCGGAATCATTCCATCCGGGATATTTGCGAAATGCCCCGGCAGAAGGAAATTTTCAAAGAAACTCTTCTCTACCTTCGTATGTCCGCTCAGAAGTGGAGAGACCTGCGCAGTAAAGGAACTGTCGCACAACCATCCGGCACGTTCCCGGGAAGGCGTGTCCGTAAAGAAGTCCACAGTATTGGGGCGGTACGTCTCTCGGCCTGCCTCGAATAACTCGTTGAGCGCTTCGTCACTCGAGTGAAAATGCGCCGTCCAAACATCCGGAGTTGTATATTCGCGAAGATAAACCTGGTCGATCTCGCATGCGCCTTCAAGAACCATCGGCTTGAGAAATCGAAGCACATACGGCTCAAAGCACTCCAGATTGTAAGTACCGGGAGCAAGTGTGTATGCAACGATATTCACGCACATGAGACGCGTGAAATCCACGTCGCCATTCGTCAATGTCTCATCGAATGTGAAGTAGAGCTTGGTGGGGGCGCGAACGGTAACTCTTGCGCCAAAGAAACCCGTAAGATTGGTCCCAAAGTCTAAGATCCTGAAGTCATTCGCTCCAAGTTCAATTGGGCGATGCCAAACATAAGGTTCGTCAATGCGCGAATTCGCAACGCTCTCAGTCCTCTGCAATTCGAGATACGGGATTACCGCCATCTCATTTTCTGAGTATCCCAGTAGATGATCGCTTATCTTCGCGCCGAACGGGACGCTGTGATCCTCAGCAAGGCTTTTCGGCCCCTTTGCACCCCATCGAAAGGTTCCTGAAGAACAGATCTGCTCCGGTTCCCGCATCTCATATGCCGGATGCGGCACCCTCCGCTCGATTAGATTTCGCGGCGCGGAACTAGAACACTCAGCTAACGAGACGTTAGCATCCGCGTTCTCCCGCCAGTCGGCGAGGCGCGAATCCAATTGATAAACTTCAGAGAATGCGCGCTGGAACGAGTAGCGCTGCACCTTCTGCAGGCGTTCCGAAAGAATTGTCGCCTTGAACTGACTTCCGGACCCGCCGGTCGAAGCGAGCACCGACGACTTCGCTGTAACTTCAGCCTGCAAAAACGAGGGCTGGTTCAGCACGTAATAGCTGTTGACGTTATAACCTGCAACTTCGATGCTAAGAAGATTCCTGCCCTCGTTCAGAGGTGGAGTTATATCCCACGAGTCGACTCGAAAATAATCGTGAGGTCCGCGTGCCGGACCCCATCCAAAGAATTCACCATTCAGGTAGATCCGGTAGAGCGTCGCTCCGGCTACGCTCAATTGAACCTTGTCTTCCCGCGGTGCCTCGAAGACTGCGCGGAACCCCACAGAAAGGTTCATCTCCTTATCACGCCCTCGCGGCCAGATGGGCCTGGCCGAGCGAAACGCAGAGATGAATGTCGAATGCGCGATCGCCTTCTCACTGCTCAGGCCCCCTGTCTCCGCCAGACTCACGGAAGGAAGAGCGATCGAGGCGACTGTTGCGGTGACGGAGCTTCCCAGGAATGCCCTTCGGCTGATGCCGGGCTTGTGATCTCCGCTGCTCGGCAATGTAAATACTCCTTCTCAAACGCCCGATGATGCGCGACAACCGGTCCCGAATAACTTCTCATCGGGATCCGAAAAGATTCAATCAAGATGATAGCGCGCAAAAAAGAGAGCCGGATAGACCTGGCCTTTCCGGCTCTCTTCAAAGACCACCCGGTCAGAACAACAATTTGAGCGCAAACTGGATGGTACGAGGCTGATTCCCCTGGGCGGGCACCTGGCCAAATCCAGAATTAGGTTGCTGCGGGTTGTTTGCGCCTGTGAAGATTGAGGCGAAACTCGTTCGGTTGAACGCGTTGAACCAGTCGCTGCGGAATTGCATGTTGACCGACTCCCAGAGATGGAAGTTCTTCCGCGCGCTCAGGTCTTCGTTGTAGTAGGCAAAGCTGCGCAGAGGCAGGTTGCGAGGCACGTTCCCAAAGGTTCCCGGCGCTGGAGCGGTAAAGGCAGCCGGATTGATATAGAGATCCGTGGCGGGGTTGAATTTTCCGGTCCAGTGCGCTTTCTGCGACTGCCCTGGAACGAAGTTGGGACGGAGGATCGAGCTTCCAATCCCCAACGTGTTAGTGACCGAGGTTTCAAACATTGACGTTCCACTCTGGTAGTGATGCACACCCGAGACGCCCCAGCCACCCAAAAGCGTTGCCGCGATGCCATGGTTGAGGAACTTCTTTTGATAGCCGAACGGCAGCTCGTAGTTGTACGAAATGGTCAGGGTGATCGGCGGCTGGTCAAGAGCATTGGAGTATTCCCCTTGCCGGCTGAACGTGTCCTGCGGGCCGTCGTTGAATTGGCCGATTTCATCTTCCGCGTTGCTCATCTGCTTGGCGTAAGTGAAACTCGTCAACATTGAGAAGCCGTTTCTGAACTGACGCTGGAGCCTGGCCTGGAGCGAGTTGTAGTTGGAGTGGCCGTCATTCTGCTTGACCACGGTGATGCCCGTGTATTGCGGGAATTGTTTCAGGGCCTGGGCGACGGTGGCTGAACCTCCCAGATCAGTTGAGAAGTCGGGGAATGGCGCGGCAACGCCTGTCGCTACTCCCGCTGCCGAAGTGAGAAGGGAAGACAGGGTATTCGAGCCATACTGCTGCGCGTAGCTGATCGGAATCTGATTCGGGTTTTGCAAACGCGATCCAAGGTGGTTGCCCACATTGCCTACGTAAGCCACATCGAGCAGTAGGCCGTTGGGAAGCTGCCTTTGAACGTCCAGCGTGTAATCGCTGATAACTCCAGGCAGGCCAGTCGTCTTCGGTGTCCAGCTGGTTCCCGAGAAGTTATCGAAGGAGGGACTAATGAAAGGAGGCGGCGTGAAACTTGGATAGCCGTTCTCCGCCAGCATCGCGGGCGTAATTCCGCTATTCACTGTGCTCGTAACAACGTTGGCATTGAATCCATCCGCTAGAATTCCGAAGCCGTTTCCGTTGCTGGATCCGTCAATGCTGATGTATAGGCCGTAACCGCCGTGGATAACCGTCTTGTCGTCAAGTTGAAGCGCAAAGCCGACACGTGGCTGTGCCATGGTGAATCGCGTGTCCGCAAGGCGGTCGCAGTTGCAGGTGTTGGCCCCGTGCCCTTGATAGGTGAGCGCGCCGGGAATGTTATTCGCACCAGGATTTGCGAGCGTTGGCTCGAAGCTGGAAGCGACATGAACCCCATTGATCCCGTTGTGGACTGTTAACGTCCATGGAATGTCATAGCGAAATCCCAGGTTAAGGGTCAGCTTGGGAAGCAGCTTGTAGTTATCTTCGATGTAAGTGGCCAGGTACTGGAAGCGGTTCTCGGCTCCAAAGTGGTTGTCAACCTGCTGCACGGTGTCAAATGCCCCTGCCATCAGGCTGGCGAAGCCGTCTCCCGTGTTGCCATTCCCAGGGAATGCGGTCTCGGTTGAGTTCATCGCGTCTACAATGCTATCCAGCGATTTGACGTTGCCTTCGATCCTGTCGTATTCCGCGCCTATCTTGATCTGGTGCTTCCCTTTCTCCCAGGACAGGAAGCCGCTCTCAATATAGGTGTTCTCGGAATTGGTTGAGCCTCCGCCGCCGCCCGTGCTGGCATAAGGGCAAAGGTTGAGGTTGCAATAGAACTGCGGAGTGATCGGGAGTGCGTTGGGAATGCCGAAAGTGTTTACAGTGCTGCTGTAAGGCGCTGTGCCGTTCTGGGTGTCGTAGTTATATCCATAGCCCAGGTGCAGCAAGAGCGATGCGGAGAAGGTGTGATCGTATCCCAGCCGCGCAAGTGCGAGCTTGTTGTCTCCGATGCCGGCGCCATAAGTGGCGATGGGAGCAAGGAAGATCGAGTTATACGAAGCGGTGTTGATGGGACCCATCGAGAAGAATCCGTGGAAGAGATTCTTGTCGTTCAGGTTGTAGTCGACCCTGCCACCCCAGCGGTCTTCCACTACGTTGTTGACGCCGGTGGTGCGGAAGTTATTGATCAGGTTGCCGTTGATTGGCTGGGGCAGATACTTCACATATTCCTGCCCTACGGTTGAAATCTCGTTGGGCGGAATCACGTTCAATTGTCCGTTGTACTGATACTGCGTTCGCGTGCAGGTTCCCGTGGTATCGCAGACCGTAGACCTTGGATCGTAGATGTTCTTTCCCAGCGCGGAGAAGTCGCCGCCGCGCTCAGCGAGGGTAGGAATAGTGGTCAGGCTGTTCGTCACGCCGCCCGCCAGCCGGAATCCATTATAGAAGGCAAAGAAATAAAGCTTGTCTTTGCCGATAAGATGCGGGATTCTGAGCGGCCCACCGATATTGACGCCAAACTCGTTCTGATGCGTGATCGGTGTGGTCGTGGCGAAATATCCAGCCGCGTCCAAATCGGTATTTCTCAAGTAGTCGTATGCCTGCCCGTGAAATGCATTCGTACCGTTGCGTGTCGTGTAAGTCAGGTTACCGCCGGGAGTGCGGCTATATTCGGCGGAGAAGTTGTTTTGTACCCGCAGAATTCCTGCAGAGCTTCAACCGGCACCGGCTGGATGCGGTAGTCGCCGCTCTGGTTGGCAGAGATGAAGGGAATGCCGTCATACATGACCGCACCGCCCCACGCCTGTCCGCCGCTGATCGTGGTCGAGAACTCCTGGCCCTGTGCGCCTGTTGTTCCATATCCAATTGCAGCCGTGTCGGCGACACCGGGCATCAGGTCGGCGATGCTGGTGACGCTGCGCGCCGCTCCAGTCATGGCGATGGGCAGATCGTCGAAGGTCTGCTGATCGATAGTCGTGGCGGCTTGTGAGGTTGTCGTCTCGAGCTGGCTGGTCAACGCCTCGACCTGGACCGTGGAACTCGCCGATCCCACCTGCAGAGTTTCATCCACATTGACAGTCTTGTTGAGACCGACAGTTACGTTTTGTTGCTGCACTTGCTGGAATCCGGGTGCGCTAATTGTCAACGTATAAGTTCCAACCGGGACGAGAGGAAACACATATTCCCCCGCGGAGGAGCTTTTGGTGCCGAGCGCTGCACCCGTGTCTTTGCTGGTTAATGCAAGGTCGGCCTTTGGAACGGCCGCTCCGGAGGGATCGTGGATGGTTCCAACTACGGAGCCTCCGCCAGCTTGCGCGAATAGGGCGGATCCACGGAAAGATACGAACGCGAGTACTGCGAAAATCAAAATCCGATATGGCCTCATTGCGTCTCCTCTTTTGTCACCTGTTCAATACTCGGCTCGGCCCTCAATCAACCACTCGAATCATTGGGGTCTCCTGCCAGTCCTCGCGCGGCGCCAATCAATAACATCAATATCGCTACCAGCCTCGATTAGCCGGCACGCCAGGCAAGTCCTTTTGTCAATGCCACTGCTCAACTTCGACCCTGGGTTCGAAGAAAACCTATACCAGCCAACAGCACAGACGTGGCCCTATCCCTCAAACTAGGCACAGGGATACAGCGACATAAAAGAAGCTGCGTCCCAACAGCTGAATCAGATTTTTTCCTAACGAAAATGGGGAAAGCGGTTGATCGTCTAAGCGATCTGGTTTGATTGAGGCAAACGTTATCTGATCGCTATAACTTAATCATTTATCTTGAGATCGGATAGACTTCTCCAGTTGGATTGTTTGGCAATTTTTATTTCGCTTAAGCGCTTGATCATGCTATGTTGGTGCCACTCGTAACGATTGGACGAACCCTTGAAATGAAGGCTCTTCATTACTCGGCATGGGGAAAACTCGAGTTCCAGGATCTCGCCGTCCCTCAGATCGGGGAAGGAGAGGTGCTGTTGCGCGTGCTCAGCTGCGGCATCTGTGGCTCAGAATTGGAATCGTTTAAGCACTCCAGCCACCGTAGAACCCCACCCTTGATCATGGGACATGAATTCTGTGGCGTAGTGGAGCAGGTCCAGGGCGAAGACCGTCACAGCTGGCAAGGTCGTTGTGTGCTTTGCCACGCTGTCGTGCATTGTGGGCAATGCTCCGCTTGCCGGCGCGGCGACACGAATCTCTGCGCTTGCCGTCAGGTGTTCGGGATGCACCGCCCGGGCGGGTTCGCCGAATATGTGGCTGTTCCTGAGCGCGTGCTGCTTCCCTGGCCGGAAAACCTTCCTGACGATTCAGCTATCTTCACCGAACCGCTATCCAACGGCATCAATGCAATGCGCCAGGGCGGTGCCGCAAGACGATCCAGAGTCGTGATCATTGGCGCTGGACCCATCGGACTTATGTGCCTCTTCGCTGCCCGCCGACTGCATCAATCAAGCGTCATCATCTCTGACCCTATTCCGGTGCGCCTCGATGCGGCCCGTTTGCTTGGAGCGGAGGTGTCCGTGAATCCGCTGCAACAGGATCTTGATGCTGAAAGCCGAAAGCACTGGGGCGGCGAGCGCGCCGAGTTCATCATCGATGCGGTCGGCAGCGTCGAAACCAAGCAGCTCGCGCTCGATCTTCTGGAACCAGGGGGAACGGCGGTATGGCTTGGACTGCGCGAAGACGCAATCAGTCTCAACAGCTATTCCTTAACACTCGGGCAGAAATGCCTGTCGGGTTCCTACTCCGGGTCGCTGCAGGACCTTCGCCTTGCGGCACAGATTCTGTCGGAGGGAAACCTCGACACCAGCTGGGTATCACGTTACCCTATCGAGCAGGGCGAAACCGGCTTCCGCGAGTTGCTTCGCCCCGATGCGAACAAGATCAAAGTAGTTCTGCAATTCTGATCGAAAATGCGGAAGGTCGGCCACGACCTTGCATCGACCATAAGAACTCTGAAGGCACTGGATTGGTGCGGTTGCATAACAGGACGGTGACGAAGTGGGCGTGCATTGCCGCGTGCGCGCTCACGCTCGTATCGGCGACCGGCCGCGCGATTCCTCTTCCCGAAAAGCAGGCCCAGGCCAAGCAGCTTATCGACTCGCGGCAGCTTGATTCGGCTGAGAAACTCATCGTGGCGGAGATGATGAATGCGCCCCGCGATGCGGATTGGATCACGCTGCTTGCCGAGGTCCGCCTGGGACAGAATCGCACCCGCGAGGCGCTGAAGTTGCTCGCCGATGCCAATTCGATCGCAGGCGACTCCGCTACCCGCTTTATGCTGATCAGCCTCGCACAAAGCCAGGCAGGCCACATGGATCGCGCGGAACCGCCCATCCGTGCCGCAATTCAACTCGACCCAGACAATGCCACCGCACACTACTTCCTCGCCCGCCTGCTCTACACAGACAACCGTTTTGACGAATCGATCCGGGAGAGTCAGAAAACGATTTCTCTGGCGCCCGGCTTCGTTCGCGCCTACGAAAACCTGGGTCTTTGTTATGAGGGAAGGTACCAACAGGAAGACGCTGAGCGCTCGTATCGGAAAGCAATCGAGATCGACGCGGCGAATGAACACAAAACTGAGTGGCCGCTGGTCGACCTGGCTACGCTGTTGATCCATGAGAATCGCCTTGCTGATGCCAAGCCGTATCTTGTCCAGGCCATCGCAATTAATCCCAACAACACCCAGGCCCTCGTGCAGCTGGGAACGTTTCTTGAGGAAAGCGGAGACCTGAAGGCTGCTCTGGATGAATACCGCGCCGCAATCGAAAGTGACCGGTCGAGCCAGCAACCCGGCCGCGCCAGCGCTTACTACAAAGCCGCACGTCTCAGCAAAAAGCTCGGCTACGCCGAAGAAGCCGCGCAGGATTTCAAGATGTTCAATCAGGTTCACGAAAAGAGCTCCAAGTGACCAACCGGCGGCTGCATGCAGAATGCTAAAATCCGCGCATGAGAGCGCGGATTGCACTGAAGTGTTCATTTGCTTTCATTGCCATCGCCGGCATCGCTCAACCGCCGCATACGGAGTTCGATCGACTCGTGAAAGAGGCTTCGGATCTGAGCCGGCAGGCGGATTATGGGCGCGCGATTCCGTTGCTCAAACGTGCCGCAGCTCTCATCCCTCAAGACCCCTCAGTCAACTATCTGCTCGGCGCAGCCTTGCTGCAGAGCGGCCAAACCGCCGAAGCCGTGGCGCCACTTCGCGTTGCCAGCGAAGCGACTCCGCCGATCGAAGCGGCGGAAGGCTACCTCGGGGACGCAGAGATGGAGCTGCAACAGTTCTTCCTCGCTGCAGACGCCTTCGAGTCCGCTGTCGTACGCTCGCCGGACTCAGAACAAGCTTTGGTCTGGTGGACTGATTTCAGTCTTGAGCGCTACCGCGTGCTCGAGTTCTCTCTGCGCGCTTCGCCGCGTGGACGTGCTGCATTACTCCAACTCGCTGCGGCTCAGGACAACGTTGAATGGAAGCGAAGAGAAGAACTGCTCAAGCAAGCTTCCGCAATGAATCCCGAATCAAGCGGGGTTTGGGGACAGTTAGGTCTTGCGCAGGCGAAGCTCGGCATGGAAGCCAACGCCGAGGCTAGCCTTGAATCCGCGCGGCAAAATCAGCCGGATGATTCGTCCACGCTGGAGTTAGAGGCGATAGTCGACGCCACTCGCGGAAGCTGGTCGGAAGCGGGCGCGAACCTCGTCAATCTCGCTCAACGCTCACAAGCTGAATTTGCGAAGTTCAGGACCGTCTGGCCGCGAACTCTCTATCCAGGACCGGAAATAAAAGAACCCGTCTGGCAATGTCTTGGCGGCGAGCAGCCGGATTGCCCGGCGGTGATCTCCGCCGCCCACCAAGCCGACGGCTTGCCTCCTCAGCGTCTGTTTGCAGAAGGCAGATGGGAACAACTGATCGCAATGCCCGCCCCGCCCACTGCAAACGCCCCGGGAGCAAATGAATCCGCCGCCAATGAGAAAGACTGGTTCTGGCACGGCTTCGCATTTGCAAAGCTCGGAGATTGCCCGCACGCCATCCCCGCCCTCGAAAGAGGGCTGAAGGCCGGCGCCGAGGAGGCCGCGGCCCGCCTGGCCAACTGTTACCAGCGTCAAGCCGTGCTCGCCGCCGACCACCTGCAAACCTTGGGCAACGCAGCTTCAGTTCATCAGATTCGTGGTGACATTCAGCTCTCCATCCGTCTCGACCCGTCCAGCGCCGCGGCAGAATATACAGAAGCGTTGAACCTCAAGCCGAAAGATCCTGGGCTCCTTGAGAAACTTGCGGAAGCACTTTACAGCCAGGGAGAGTTTGCCAAAGCACGACAGGCGGCGCAACAGGCGCTCGAACAGAACCCGCATCGCAAGCAGCTGCTGCAATTGCTGATCCGCGTCGCCATGAACGAGCGCGACTACTCAACTGCACTCTCACTTCTCGAGCAATTGGCCGCCATGCAGCCGGCCGACCCCTGGATACGCATACAGCAGGCAACCGCCTACGCCCAGACCGGGCGTCCCGGCGAAGCGGTTCTAAAGCTGCAGCCGGCCCTTGATGCAGGCTACCCGGACGAGAAAGGCGCGCTGCACGCAATGCTTGCCGCGCAACTGCGCAGGCTCGGTCGCGATCATGACGCCAAAATCGCGTCGGACGAAGCAATCAGACTTGCCGACGATTTCGCGCAGCAAACGCGCAGTGCGCCGCAGGATCAACCATAGGGGTTGAGCAGAACCCTACTTCTTTTGTTCGGCTTCCGTAAGCAGTTTTTCGAACTCCGCATGCGACATCTTCAACTTCTCGGGATGCGCATCAACCCATTTTGCGAAGGCCACATACTTTGCCGGCGACCAGCCTTCAAAGTCTCCGCCATTCTTCCCTTCGCGATTGAGCTCGAAGTTATACACGTCCTGCAGATTGGTGAACTCAGCGGAACTGATTGCCTCCTCGGCAAGAATCGCGGGAATGAAAAGAACCCCATCCGTCTTCGCAAGCACCAGGTCTCCCGGCAGAACGATGGCCCGCCCGATACGCACAGGCACATTGATTCCGGTCAGTTCCATCCGCGCCCATGCGCTCGGATCGTAGCCGCGATAAAATCCGTTGAAGTTCGGGATCTCGCGGTTCTCCTCCTGGTCTCGAATGCCGGCATCGAATACAAATCCCGCATGCGTATGAGCGGCAATCCCATTGCCGAGATTCGAGCCAATCAGCGTGCCTTCCACAATCTTTCCGAATCCGTCCGCAACGTACACGTCGCCTTCTTTCAACTCCGCAATCGGCCAACTGTTGGTGTCGCTCACGCGGCCCTCGACCTTGCCTTCGGCTAAAATCGCGCGTTGCATGTCCGGGCGCGTCGGCATGTATTGCGCCGTCAGCGCTCGTCCTGCGAAGGGTTTATCAATATGCAACGCTTGCCAGCCGCCGTCGAACTGGTCTTTGTAGCCGTGGTTCCAGAGGTATCCCCAAATATCCTCGATCGATATGTCCACCGCTCGCTTCAGCAGATCGTCCGGCAGTTTCGGCCGGCCATCTGCAAAGCGGTCGCCCTTCCACTCCGAGGTGTAGAACAGGATCTGGTCCTTCGTCATCTTCACCTGCGCGCGGGCCGGAAACACACTCAATGCCATCGCGATCGCCACCGATGCCAAAATCATCCTTCTCATTCAACTTCTCCCTTTCGTTCATATTCAGCCCGCCGCATTCTGTTTCCCGGCTTCAAGCACTCTGTGCACCAGCCCACCCGGCTGTGTCAGCGCGGTAATGTCTTTGTTCAGCATGGCCGCCGGCGCATTCCAAATCGACCAGTTGAACCAGTAGTCCCAACCATAGTTCACTTCACCAGTATCACCGCCGGCGCTGTGGCAATTCGG
>OBLU010003664.1_pt1 | contig 13905 bp, 12 predicted proteins | sample 1518681 | NCBI WGS metagenome assembly OBLU01 (sample SAMEA3539304, study PRJEB22396) | soil metagenome | biome: tundra; feature: field; material: soil | place: USA | collected 2010-05 | depth 0.15 m
TGTACAACGGCAACGCGGGATCGTGCTTCGACACTTTCCTCTTGTTGTAGAACGCGGCGTCTTCTTCCTGCAGGTGTCCGGAGTCCGGCAACACGACCGAGCACAGATCGATGGTCGGCTGCGTGGCGTAGATCGGCCCGCGGAAACCTTCTTTCACCAGACGCGGAATCCAGCCGCAGTGATCGAGATGCGCATGGGTAAGAACAACGGCATCAATTTCACGCGCCCGGACCGGGGTATCCTGCCAGTTGCGCTCGCGCCATTCTTTCTGTCCCTGAAAAAGTCCGCAGTCGATCAAAACCTGAAATCCCTGCTTGCTGCTCGAATCGTAAGCGGTGTTGATCAGGTGCTTCGAGCCAGTCACGGTCCCGGCAGCGCCGAGAAATTGGATGTAGGGCACACTGTCTCCTTATCAACACGAACAAGAAAATCTACCACGGAAGGAATTGGTAATTGCGTAATTTGTAATTTGGTAATTTGAAACCGATCCCGACGCCGAGACAACCGAAACTAAACAAGATTGTCATCCTGAGCGAAGCGAAGGGCCTCTGCATTTCTCTGCGTGCGTACTGCACTCGGCGTCTCGGCCTTGATCTGATTCTCAAATTGCCAAATTGCCCGGTTACCAAATTGCGAATTGTTTCTCTGTGTCTCTGTGGTGAATTAGGTTCTACGGCGCGGAAATCTTGAACCCATTATTCGTCAGGTCGCTTTCCGGAACACTGCCGTCGTTGACTCTGATCTCGCTCGCCGTGCCCGGCAATTCAACTCGCGTTGTAGCTGTGCCTTTGGCGCGCACCTCAATCCGTTTCGTGATCTCGCCGCCTTCGAAAATTATGGTGAACGGGACTTCCGCCCCCGCATTGCCAAGGTTTTCCAGCGTTACGGTTACAATCTGCACATCTTTTTCCGTCTTCCACGGATGCACCGACTGCACGTGGAAATCCGGCAGGCCGCGATCCTGATACACCCAGTCGTCGAAAAACCAACTCAGGTCGCGCTTGGCGGCGGATTCGATCAACTGCTCCACATACTTTGGATCTTTGTCGTCCTCGGCCCGATACTTGTGAATGGCCTGCTTCAGCGCATCGTCGCCAACCATGTCGCGTAACATCCACCACACATAGGCAGCCTTGCTCCGATAGTAAGTTTCATCAAACGTGGCGGCCAGCGGTTGGCCAACGCTTTTCTCTCCAACGCCCTTCTGCGGCGCGGCCGATACTTCCTTTTCCGCATCAAGAAACGCCGCCCGGTGCAGTCCAAGAAAGTCGAGCGCGGCCTGACGTCCACCTTGCTCCTGGCGATACATCGCCTCTGCAAAGTGAGCCAACCCCTCGTACACCCAGGGCCTCGACGATGGCAGCGCGGAATGCACCAGTTCGTGAACCAGGTTGATCCCCGCGAGTTTCGAATCTTCCGCGGCCATCGACGCCATCAACAAGGTGCCGCTCTCAAACGGAGCGGAATGCGGATCGGCAAAATCGGCGATGGCTACCGGAGCGCTCGGCGGGCCAAACCATCCGCTTACAAACTTCATTGCCGGTTCGAGCGCGTTGGCATATTTCGCCGCTCCTTCGTCGTGGCCGGGAAAACTGAACAGATAGAAAGGAGGCTTTGACTGGTCTTGATAGTTGGCCATCGCGAATGTCGGCGTGACTGTGCCGAGCCGTGTCCACGAACATTCCGCAGAAACCCGTTGCGCGCGGTCCATCGCTTCGATGAGCCTGTCGCCGCCGGGTGAGCAAATCATAAAACGCGGTGCCTCACCGGTCACACCAGTCATTACAATTCTGGCCTTGAATTCGCTCCCCGCTTCCCGCGCCTTCCACCGGTCCACCACCTCAAACAAACCGTTCCCTTCCGAGAAATCCGCCGACTCAGTTGTAATTGGATACCACGCCACATATCCCGCGCCGCGCACCGCAGTAAATGTTGTACTGATCTGATCCCAGCTCGTGTGCTTGGCAATCTCCTCCGGCACACCGACCCGCGTCAGCCGAGTTGTATCCAGCGGAATCACGCCTTCATAGCCGACCTCAATCTCCACGGATTCTTTCGGCTTGATTTCGACGGGCAGCGTAACGATGGCTTCGGAAAGCGCGCCGGTGTGGTCGATGTCCGAAATGTAAGGTTGCGAAACAAATTGAACGGCCTTGCCGTCCACCCGAATCGAACGCCAATTGAGAGAAGATGAGATCTGCAGCGCCGCGACCTTCTGGGGCTGACCGGAATCGTTGCGCAGCGTGATCTTGCCACGCGCCCCAAGCCTTTGCTGTTGCGGTTCAAGGCGCACTTCCAGGGCGTACCTGGTGATCGTGAAAGCTTCCCGGTTAAGCGCCGTCGCGGGAACAATCAGACTACACAGCAGACCGAGCAGACCAAGCAGTCTCATGATTAGCAGCCTCATGCCTACTTCGATGCGCCCAGCCGTCTCTGCCGCACAACTTCATACAGCACCACACCCGCCGCCACCGATACATTCAGCGACGGCACTTTCCCCAGCATCGGAATCGACACCAGGAAATCGCAGTGTTTGCGCACCAGATCGTGTAGTCCTTTGCCCTCGGCGCCGAGCACGATGGCGCAGTGCATCTTGTAGTCAACCGCATCGTAGGTTTGCTCGCCGCGCTCGTCCAACCCGACCACCCACAGATCCTTCGCCTTCAATTCCTCGAGCGCGCGCGATATGTTCGTGACCTTGGCAACCGGAAGGTGTTCGCTTGCCCCCGCCGAAACCTTCGCCACCGCACCTGTGACCGCAGCGGACCGGCGTTCGGGAATCACCACGCCATCCGCTCCGGCAGCGTCCGCGGTACGCAGGATCGCTCCCAGATTGTGCGGATCCTCGACTCCATCCAGCACGACGATCAGCGAGCGCTCGCCGCGACGCGACGCCACCAGGTCATCGAGGTCGCTATATTGTTTTGCCGAAGTCGCGGCCACCAGTCCCTGATGCGCGGCGTTGCCGGCAATCTCGTCAAGTTCCTCACGCGACAAAACGCGCACTGGAACTCCGATCTTGCGGCACTCGTCGATCACCCGTCTCAGGCGAATATCTTTCCGCTCTTTGGCGACACCGACCCACTCGAAGTTGCGCCCGCGCGCCTTGAGCGCTTCCGTAACCGTATTGATTCCGTAAAGAATATTCACGAAGAGTAGTTTACCGTGCCGCGAGCTTCGGGCTACGAGCTACGAGCTTCGAGCAAACTGGTTGCCCGCAGCTCGTAGCTCGTAGCTCGCAGCCTTATTACTCCGGAACACAGAATCAACTCAATACCTTGATTCGGCTGCTCTTTCTGCACCCATCCTTGAATGCTAGACTCAAATGTTCGGGAGGCCCTCGTGAACAACGTGTACATCCTCTCCGCCGTCCGCACGCCCATCGGCAAGTTTGGAGGCTCGCTCGCCTCGCTCTCCGCCGCTGATCTGGGCGTGGTCGCCGCGAACGCGGCGCTCGAACGCGCCGGAGTGCAGCCGCCGCAGGTGGAAGAAACGATCTTCGGCAACGCGCGCCAAGCGGGAGGCGGTCCAAATCCCGCGCGGCAGATCTCCATCCGCAGCGGCATTCCTCAGGAAGTTCCAGCCTACACGGTGAACAAGGCTTGCGCGTCTGGCATCAAGTCCATCGCGCTTGCATTCCAGGAGATTGCTACCGGCAACCTGGATTGCGTGCTGGCGGGTGGAACTGAGTCGATGTCGCGGCTACCTTACTATCTCGAGGGCGCTCGCTGGGGATATCGTCTCGGCCATCAGGAGCTCGTCGATGGCATGTATCGCGACGGATTCTTTTGCCCGATGGCGAAGATGCTGATGGGCGAGACCGCCGAGATTCTCGCCGGGCAGTACAAGATCTCGCGCGAAGAGCAGGATCAGTTCGCGCTCGTGTCGCAGCAGCGCGCTGCGGCTGCGCAATCCAGTGGACGCTTCGACGCCGAAATTGCTCCGGTCACAATCGAGGGCAAGAAGGGCACAACCGTTTTCTCCCGCGATGAACACTTGTTTCCCGGCGCAACCATGGAGAAGCTGGCCAAACTGGCTTCGGTTTTTTCCAAGACCGGTACCGGCACCATTACTGCCGGAAATTCCTCCGGCATCACCGATGCCGCGGCGGCGGTGGTGCTGGCGAGCGAGAAATTCGCCCAGCAGAACAACCTGAAGCCGCTGGCGCGAATTCTCGCCGCGACTTCTGCGGGCGTGGATCCGCGCCTCATGGGCATCGGGCCGGTGCCGGCCATCCGCAAAGTGGAAAAGAAGCACGGCCTCAATCTCCGCGACTTCGATCTGGTCGAACTCAACGAAGCCTTCGCCGCCCAGGTGCTGGCATGCGATCGCGAGTTGCATTTCGATCGCGAGAAACTCAACGTCAACGGAGGCGCCATCGCGCTCGGCCATCCCATCGGTTGCACCGGGGCGCGCATCACGGTGACGCTGCTCCACGAAATGCTCAAGCGAAAAGCGCGCCGCGGCCTGGCCACGCTCTGCGTCAGCGGCGGGATGGGCATGGCGCTGGCGATTGCAAATTCCTAGTAAGGGAAACGCGAGTGGCGGTAGTGGGTCAGTTTGACGTGGTGCCGGTGAATCTGCGGGAAATCCCGCTTTCTGGAGTAGCGCCGGCCAGAGGCCCCGGTCTCCCAGAAGTCTTCCACTGTCATCCTCTCGAAATCAGCCCTCGATGTTCCGAATTCAGGGCGATGAAAGATAGGCTCTCGGCTGGCGAGTTCGGCGAGAATGTCGGTCAGCTCGAGGGGCGGTCGTAAGAGTCGGCTCCATCTCCTGGAACCAAGGTTCAAGCTCACTCATGGGTGCAGTATAGGCCAATCCGGGGGGCAAATTGACCCATTACGCGACTGGCGGCCTGCCCGCTGCGGTGGCTATACTCATGGTTAAGGATATGGCAATCGCCGCCGCAAATACCGGCTTCACCGGCTCAACTCGGACCCATATGCCCCTCTCCGCAGTCATCGTCGACGACGAACAGCTCGCGCGCGACGAACTCGCCTACCTGCTCAAGAACCTGGACGACGTGAACGTGGTCGCGCAGGGCAAGAACGGCCTGGAAGCGATCAGCCTGATCCGCGAGCACAATCCGGACATCGTGTTTCTTGACGTCCAGATGCCGGGTCTGGACGGTTTCGGCGTCATCAAGAAGCTGCTCGACCGCAAGGTTCCCCTCCCCAAGATTGTCTTCGCGACCGCCTTCGATCAATACGCGGTGAAAGCGTTCGAGGTAAACGCGGTCGACTACATTCTGAAGCCCTTCGATAAAAAGCGAGTGGCCCAGTCCATCGAGAGAGCGCGGACAAAGATTGAAGCCGGCGCCGGGCCGGAAGAGAAATTCGAAACCCTGGTGCGGATGCTGGAATCGCAAAAGCCGCAGACGGCGAAGATTCTGATTAAGGCCGCGGGCAGGTTATTCCTGACCGATCCGAAGGATATCTGCTACGCGACCATCGAAGATGGCGTGATCACGGTGGCCACCAGCGGCCACGCCGGCATGGAAGGCCAGTCGAACTGCCGAACGCTGGAAGAACTTTTCGACAATCTCGACCCCAATTTGTTCTGGCGGGCGCACCGGTCCTTTCTCGTCAACATCAATCACATCCGCGAAGTCGTGCCCTGGTTCAAGAGCTCCTACCAGTTGCGCATGGACGACAAAAAGCAGACGGAGATTCCGGTGAGCCGCGCGCAGACCCGCCGCCTGCGGGAACTGTTCAACCTGTGAAGACAATTGGTAATTGTGTAATTCGTAATTTGGTAATTTGAACCCGACCCGTGCCCGTCTCGGCGTCCCCGGCTTGCTCTGATTTTCAAATTACCAAGTTACCCGATTACCAAATTGCAAAATTCTTCTTCGTGGCTCCGTGGTGGGTTGGTTCGTGAGAGGAAAAAAGGGGCGGACGCGAGACTGCTTCGTCCGCCCGGGGGAGGGATCTCTCAGGACGCAATTGCTTGCAAGGCGATCCGGTTGGGAATCACCAGCGTTGCACCCTCAAGTCGAATTAACTCTTTTCATGTCGCTCAACAAGCGGGTTACCGTCTCTCGCGAAGATCCGATCATTTGGGCAATTTCTTCGTGCGTGAATTCCGTGGCTACGCGGAGTTCCCGGTTGCGGGGTTCGCCCGAAACCCAGGAAAGCAGCAGGCGGGCAAGCTTTTCCGTCGAACTGCGGGCGAGCAGCAGTTCGTGCACATCGTCGAACGAGGTCATGACCTCGCGCGCGAGCATAGTGGCGCACGCGAGCGCGGCGTTGCTGTTGTGTTCGATCAGGCGCAGGAAGCTGCCGCTTTCGACGAACTTGATCTGGCAAAGTTCGATGGTGGTGACCGTAATCGGTGAGGGTACCCCGGAGACGACCGCGCTCAGCCCCAGCACCTGGCGGTCTCCGGCAATTTTCAGGATGATCGTCTTGCCATCGCGGGCCCCGACCGAGAGCTTGGAGCGGCCGGAACAGGCGACGTAGACGCCGCGCGGAATTTGACCTTCCGTCAGCAAAGTGGCATTGGCGGGATACAGGGTCAGGTGTCCCATCGTGTTGAACTCAGTCATCAGCGGCTGAGGCAAATTGCAGAAGTCGCAGGTCCGCCTCAGTTCGCAGCTTAGACAGTCGCTCGGTATCGCGAAGCGCCGCGGTGTACTCATTGCAAACTCCTGCTGGTCGACGAAACTTAACTGGCGGAATCGTTCGCCGGGGGAACGGCAATGCGCCACCTGGACAAACCAGTGCACACCAACCGCCACTTACTCGACATACACTATGTGGCTGTAACTTCACTGCTTAGGATGGTTTGAACGGGCAGCACGCGAAAGGAAATGCCGTAGCACTGGCCCGGCTGCCGACAGTTGGGCAGATGTCACTTAGCCCGGGGATCCATGGTGCAGATAATCCGTGCGTGTGATCCCCAGCCGCTGCATCTTGTACTGCAGGGTGGTGCGCTTGAGTCCAAGCCGGGCCGCCGCGCCTGCCGGACCCGACAGCGCGCCCCGGGTCTGGCGCAGCATTTCGATGATGTGTTCCCGCTCTCTGTCGCGCAGCGTACCGTCGGACTCGGACGGCGGTCGTGAGATTTCCTCGCGCAACTCGCCGAGCGGCGGGCTCAACCGGTTGCCTTCCGACAAGATCACCGAGCGCTCGATAAAATTCTCCAGCTCGCGGATGTTTCCCGGCCATCTCCAGCGCACCATGGCGTCGACAGCCTCATCGGGGATGACGTCGATCCGCTTGTGCAGCCGGACCCCGCACTTTTCGACGAAATGGCGAATCAGCATGGGGATGTCCTCGCGCCGGTCGCGCAACGCCGGCAGATGCAGGGGAAACACGTGCAAGCGGTAGAACAAGTCGCTGCGGAATTCCTTTTCTTCGACCGCACGAACCAGATCCCGATTGGTGGCGGCGATCAGCCGCACGTCCACCCGGATCGTCTTCGTGCCTCCCAGGCGTTCGAACTCCTGGTCCTGTAGAACACGCAGCAACTTGGGCTGCAACTCCAAAGGAATTTCCCCAACCTCGTCCAGCAACAAGGTGCCCCTATCCGCCAATTCCAGTCGGCCGAGCTTCTGGCTTATCGCTCCGGTGAACGCTCCCCTTTCGTGGCCGAACAGCTCGCTTTCCAGCAGTCCCGTGGGAATGGCGGCGCAGTTCACCTTGATGAAGTTGCGGTCCTTGCGCCGGCTCATGCTGTGAATGATTCGGGCGATGCGTTCTTTGCCGGTCCCGGTTTCGCCGGTGATGAGGACGGTGGAATCGGTGTCGGCGACGATGGCGGCATAGTCCAGCACGCGTTTCAAGGCCGGGCTGGTGCCAACGATATCGTCGGACTGTTCTGCGCTCCGGATTTCGTATTCCAAATAGCGCTTCTCCTGGTCTAAGCGTTCCTTGAGTTGTGCAATCTCGCGATAGGCGTGCGCATTCTGGAGCGCAGCCGCGATCTGGTTGGCTACTTGCTGCAGATATTCAACCTCCGGCGGGCCGAAAGCATTCTCCATCGTGCTACTCGGATTCAGCGCTCCCCAGATCCGATTGCCCGCGATCAAGGGCACACTGCAAACGGACCGAATCCCGAGTTCGTACATGGCTTTCGCCATGGGCGCTTTCATCTCGCGCAAATCGTCTGCCGTGAAAAGTGCAACGTTTCGCGTCCGGATCGCCCGCCCCGAGAGTCCTTGCTCAATCGGAACCTTAGTGTCGCTGTTGACGAAAGGCTCCCACTCCTTAGCATCCCCAAATAGGTGCATGTTCTTGCCATCGTCGTCCAGCAGGCCCAGAACGGCCCGGTCGTAGCGCGCGATGTTCCGAAGACTGGAAAGAATGACCGGCAACAGCTTTTCCAACTCCAGACTGGAACTCAGTTCACGGCTGATTGCGACCAGGCTCTGCTGTTCCTCAAAGGCGCTGTAGGCTCTATCCTTCTCCAGCACAACCGCTCCCATCAGCGCGACGCGCGAGAGGAATTCGATGTCCTCGGCGCACGGGGCTTCGGGAACGTTCTTGCCCAGGCCAAGTGCTCCAAAACGGCGTAAAGGCGTGCTCATGGGAAGGGCGATGTACGATCGGATACCGTGATTGAGCAGCACGGGCACGAAGCCGGGAAAGCGCTGCTCGCGCTCGGTATCGGGAATGGCGATCAGCTCCTGATGTTTCCATACCCACCCGCTCGCCCCTTCGTCCACAGGGACGGCATCGAACTCTCCACTTTCCTCGTTCTTTTTCCAGTACTGAGTCAGCATGCAATCCCGGCGCGGGTCGTAGAGGGAAAGATTCAGCATTTCGCCTCCCGTCAGGGCCAGCACCGGGCGGGCGAGTTCTTTGAATGCGTCGGGCAAGCTTTTGGCTCGCGCGACCATGTCGGTGATCTCGAGTAGCAGTCGATAGCGGTCGCGTTCCAGCGACGGACCTCCCTCGAGTGCGACTCCGCTTTCTGACATAGATTCACCCCCGGCACCGGCCGTGTGCAATACGTCGCGCAGCTAGTCTTGAGCAGGAACTGGGGGCCATCGCAGCTTGCCAAGCCGCGGGACTACAGTTCAACATTGCGTCGCAGGCGTCGGTTCCTTTACTTGGGAACCAATCTTATTTCTCCCCGGTCGGGGAGGCCCCTCAGGTTCTGCGACAGCGTTTTCCCGGATTTGTGCCTTCCGGAAAGATATTCTTACTCCGTCTCCGAGTCACAGGCAAGTTTTTTCTTGGTATCATCCAGAAACTCCGAGGTAAGATTCCTTAAATGGCACGCGACTGGGATCTTGGGGATACACGTTACCTTCGTCGGGACCCCGCTGCTCGCGGGAGGCTGATGTTGTCTCTTGGCGCTGGCAACCCTGTTTCCGGGGAGCTTCCATCTGGGGGGAGGGCTGAGATTCATTTCTACCTCATTGGCACAGCGGAAATGCTATATGCCTCCTGTTCTACAGCACTGGCAACGAATTCTCTGTTACGAAAACCGAACAGACGCTTACGGTGCCCTCCCCACTTGGTGCGACCGGCGGTGCCCGTCTGGATCGAGGCGGAAGGAATCGCACTGTATCCACGCGCTCTTTTCTGTTCCAAAATCCGGAAACCCAACTGGAAGCTCGTGTTCATTGCGCCATCTAAACCGATGATAGAATGGCCTCGTGGAGGTCGGCGGTGGTGCAACTCAATGGTGGGCAGAGGCTGCGGGCGCTGAGAGAATCCCTCGGATATCGTATGCGGGACGTGGAACTGGCCAGTAATCAGATCGCGCAGAGATTTGAGAGTGAGGAATTCGCAATTCCGCCCAGTCGCTTGTCCGACATCGAAACCAAAGGCATAATCCCGAGTATTTTTCGACTCTATTCGTTTGCCGCTATTTATCGGCGGGAATATCGGGAGTTGCTATCCTTCTACGGCCTCGAACTTGATGGCATCTCAGCGGACATTGGCTTTGGGCGTCCGCAGAAGTCTCACGTGTCCGAGGCTTTGAGCAACGTCAGACAAGTGCGGATGCCGACCAGGCTCGATCCCGGGTTCTCACTCCAGAAAACGACGGACTTGGGACGCGCCATCGAGCAATGGGGTATTGTGCCCCTGTCTTATCTTGCGCAGTTTGCGGACGACCGCTACACCTATGGGTATATTGGATCGGAAGATTTTACGATGTATCCCATTCTTCCGCCGGGCAGTTTCGTGCAAGTGGACGAAACCAAGAAAAAGGTTAGCGAGGGAACATGGCGTTCGGAGTTCGAGCGCCCTGTTTACTTTGTGGAAATGCGCGACGGATATGCCTGTTGCTGGTGCTCGATGAAGCGTGATTCCATCGTCTTGCAACCGCATCCCCTGTCTCCCGTTCCGGTGCGAGTTCTTAGACACCCGCAGGAGGCCGAGGTTCTGGGACAAGTTATCGGGGTTGCGATGCGCCTCGGAGATTGGCAGCATCCCGACTTTCAACTAACGCCGAAAGCGCGCTCAATACTGACCGCAGATGCGCCAGGGCAGCTGGGGAGAGGGGCTTAGGCGGACAGTGCGTCAGCGCAGCCAGGAACTCCCTTTCCGTTAGATGCTCCTTCGAGCATGACTCTGGCACGTCTTTGAGCAGCACAGCCAAAGGTTTCTTCAAGACCTCGAAGAGTAGTGCCCGATGCGACGCACGGATGGCGCATTGTGCGGCATCCTCGCCATACACCTTCGCCAAGCCCCAGTGTTCATACCTTCCATTGCCCGTTGCATTGCCGTCACGCAATCTGCCCACATAGGAAAGTCTGCCCAACAGCCCCGGGACAGCGCCTAGGGTATTCGCTTCAAAATCCTCGATAGCGGATTTCAGTCTCATCGAATTTACGAATTCCGAAAAGACATCGGAAGTTAACTAAATTCAGAAAACCCCTCTGCCGCCAGCAATGTATCACGGTGCGAATTCTTTCGCAAAGGAGAACCACCGTGAAGCGATTCATGCTCGTTTTGGCTGCAATCACCCTGTTCCTGGCAACCGCGGCGCTTCCAAGTATGGCCGAGAGCCCCGCTCCAATCTGTACCCCCGCCGGCTGCACCTTGCCGGGGTAAGAAAGGAATTGCGGCGGGGTTCCAGCGAAGGATTTCTCAGTTGAAAAGGAGCAATTTCAGGGCTATAGTGCACTGACAATGCTCCCCTTGTATTGGCACAAGGTGCTGTTCTATTCCCTGTGGATCTCGCCGCATGTGCTTCTCGGCGTACTCGTGGTCATTCTTTGCAAGCGCCGGTTATACCGCGAATTCCCGTGCTTTCTCGCCTATGTGCTTTTCGAGATTGCCGAGTTCATTCTGATGTTCACTTTGTACATGTTCGCTTTGTATTCTGTCCTAAGCGCGACTGCCAACCAATATGCCTATGCCTATTACGCCACGCTGATGTTTAGCCTCGTTCTGCGCTTCGGGGTGATTAATGAGGTTTCTAAAGATTTGTTTCGTGAATCCCAGTTTCTGAAGGTGGCTGCGCGGCGATCGCTGCAATGCATAACCGGCTTGTTGTTTGCAATGGGTGTTGTGCTCGCTGTCTATGCCCCTGGGGACATTAGTGTCAAGTGGGTTGCCGGTGCATCCGTCGTCACCCGGGGAGCGGCTCTGGTTCAATGTGGCTTGCTCCTTACCTTGCTGCTCTTTTCCCGTTTCTTAGGTCTCACCTGGCGTCGCCCTGCATTCGGGATCACGCTGGGTCTTGGGGTTCTGACCAGCGTCAACCTTGCTATTTACGCTCTTCGCGCGGAATTCACCAGTAGGGTAGGCGCGGACTTCTTGAATTTCCTGGCAACCGGCACTTTCCTCGTTTGCGTTTCGATCTGGATCGGGTATTTGCTGGCGCCCGAACCTGAACCTGCGTCGCTCACAGTTGTTCCCCATGATGAGGTGGAGACATGGAACACGGAACTGCAACATTTGCTCAGGGATTGATTTCTCCGGCTATGATCGCCGCTTGGACTCTCGTCGCGGTTGCGTTCTTCGCGCTGGGGACCCTGGTGTATGTCGCCATCCGCAGTCGCACGCGCCCGGTTGATTTAGAAAAAGCTGTCCAGGCGTTCCGGTCTCTCGACATTGAGGCCTTCAGAAACCTGCTCGACTCAGCCGAGGAAGCGTTTCTTCGCGAGAATCTATCGCCAAAGAAGTTCCGCGAGATTAAGCGACAGCGTGCGTGGGCCGCACTCATCTATGCCTGGGAAGCGGGAAGGGCCGCGACGGCGCTGGCAAAGATTGGTCAAGCTGCGCAACGGAGCTCCGACCCAAAGATCGCAGCGTCCGGCGTTCAGGTGGCTGAGAGTGCTTTTCGGCTGCGATTGCAAACCGTCAGGGCTTGCCCCCACTTGCTGACCGAAATCCTGTTGCCTGACCTCGAAAGCCGATCGCTTCCGCCCTTGGTCGATCAGTATGAGCGAGCGGCAGAAACCCTCTTTCGACTCGGCAGATTTTCATCTATCGAACGCCATTCCTGCAATTCTTAGCTCTTTCTTCCGATTCACCCACCCCTTCTTTTGGGGCGCGGCCCGCTCCCAACTGTGATGATCGTCATTGCCAGGTAAGTCCGTTCCCAGGCTCGCACCGGGCCTCGGTTTTCACCCGCACATCGCATTCGAGTCACACTGGTAGGTGATTTGAGTCACTGACTCGGAGTCGCTGGTAGGACGATAAGTATTGACACATTTGCCCGAGGGGTTCCAGAGATCGTGGAGCAGGTGTGGAAGGTAAGGAAGCCCGGTTCAAGCCCGTATCGAATGCAGCAATAACAGATTGTGGGGATGAGAACGACGCACTACTAATTCAAGTCCGGTAGGAGGTTCAACATGGCAGCTCGACTTGCCGAAGAATGGTTTGCCATATGCGGAGGTTGTGAAGTCACCATCCTCGATATCGGTGAACCGCTCATCGACGTACTCAAACAAGTAGAAATCGTGCACATGCCAGTCCTGATGGACCACAAGCTCTTTGGTCAGACTGGCGAAGGTACAGAGATGGAAATCCCGGCAGCGGATGTCGGGCTTATCTCGGGAGGAATCCGCAGCGAAGAACACAAGAAACTGGCGCTGGAGATGCGTAAGAAGTGCAAGATCCTGATCTCTCTAGGTTCTTGCGCCTGCTTTGGCGGCATACCGGCGCTGGCCAATCAGTACAGCACAGAAGAGATGTTGGAGAAGGTCTACCGGGACAGCGTGACCACCGAGAAGAACGGCTTACCCCACGAGCAGATTCCCGCTCTGACCGACCGAGTCTATGCCCTCCACGAAGTGGTGAAGGTGGATGCCTATCTGCCCGGATGTCCAACCACGCCAGAGATGGTGGCCGGAGCATTGCTCGCTCTTCTTGAAGGCAAGCCGCTGCCCGCGCTGGCATCGAAGAGCGTTTGCGACGAGTGTCCCACCCGGCGTGAAAAGAAGGCGGTCTCCACGCTGAAGGGCCACCTCGATCCTCCGGAATTTAAGTTTGGGGCGCCACTGACCGAAATGCGCTGCCTCATGGAGCAGGGCATCCTGTGCCTGGGGCCAGCGACGCGTGCCGGTTGCGGTGGCAGCAATGGCAACCCGCGCTGCATCCGCGCCTACATGCCATGCGAGGGTTGCTTTGGCCCGCTGTCGGAAAAAGCCAATCCCATGGTGGACATGATGGGGGCGCTTTCTTCCGTCGGACTCGATCCCAAGCAGATTCCGGATCGGGCCGCAACCTTCAACCGTTTTGCTGGCTCGGGCCGTCTGCGGCCGATGCCCAAGAGGTGATCCATGGCAAAGACACTAGTCATTCAACCTGTCACGCGCGTCGAGGGCCACGCCAAGGTGACCATTCAACTCAACGACGCGGGCAATGTGGACACCGCCCGGGTCAACGTCATTGAACTGCGCGGGTTCGAGAAGTTCTGCCTCGGACGCCCGGTCGAAGACCTCCCACGCATCACGCCGCGCATTTGCGGTGTGTGTCCGTGGTCGCATCACCTGGC
>OBLU010003667.1_pt1 | contig 13902 bp, 17 predicted proteins | sample 1518681 | NCBI WGS metagenome assembly OBLU01 (sample SAMEA3539304, study PRJEB22396) | soil metagenome | biome: tundra; feature: field; material: soil | place: USA | collected 2010-05 | depth 0.15 m
AAGGGGCCGGCGAGCCTTCGAGGACTATACGGGTACGCTTCGTGCGCTACTCGAGTTCACTAATCATTAAGGGGTGAAGCGGCTCGACGAGCGATCTCTAAGGGAGCCGCAAGTCCAAATCTTCCCTAAGGTTTCCGATTGATGGGTGCCGATGAATCGCGCCGGAAGGGTCGGAAACCAGACTGGCATTCTCCCCGGTATCAGACACTGTTGGGCTTCGGCAGGATGAGGTGACCGGCGTCGACCTGAATCGGGACGGGTTTGCGGGAGACTGTTTCTCTTCCAAGACGGTCATCGCCGATCGCAACACAATTCGCAGAATTTCTTGAAGGCCTATTCCACGGTGTTGGCTGGCGAAATAGTCCAAGCCCCCTTTGTTCCGCTGGTGGTCCTGCTGGTGGGCCGCCCGGGTCTCGATCCCGGCACCTTGGGATTAAAAGGAACTTGCGAACTGTTGTTTTGTGTCAGTCTCGTCGCGCATGTCGTTTGTTTTCAAGGAATCGTGTTGTCCCCTGTCAGGTTCGTGTCGTGGTGTTGCAGAAAAATGAGGCCTGTTCAGACCTAACATCTCGCAATCTCCTCTGCGAGTTTCAAGATTGGATTGCTACGGATCGCGTGCGAGTTCGCGTCGGGCCCTCTACACCACAATGGCTAAACACTTCTTGCACCAGAATAGGCGCAAGTCAAGGATCCTCTAAGAATTTCGCTCTGGCCCACCCTTTTTTCGATGAATTTGTCCACGTAACTGGAACATGCGCACCGATCCCAGCGCCAGCACCATGAGGGCACCCAGCACCACTGCGCCAAGCAGAGCCACCGAAAGCGGAAGTGTCCCTAAAAAGGTAAAAAGACGAACTTTCACGTCCTTTGGATTTTGGAACACAAACACCAAGATGACGACTATGACGACTAAGGCAGGAAGTACTCTTGTCCACGCCCTGGATGTTCGAGTCGACAGAATCGCCTCCGGAGTGGTGTCTGCTCCGGCTCCAACCGCGACTGGCACATCTCCTTGCTCAGAGTGAACTAGGGGTGCAGCACCTTCGTCGTCTGCCTGGTCTGCCATAAGAGTCCCCAATCCGCCCTTCAAATGAAGCGAAATAGGCCGAATAAACCCGTAATCCAAACTAACACGCGCGGCAGGTCTGTTGATCATGGTGGTAACCATCGGCAAACGTCGCGACGACCATCAGTGACCGGGCCCAGCTTCAAAGTGCGAAAATGTCTGATTCCAATTCGCGCGGATCAGATCCAAGTGTGATGAGGCCGAGCGCGAGCAAGGTCTCTGTGACGGCGACGGCGTAGGCGCAGACATGAGGGACGTGAGCGATGAGATCTCGCCAGAAGTGAAACCATGAGGAGAGCCAATGAGGTTGGCTCTGAGGGCCAGTGGCCATCGAGGCGGAAAAACTCCTTATGAATGATGGCTGCCATTTGACGTAGGCGTTTAAAGTTCCCGTTCCGCTGACCCGAAGCGTTGATCATCCGCGTCAGTGGCTGGGTCCTCAGCTTTCTCGGGCTGAGACAAAAGCCATTCGCTCTGAGTCATGGCCGGTTCGTTGAAACCAACCGTGACCTCTTGTTCGGGCCGGCGCTGGTTCTGCGTGGCCTGGAGGGCCATGGACTTCTGATCGGCCTCGGTGAGAGGTGGTTGGACCATGTCGCGGGGCCACAGATGTTTGGCGAGGACCGAGTTGAGCTCGGCCGAGTAGATGGTGATCTCTGTTGCCAGGTAGATGAATGCAACGAGCCCAAGGACGACACCGAAGACCCCATACTCGACACTGTCGTTTCGAAGATCATGACCGATGAGGTAGCCGCCCACAGCCTGGAGGATGGTCCAGACCACACCGCCTAGCGCCGCGCCTGGTAAAAGTGCTCGGGTATGCACGGCCTTGGGGGTGAGTACGCGGAACGCTGCGACATAAACGACAACGTTGACGCCAACGGCGGCGACCTCGCTCACCAGCCCTAAGCCGATGTTGTGGCGCCCAAATGTCCCAAAGCTGGCCAGAGTAGTGGTCACGATGAGCCCTGATCCGAGTACCCCGAGGTAGGCGAAGCTTCGTCCCAGCCGAGTGATGTAGTTGGGCCGGTCAGGACCGGGCAGATTCCATACCTGGGCCATGGAGAACAATCCCGCCTGGGCCAGGCCCGTTGATCCCCACAACAAGCCAAGTACTCCCACCACCAGGCCGATCACCGAGCTCCGGTGGAGACCGTGGACGTTTTGGCCGAGCTGGCTGCCGATCACCGGGAACTGTCCGAGAGCCGAGTGGAGGAGCGCCTTCTCGGCGCCTGGATCTCCGGCCAACACAAGGTTGAGCACTGTGATGAGCACCAACAGCAGAGGAAACACGCAAATGAAGCCAGAGAAAGCCAGGCTCGAGACCAACGTGCCCGCGTTGTCGTCACCGAACTTCTTCATCACGCCAAAAATGAGCGCAGCAGGACCGAAGCGTTGCTGAGCGGCGTCGACTCGCCGGATGAGTCGCTCGAGGGGGTTCACCTGCGACGACCCCACGTCGCCTCGGCGACTCCTCTCGGTAAATCCATCACTCCACCGCGGCGTCGCAAGAGCGGTCTATCCGTTCAGTAGATCGACATCGACCGAAGGAAGGTCTTGGATCTGCTCCTTAGTGAGGTTGAGCCGGATGCCATCATCGATGCCGGTGACCGCACTTATCGGGATTGTTACTTCCTTGCGGCCCCAAAGGTGACCCTCTTGAAGGAGGACATGGCTCACATAATGAGATACCCGGTCGATGACCAGTCCCTGGACCTTGCCGATCTCGCCATCGCTGGCGTGGACTGGCTCACCTCTGTGCACAGCCACCTCGCCCAAGGGAAGGGTGTCATAGGTGATAGCTTCTGCGACGTTTCCTGCGCCAAGGCCGCCGATCGGGCCTAGTCCGTAGTAGGGCCAGGAGACGGCCTGCCCCGGGCCGTAGGTGGCGTAGGCGACACTTCCGGGCATGAACCGGGTCTCTTCGGCCAGATCCAGCTTCTCGAACGCCGCCAAGTCGCAGTGCAATGTGATCTCATCGTCCACAGTGTCGATGAGGTCGAGTGGGACCAATCGACCGAGTCCGACGCGGTGCTCGGCTTCAATCACCAAATGGGTGACTTCTTCGGCCACGGGGTCGATGACCACGGACCTCACTTGGCCACAATGTCCGTCACTACAGCCGACGTCGGCTCCGATCGTGAACAACACTGCCTCTACCATTCTTGTTCCTCGTCTTTTCTCGAAAGTGGATCAGGGAACTGCTTGGGTCACCGGGACTTGGACTGTCATCGCAACGATTTGAAGGACTTTACCATGATGCACTTCAGCCGCGAGCTGGCCGCAAGGATGCTGGTCGAGCTAGGCGATGGCACCGGCCGAAGAAAGGGAAAAGAAGACGAACTCGCAGGGGCCGATCAACCCGAGTAGTGGTCTGGCCAGGCGCCATGGGTGACGAACCGTTCGAGGAAATCACGGGTGCAGTCGGTTCGGTCCCGGCTTCCGACGGGGCCTGGAAGATTTACGAGGCGCAGAGCTCCTGAATTCAAAAGGCCGACGTTAAGGCGTCTATCATCCTCACCCTTGAGTCCGCGATCCTGGGATTCGTCACGGTTCTCTCCACCAACGGCAACGCGCTGACCGGTCTCCACGGTCTGAGGCGCGCGGTGGACATAGTGGCTATTGGATTGATGCTGATCTCGACACTGCTCTCGCTCGGCGCCATCATTCCGCAGTTCGGAAGCCGAGAGGGAATCAAGGCCTCGATCCCGGCACCTTGGGATTAAGAGAGGGATGCATATGGTCGGATTGGTCCGGTGGGGCCGGAATCATCCGAGAATCAAAAAAACTTGTTCGGTGGCGTCGGATTGGTCTGTGTGGGATGAAATGTGGGATTTTTCGAGTTACCACTCAAGGGTGAGTGGGTAGTTCTCTGCAGCGTCAAAGTTCATGGATGAATCGATCATGGCGCGTTGCTCTGCGATTCGTGCCTGATAATTAGGACTGCCGCTCTCCTCGAGTTGCTGGAGTTCGTTGCGCAGCGGCTCTTCTTTCGCTGCGACAAAATGACGGAAGGGTGGTAGCAGCAGACGCTCAGTGCCGCCTTCTTCAGCGAATGCGTTAGTCGCCTCTAACTGTGCGCGGACGGTGGAGGTATCGGTGAAGTTGATACGAGCAGTCCAGTCGTTCGCGAATCGGAGTGCGTCAATCAACACCGAGGGATCGTTGGCACGATCCAGACGACGTAAGGCGCCGATGTAGTCGTCACGAAAGACCGTTGGAATGATCGTTCGTGACTGTCCACCGGCATCTAACTCAGCGCTCATCATGATTCGAGAAAGGCGCCCGTTACCGTCGTCGAATGGATGCACCGTGGCCACGAGGAACTTCACGTAGACCGACCGCTCCCACGCGCTGTCCAGATCGTCGAGACGGCTGAATCCCTCTATCAGGGTTCTGCGAACCAGATCGGAGTCAACGAACACGGTCGCACCGGCTTGGTTGAGACGTTCCATAAAGAGTCCGGGGCGCTTATCGGGGCGCGCCTCCATGATTCGGGCATGGCGGTGCTGAAGAAGTTCGAGGAACTCGTTGGGCCGTCCGCCAGTCGGCCCATCTCAGCGAGGTCACTAACGAGCCAAAAGGTGGCGAGCACGTCGTGGGCATCTTGGGGACGTCCGGCGGGCTGGATTCCTCGGTAGATGATCCCTTCGGCCTCTTCTATCGTGGATTTCGTGCCTTCGATGTAGTTGGAGAAGTACGCCTCATAGAAGGGGAGGCTGCTTGGCTCGAGCGGAGCGGCGGGATGATTCTGGGAGCGACTGATTGCAGTGCGGCAATCAGGACATCAAATCTCTCGATTCGCTCGGCGTCGTACGGTATGCCAAGCGCGCGTTGGCGAAGTGAGCGCGGGAGACCTGATAGCGACCTTGTCCCCCAGCGCGGCGCCGATCAGGTTGTCGAGATCCGAAGCGTCTTTTGCACTCACTCCGAGTAGTGGCGCCAGTGTGTGAACCTGATCGCGCACCTGGCCAAGCTCGCCGGCGTCGGCAAATCGAGCGGCGCGCTCGACCCATTCGCTGAGTTCGTGGCGGGTGAGGCGACGGGAGAGCGCGCCTCGGCGAGCCCTTGAAGGGATAGAGTTCTTCGCCAGTGCGCGGGCGAGCGAAGCTTGGTGCAGGCCGCCGGGCAGAAGAATGTCGTTTGTTTGGGGAGCGGCACCGCGACGCAGGGAAATGGTGAGCCCGGGCAAATTGAGAATACGGTCGTTGTGTGGGTGGACCAGATAAAGGGTCCCCCTACAGGTCCGGCCGTTCGAGCGGAACGGTCCGCAATAGTGGCGTCAGCAAAGAGACGTCCTGCTATGTGTCGCCACTCCCGACGGACTACTCTTTCGGGCCCGCTCGACGTGTCAGTCGTGTAGTCGCCTGTAGCCAGTCGTATTACGGCCCCGCGTGCTGACATTTGGGAGAGCGTGGAGCGACGTCGCCACTGAGAATAATGGTCGAAGGGCTGCTATCCATGACTTTGCTCCTAATTGTCGAACAAATACGGAGTTTGCCTATCATTAATAGAGCAAATCCGAGGATAAAAGGAAATCGAGTTTCACATCCTTGCTCGAATTCGGTCCCCTACGACTGTAGGAAGATTTCCAGGGCATACTCGGTTAACGCCAAAGTCAGCTTGATATTCATATCCATTCTTTACGGTAGCCAAGCCGTGGGGCAAGACTATTGGCCAGCCAAATCGATAGCAATTATTCCAACTGCATTGGATCGGGCGATGACGTCTCGCCCGGATCAGGTGCAGAAAGATTGTGCGGCGATGCTGCACTCGCGTCCACTCTGGTCCGATCATGGGACTCCACGGTACTCGTGCGTCAAAGAGAGTCACTGACTTGCTCCTGACGGAGAATTGGATTCGCCACTCGTCTAGGTACTTGGCGGGCAGGCGACTCTCGCAATACTTGCGGATCTTGTAAAGATCAGGATCCGGAATGATCGCCACGTCCATGCATTAGAGACCATCGCCCAGGAAAGTGGACCTCAATTTGATTGACGAGGCGTCGAGGTTGCTCCACCCGGGTGACACCACTTGGCGGGACTTGATCGCCATCACGACAGTCGATATCAGCGCCGTTGACGCCAGCAGTTCCCAGCTCGACGGCCCACCGTGGGTCTGGTGGGGACTTTTGGCCCTGGCGCCCCTCACCCCTCTCGGTATCAAGTTCATTTGTGGCCTAATGAATAGAGGGCGGTTTCAAGAAAGAGGCGAGTGGACGACACTGTCGAAGACGACGTAGGGGGGCCGCACGTTCTGGTTACGGGCGCGACTGGGTACATCGGCGGCCGGCTGGTGGAGAGACTGCACAACCGAGGTGTGCGCCTCCGTTGCGTCACCCGCGACATCCGGCGCCTGGATGAACGCTGGCCCGGCGTGGACCTTGTCCAAGGCGACCTGGCCGACGAGAACGCGTCATGTCAGGCGTTGGATGGCATCGATGTCGCCTACTACCTGGTGCATTCGATGGCGAGTGGCAAGACTTTCCCCGAACGCGACCGCCAGATTGCCCAGACCTTTTCAGGGGCGGCGCGGCGTACGGGCGTCGCCAAGATCATCTATCTCGGAGGCCTCGGAGACCCGGCCGAAACCCTGAGCGATCACCTGACTTCGCGTCACGAAGTGGGTCGAATCCTGGCCGCCAGCGGGATACCGGTGGTTGAGTTCCGAGCGGCAATCATCGTCGGTTCTGGGTCGGTGAGCTTCGAGATGATCCGCTGCTTGACCGAACGTCTGCCGATCATGATCGCACCCCGCTGGGTGGAGTTCCGCTGCCAGCCGATTGGTGTCCGTAATGTCCTCGAGTATCTCCTCGAAGCGCTCGATCGTCCTGATGCCGAGGGCATCTACGAGATCGGCGGCCCGGACGTTCTGAGTTACCGACAGATGATGTTGGAATATGCCAGCGTTCGCGGGTTCCATCGCCGGATCTTCGTCCTATCCGTACCCCACCCCGAATGGAGTGGTAGGTTCATCGACCTGGTCACGCCTATTCCGTACGCCATTGCGCAGCCTCTGGTGGCCGGCATGCACACCGACTTGGTGGTTCAAGACGACCGCGCTCTGCGCGAGTTCAGCGTCCGGCCGATGAGCTATCGCGCCGCTTTGCAGCTGGCGCTCAACCGGATGGCGAGCGACGAGATTGAGACCACCTGGACCTCCAGCCTTGCCAGTTTCAGTGCAGACGGGACTCCGGAACGCCAACTGGCGGTACACGAAGGCATGCTGTTCGAAAGCCATCGGATCCTTAGCTCGGCACCCCCCGAGGCGGTCTTCGACGCCGCGTGCGCACTCGGCGGCGACGCCGGATGGCCCGCCGGGAACGCACTTTGGCAGATTCGCGGGTTGATCGACCGGGTATCCGGTGGGGTAGGCATGCGGCGGGGTCGCCGACACCCCCGCGAACTGCGCGTTGGCGAACCACTGGACTTCTGGCGGGTCGAGGCGCTGGATCGTCCCCATGTCCTTCGCCTACGGGCGGAGATGAAACTCCCGGGAACCGCGTGGCTGCAGTTCGAAATCCTTCCCGACGAGGGCGGTTCCCGGGTCGAGCAAACTGCGTTCTTCGACCCACGCGGTCTCCCTGGGTATCTGTATTGGTACGCCTTCTTACCCTTCCACCGCTTCATCTTTCCTGGACTCGTTCGGGCAGTCCGTCGGAGTGCCGAAGCGGAGGTTTCCCAACGGTCGGAGCAGTAGATCGACGAGCAGGAAAACCCAGAGAATGGCGTAACTCGTTCTTCAGCGGCGGGGAATCGTTCGGCGGGCGCCCTTCAAGAGGAGGAGGATATGCCTCAGTTGCCGAGGTGCGTGAGGCAGGAAATCCGGTGGAGAACTCGACTAGACCACGCGCTTACGTTGCCCGGGGTCGCGCACTCACGACAGAGTACAACAGATGTGCGGGGTCCTGCCTCCGAATCGACAGCTCGCGGGATGCGTCCGACTCCACTCAAGCGACAATGACGCGCGTGCCAGCACGTTCGGCGGGCGCATCCGCAGGCTGCCGAAACAGGAGTGCGAGACGCTGCCACCGGCGAAGGGTCGCTATTTGGCAGTCGGGACGGAACCACGCTCATGAAGACCTCCTCATGTCGCTACGGTACGAAGTTTGCTGGAGCCGCATTGAAATTCTGGCATTCAATGTTTGGAGTTGCCGTCGGCCTAGGCCGTCATTAATGCCAACCGGAGCGCCGCTGATCGAGACGGTGAAATTGATGGTGTCAGGGAGAGCGGGCAACCGAGCGCTCTCGGTGCAGTGGTGCCTTAAGGGTCTTTTCGATCGGCGTTCGACGGGGTTCGCTTCTGCGTTTCGTCAGATCCGATAGACAGAGACTGTGTTCTCGTGCCCCTTGATGACAGCGCGACGACCCCGATGACAACGGCCCACAGTGCCGAAGCCAACGCGAGGTGCACATCCGCGAGTGTCGTGGGCGCGCCAAGCAGGGCGTCGAAGGCGCCAACGATGATCTGGGCTGCCAGCAACACCAATCCGCACAGTGCCAGCACGTGCTGTGCTTGGAAACTGCTACGCCTGCGCCAGAGCGTCACGAGGTAGATGACGACCAGGCAGGCGCCGATGAAGACGAGTGAACGATGCAGGTACTGGAGTGTGACGAGTCCCGCCGACGCCAGACTCCCAAAGCACGCGGGCCACGACTTGCACGCCGACTGTGCTCCGCCGTCGACCACCAGGGAGCCGGATATGAGCACGAAGAATAAGCCGACGACGCTCGCCCAGGCGAGCCGGTCCCCCCGCTGAAACAGTGACCACGACTCCTCGGGGTCGATGAATGACGCGACCGCAGTCACCGTCACGATCGCGAGAAACATCAGCCCCACGATTAGGTGTAGCGCGACGGTCGCCGGTGCGTTGTTTGTCAGTACCGTGATGGCCCCGAGCACGATCTGGACCACAATCACCCCTACGGAAACGAGAGCCAATTTTCGAACGTGGCGAGCATTCGGTCCGGCTCGCCACACGAGCACGGCGAGCAAAGCGATCAAAATCGTAACGATGGTCGTAAGGTAGCGGTGGGACTGCTCCATTAATGGATGAAACTGATCGATTGGACTGACTTGACCGTTACACAGCGGCCAACTCGAACAGCCCATTCCCGAGTTGGTTACACGAACGGTACTTCCGAGCACGATAAGGAAGTAGGTCGTGACCATGGTGGCCACCGCGAGCACTCGGATCCGGCAAACAGCCCCGTCGGGTCCACGCGAACCGTGGTTTTCATTGGCTCTCTGTTTAGTCAGTTCATTCATTGGGAGTAGTTCGAGGAGTTGGCGACCACCAAGTTCGCACGACACTGGCGGGTCTCGGTGCCACGCGGGCCGAGAAGTGCTGAAAGGGCCCGAGGTCTGTCACTGCCTGTCACGTATGCGAGAATTTTCACAATTTGACCCTGTTCGCAAGTTAGCAAAGCACGTCGAAGTACTCGAAAGCCCACTGGGAACTGGATATCTCTGACCGTAGTGGTGGGTGTTACCATCACGCTGGCAAGTCGTGGCATAGTGAACAGCCTTCCGTCTGGGTCTGATATTCACCAAAATGAGGCACCTAAACGGTAGGGCAGGACAAGGTGACACCCACGGCGACATCGGCCCTCCGCCGACCATGTCAAGAAGTGGTACGACTCGAGGTGTCACACGGAGTGAGTTAGTAAGTCGTCGCCATTTTCCACTGTGGTCTCTAGTCGCCAGAGCGGAGCGAATTGGTAGACAACTGGGCCGGTCACTGACCTCACGAAAGCGTCGTTGCCATGGTCCATGAGCAACTACGAATGATTGAATTCGGGTCAACAATCAACTCGGTGTGACGAATCGATCAGTTCTGTCTATGTGCCACTCGGGGTAAATGAGACTCATCGTCGGCCTTAGGTTGAATCGCCAATGAATACTCGATGAGAATTGGCATAAAGATTGCGAGCGCGCGATACTGCAACTGTGAGTTACGACGACGCCCGTGCGGCCCTGGCCGCCTGGAAGGCGGACTATCCATGCGATCCGTATAAGAGCGATTCGCAGTTGCGCTCAATCCTGACGCGGTCCCTTGATCCCGATCGGATGCGAGCACTGGATGTTCGCGCGTCCGCCTTTGCCCGAGCACTGGTAACGGTTGTCGCTCCGGCGGCGCAACGGTATGAACAGCGTCTCCATCTCCCTGAACTCAGCCGCTACGACGAACTAGGAAACCGTACGGAGACCGTCTCCTTCGACCCGGCATACCACAAAGCAGGCGCTGCCGTGTGGTCCAGCGGCGTCGTTGCGCTCTCGAGCGAACCACCTCGCGCTTACGAGCAGGCCACGCTTCTCTACCTGCTTTCTCTCGAGGGCGAAGCCGGCCACGCCTGTCCGGCAACTTGCACTATTGGTCTCGCCCGAGCACTGCGCCGGAACGCTTCACCCAAGGTGCGCGACCGATTCTTGGCCGCCCTAGTTGATCCGGAGTACAGGTCAGCGGAGCGTGGCGCGCAGTTTCTCACTGAGGTCCAAGGAGGCAGCGACGTCGGTGCGAATGAATGCGTCGCCACTCCAAACGACGATGGGGAGACCTACCTGATCTCGGGGGAGAAGTGGTTCTGTTCGGTGGCCAATGCCGATCAGTTCTTTATAACCGCCCGAGTTCCTGGCGGCCTCTCTGGCACCAGGGGGCTGGGAAGTTTTGTTGCACCCCGGATGATCGATGGCCGCCCCAACGGCTTCACTCTTCGACGGCTCAAGGATAAGTTGGGTACTCGGGGCCTCGCATCCGGCGAGATCGACTTCGAGCGTGCCTTGGCCTGGCCGGTCGGTCCCGTCGAAGAGGGATTTCGTATCGCGGTCTCGGTCGTGCTCAACACCAGTCGGTGGATCACGGCGCTCGGTAGTGCCGGCATCATGCGACGCGCTGTGCTAGAGGCCAGGTCCTTTGCAAGATTCCGCGAGGCCTTCGGTGTCCCCGTCGAAACGTTTCCAGCCATGCGGCTTACGCTCGCTGACATGACAGCCGCGTCGGCCGGAGCCCTTCACCTTGTCTTTGTCCTCACGGAGCTAGAAGACCGTATCGACGGCAACACCGCGAGCGAAGAAGACGTGCTCTACCACCGCTTCTTAGTGAATGCCGCGAAGTATTTGGTCTCTCGTCAAGCGACGTCAGTTGTCCGTTCGGGCATTGAAGTCCTCGGCGGTAACGGAACCATCGAGGATTTCAGCGTGCTGCCGCGCCTTTATCGCGACGCGATCGTCTACGAGTCGTGGGAGGGCACCCACAACGTTTTGGCAGCTCAGGTCCTGAAGGATTTGCGACGACTGCCGATCCTCGACGTCGTCGAGGCGCGTCTGATGTCTTGTCTCGATAATGCCCCAAAGTCCGTGGTGATTGAAACGCTCCGTCGTCGCCTAAGCGAGGTGCTCGAGAGTGCACGTCGGTGCGAGGACGACCTCGAGTTCGCCTCGTGGCACTTCCGCAACGTTCTGGACCAGATTGGCTTACTGGCGGAGGCCATATACCTTTGCCATGCCGGTGAGTTACCTGCGGCAACCCACCTCTTTCGTAACTGCGCGACTCCCGGCTTCGCACCCGAGACGGATGATCTGCTTAGCGAGAGGGTTAACGCATTGTTGGACGCACCGGAAGTAGCACGCTCGCCAATGAGATGATCGGTTTAGAATAATTGCCGGTCAAGCCCTCCGAAATCGCGTTATCGGAAGGAGCCGCACAAGGTCATGACCGTGAAAAGAAGGCCGAGGATGATCAACAAACCAGTCGGTACTTAGGTGATCGCCTCGAAGGTTCTGCGCGAACCACGGTCCGGCGAATTTTGTTGACAAAAGTGACTTCACGTCGTCCAAACCCTGGTTGAGAAATCACCAGCCTCAATCATTATGTCTGACCCGTTCAGGTTTTTGTTGGCCTTAATGGGCCGCCCGGGTCTCGATCCCAGCGCCTGAGGATTAAAAGAGGGATTGCATATGGCCGGATTGGTCCGGTGGGGTCGGAATGGCTTGTGGGACGATCCGTGGGATTTTGAGCGAGCGGCGTAATTCAGCATCGCATTGGTTCGTCAGTAATGCGCCACATAGATACTTTCGAAACGTCATCCCTCTCGCATTCGTCCGCCTTGCTAGGGTCGGTCCTCAGAGGGTTTGGTCTCCAACCTTTCCGGCGCGATTCAGACACCTGTTTGACCTAGCAGCTCTCTTAAGCGCCGAGACTCCGTGGTAAATTTATGATTGATCCATACGGGAGTTCGGATGTACCGGGCTGAGAGGGTGGCTGGCCAGCACTGGCGGTAGCGCCACCGACCGTTTGAACTTGACCGGATAATGCCGGCGTAAGGAGACAGTCATGGCGACCACGTCCCACTCGCAGTCGTTCACCATCGTCACGGGCGACAAGCACGCCGAAGTCCCGTTGACCCTTAACGAGCCGGTTCCCCAGGCGCTCGGTCTCTTCGACCAGTTCGGACTGTGGGGCAACCTCGGAGTGAGCCTGCTCGGCTTTACCGGCGCTATCTTCGTGCTGCAGCCCGGTGGGACCGGCACGCCAGAACTCTCGCTCGCCGCGGGGATTACGGCAATCGTGCTCGGCACGATTCTGGGCACGCTCGCGGTCGCCTTGACCGGGGTCGCGGGGACCCGCACCGGGGCGCCGGCGATGGTGCTGCTGCGCAGCCTGTTCGGCACGGAACTCTCTTACCTGCCGACGCTGCTCAACGTGCTGCAGTGCCTCGGGTGGGGCGTCTTCGAGTTGGTCACGATCGCGACGGCCGCCCGCACGGTGGCACCGGCGTTACCACGCTGGAGCTACATCCTCCTGGCGGGGGTGATCACCGGTCTGCTGACGCTGCGACCACTCGGCGCGATCCGCATCCTGCGGCGCTTCGTCACGCCGGCCGTGGCCGTCATCCTCATCTACCTGTTCGTCGAGCTCCTGCGCCACCGGCTGCCCGCCTTCGACCACGGCACGTGGAGGGGCTACTGGGCCGCGATGGACACCGTGGTCGCGGCGGCCATCTCGTTCGCCCCGATGGCGGCGGACTACACCCGCCACTCGCGCTCGGAACGAACGGCGTTCTGGGGGGCCTTCGTTGGCTACAGCGCCACCCAGATCCTCTGCTACGTCATCGGGCTGATAACGCTCGTGACGGTCGCGCGCAACCCGTCTGATATCTATGGCGCCTTCATCGCCGTGCCGCTGGGGTCGCTCTGCTTCGCGGTGCTGGCGACGCGCGAGCTCGACCAGTCCTTCGCCAACGTGTACTCGACGGCCGTGTCGGTCCAGAACCTGCGCCCGTGGTGGGACCGCCGCGTGCTGGCCTTGGGCATCGCCGCACTCGCGACGGCGCTTGCGCTCTGGATCAACATCGCCGACTACGAGAACTTCCTCGTCCTGCTCGGTTCGGTCTTCATCCCGATGTCCGCCGTCTTCATCGTGGACTTCTACGTGCTCTCGCGCGGCCGTTGGGATCCGACCGATCACGCTCGTCGGCGCTTCGCCATGTTCGCTCCCTGGGCCCTGGGCTTCGTGGCCTACCAGCTGATCAATCCGGGCTACATCTCGTGGTGGGTCTCGATGTGGACGCACATCGGGCGACTCGTTGACTTCAGGGCGCCGAGCTGGATGTCCGCGTCGATTTGCTCCTTCGTCGTCGCCGCGGTCGCCACGCTCGCGAGTGGCGGCGCCGCCCGAGTTGCCCGGCGGCTCCGGGACTGGCGACCACTGGCCGCAGAAGGAAGTACCGCCGGATGACCGGCGATGCGATGACGGCGAGACCGGCTGGCGGGCTCGTGCACGGGATGGGCCGGGCGCTCTGCGAAGCCGACTGGCCCGCGCTGACCGACGACGAAGT
>OBLU010003668.1_pt1 | contig 13901 bp, 6 predicted proteins | sample 1518681 | NCBI WGS metagenome assembly OBLU01 (sample SAMEA3539304, study PRJEB22396) | soil metagenome | biome: tundra; feature: field; material: soil | place: USA | collected 2010-05 | depth 0.15 m
GACAACTTGGATTTTGCCATTCTCCGGCCGGCTGCGCGCCGACATCGCTGGCCAGACGAAGAATGGCAAAATCCAAGTTGTCCGGCGGCCAAGTATCGTCTAGTGGCTGTTCCTTCAGATCGCTGGAATAGTACTGGGAATGTATTTCAATTGCATTATTTGCGGCCAAGGAATGCTCGACTCCCGCATACACCACAGACCCGTCCTGTGAGGTTTTGTAATCAAAGCGAACACGCACGTTTCCCGTTGCGGCGGCGCCTTTGATTACTTTTTCCACGACGTGATAGTTTGTCATGACAAGATCGGGGCCCACCAGGAAACCCGTTCCGGCTGCCGTGTTGCCTCCTATGGAGACTTTGACCTGACAAACCTGTTGTTCCAGCTCAAACAATCGCCGTCGGACCATCGGCAGGTTCTCTGGTGGAGTCTGGGTCAACAATACTTCGAGCGAATGCTCAGCTTTTGCGGTCAAACCCAGACTCCTTGAGAGCTCCAACAATCCCTTCGCCGATGGACGCTCGCACGCCGCCGCAAATACAAGCTCGTAAATCCAGCCTTCCTGGTTTGCGTTAAAAAGCACCTCGCGAACTTGTTCGAGAAAATTCGCATCTGACGACTTGAGTTGCAGATTGGTATTCAGTCGATCCTGTAACAGCATATCCAGCGATTCGCGCGTGAAGATCCTTATGAATATCACGCGAACCTGCTTAAGCTCCGCTCCAGTTAGTTGGGACATGGGCTCAGTCGATTGTCATCAATGCCGCATCGCTAAACAGATTCGTGGTTGTCTACCTAAACGATTGTGGAAGTCAATAGCGCTTTCAAAAAAGCAGGCCTTCATGCGTACTTGTCCAGGTGATTGACGATGAATGGAAAGACATCTTGGAAGGCATTCTTTCCAAAGATGCAGTCGATGTGGCCATACCCCGGTATGACATGCCGCGAGTACTGATCCGGCGCGAACCGGGCGCAAAGTTCGTCGTAGGCCAACTTGGTGCTCTCCAGGGCGAAGCATTGATTCTCTGCGCCATGGATGAAACAGATAGGTAAATTCAGCCGATCCAAGTGGGGTAAATAGCGCTCAGAGCCGTCCGCACCGACGAGGTGTTTTTTGCGTCCGATCAGTCCCAGATGTTCAAAACATCGAGTATTCGCGACGCCGAATAACTCTTCCATGCCATCATGGGTGGCTTCGGTTAAATTCGCGTGATTATAGAGAGGCGCATACATGAAAGCGATGCGTCGACAGATGTCCCGCACACACCATTCGCGAAGAGGAATGGGGTAAAACAAAAGGGCGGCGTCATATAGGCGGTTTAGCCAATCGGGGTGTTTTCCGGCGTAGGCATCAAGTGACTCCACCCCGAGTTTGGCCAGCAGTTCGGGCAGATGGAGTCCGGTTTTTAAGGACGTCATCGTCGAGCCTATGCAGTGTGTTGCGATCTGTGAACACACAAACGAACGAACTCCTTGCAACCCGGTCAACATGGCCATGAACCAGGTGGTGGACCCAAAGCAATGCACCACTGCCTGGATGGAGTCGGCTCCGGTCACGGCTCTGACCTTTGCCACAGCGGCTGGATAATCCTGTGAGGCGATGACGTCTCCGTCAAATTGCGTGCGCGACGACGGAAGCACGATGCTGGCTCGGAAATCAAGGTTCCAAACATCGAAATCGTGTGCACAAAGAAATTCGACAAGATTTGTCTCGATTGTATCCGTGGAAAAAATGCGACTCGAAACGCCTAATCCGTGGGCCAAAAGAACGGGGCCTTTTCTTCCACCTTCATAGCGGGTCAGTCGCAGCCAGGTGTTATCAGTCGTTAGAAAGTCGTAGATCTGCGGAATCGGAGCGCGCAAAGGCCGCTTTTTTCGAATCGGTTTCACCAGCGCCGATTCCAAACCGCCCGAGGTCTCGGCTGTCAGGCTGGACATGTTTTCCGCGGCGCCGGCATTGCCAAACACGTCCCACAGAGAACCTGCAAAAAAGCGCCCAAACCGCGCCATGGCCGTCAGCCTGTCTTGGGAATTCTTGGCGTTGGTCACCTGCATGGTAGTAAGCTGCCGCATAAAGTCCAACGGCTCGATTTTCAGGATTCCCCTGCCAACCAATGCTCCGGCGGCGTCTCCTTTTCGCACTGTCATGAAAAGTGTGGTTGCATCATCCCATAGATCGAAACCCAACTTGTCGTTATGGAGTCGCTTGAAGCCTTCGAAGAAATACCTCTGCCCATCTTCAGCGACCAGCTTCATGCGATAAGTCATTCTACGGGTTTTGACTTCGTTCGGAGCTATGTCGAGCAAGGTGAATTGCCCCTCATTAGCCTCCAAAGGTAGATCCGACAGTGGGGGGGCGTTTACGGTTCCAATCATTTCGGCGCGGTGCGACGGATCGGTCAGCATCCGGTCGAGATTTGTGGATCGAACGGTGAGAGTGAACTGGAAGGATTGACCATTGGTCTTCCCCCGCTCATATCCCGCCTTGTAATCGTCGGAAGCATTTGTGGAAAAAAAGCCGCGCATGGTTTCTGTAAACTGGATGCCAATCTCAGCCGTTGGAGCTGGTTGGGACGGTTGCGATGGCAGATCGTAGCGGATGGTCCATCTTCTGTCCGCCGCAAGAAGGGCACAGGTGCGTTCTGCCAAGGCGGAAATAGTCAGCAGCGGATTGACTCCGAGCGAGCGGGGGACGACGGAACCGTCCGCAACATAGAGTCCTTCATGGACGTCCGTGCCCGTCGTCCCGGAAAAGACCTGCCCCTTGTGATTCACAACGCCCCGCGATGCATCCTGTCCCATTACGTACCCACCCAGCGGATGCACAGTAATTAAGTCTTTCCCTTGGCCCAGCAGATTACTCCACATCGGATTTTTGACATACGTGCCTCCGAGAGGCACGGTTGCTTTCTCAAGGTTTTTATTAGCCGCAGCGAAGATTGGCTGATTGCCAACCGACGGCCAATCAATGCGCAATCGATCATGCTCAAGCTTCATTGTTCCACCAGCATTGTCGTGAGCCATGACCAGATAGGTCTGGGAATTTAGAACCGCGCCGTGGTAAGCACCTCGAACGGCGCTGTCGAGTTCACGGAGGCGTTCTTGAGCAGCATCGGTCAATCCGTTCTCGGTATCCTTACCCAGTACAGCCGCTGCCGCTGACATGGCACCCGCCAAAACCGGAGCAAGCGCGCCAGGAATGCTGCCTTCCTCAATTACCATCCCCTTTTCTGCAGCAGCCTTGCCCCGTAAATCAATTATGCCAGTAATGCACGGCCCCACTGGTTTTCGGCCCGTTGCATCGTTTTGACCAAATCCTGTGCCATTGATTTCCTGGTCGCAGTTGTAGCCAAAAGCCAGAACGTCTCCGTTGCCTGTGAAGTGCCGTCCCAACTGAGTGGATAGGGCCAAGCCCTTCTCTCGTGAGCGAAGCAAGATTTCTGTGCTGCCAAGCGTTCCCGCTGAGAGTATTAACACATCCGCTCGAACAGTGAGGAGTGGCGCGTTGAAAGTCTCGCGTCCCGTCTTAAGAGCTTGGAAATGGATCAGCCATTTCCCATCCGGTGTGCGCGAAACCCAACGAACCGCAGTTTGGGTGAAAATCTCGGCGCGGCAATTTCGTGCATCAGGTAGATAGTTCATCAACACGGTATTCTTCGCACCCGTGTTGCAGCCGCTTACGCAGTCACCACATCCATTGCAGGCCTTTTGATCGACACCCACATGATTAACTCCATCTTTGAAGTTCACGTTGATGGGCGGGCGGTAGAAATGTCCACCGAACTCGGCGGCGGATTTCTGCAGCGCCGTCAACTTTTCCAGGGCAGGGTAATCCTGCGGGTAAGGCTGTGGCTTTAGCATTTCCGTTGCCCGGCGGAACCCATCCGCCAGCAGGCTGTCGTAGTCTTGCAAGATTTCCTTTGGCCAGACGCCGTCCTCAAACACCCATTTGTCAGCTGGCAGAGAGACGTTCGCATTAACTAGGGAAGTTCCACCTAAACCACAACCCAGAAAGACACTGATGTCATCGTTGAGCCGAAAATCCAGCATTCCAGTCCGCGATCCAGTCTGCCCTAAAGGGCCATGCGTTTGCATTTCTCCCATGGCTTCCTGTATTGTGTCTGGGTAATTGCCAGGTAGAATTTCCCGCCCTCGTTCTAGTAGGCACACGTTTTTTCCGGCCCGAGCCATGCGACTCGCGGAGATCCCACCTCCGTAGCCAGATCCAACGACCACAACGTCGTACGATTCTTTCAATTGAGTGAGAGGACTAGAGAGCGGGTTCATGAAGGCATTTGCTTAAAGTTAATAGTTTGCGTGTTGTCTCATTTTCCCAACGCCGCGCGCCATGCGGTCCAAGTACTTGTAAAATCCAGATTGCTGGCTGGCAAAGGCAGCCATTCCGCGTAATCCGGATAAGCCCGAAGGCCGTCCAGAAACAGGGGCGGGACTCTTGGATTGGCCGTCGGGTGTCCCGAAAGTTTCGCCAGCGCTGCGGTGTCCGGCAGGTCGGGGAAGAACTTTTTCATGTTGCTTACTACCTCACCCATCGAATCTTTTTTACCGCGGCGCAACAGTTCATAACTGGCCAACGATAAACCAATCGGATCGAGCCATTTTGCGTAAAGAAGTTCCATGAGTTCGTCCGTCTTGAATTCCAACCTCAATACGCGACGGTTCTGAAACGCTCGATTAGCTTGCGCCAGAAAACGAACGTCTTGGAGGTGGTTGCGCCACTTAATCCGTTGTTTCACTTCTTCGGGAAGCTGGTCAATCAGATGTCCCAATGGCAACAGGTATTGTGCGAGGTTCAATTCGCCTTGTTCGTCGATGGTCAAGGTGATAAGCATGCCTCGATTGGGACTGGTAAAACTGGCCAGCGTATAAGGTGCTTGGTTGCCAAGGCGAAAGGAAACCAATTGCGATCCAGACCGAGCAGCAAAATAAGCTTCGCAGATTCCCGGTAAGACTTCAGATGCTCTCTGCCAGTTTGGTTCCGCCGTTTGTGAGACGGATACTTCGAGTGTAGTTTCCGGATTTTCGAACCCAGCGAGAATGTAGGCCGGGGAAACCCCAACTTTTTCCCGGCTGAAATCATGCAATGGGAAATGGGCAATCTTTGAATAATCTCCTTGCGATCCAAGAATCCGCCCGCCGCCTAGCAAAGCCAGCCAAAGACCTAAATCCGGATCCGTCACGCCGCCACCCAGTGATTCGGAAAAATCGGGAGCGCCGTCTTGTTGTGGGAGTTGGCTGGCGATAGATATGTGCGGGATACTGTTCCGCCATTCCGCAAGATTGAGCGGAACAGATTCTCCAGCCTTTATTATGATTTCGCTTCGCTTCAGCAGAAAGTTGCCCTTGCTACGAAGACTGGCGGAGTAACGTCCTTGGGGCAATTTGAGTGTCATCGAGGAATCAATCACATGCACATTGCCCGTTTCCAAATTACGCAACTTGAACTGAGCGTCCTTCGGAACCAACACATTCAATTCTGCTATGGTTGAAGCCTCGAATGATTCCAGAGTTGATTGGTTGGGCGGGACAACTCCCGACCCTGGGGTGGGCGGCACCAAGGTCTTTTGAAACCGCAAGGTCTTGTCCTCAAACAGGGACACCAAGGGGGGATCGCTGGCAGTCACCAAGCCATTTTTCAAACTTACGAGCACGGAATAATCGTCTGGTTCCCGTTGTAGGGGTGGGGGCGACTGATGAAAAAGAACTTCCTCTCCCGTTGCGGAGCGGCCACGTTTGAGCAGCAATTTGCCCTCATCTCCGGGATCAGAACCTAAAAGCTTGACGGTGAGAGTGTAGAGGGGAATGGGCCGGATTGTGGCCAGCACGGCCTCGCTCGCAGTGACTTGTCCTTCCACCCGACTGGTGACAGCTTGTTGCGCTTCCAAGGCCTTTCCGACAAAGCGGATTAATGATTCGTATTTCACAACCATCGCGTCGTTCACGGCGGGATCCCATACCTTGGCCTTCCCTGCGCCTCGCAGCCCGGCCAACAAAGTAGTCGGAAAGCTGCCTCCCACTGCCGCCACGGCTCCATCCACCGTGGACTGAAGCACAAATGTCGAAGCATCTGCTATCGCCTGCGGGTCGGTTGGTAAAAGTGAACCGATGGTAATCTGATTTCCGTTAAGAGCATTTCGACAGGCATCCACGAAGTAGTAATGACGACCTGGGCCAAGATGGTTGCGCAACCAAAGGACAATCAGATCCAAGTTCAGGCAGCAATCCCCAGAAATGTTTCTGTTCACAAAGTCAGCAGTAATAATAATGTCCGCCCGACTTCCGGGCTTTTCCACAAACGCAAAGCCGTGACCGCTAAAAAAGACATAAAGTTCCTCAGTCATACTCCGACCATCCTGTTTCAGCTTGAGCAAGGCGTTTAGAATATCAGAACGTTTCGCACCGATGTGACCCGGTTGTGGAGGGTCCGAGCAGAAAATGATTTGCGTATTGTTTGGCTTGAGGCCTTCGACGTTCCACTTCTCCCGGAGCCAAGACACAAAATCTAGTCCGGCTTGCACGGTCCCTTTAAGCGGTGAGGTCAGCCTGCCCTCAGCGCCAGAGTAATTCTCTATTGCGATAATAAGAGCTCGTGATGCCATAGACTTTTCAAGAGTTTGGGTTTGCAATGAAACTCCGCAATGCATCAGCATCAATTCCCTCGTTGCGGTACATGAAAAATCCCGCGCGGTGAATTCCGGCGGCCAATCCGGTATTGAGTGAGAAGATGGGAGAACCAGAATTTCCCTGGGTAGTTGAGCAGTCGTGGAAAAGCGCAGGGCTTTGAGTTCCATCCAGAATTTCGCCCAAGGCAGCCCTTTTTTTTCCAAAGTTACCGCTGAACACGCCATCGAGAAAGATGGGGTTGTTCCTTCGATCTTCTGCCGGATACCCAATCACGACCACACGAGCGCCCTCTGCAACGGAGTTTGGCTCGAATTTAACTACGGGACGATCCTGCTTTTCGACCTCCAGCAATACGACGTCCAAAGTTGCATGAATTGTTACAACACCACGGATTGAAACAATGTCGGCAGGCTTGTCGTTTAAGCCTGCCTCTCCTTTAAAGACCACGCGGGCACCATTCGCGGATAATTTTTCTGAGCCGTACGTCATTGCACCTAGAACGTGACGATTGGTGGCCAGCCATGTGTCGGCCACGAGGAATCCCGTGCCCACATGGGTGCCGTTGTTAAGTTCCACCCGCCCGATCGAACATACCACAGGCTGAATGCGCTGTCTGAATTGACCCCAAGCATCCTTAAGCTCTTGAGGATGGAGATTATGTCCAGCCGTATCGGGAAGGTCGTCAAGGGAACAGTTATGCGAAAGGACCACGGGCCGCATTAGTCGGACGACGATTTCCAGCGCCGTCAATTCTTCACTCGTGGGGATCTCGCCCTCATGCATTTTCTTAAGCGCGGTTTGGGCCAATGGTTGGGTGTTGGGGATAGTGTCCACGCCGATAATAGCACGAACCTTGGCCACGGACTCATCAACCGTCTTCGTCCCCAGCGCCCTAAGAGCCTTGGCCTGCAACATTTGCGATTTCTTGTCGAGCGCCATAAGTCAGGACTCCAGCGTTTTGGAATAAATAACCTCTCCTGATGAATTCAACACTTCTTCTTTCAATGTCTTTCCATCCAAGGTGAGAATCGCGTATCCGTGCGGAGTGAACTTTTCTTCTTCGTCGGTAATATCAAGATTGGGCCCCTCCAAGACCACGCAACTGGGCAGTGGATTACCTGCTTGGTCCTGTGCAGGACTGCGCCGCCAATCGCCCCCGTGCTGATAGATATCATCCGTGGCTTTCGGCAATCCCATCGTCGCTTTGCGACTCTGCGGCATCCCGCTGTGACCAATGCATCTTCCATAAAGCCCAAAATTCTTATCCCGGTTCTCGAAGATTGAACAGCGATGCTCATGGCCCCAGTACCAAGCGAAGATTTGTTTGTTGCGGAGAATCTTCCCAAATTCGGGATGGTTCCAGAGCTTGTCTCCTTGCGATTCGAAATGCGAGTAGAGTTGGTGATGAGAAAAGAGCACCACTTTACGGTCACCGGCCTGGGCGAGAATTTGTTTTAACCAGTCGACTTGCCGGTCATCGATTGCGTGGTCGTGATAGGCCACATCCAATCCCACCAGCGTCCAGTCTTCGTTTTGCTGCGCGAAGTAGCTCGATGGTTGGTTAAAGCGCTTGAGGGTTTTTTCAAAATAAGCCTCGCCTCCGGAATACATTTCATGATTGGAATTCAGGGCGCGATTCACGGCTTCGGCGCGGAAGGGCCAGACATCCAAAAACCGTTCCTGAACTTCATCATCCGTGCCCGAATAATAAACGTCTCCCAAATGCAGAAGCATATGGAACGGCTTTTTGTCCTGGCGCACGGCCTCGGCTATTTTGGGAGCGCCATATAATCCCGTGCCCCAATCGCCAATCACCGCGATCCGGGCCCCGTCAAGCAAGGGTTCTGGTACGGTGCTTGGCGGGGGACGCATCGGGTGAGGAATGAGATGCTTGAGCTTTTCCCAAGCAACCTGAGCCCAGCCGATCCAATCGTCGGTATCGAATTGGGCCTCCAATCCGCCCGTGGAAAGCGGCGTTAACTCGAGGTTTGCTGCTTCGCCCGAAGCGATGACTGTCTGAAAACGTGAGGCTGGACCGTCATGAGGCGTGGTTAGGACCGGTTCTTTTAACCCCAGTGCGCCCACCTCGGCTTCCGCCTTTCCTAGCTCCTTCAGAACGTGGGCCATCGTGGCAGCAGCAACTGCCTTCTGTTCGTTAGATGCTGTCGAATCTGCTTTTGCGGCATTGTCGATTAGTGTGACAGCTTCTTGCCCGGCAACTAGTTTCCCAAGGCCTCGCCAAGTGACCACAACTGGTTGTTTTGAATTAGTGCTCATATTGCAATCATCTACGTTTTCGGAAGAGTTTGGTCAACGACAATTATTAGTGCTGGAGCTTGGGAACAGATCTTTAGGAGCAGTCGAGGCGTCGGGTTCATAAGATGATAAGATCAACCATGGGGAATTACTATGCGAGGGGGGTTCAGACGCGCTACGCCGCTCAATAAATGTCCACTTACTAAGAACTGGTTAATATGACACGGCATGGCAAAAATGTTGTTCACTCCTTGGTCTAGTCCCGCGCTGCCGCAAGCGAAAAAGGCTCCGAAATCTTGCCAGCTCCTAGCACTGGATCAACCCGGAAGCGGTAAGAGGCAGAAGCAGGAACCCAACTCGGCGGGATCCAAAAGCAGCACCAGTCCAGACTCCCCCGGCACGCGCGGCGGAGAATGGTTACGGTATTCAGGCCACGATCATCTTCAGCGCCGCCCGGGCCACGCAGTGGTTGCCATCGGCCGTTTTTCTCCGGGTCAATTTCAATGGATACAGAAGGAAGCACGCGGTTGGGCATTTGCTCGCCGCGTTTCAATGATGGCGCGGTGCTCTCCGTCCAGGAGTAACCCGGGCAAAATCCTTGTGGAATAATCTGAGAACCTTTTTGGACATCGATCGCTCGCAACGGCAAACGATCGGATCCTTGCAGCACGTTTGCGAGACCGTCATCCCAGTTGAAAGGAGGCGCGCCGATTTGGTGAACACCGAAGGAGCGCCCCTCCCCAGGCGAATAATGGAATTTGTGCGGGCGATTGCATCCCGAGGGCTTGGCCAGGCCAACAGCCGAATCAGCCAACTCTCTCTCGATTAACGCCTGGGACGCCGGACCGTAAAGCGTAGAGGCGCCTTCGTAATCCTGCGCATCGTATTCCTCCGCTGTTGCGAGATAGGAGACATACTCGTTGGCAAGGCCGATGAGCAGAACGTGGTCGCGATCCGTACCCTTCCTTTCAGCCACGACCTGCGCGATCCGACGTCCCGTCACGAGCGTCGGTTCGAAGGGGACAGTCGCAATTACATAAGGCCCGACCGCGAGAGTGCTCACCGGCACCATTTTGGGCGCATGCAAAAACAACTCGATCAATGGTGTTAATCTGATTTGGACTGGTCCTTTGAAATCAAAGGCGGCGTATTTGTCGCCTTGAAACATAGTGCGCGGACCGGTAACTCCCTCTTTAAACCCGAGGTCATACAGAAATGTTCGGCCATCCTCCGCCCCTCCCAGTTCACCCTTTCCAGGCACGCTCCGGGAGTCGGTGTGCCGCTTCACACCATTAATGTCTTGGAAGCACCTGTCGGCCAATTGGATTACCCGGTAGTCTTGTGCCATTTCGCCCGAGATTGCCTTTGCGGAGGCATTCGCCAGCAGGATAGCGTGGGAGACGCGGCTCCCCAGTTCCATAGTGATTGCTCGATCCTGGACGTCCCACTGTGGCGAAATGTCACCTTCTGCGCCGTTAAACAGTGCAACGATCGCAGGACCACCAATCATTTGCTCCGTCTGGATCGCGGCGACTCCGAAGAGATCCCCGTCATAGACTTCGGTCTCATGGCTCATAGCCGTTGGGTGAACCGCCAAAAATGCCGCCAGCGCGATCGTCCTCCCACCGGGATTCTTGATGGAAAGCACACGCAACCGCGGGTCTACAGCCCGGTAAGCATCGGCTGAGTAGTCGGCTTGGATGTTGTCACAGCGAAGCCAGGCATTCTCTCGAAGGACCGTGCGCGCCTCTGGATCCCTCAGAAAGGCGTCGAAACTTCGATTCCGGCATACGTTGGTGAGGGTGGTTTGACCATAGCCTAAATGAGCTTCGGCTTTGTGCCTGATCGCCTCGCAAACAACCCAGGCAAGTCGGTGGACCAAAAAATCAAAGTAGGCTTTATCGAAACCCTGCTCGGGAGAAGCCAACGCGTTGTAGGCGCTACAGGTCGAAAAATTTCCAGGACTCTGATGGGTGTGTGTGGCAGCAAATACGAATTGGCCACGTCCCAGATGGGAACCGATCGGCGATTGCTGGATCAGTTCAGCCGCCTTATCAGCAAGTCCACCAGGCATCGACCAGAGATCGCAAGAGACCATGACTGTTGCCTTGCCCTTCTCATCCTCAAGATAAATCGCCCGGGCGTAGAGTCGGGTCCAGTACCCGCGTGCGACCTTTGCTGCAATGGAATGGCCTCCCATCGGGAACCCGGGCGGCGGAGTAATGTCTATCTTCGCGGCGCCCGCCTGGAACTTCCCCGTCCCGGAATACGACCTCGGAGGTTTCAGTGTGCCATTGATCGATGCACAACCCGTCAGCAGGACACCGCACACCAACAGAGGCAGAAAGCGAATCTGAGTTAGGTTCATATAAAATCGGTTCGTGCAGCAACTCATGGACAAACCCGTGTCGGAAAGCATTCTTTGATGCCTCCGACTTCCTTGCTTGGGTCCGCCATCCCGTACGGTGCATGTATTTCAACTCCGCCGCAGGTTTCGGACGAGGGCTCATGCCTGTACCAGGTGGGTGCGCCAATAGGCGGTGAGGAAAATGTCGAGAGGATCTAGCCTGCGCCGCCACTCCATGAAGTCCCTCCAATGCGGGTACCGGCTGGGTAGAAATTCGGCCGAATCTTTTGGCAGATACTTGCCCCAATGCAACCGATAGTCGAGATCCTTCAAAAGTTCCCAAAACTGCGGGTAATAGTTTTCCGATGGGTCGCCGAAACTGTGGGTGAACCAAAAATGGTCGATCTTGACTACATCACGATCGAAAGCTGGGCTCATCCAGAACCGGCTGCGTTTGGTAGCATAGATCTCGCATGCGTAAGGGCCTGTGGCTGGTAAACCCACACGGTTGAAATGATCGCGCAGGCGCGTCATCACATCGACGGTCTTCTCCAACGGGAACCACATTTCGGTGAAACGCGTGGGCAGAAGTTTGTCGCTGGCGACATTATCCATGGGAAGGACGTCGAGCCAAGCATCCCAGAAGCGCTGCGGACCCTTATCGCCATCATCGCTGACAAAAAGCTTGATGAACGGCGGCAGCATTAACTCAAGCGCAGCGCGGGTCACCTTGCCCCGTGGGTCAGGAGCGTTCCAGTAGCGAATTAGATCGTAGAATTCGCTCGCTACCCACTCAGCGGCGTTTGGTTTGCCGAGAATCAACGGGAATTCCGCGTAAGGCTTCGCGCGAAGGTGGCCTTGCGGTCCGGTTTCGCTGGTATAATCGGCCGCTAACATAGTGCGACCCTGCCACACGACCATGCGTTGGACGCCCTGCTGAGGCCACCACATTAAACGAGCATGCTCTTTTTCGCGCAGGAATTGGGCAAGCGCTAGCTTGCCGGGTGAGCCCTGCCCAAAAAAATCAATGCCGCTATCTGCGACCTCGCGAGTGGATTCTTGGCCAATCACGTCGAAACGAGGAACGCATTGAAACTTAACCGCACAGATGACCCCAAGCAATCCCATGGAAACGCCCGCAGCATAGAACAGATCGGCGTCCTGGGCCTCAGAAACTTCGTGAACTTCGCCCAGACCGTCGATGAAGCGAATTGAGACAATCTGATCTCCGACAGAGTGGGAGAGCGATCCACCGGAGGACCCAGTTGACAGGAACCCGGCAACCGTCTGATGTGTGATGCCACCCGTATCCGGGAATGCCCACCTGCGGCGCTCGAGTTGGTAAAAAAGGCTGTTCTCGAGCGTAGAGACTCCGGTGGGATCCGAAGGGTCGAGGCCCAGGTGGCAACCGGCCTGAGCCGTCACCTGCATCTTAGCATCGTCGAAGGTGACCGTCGCCATCTGATCTAGCATGACGTCAATGCCCTGACCCGGGCCGTCGTCGGTGGTGAACCCGTCCGTGTAAATCGCAGCGATCGTGGAGTGACCCGCGCCGCGCACGCGCAACTTCTTACCCTCGCGCCGTGCTCGCAGGATCAACCCGCGGACTTCGCCTTCGCTTCTCGGATGATAAAACCCATCAGACCCGGCGCTCAAAAGACTATTAGTTTCCATCTTTTTTGCTGTCTCCCGCTATCGCCCGCGGCAATCCCCGCAGATCTCGAAGGCGCCCCCCTTGGCCAGAGTGATCGTTGGAGCGGGAGCAGCGTTGCCGCCTTCCTCGCCACCATTTTCCTTCGATTGAGTTCGGTCGTTCATCCCCAGACAACTTCTCAAAACTGCACACCATAACCGACAAATCTCCTGGGACAGATCGCAACCTAGTCAACAAATGTGAATCAAGCAATAAAAACTTATTCACAAAAGCACCCCAAGTTATTCACAAGGCCTGGAGACGCATCATTCCGGGATGCGTCGGCTCTCGCTAAGAAAACCCGCAAGGCTGTCAGACAAAGGCAAGGGCACCTTCGCCTACCTCGACCCCCTGAACTTTCTCAAACGAGATTTCATCTCCATGAACCTGCCGTGCAAGAGGGCCAAGATGTTGGAAGACTGGATTGAGAAGAGCTCGAGGCCATGTTCAACTGCTTAGGGCTTCCCTCTAATGCCGAGCACTTAAGCAAGCCCTTCCGTGAGTGTTGAGAACAAGGTCAGGCAGGCAACGGTGAGAGCTGCTTAGCGCGATTCGGCTATTCTGCGCCGAGGGCGGGTTTCCTAGCAGGCTGCTGAAAAACCCTTTGTCGACCAACAAAACATGCGAGTTTCCTAAGGAATTTGAAGGACGCTTTTCAAAAACCTGGCTTTTTCAGCAACCTGCTAGTGGAACCTCTATTCTCCAGATTGGGATGTCACGCGGGATTCAACCGACAGTCAGTTTTTAGCCTGTTCGACGCCTCGGCACCATGCCCGAGCTTTGCGCTTCGTCTTCACCCAAGAATGACTGTAAAAAAGAGGGCGGCCTGAAATAATTTGGCGCAACCCAGCCACGTTTCAAAACGGACACCAAAACGGACACCAAATGAATAGTGCCGCCTAGTGAATGGATATTGCCGAATTCCCTTGAATAGCTCGTAAAACCAGGCATATAGATCGGAAGAGC
>OBLU010003670.1_pt1 | contig 13900 bp, 15 predicted proteins | sample 1518681 | NCBI WGS metagenome assembly OBLU01 (sample SAMEA3539304, study PRJEB22396) | soil metagenome | biome: tundra; feature: field; material: soil | place: USA | collected 2010-05 | depth 0.15 m
CAAAAGCCGACAGCAAAAGCAGTGACCGTGGAAGGACCGCATGCAGCACCCCGGGCCGATTTTTGTATTATAAACCGGCACAAAAGCGGTTCTCAGTCGCCAGTTCCCGGATCTCAGATTCCCAGAGCCTATCTCACAAAATCGCTTCTGGCAGGTACGGCTCCACATTTTCCATTCATGCCAGAACCTGTTTAGTAAGAACGCTTTTGGGGAAGGGCACGGCTTTCAGCCGTGCCGCCCGAGGCAATAAAAACGCGGGCTTTAGCCCCTGAGGGCCGGACATCTCGCCCCTTCCGGCCAGCCTGAGACGGCGTCCATCCTCTGATTCCCGTCTTTCGCACTAAGCACCGGGAACCCACCCCGCCAGTCACCCGCCACGAGAGTACCTCGGTAACGGTAAGCTGTACTTAAATCACATCAGGCGCCCTTGCAATCCCACATAGAATGGAAGCAGGACGGACCAAACACCCCCCGCGCTTGGGCCGACAGGATTGCCTTTGCCGTTGAAGCTGCCCATTCCCGCGCGCATCCCCCTGCTCTACGTCATCCTCGGCGTGCTGCTGGCCATCAGCGTCCTCCCCATGTACTTCTATTCGGTACAGATCGAAAACATGAATCGGGAGCGCCTCAAGACCAACGAAATGCTGCTCCAGAACACGGTCACGCGTTCTCTGGCCGACGACATCTCCCAGCATCAGGAAACGCTGCGCATGATGCTGACCAATTTATCGTCGTCGATTCAGGTGATGATGCTGGCCAACCCCACTGGAAGCGATCTGAGTGCTGAGAAAGGGGCGCAGAAATTCCTGACGCCCGAGCTGCGCGCGATGCTGGAAAACTTCGTTTCGTCATCGAACGACATCGCCTACGCCACGCTCCTCAATGCCGATGCCAAGGGAATTTCTGCCGGCCGTATCGAGCCCGATGCGTTTCTGCAACGCGAGTTGGAGCGCGCCTATCAGGCCGCCCGCGAAGGGCGCGTCTACAGCGGCCAGCCGTTGACCGTGGGCAGCGGAAAATCCGCGCGCACCGTGATGCTGGTCAGCTCGCCCATCATGTATGGCGGCCGCTTCCTCGGCATGATCGGCTCGGTGGTGGATATGGACTACCTGATCCGCCGCCTGGAGCAAGTCAGCATGAGCGGATTGATGCCCTACGTGGTCGACAGCCAGGGCAGGCTGGTGGCAGCCGCGACCGGCCAGTACGCCACCGGGCAGGACATGAGCCACTTCGAAATCGTCCGCAGCTTTGTGGGCAAAGGCTCGAAGGCGCAGTTGGCGGCGACCAGCGAATTCACCATTCGTGACGGCAAACAGTCTACCGAGATGCTCGGAACGTACAGTCCGGTGACGTCGCTCGATTGGGCGGTAGTGGTGCAGAAGCCGCGCGAAGATGCCTATCGCGGAATCTATGAGATGCAGCGTACCGGACGCTTGCTGGCGTGGCTGGCGGTGTTTGTGAGCGTAGGCCTGAGTATATTCTCGGCGCGTCGGATCACCAGCCCGCTGCAAGTGCTGGCGCAATCCAGCCGGGCCATTGCGCGCGGCGATTTCTCTCAGCGCGTGCATCTGAAAACACGCACCGAGATCGGCGAACTGGCGACCACGTTCAACACCATGTCGGACGATCTGGAACAGTTCGTCGAAGACCTGAAGCGCGCCGCGGAGGAAAACAAGAACCTGTTCATGGGCTCGATCCAGATGCTCGCCGGCGCGGTCGACGAAAAGGATCCTTACACGCGCGGCCATTCCGACCGGGTCACGAAATATTCCATAATGATCGCCACCGAAATGGGGCTGGATCCCGGATTCCTGGAGATCCTACGCGTCTCGGCGCAACTGCACGATGTCGGCAAAATCGGCATCGAAGACCGCATCCTGAAAAAACCGGGCACTCTCACTCCGGAAGAGTTCGAGATCATGAAAACGCACACCACCAAGGGCGCGAACATTCTGCGTCCCGTGCCCCAGTTGCGCGAAATGCTGCCCGGAATCGAACTGCATCACGAAGCGCTCAACGGCCGCGGATACCCTTACGGACTAAAAGGCGACGAGATCCCGCTACTCGCGCGCGTGATTGCGGTTGCCGACACGTTTGACGCGCTGACCACGAATCGTCCCTACCAGAAAGCTTACGATCCGGTAGACGCCCTCCGCATCATTGAGAATCTCTCGGGACAGCGCCTTGATCCGCGAGCCGTGACCGCTCTCATGGCAGTGTTCTACCGTGGAGATATTCGCATTCAGAAACCAGTGACCCAGATGGTCCCCGGGCAACCCCCGGCGCCTGCCGCGCCCCCCGGCCCGATACAGCCCATCGATGCTCTCACCGTCGAAATCCAGCGAACCTGAACGGCCGTGAAAACCCGTTAGGTACACTTTGTCATCCCGAGCAAGGCGAGGGATCTGCATCTTGCTGCGAACTGCAGATCCCTCGCTTCGCTCGGGATGACAAAGTCTGAGCCCGAGTCAACGCGTCTCCAAAACTGACCGCCGTTTTAGTGAATGGTAAAGTTTACGGGGTTAGAATTCACTCCCATCGCATAGATCCCGGTACCCGGATTCTTGACGTAGACCGAAGCGGTGCCGGAAGTGGCTATCTCCGCTGCCGTGATGTTTGCGGTGACCTGTTGGGCGGTCACATAAGTTGTGGAAACCGTAGCTAAGTTCCAATAGACCACGGAATTGCTGGCGAATCCTGTCCCATTGACCGTTAGCACAAAGTCGCCGCCTCCGGCATTCTCGCTGTCCGGCAAAAGAGTGGAAATGTTCGGGGTGGTGGCAGGCTGCATGCCCCTGCCCGAGTTGTATCCGCCGCAGCCAAAGCTGAGCGTCATGAGCAACAAGACTGACAAAAGCTTCATAGTCACCGCCTCCAGGAGTTGGCCATACCAACGTGGTAATGCTAGAAAACGGCGCGGCGGCGGTTGTCACTGGTATGTCGTTTTCCGGTAAAGATTCATCGTAGGAAGGACTCACCGCTCCGGGTAGGGCAGAGAAGAAAACAAGTCACACCGGAGAGCGGATTCAGCATCATTGTCCCCTGGGATTCTCTTATAATCATTGGCAGACACCTCATGATTCAAACTCTTTTTGGCAGTCTGGACGAAGTCCAGAAACCCAGCTTTATCGAGCGCATGAAAGAGGCCGTCTCGCGCACCCGCGAGAACCTGGCCGAGCGCATCGAAGAGGTCGTCTCCATTGGCAAGGAGATCGACCGCTCCACCTTGGACGACCTGGAAGCGACGCTGATTGGCGCCGATCTCGGCACCACTACCACCCACGAAGTATTGGAAAAACTGCGCGACAAAGCCGACCGAAAACAGATCAAGGATGTGAACGAACTCAAACGACTGTTGAAAGAAGAACTGCTGACGATCCTGACCACGACCGCTGCGCAGCCCGTGACCAAGGTGGACGGCACCCCGGAAGTAATCATCGTGGTGGGCGTGAACGGCACGGGCAAAACCACCACCATTGGAAAACTGGCGCAGGTATTTCGCGCGCAAGGCAAGACCGTGCTGTTGTGCGCAGCCGATACCTTCCGCGCAGCCGCCATCGAGCAACTCGAAATCTGGGGACAGCGCACCGGCACTGAAGTGATCAAAACCAAAGCCGGCGGCGACCCATCCGCGGTATTGTTCGACGCGCTGCAGGCGGCCACCGCGCGCAAGACCGATTACGTGATCGTCGACACCGCCGGGCGCCTGCACACCAAGCAGAACCTGATGCTCGAGCTCGAAAAGATGAAGCGCACCGCCCAACGCATCGTCCCAGGCGCGCCGCACGAGACTTTGCTCGTCATGGATGCCACCACCGGCCAGAATGGATTGCAACAGGCGCGGCAGTTTACGCAATCGTCCGGAGTTACAGGAATCGTGCTGACCAAACTCGATGGCACGGCCAAAGGCGGCGTGGTCGTGGCAATCTCGCGGGAGTTGGGGCTGCCGGTACGCTACGTAGGCGTCGGAGAAAAGGCTGGCGACCTCCTGCCCTTCGATGCAAAAGAATTTGTGGATTCGCTGTTTACGTGAAGTCTGCTGTTAGCTTTTGGCCTTTAGCCAGAAGCTAAGAGTTAACAGCTAAGAGCCCGTTTCATGACCATCGACGAACAACACATGCGGAATGCCCTCGATCTGGCGCGAGCCGGCGTCGGGCTAGTCTCGCCAAATCCGGCAGTGGGCGCGGTCGTAATCGACGCGTCAGGACGCGAGGTTGGAGCAGGCACGCACACCTATGACGGCGTGCAGCACGCCGAAGTCCTCGCTCTCGAGCAAGCCGGCGATGCGGCACGAGGCGGAACTCTCTACCTGAATCTGGAGCCGTGCTCGCATCAGGGCCGCACCGGGCCGTGTGCCGACGCCGTAATGGCAGCCGGAATCCGCCGCGCGGTCTGCTCCATGGAAGATCCGAATCCGCGAGTGGCCGGTCAGGGATTAGCCAGGCTCCGCGAATCAGGGATCAAAGTCGAGGTCGGCTTATTCCAGGCGGAAGCGAAGAAGCTGAATGAGAGCTTTGCCAAGTACATCCGCCGAGGCAAGCCGCTGGTCACGCTGAAATCCGCCATGACCCTCGATGGCAAAATTGCTGACGCCACGAAACCCGGCACTGAGCCCGGATCGGCCCCTCCCGCAACCGAGGGAGCGCGCAGCGGATACCACTGGATTACCGGTGAAGCGGCGCGCGCGCATGTGCAACAACTTCGCCATCAGAGTGACGCCATCCTGGCCGGAGTCGGAACCGTGATGGCGGACGATCCGCTGCTCACCGACCGCAGCGGCTTGCCGCGACGGCGCAAGCTGCTGCGAGTGATCCTGGACTCTTACCTGCGAATCCCGCTCGCCTCGCGAGTGCTCCAGACCACGGAGCACGATGTTCTGGTGCTGTGTTCCAATCCAGAGGAACAGGAGAAGCAGGCACTTGAGGCGAAAGGGATTCGTGTAGAACAAATATCGGCGACCGCCGACGGGCGGCCCGACTTCCCTGCCATCGTCCAGAGCCTCGCAGCGTTGGAGATTACCAGCCTGCTGGTGGAAGGCGGAGCGCTAGTGAACGCCGCCGCCCTCGCGTCGGGTGAGGTGGACAAGGTGTTCCTGTACTATGCGCCGAAGATTTTTGGCGAGGGCGCGGTTCCCTTCCTCGCCGGTGAAAGTTTGCACGGGCGGTCGCAATGCGTGCAGCGCTTCGAATTGCACCGCTTCGGCGAAGACTTCGCCGTCGAAGGCTATCTGCGCGACCCGTATGCGGGCCACGCGTGAATCTAACCCATGCTTTTATATTCGCCGCAGTAGCACATGGTTTAACCAAATTTTGTCATGATGTTGTGAGGACAATTTACGAGGTACAGCTCTTATGTTTACCGGAATCGTCGCGGAAGTAGGCAAAGTCGTAAAGATCGAGCAGCGCGGTGATAATCGCCGCATCACCATCGAGGCGTCCCATACCCCGAAGGAACTCAAAACCGGACACAGCGTCTCGGTCAGCGGCGTTTGCCTGACCGCGCTGGATATCGGCAAGAAATCATTTTGTGCGGACCTGGCGCCGGAAACCTGGATACGAACTTCGTTCTCCCGCATGCACGAGGGCGCGCTGGTAAACCTGGAATTGCCGATGAAGGCCGACGGCCGCTTCGACGGCCACATCGTTCAGGGCCACGTGGATGGCGTAGGCCAACTGATCGAGTTCGAGCGTATCTCAGATTCCGACAACTGGTGGCTGCATATTGAAATCCCGTCCAAGATTGAAAAGTACACGGTGTTCAAGGGATCGCTCTCCATCGAGGGCATCAGCCTGACGGTCGCCAAACTAGAGGGGAACCGCTGCACGATCGCGATCATTCCGCATACGGTCGAACTGACCAACCTCGGCTCCCTGAAGCCCGGAGACCCCGTGAACCTCGAAGCCGACGTAATCGCGAAGTACGTCGAGAAGATGATGAAAGGCGAGCCCGCGCAAAATACGATCACGGTGGAGGAGTTGGTGCAGCAGGGGTTCTAGACACATTTCTCAGTAAAGCGGGGCGGCATTTACTGGCCACCGACCGCTGGCAACTGGCAACTGTTTCTACGCTTCCAGCTTCAACTCATCCAGTTCCAGAAACTCCTGAATGATGGGCTCGGTGGATTTCTCCATGTCCTTGTAGGGGCCGAAGAAAATCGCGCGACCCTCGTACAGGAAGACGACCCGATCTGCCAGTTTCTTCGCCAGACGCATGTCGTGCGTCACGACAACCGACGTCAGGTGCAATTGCAGTTTGAGCCGCGCAATGAGGTCGCCGAGCAGATTGCCCATCATGGGATCGACCATGGTCGTGGGCTCGTCGTACAGCACGCACTCCGGTTGGGCCGACAATGCGCGCGCGATCGCGACGGAACGCTTCATTCCCGTCGACAGGTCGGACGGCAACAGGTCGCGCATCTCCTTGACTCCCACCATTTCGAGCAAGCCGTCGACCACCTGATAAATTTGCTCTTCGGAAAGCTCTCTTTTTTCGCGCAGTGGGAAAGCAACGTTTTCGCCAACCGTTAGAGAATCGAAGAGGGCGCCGTTCTGGAACACCATAGTTACTTTCTTGCGGATCCCTTCAAGTTGGACCTCGTTGTAGTCGGTGATGTCCTGGGAGGCGACAATGATCCGGCCCGCATCCGGTTTCAGGAAGCCCATGATGTTGTGCAGCGCCACCGATTTGCCCACGCCGCTGCGTCCGAGAATGCAGACCATCTCGCCCGGTAGCACCTCGAAGTTGACGTCCTTAAGAATGACGCGATCTCCGAATGCCTTGGAGACGTCTTTGAACTCGATGTAGGGAGCCAGTGTATTGACAGCGGCCATGCCCATCAGCATGGCATGAGAGGGCTGCGCAGCTCAAGCAAAAGCGTAGGGACAGCCGCCCTCGGCTGTCCGGCCGGGGCGAAGCCCTGCCCAATCTTGAACTTCATCATAGATAACGAAAACCTGGGCTAGATGTGCTCGCCTGGACAGCCAAGGGCGGCTGTCCCTACGCTAGAACGCGCGGCCATCAGCGGCCAAGCGGTCTTGCGGCGTGTTTACGTTGAAAAAACTCTGCCCCGAAAATCCGGCCGCTACCAGTTCACCCTCCTCAACAACACGGATACTTACACCGGCGAACGCAGCATCGATCTTGTACTTCCCTGCCCGCAGAGCCCGCTCGGCGACTTCGCAAAAGTCGCGCCGATAGATGGCACAGAGCGGCTGGAGCCCATGACTCGGGCGAGGCACCGTGACCATCGCGTCCGTTTCCCCGGCCGCCGCCAGAAGAAACGCGAGCAGCTCCCGGGAGACAAAGGGCATGTCCACCGCGAGCATCAAATTCAAATCGGCAGATGAATGCGCCAGCGCGGCGTGAATACCACCTAGGGGCCCGCATCCGCGGAAAATATCCGCAACGACTGCTTCACATTTCGAAGATGCGCAGGCCGCAAACTTAGCCGGGTCGCCAACGATCGCAACCCGGTCGCAGACCGCGCCCATTACGGTCAGCGCGCGGGCGAGCAAGGTTTTGCCGCCGAACTCCACAAACGCCTTGTCTTCTCCCATGCGAGAGCTCCTGCCTCCGGCAAGCACGAAGCCCATGGGCAATGATTTGGACACGGTCATCCGATCACCGTCGTTTGATCGCTCTCATATGAGAAAGCATAAGTCCTGCACCGCGCTGCCCGATAGTAACCTACCCAGAACGGCCGGGACGTTAGAAGATGAAGGGGTTCGATTGGCGATGGGACGCTACTTGTCATCATGCCCCAGATTTTCATGGATGTCCTTAAGCTAGGACGCTGTTCGCACGAATTTTCCTGGCCGCGTCGCGCCCCCAATGGGGAGTACTACCAGGTCTGCATGGTGTGCGCGACCACCTACAAGTACGACTGGAAGACCATGCGCCGGGGAGACCCGGTTGACGCGCCGGTCGAAACGGCGGCGATGCGACGCCGTCCCACCAAAAGGGAAACCACCTGGAAGCCCCGGGCCAGACGTCTGCGATTGAACCTGCCGCTTCGATACCGCGGCAAGAATCTCACTACCTGGTACGAGGGCGTGATCCAGAACATCAGCCAGTCGGGCGTGTTCTTTCACGGCCCGCAGCAACTGCCCCCGAATGCCCTGCTGGAGCTGATCTTCGAGATGCCGGAACAAATCTCAGGACAGAAAAACAGCAATGTGCTTTGCCAGGGAAAGCTGATTCGTACCAAGGATGCGACTGAAAATGTCGAAGACGCCTTTGGATTGGCGGCCTCCATCCTGGACTACAAATTTCTCCATCAGGACTGAAGCGCCCGGTCGCATGGATGCCTGACATCCAATTACAAGTATGCTAAAAAGCTCTTACAAATTGTCATCCTGACCGAAGCGAAGGACCTGCTTTTTTGCGGCAACCAGCAGGCCCTCGGCCTTCGCTCGACAGAGGTACAGTCACCTTCGTACTTAGAAAGCCGCGCGCCCGCAGCTTATAATCATCCAAGTCCAAGCAAACTGAGCACTTAGCCGAATTGCAAGGAAACGTGAAACCCTTTCTTGAAGCCGCGATCTTCGCTTATGGTCTGTGCTTTGGCAGCTTCCTGAACGTGTGTATTTACCGGCTGCCCCGTGGCCAATCGGTGGTCACGCCGCGCTCCGCCTGTCCGCACTGCGGAGATCCCATCCCGCTCTACCACAACCTCCCCGTGCTGAGCTGGCTGATTCTTCGCGGAAAGTGCCGGGCATGCCAGCAACCCATATCGCCCCGCTACCTGGTGATCGAGATCCTTACCGGCTTGCTCTTTCTTGGCTGTTACCTGCATTTCGGTCTGACACTGGCAATGTTGAAATGCACCGTGTTCGGCTTTCTGCTGCTGGGATTGATCTTCACCGATGCGGAAACCAAGCTTCTTCCCGATGCCCTGACCCTGCCTGGACTGGCCCTGGGGATTGCCTTCAGCCTGGTTGTCCCGGTCAATGATCTCGCCTCGCGAATCATGCCCGGGATGGTCTCGTACGCCACCAGAAACGAGATTTCGTGGCGCTTTTGGTCGCTGGCCGACTCCTTGATGGGAGCGGCGGTCGGCGCTTCGTTTCTCTATGGCGCGGCCGCCATCTACCTTAGGGCCCGTGGCGTCGAAGGCATGGGATTCGGAGACGTCAAGCTCATGGCATTGATTGGCGCCTTTCTCGGAACCAAACTCACCGTCCTGACCATTTTTGCCGCGTCCCTCGCCGGTTCTCTCTTCGGAATAAGCACCATTCTCGCCGTCTGGCTCAAGCGCATTCGCCGTATTGAGGCTCGCGGCACTCCTTCAACCGAACTTCGCAGCGAAGGCCGTCGGCGCGCCTGGAAATCCGCGCGCCTGGCCCTCCGCTATTACGAAATGCCCTTTGGCGTATTTCTCGGCAGCATGGCGCTTTTGTCGTTCCTGTTTGGCAACCGGCTCCTGCAATGGTATTGGGAGGGGCTGTGAAGCTGCTGATGAATCCTCTGGCCCTGCGGGCGGGCCTGCTTTTATTGACCGCGATCGTGGCTTTCGGATTGGGTCTGTTCCTGATTCGACGCCTGCGAAAGAGCCTCGTACCGGAATCCGAGTCGCTGAATTACGCGCCGCTGGCGGCGGAAGGATTGCCGGTGCATGCCTATCACGCCGTCATTCAGCAACTGAAGCAGCAAAAACATGAGCTCACTACCCAACGCCTCTCGGAGCGCAGAAAGGCCAAGGCCTCCGACTCGCTGAGTTCGACCATTCTCGCGAACCTTTCCTGCGGCGTCCTGTTTTTCAATACCAACGGCTTGGTGCGGCAAGCCAACTCCGCGGCGCGGAAACTGCTCGGATTCGCCTCGCCGGTCGGACTGCATGCCGCCGATCTTTTCCGCACCGCGAACCTGCGCCCGGAAAGTGATAGTTCGGGTTCGCGATCCAGCGTCGGCCAAGCTCTGGCTCCCGCTCTGACCGGGATGTCAGCGGTGCGGGGGCTGATTCTGAATTATTTTCCTCCGGATGGAGAAGGCCAGGGAGAAAGCCGTGTCCTTGAAGTCACCGCCTCGCCCGTGCTGGCCGAAGATGCCAGCCTCATGGGCACAACTTTGGTGCTCACCGATAAGACCGACATTGAACGCATCCGGCACGATCAGAAGCTGCGCCAGGAAATCTCTTCCGAACTTGCGCTCGGACTTCGCAGTTCTCTGACCGCGATTTCCGGATACGCGCAGCAACTGGCGTCAAGTCGCGACCCGGAACGGACGCGCCAACTGACCGAAGGCATCGCCGGCGAAGCGGCGCAACTCGACCGCACCATCGGCAGCTTCCTGGGAGGCGCTCGTGCGGCCACTACAAGTTCTTAAGACTAGCGATTGCAGGTCCCGATTCGAATTAAAGGCCTGCCAAAGGATGAACACATGAAGCACATGAAACTGATGGCGATCGGCACTCTCCTCCTCCTGCTGGGAGTCAGCGGAGCAACCGCTCAATCGCTTGGGGATTACGCGCGCGAGGCTCGCAAGAAAAAAGCTGATCCAAGTGCGACCAGCCACCGCTACGATAACGACAACCTGCCTACCGGCGAAGGCTTAAGCGTGGTCGGACCGCCAGCGGCCGATGATAAAACCGGTCAGGGGGCGAAGCCTGCGACTTCTGCGGCCGCACAAACTTCTGGCGGCACTGCCACCGCCGCAGAGAACCAGAAGACGTCCGATGATTTGAAAAAGAAGATCGACAAGCAGAAAGAGAAGCTCGATGGGCTGAGCCGCGACCTCGATCTCGAGCAGCGCGAATATCGTCTGCGCGCGGCCGCCTTCTATGGCGATGCCGGCGAGCGTTTGCGCAATGCCGCCCAGTGGGACAAGGACGACCGGCAATACAAAAGCGATATCGACAGCAAGCAGAAAGCAATCGACGCAGCCCGCCAGCAACTCGACGAACTGCAGGAGCAGGCGCGCAAGGCCGGTATCGAAGCAAAGGACGTCAGCAAGGACGTCAGCATGGATAGGGACAAAGACAAAGAGAAAGATAAAGACAAATAGTGACCGGGCCGGTGTAGATAGTGATCGCACCCGTGTGGAAGCGGCGCCCTGCCCCGTTTGGACGGGGCGAAGCCCGGTCCCCACACATGAGTTCTAGGATTTCCCCAGCCGCTCCCAGATCTGCCGCGCGTGATGCCGCCCGTGGACCCAGTGAAACTTGCGCCACTCCTCGGCCGTCAATGGGCCGATGATAGGGTGGTCCAGAATCTTAGTCCGGACGCCGAAACGGCGCTCGCAATCGTCCAGCCTCGCATCCATCTTCTGCAGTTCCGGCACCAGGGCCTGCCGCGCCTCTTCCGGCGCCATGCCCCGCGGTACGGCACGTTCCGGCGCCTTCCGGCCTTCTGGCAGATACCCGAGATTCACCACCAGCAGGGTGGCAATGCGGTCCTTCAGAGTGGCCCGCGTAGCCTGAGGAGCGTCTTCTTCCAGACATTTTTCCAATCCGCGGCTGGTGTGCATGAAGGTGAGATACAGGTGCTCAAGGATCTGCGCAGAACTCCATTTTTCCGCCGGAGTCTTCGCCAGATCACTTGGCCCGGCGCCTCCCACGACATCTTCGAGTTCGCGGCGCAAGCGTTCAAGATAGGAATTCATGGGCTGAGTGAGTACGCTGATCGGCTATACGTTGATCGGCGATACAATGATCGGCGATACAATAATCCGCAAACCGAAAACTGGTTGGGAAATTGTCAATGAAAAAACTGGTCATCGCAGGTGCAATTCTAGCAGCAGGATTGATGTCTGGGTGCTCTTCGGAGCCGGCCAAGACGCCTCCAGCCGAGAAGCCTCAGCCGAAGCCTGCCGAGGCCATCACCGGAAGTAGTGCGTTCTACAAGTGCTACGTCTCCGCCCGCCTCTGGGCGCCGGACGCGCAACCGTATGGCGCCGAATCGGCGGCCTCGGCGGATTTCAAAGGCCACGACGGCAAAGCGGGCGAGTGGCGGGTCGGCTTCGCGTCACCATCGAAGCACGCTATCAAATCCTACACCTGGTCGAACGGCGATATCTCTCACGGCGTCGATGATACCTACAGCCCTGCCAATTCCAGCACGCAGATTTTTAACGTCCAGTTCCTAAAAATGGATACGGATAAGGCCTTCGCCGTCGCCCAGGAACACGGTGGAGAGAAATTGCTGCAGAAAGAGCCCGACACACCCGTCATCTATGTCCTGGATTGGAACCGGCAGGAAAATTTATTGCTGTGGCACGTAATCTACGGCACAAACCGCGAAACCGCCAAGCTGCGAGTGGCCGTGAACGCATCCACCGGAGAGTTCTCCAAGGTCGAAAAGTAGTCCGGTCAGATCAAGCCCCAGGTCGGAGCCGAACTTCCAGCGCTTCGGTGTGTGCGTGAGGACTCGCTTTCCCGCAACCAAGTAGAAGGGATTGGCAGGAAACCCAGCCCCGGAGGGGCGGCCGAACTTAGCCCAGCGCTTCAGCGCTGGGAAAGCAGAAAGAAATGATCTGAGTCCCGAAGGGACGACCCATCGTCGCAACTCTTCCGCGTTGGATCGTGCTACTCGGATCGCATTATCAATTCTTTCGCATTGACTGCCTTACTACAGCTTCAGCACGGCGCCGATTTCGATTCCGCGGTGTCCCGGAGTAACGCCGAAACCGCCTCGAAATCGATCCCCTCAGGCTTGGAGAAGCGGATACACCCTTTCCCTATGCTGCATCCGTCCAACGCCTTGCGGTGCCGCTCAACCACTTCCTGCTTCAGCACATACAGCGAGATGTACTGTTTTTGGCTGGCGAACGCGACCTCCGTCACCCCGTTGCGCTGGTACGCGGGCATGCCGTACGCCATGCATTCTTCATACCCTCGAAGCAATCGCCGGCAAACTTGACGGAGTTTCTCCAGCGCGACGCGCCGTTGCTCTGGCATTTGTTCCAAATAGCTGGCAACGTCCGGTGCTTTGCTTTGCATGGTTCGATTGCCTCCACACCACGACGTATTTCGGCTTCAGGTTTATCCGCACTGGGACGCCCGTTCGCTCCACGCGCGCAACCCTTACTGCGCCTTCGCCAATCGGTCCAGCGAAGCCTGCGCATCCTTGGCAAACGGCCCCTCGGGCAGAATCTTCAAATACTGCGCGTAGTATTTCTTCGCTTCAGCTTTGTCTCCGAGCTTTTCCTGGCACACAGCCAGACGGAAGCTGGCCATAGCGTCGTTGTCTTTGTAGTAGAGAGCTTCTTTGTAGCGCTGCAGCGCTGCTTTGTAGTTCTTGCGCTTGAAGTAGAAGTCTCCCACCTCAACGTCTTTCAGCGCCTTCATCGGGTTCCAGGGATGAAATTCCTGGATGCCCGAGGTGTCCGGGTTGTCGGGGACATCGAGATCCGCGATCGCAGCCCTGCTGGCCGGATGATTCTTGGCGTCATCCTTGGGCGGGCTGATATCGATTCTCGTCTCGCGGCTGGAGCTCTCCTGCGCCTCGCGATTACGGTCGGCAGTCTTCTCACCAGCCGTTTTGTCGGACGAATCCTGGGCCCACGCAAGCGTCGTCAGCAGCGCCAAAGAAACAATCAGGAAACGAATACGCACGCTTTAATTGTACTGCTTCAGGACGATGGAATAGAACGACACAATCGTCATTCCGCTGGCTTACAGTCTCCCGTCCTCCGCCACTTGAAGTGCGCCACGGCCACGACTCCGCCGCTGGTGTGGATTGTGGTCGTTTCGAACCTGTCGCCGCCGTGGAGCCGTGCGGTTTTTTTTCGTCATTGGAAGCGAAAAAGAAAACGGCCGGGAAAGCTCCCAGCCGTTTCTTAGCGCCACAACGAAGATACCATTGCTTTACCCGCCCTCAAATCGGAAGATTAAAAATCTGCATCTTCCGCCGTGCAGGTGCAAGGTTTACCGCTGAGCTTGCTGTCGAAAAAACACAATGCCCCA
>OBLU010003673.1_pt1 | contig 13898 bp, 11 predicted proteins | sample 1518681 | NCBI WGS metagenome assembly OBLU01 (sample SAMEA3539304, study PRJEB22396) | soil metagenome | biome: tundra; feature: field; material: soil | place: USA | collected 2010-05 | depth 0.15 m
GCTCCTTGAGCGTGGCGGGTTCCTTGTCGTATTCGTAGCCATTGCGGTAATGAAGTGCGGCGTCGCGTTTTCCGACGAGCTTGATGGTGATGACATGGTATTTGTCATCGGGCGCGCTGTTGGGCGTAAAGCTCAGCAGGTAGGCGGCGCGGCCGTCTTCGACCACTGCGTTCAGTTCAGCGGCAATGTCACCGGCACGGCGCATGGCGCGGCCGCCGGTGGCTTCGGCGAGTTGGCGGAAAGCGGGCTGGATAGGGTGGGTGTCCTGGTGCATTTGGGCGGTGGCCCGGCCAGGCTTCATTCCGGGGGTTGAATCTCCAATGACAGGGGCAGCTTGCCCGCCACCTTGCCCGCCTGGCTGGGGAAGGTTGGGGTCATCTTTTCCTCGATCGGGCATGCCGACAGCAAGAATGTTGCGCGTGCCTATATTTGCGCCGACACCACCGACCTCAAGCTGCGATGCGTCAAGGGGGTAGATACTGACGTGAGCTTCGTTCAGGGCTTCCTGCGCTTGCAAGGCGACATTTTGGATGAATTTGCTGCCTTGGTCTTCTTTTGTGGCGGCATGGTCGGCCCAGTCTGTCAACACATTGTCACTGGCGACCCACACGAGGGACTTATGGCCGCGCAGTCCGGATAAATGCCGGGCAACGCCTTGCAGAACCTCGAACGCATCGCGTTCTGGATTGCTGCCAAGAGCGCGAAGGCGAGCATCGGTCGGATGGGCCAGGGCTGCGACTGAACCTTGTCCGCTCGATTCCGGATCGGTACTTTCATTTCCATTGAGGTGAACCAGATCGTAGATGCTGTGCACAAAATCGAATTGCTCGCGGTTGCGCTGCTCTTCATCCTGGGCGCGGGCGAGGTCTTGCGCGCTGGGCATCCATTTGGTCAGTGTTGCGGCGAGTTGCGCGTGGTCGGTTGTGGGCTCCTGCAGGATCTGGAACCCATAGCTCTTCATCACGTAGAGGCCAACCGGCTCATCGGGCGGGAGCGCTTTGAGGAAGCGCAGCATCTCTTCGCGGGCGTAGGTCAGGTCGCCAAATGCTAGATTGCCAGCATCGATCATCAAAATTGTGACGTTGGTTTCCGGCTTGGGAGTTCGGAGATTGGCGCTTTCGGTGGTCGCGGGGCGATTGGTGAAGTTGGGCTCGGTTGTGGCGAGGGAGGCGTTCGTAGCGGGTGCGTTGGCGTGTTGGGGCGCCTGGGCAGCCTGCGAGAAGAATCGGATCTGCTGCTTTGCGCCGTTGTCATAGAGGGCAAAGTCGTCCGGCTTCAGATCGGTAACGGGGCGGCCCTTTTTGTCGTTGGCCACGAGGCCGACATCCACGAGGCGGGACGTGGTTTGGAGGGTGAAGCCGTTTTTGGGTTCGGTCTGGGACGGACGGGCGGGAAGGTCTGGCAATCGATCTGTTGCGGTAGCGGTGATTTCGGGAACGGGCGGCTCGGGTGACGGAGCCCTCAGTGGCGCAGCAATGGATGCCTCGGAGTTGGAAGCGCTGTTGGCGATGGGCGGTGGCGGAGTCTTGTTTTCGGGTGCTTGGCTCGCGGCCAGATCCGGGAGAGTCGGAGTTGAATCCTTCAAGTCCGGCGTGTTGGTGTTGACGGAGTTGGAAAGGGGAGGGGGCTGATCTGCATGCGCTTGATTCTCTGGCACGACACGGGCTTCGGCGCGGAAGACGTGATACTGCGTAAAGGAAACATCGCTCAGGGACGTTTTTGGCGGCTGCATCTGATTTGCGAGGGGATACTTGTAAATCGGATCGACCTGAAGGGTTTGGGCAAGTGCGGTGGCGATACTTTTGACGGGGCAGAAGTAGGTGCGGCCGCCGATTTCGACTGGCCCATACTCGACGAGAATGGCGGCTTTGACGACCGGGTCAGTTGAGTTCAGATCAGCCTCGACGGCCAGCCGCGTGATGGTTCCGGTGGAGGGATCGACGGCCATCTGACCGCGATAGCCGACAATGCGGCGAAACGGGCTCAATCCCGCGACAACCGTGGCCCTTTGTAAAGCAACACAGCAGAAATTCACTTCATAGTGCGACTTGTCTTTGGGCACTTGAAACTTGAAGACGGCCTGAACTCCGTCGGCTCCCTTTTCCCAATGGCTCCATGCAAGGCTGTTTTGAGCGGCATCGACAAGAACCGTGCCGAGTATGGGTCCGAAGATGCCCCAGGAGTTGAGTCCCTGGGCCATTGGTTGAGAGGCGCGTGCTTTGACTTCGCCGGCGTCCACGAATTCGCGACCGTCGCGGTAGAGCACGGTTGCACTGGAGGTGTCCACGCGATGCAGTGGCTGATAGGGGATTGCCCCGCCCGGCTGGAGCAACTGCGGGGTATCTTCAAATCGCGTGGTGACGCGGGTGGCAAAGAAGTTGGGCAACTGCGGGATGGCGTTTTTGACGTAGGAGACGACCAGGCTCATGATGCGGCGCTGCGCGGGGAGATCAGGAGCGGCCGTGGCGGGGATTTCCGCGGCGGGAGGATCGAGAAATTGGGACTGGTCGGCCAGCAACGAGCAAGGACTGCGTGGCCTTATCGCCGGGCAAGGCGGCCTCAAGGCGGGCAAGGGAGGCAGGAGTGAGGCGTTCGGCCAGTTCGAAGTCGGAGAGCTGCCACGCCTGGTCCGCCTCCGGCTTGCCGTGGAATGCGGCGATGGAATGCTCCAATTGCTCGACGGTGATGCGCTTCGCGGCGAACGCGGGGAGGGTTATTTCAGCGAGGACCAGAAAGAATGCCAACTTTTGCGTGGAGCAGTTTCCAGGCTTGGCAATCATCCGGGCGTACCTTCATTTGGAAACGGGAATTCTAACTCTTCGCTCGGGTAAGCGCAGTGACCAGGATCCTTATTTCACGCTGAGATCGCCGTCGGCATCGACTACGAGGGCATCGCCTTGAATCTGCACCGAATGGATTTTGAGGCGGTCGAGGGTGACCTTGTATCCGGAGGTTGCGGTGGAGCCTTCGAGAGCTTTGCGGAGCAGGTCGGCGGCATCCACTTTCATGCCGGAAGGAATCTGGTGGCTGAGGAAGGGCATGAGGAGAAAGTTCAGTTCACGCTGATCGCTGACTTTGACGACCTGGGCATCGCGAAAGCCGATGGATTCGCCTTCGCCGTAGGGCGCGAGGGAGACCTCCGCGGTGGGAGTGAGGGAGACGCCGAGGCAGGCACCGCCCATGGATTTGCCGAGACGCGCGTGGGTTTTGATGCGGACCAGGATGCGGTCGGCGGCAGAGCTGAGCTGGGCGTCGTCAGCGAAAACGGCGCAGGCGGACCTGGCGTTTCCTTTGAGGAATAACGGCCGTCGGGGCCGCTGAACAGCTGCTGCTTCAGGGTATGCTGGAGCGCGTCGCGACTGACTTTCAGTTCCACAGCCCGGCACGGAGCTGTCCCGAGGGCCAGGAGCAGAAGGCCAAAAGCCAGGAACCGGCTGCTTGTTATCATAAGAGTATCTAGAATTATCTTGCCACCATGGGGTGGCCAAAGGCCAGTTTTGCACCGGCGGCTGTGCGGAAGCCAGCCGCGCGGAATCAGAAGAGGACCCCTAAGAGCAAGCAAATCAGGGAGATGGAATTGATCCCAAGGCGGGGGCGACGAACTCGCTTTTCCAGCGGAAAATGGCGATTTGCTATTGATTTTTGAAGAAAAAATCCTTAAAATAAGAACCTGGTATTTCCCTCAGGGATCACAGGATCCCCGCCCTATGTCCTGAGGATGTAACCAACGTCAAAAATCCTTCTAAAGGACACCGATTCAATGGCAAAGCGTCGTGGAAATCCGAATTGGGGCAAGCCTGAGCCCATCGGCCCAGTTGTGCCCACTGTGACCTCCTTCGAACAGATTGTGAAGGAGTTCAAGCTCACCCCGGATCAATACATCCGCTCTACTCGCTTGCGGGAGTGGGCTCGCCGGAACAAAAACTCAAAGTACATCCCAGAAGCGCTTCTAGAGGCCTGGGGCTTTGAGATCGAATCCACGTTGTAGGCTGAATTGATGTGGTTGGTAAAAGCGCTGCCTTCGGGCGGCGCTTTTGCTGTTTAGGACCGGCTGGGCGAGAATAGGATGGTCGTTATGCCAGATACCGCACGCACCATTGAGCTTCCTTTCACCGACGTTCCCGGAGCGCTGGCGGAGATTCGCGCCGGGCGCATGGTGGTGGTGGTGGACGATGAGGACCGCGAAAATGAGGGCGACCTGACTCTGGCGGCGGAGTATGTGACCCCGGAGGCGATCAACTTCATGGCGCGCTACGGGCGGGGCCTGATCTGCCTGACCTTGACCGAGGACCGCGCCGACTATCTGCGCTTGTTCCCGATGACGCAGCAGAACTCCTCGCGGTTTGGCACGGCTTTCACCGAGACGATTGAGGCGCGCGAAGGGGTGACCACGGGGATTTCAGCCGCGGACCGCGCCCACACGATCCGGACGGCGATTGCGCCGACGGCGACTTACAGCGATCTGGCCAGGCCGGGGCATATCTTTCCGCTGCGCGCGCGGAAGGGTGGCGTGCTGGTGCGCGCAGGGCAAACGGAGGCCTCTGTCGACCTGGCGCGGATGGCGGGGCTGAATCCTTCCGGCGTGATTTGCGAGATCATGCGCGATGACGGGGAGATGGCGCGGATTCCCGACCTGATCCCGTTTTGCGAAGAACACGGACTGCTGATTCTAACGGTGGCCGAACTGATCCGGTACCGGCTGCGGCACGAGCGCTACATCGTGCGTGCGGGGGAGAGCCGGATCCAGACGCGATACGGCGAATTCCGGATGATTGCTTATGAGAGCCAGGTGAACGGAGGGGAGAGCCATATCGCCCTGGTGCGCGGCGACATTTGCCCCGGGTGCCCCGCATTCCACGCCGGGCCGGCTGTGCTGCAAGGAGAGAACGGGACGTCGCGGCCACCCTGCACGCATCCGGTTCTGGTGAGGGTTCACACACGTTGCACGGCGGGCGACGTGTTCTCGGCCGACTGCCATTGCCGCGAGATTCTCGACCAGTCGATGAGCATGGTCGCGGAAGAGGGGTGTGGCGTGATTCTTTACCTGCACAATACGTCGCGGGGATTCGAGATCGACCATACACCGAACGATCCGTCTCTTTTTGAGCCGGGCGGCGCCGCGATTCCGGCTGAAGCGCCCGAAGGTCTTGGCTCTCGCCTGATCCTGCACCAGGAATTGCGGGCGCGCGAAGGGTCGCAGGACCGGAGCGGGCGGATTTTGCGCGCCATTGGGCTGGGAGGGCAGATTCTGTCGGATTTGGGCATCCAGCGCATTCGCCTGCTATCGAATACGCCGATGCATATTCCAGCTCTGGAAGGATTCGGACTGGAAATCGTGGAGCAGGTTCCGATCCCGGTTGAGGAGTGCAGCCGGGTCAGTTGATGCCGGCGCATGGGTCAACCTGATGCAGATCCGGAACCCAAGCCAAGTCCAATCGCAAACGTCTGAAGACAAAAAACCCGACTAAGTCCTTTATATCTAGGTGCGTTATCGCATCGGCCGCTGGCATTTTTCTCTTTTCTTTCGTCTCCTTCCTGCGGGGCGACGGCATCGCGTCGCGCATTTTTTAGCTAGAAAATGTTTCGTTCCCGCAGGCGCTATGTATGATGTTAGACAAAGCGCCTCAGAACGGCTCCCAATCGGCACTCGCGCCCCTTGCGCAGACGCTCTACCGAATCCACGTAGTGGCTAGCGCAACTGTTCTCGCAAGAGCGGAGATTGGAACTGATGAGCGTTCACCTGGTAAATCCCAGCGACAATTCCTTTGGTACGGCCGTTATCACGCCGAGATGGCTCTTTGTTCTAGCAGCAGCCACGCCGCAAATCGCGGGCGATCCGATCCTGGTGGACGAGTCACTGGAACAGATTGTGCCGGAAACGATCCAGCCCGGCGACATTGTTGGCATCAGCGTGCACACAGGCAACGCTTTGCGCGGCTACCAGGTTGGCAGAATGGCGCGGAGCCGCGGCGCGTGGGTTGTGTATGGCGGCATTCACGCCACCTTGTTTCCTGAAGAAGTGCTGGAACGCGGCGAAGGGCACGCGGTGGTGAAGGGCGACGGCGACGTTGCCTGGGGCAAGGTAGTCACCGATATCCTGGCAGGTAAGCCGGCGCAAGTGTACGAAGGCGGGCGCATCGAGGGCGGCGAATTTTTGCCTGCGCGATGGGACCTGATGAACCCGGAAAAGTACATGTGGGCGTCGGTGCAGACAATTCGTGGCTGCCCGAAGCACTGCTCTTTTTGCAGCGTGTGGCGGACGGATGGGCAGAAGCCGCGGCAACGGAAGTTTCAAAGCGTGATTGACGAGATTGTTGCGCTGCGGCGGCTCGGGTTTCGCTTCGTTGCGCTGGCAGATGACAACTTTTATCCGGTGACGCTCACGGATCTGCGCCTGGCCCGGGAGCAAAAGAATTTCGCCAAGCTGGAAGAGTTGACGACCATCCGGCAGGAGCGCTTTCAACTGATGGAAGAGCTGGCGAAGCTACCGAAGGACATGGTGTTCTTTACCCAGATCACAATGGAGGCGGGTGAAGACGGCGACTACCTGGACGCGATGCGGAAGGCCAACATCAAGGGCGCGCTGGTGGGCGTGGAAGCGGTGACGCCGGAAGGCCTCAAGGCAGTCTTCAAGGATTGGAACTATTCAGGCGAAGCGCTGGCACGGCAGTTGCAGACATTCAAACAACATGGAGTTCATGTGCTTGGTTCGTTCATCTTCGGTTTGCCGACGGATAAGCCGGCGACGTTTGATGCGACGGTGGAGATGGCGCTGAAGGCAGGCGTCACATTCGCGCAGTTTGTGATGATGACGCCGTTTCCCGGAACGGTGGATTTTGGGCGCTGGGAGAAAGAGCAGGCGAAGGACCCAACCATGGTGGGCGATGTGCCGATTACTCGGTACTGGCTGATTCCGACCGAGGTTCGCCCCAAGATGTTTACTCCGCATCCCACGATGAGTTCGGATGAGATTCGGGAGCGCACGCAAAAGGTGTGGGACAGGTTCTATAACTGGAGCGCCATCTGGCAGCGATCCGCCTGCACGCCGAATCTGAGCGCAAGGATCGCGTTCATTTTTCTTTCGAAGCTTTACCGGCAAATGTATGCGGGGACTGGAATTTCGACAGACAGCGCACGCCGCAAGAAGTCGAAGAGGTGGGCGCGGTGGACGGCGCGGCAATGCAAGAGACTATTCCAGGCGAAACCGATGCCGGAGCTTGCAGGACCCGAGTGGGAGATTGGGCTACCTTCCATCGGTCAAGCAGCGTATGAGGGCGGGAAGATGTCTGGGCCCTTTGCGATTATGCCTGAGAAGTGATGGCTGCAATATCACAGTTTTCCGGATTAGAGCCGAATTTGGAATTGCACTTTCCCAGGTCCCAAAGGCGGGACCTGGGGCACCCGGCACCGCCGAAGGGCATGGGATTGATCCCATGCCCTTCGGCGTTTTATGGAGCGCGCCTGGAATTACCAGCCCAACACGTAGGCGAAGATGAGCGGCGCCACGATTGAGGCGTCGGATTCGATGATGAACTTGGGAGTGGATTCGCCGAGCTTGCCCCAGGTGATTTTTTCGTTGGGGACGGCGCCGGAATAGGAACCATAGCTGGTGGTGGAATCGCTGATCTGGCAGAAATAGGCCCAGAGAGGAACGTCTTCGCGGCGAAGGTCCTGGTGGAGCATGGGGACCACGCAGATGGGGAAGTCGCCGGCGATGCCGCCCGCGATCTGGAAAAAGCCCAGCGGCGTGGTCGCGGTGGTCTCGGTGTACCACTCGGCCAATTCCATCATGTACTCGATGCCGGTGCGGACGGTGTGGACCTTCTCGACGTCGCGCGAGATGCAGTGACCGGCATACATGTTGCCGAGGGTGGAGTCTTCCCAACCGGGAACAAACATGGGCAGATTTTTCTGGGCGGCGGCGAGCAGCCAGCTATTTTTCGGATCGATCTGGTAGGACTTTTCGAGGTCACCGGAGAGCAGGATCTTATACATGAACTGGTGAGGGAAAAAGCGCTCACCGGCCTGGTCGGCGCGGACCCACTCTTTGAGCACTTCATTTTCGATGCGGCGCATGGCTTCCATTTCAGGAATGCATGTGTCAGTGACGCGGTTCATGTGCCGGCTGAGGAGTCTGGCTTCATCGGCCGGGGTCAGGTCGCGATAGTGTGGAACGCGCTCGTAGAAGTCGTGTGCGACGAGATTGAAGACATCCTCTTCAAGGTTGGCTCCGGTGCAGGTGATGGCGTGAATCTTGTCCTGGCGAATCATCTCTGCGAGAGAGAGGCCCAACTCCGCGGTGCTCATGGCGCCGCCGATGGTGACGAACATTTTGCCGCCGGATGCGAGGAGATCGTTGTATCCCTTTGCCGCGTCGACGAGGGCGGCAGCATTGAAATGACGATAGTGGTGCTTGATGAACGAAGTGATGGATGACATTGTGCTTTCCTTACTCCCGTTAACCAAGCTACCACAGTGAAATCAACGGAAAATGAAGCGCGCAGGCTCTCCGGCGGGCCAAGTTAGCGACTGTGGATTTGGATAGATCGAGCAGAAGGGAAGGTTATTTCTTTCGTGTAGAGGTCTTTGGAGGGACGAGGGTGGAGACGAGTTTCTCAAGTTCGGCGAGGCGGCTTTTCAAGTCCTTCACTTCCTGGGTATCGGGGGTTTCGACGGTGGTTCCGCGAGCTTGTTGCGGAGGCTCTGGAGCTGAGGCGGACTTTCCATCTGTGGGAGTGTCGCGACGCACGCCGGGGTTTTGCATGAACTCGAAAGGATTGAAAGGGCTGGGCATGGCACGATATGCATTTTGATAGATATCGAGCATCGCCTTCATGTAATTCAACGTGCTTTCCTGGCTGGCGCGGCCGGACGCGACGACCATTTGGCGAAGCAGGTCGAGAGGGAAGCTGGAATCGGGTGTTTTGGCATCTTCGACGATAATCTGGGTCAGAATGAGCCGTGTGATGTCCTCCCCCGAGGCGGCGTCGATGACCTGCACGTCGTTGCCCTGTTGAAGGATCTGGGCCACTTCTTCGAGGTTCACGTATCGGCTGTTGGTCGTGTCATAGAGGCGCCGGTTCTCGTATTTCCGAATCACTACGGTCTTCTGCGCCATAATTTTTCAATTTTACCCCTTGACAGCGTCTCTGGATGGGAGCCTAATGAATCTATGCTGCAGTGCAGCAAGAAACGCAGCGCGAGCATGGAGGAATCGAAATGAACGCGACGAAGAGAACCAATAGTGAGGCGGTAGATGCCGAAGTAACTGAAAAGACCGAGGCCGTGGAGTCTGCCGTCACGTTGTACATCAAGGGTGTGGAGCGTCTGGCCGAGGTTCAGAAGAAGGGCATCGACCTTGCTGTGAAGCAGAACGCCGAATTGATTGACGCCTGGAAGAAGCTCGCCAGTACGGTACCCTATGCGCCGTCTCCTGTGCTTCTCGACTGGGCAACCAGTGCATTCGAGCAGTACGCCGAAGCCCGGAAGGGTGCAATTGACCTAGTCGTGGAGCATACCCACTCGATGGCAGGTATGGCCAACGTCGGCACATCGTCAGCCGCTAAAGCTACCGAGGGCGCAGTGGCATTTGCGAAAGAGGTGGTAGACCGGTCCGTCGCGACGCAGAAGAAGGCGCTCGAACTTTGCTCTGCTCAGACCAAGGCCGTTTTCGAAAACGCAAAGCGGGTGTCTGGTCTCGCCGGCTCGGCCGCGGCCGCAGCCGACTCATTCCAGCGCGGCGTGGATACGTTGATAGCATCCCAAATCGAGTTCCTGGACGTCGCGGCTAAGCCGTTTAGTGCGGTGCATTGAGGCCGCCAGGGCTCTGCGGAAAAGTGGTGCCGAAGCCGGACGATTCCAAGGATGAACATCCTTGGAATCGCGGTTTCGCGTGGCCAAAGTGAGTGTATGCTTCTTACGACTCATGAAAGGAAGATCTATCGTGGGCGAAGGTAAACAAGAGAGTACGAACTCATTTAATCCTTTCGAGCCGTTCCGCGAAATACGCGATGCGTATCTGGACTCCATGGCCAAAGTGATGGTCGAAGCGGTCAACACTGAAGGCTATGCCCAGGCCAACGGAGCCATATTGGACAGCTATCTTACTGCGTCGGCGCCGTTCCGCGAGACCCTCGAGAAGTGGATGGTTATGACCCTTCAACAGCTATCGCTGCCTTCGCGGCAGGAGGTTGCCGTTCTGGCCGAGCGTTTCACCAACATGGAAATGCGGCTCGATGACCTCGACGCCAAGCTGGATCAGATCGCAAAACTTATCGTTGAAGCGAGGCCAGCCGCAAGTCCGGTTGTCGAGCCCGCGAAGTCCGCAGCCCCCGCAAAATCCCCTGATTCACCCGCTTCGAAGGCGTACGCGCCCGCAAAGCGCGGCGCCTCCGGAGCACAGAAATCTACGCGCAGACAGAGCGCCAGGAAAAGCGAGAGATAGACATGGCCCAAGCTGCGGTTTTCCAGGATCAATTGGCGAGTATGGAGGAACGGCTCAGGACGGTCAACAGGTTAATGACCACGAAAGCTGCGATTGCGCAAACGCCCAAACAGCTGGTCTGGACGCTCAACAAGGCAAAGCTTTATCGCTATATTCCCGTCGTTCCGCCTGAAAAACGACATCCGATCCCCTTGCTCCTCATTTTCGCCTTGATGAACCGACCCTACATCCTCGATCTCCGCCCGGGTCACAGCTTCGTCGAGTTCATGGTAAGCCAGGGCTACGACGTTTACTTGCTGGACTGGGGAGCTCCGGGGTTTGAAGACCGGCACTTGAAATTCGACGACTACGCACTCGAATACATGCCGCGAGCAATTCGCAAGGTGAAGGCCCTCTCGGGCGTGCAGGAGTTCAGCATGCTCGGATGGTGCATTGGCGCCATTCTCACCACCATTTACGCCGCCCTGCGTCCCGACGATGGCCTGCGCAATCTGCTGTTGTTGACCGCTCCGCTGGACTTCTCGAATCGTCAGGGACTCACCTTTGCCCGCTGGACAGACGAGAAGTATTTCGACGTTGAAAAGGTGCTCGCCGCTTTTGGCAATATGCCGGGTGAAATGATCGACTACGGCGCCAAAGCCCTCAAGCCGGTGGAGAATTACATCACCAACTACTGCAAGCTCTGGGATCGTTTGGATAACCCCATGGTCGTCGAAGCATGGCATGCCATGAATACATGGGTTACAGACAACATTCCACTGGCCGGCGGCGCGTTCCGCCAGCTCATCGTGGATCTTTATCGCAATGATCGCCTGATGAAGAACGAGATGATCATCCGCGGCCAGCGCGTTGATTTACGGCGGTTGCGCGCCAATCTCCTCACGGTCATCGCCGAGGGCGACCACATCACACCGCCGTGCCAGTCGGAAGCAATCCTCTCCAAGATCGGAAGCATCGACAAGGAAATCTTTCGTGTTGCGGGAGGCCACATCGGCATCATGGCCGGAAGCAGTGCGCACAAACTAACCTGGCCACACATTGACGGGTGGCTTGGCGCCCGCTCTCAATAATCGCCGAGGTATAAACCACTACCGAGCCGGCAGTCCCATGCGAACGCATCCGTTCACTTGGGACCGTCGGCCGATGATGCATACGCAGACCGGAATGCGGTAGCGCTGCAATCTCCGCCCGCTTCACGATTTGCCTTCAAACATTCTTTATGCTCCGGCAAAGCCACCTAATCAGTTCATGGATTCAAAGACGGCGGCAATACCTTGCCCTCCGCCAATGCACATGGTTACCAGCGCATAACGCCCGCCAATTCGGTGGAGTTCGTAGAGTGCTTTTACCGTCACGATCGCACCTGTTGCCCCCAGGGGGTGACCGAGGGAGATGCCGCTTCCGTTCGGGTTGGTCTTTTCCGGTGGAAGTTCCAATTCGCGTCGAACTGCAAGTACCTGGGCCGCGAAAGCTTCATTGGCCTCGAATACGTCGATCTGTTCCGTGGTGAGCCCGGTGCGCTCGTACAGCTTTTTCACAGCCGATATCGGCCCAATTCCCATGACCCCAGGCTCTACGCCGGTTACGGCGTAGTCGATCAGCCTGGCTATCGGCTTCAGCCCGCGCTCCTCCGCCGCATGTCGCTCCATCAAGACCACTGCGGCCGCTCCGTCATTGATGCTCGAGGAGTTGCCCGCCGTAACCGTGCCGTTTTCATCGAATACCGGTTTGAGCTTGGCGAGGTTTTCCATCGTTGCGTCGGTGCGGGGCGATTCGTCGGTTTCGAAGTAGGTCGTGCCCTTCTTCGTCTTGAGTCCGATGGGGACGATCTGGCTCTTGAATATGCCTGTCTTGATTGCACATATCGCACGGCGATGGCTCTCTACCGCCAACTCATCCTGGTCTTCGCGACTGATGCCCCATCTGCGTGCGACGTTTTCCGCGGTCACACCCATATGGATTTCATCGAATGGGTCAGTCAGCGCACCCACCAGAACGTCAACTGCCGACACGTCGTTCATCCGCGCCCCCCAGCGGACAGAATTCAGCCAGTAGGGAGCCCTGCTCATTGACTCGGCGCCGCCACCGATGGCCGCGTCGGAGTCTCCGTGTACGATCATCCCCGCCGCAGTCAGAATCGCCTGAAGGCCACTGCCACAAATGCGATTGAGTGTAAGAGCCGGGGTCTCTTTGGGCAATCCGCCCAGCACCGCTGCGACTCGTGAGAGATACATGTCCTTTGCTTCGGTATGGATTACATTTCCAAATACAACATTGCCGATGTCGGTGGGAGACAAGCCTGAACGCTGCACGCTTTCGCGAACAACATCTGCGGCAAGTTCAGTGGGAGGAACATCCTTGAGAGCTCCTCCGAATTTCCCAATTGGAGTTCGCACGGCGCTCAAAACTACAACTTCTCGATTTGTCATGGGCTCTAAACCTTTCCGTGTGCCGTTTGCGTCTAGTCCTGGGTTTGATGTCGCCCGGCAGACTGTTCAGCAGAATCGATTCCAGCTGGCAACGATGACGGAATTCCGTACGGCGTTGTTGCTGCGTTTGTGCCGCAAACAGGTCGGAAAACCGCGGATCAACCCCGCGTCCTCGCGCGGATGCGCTCCTTAGAAAGGAGACAGTTCCCTGTCGAATCTCCTCTGGCTTGATTTTGTGGCCCGTCTACCCGTAGACAAAAAGACAGCGATAGCAGCGAAACAAAGCGAATGCACACCATCGCGCCTCCGCCGTTGGTCAACTGTCGTATCGGGAGGTGAATTGTGACAAACGCGTGGGGGCCCGGCACACCACCCGAATACTTCCACAACCGGGTGAAGTGATATGCCTGCCAATATTCGCGCTATAAGGGGGAAGGAAAATTGGGCGAGCGAACTGTCCACTAGGCTGAGGACGACACCAATGTAGTCCAGGTCATATGAGAAGTACAGATTTATTTTTGCCGGAATTTTGGCGCTGATTCGCTTCGAGTTCCATACGCTCGTGCGCGAAAACAAGTGTGCGTCAAGCTGGACATACCATAATGATGCATCTATTATGCTGCGAAGCAGCATTACGAGTGTTGCTGAAGAGGTGAAAGAAATGGATTCTGCTTTGTTAGAAAATCTTCCCGAGACCGTATCGGAAATGCCGTTTACGCTGCAAGGCAAGACCGCGATCGTTACCGGAGCCGGCCGGGGAATCGGCAGGGCAATCGCCAAGCGCCTGGTTTCGGCGGGTGCCAGCGTCATGGTCAACGATCTGGATGAAAAAGTGCTTCTGGAGTCGGAGGCTCACCTGGCGCACCCGAAGCGCGTGCGCCATTTTACAGGCGACCTGACTGCCGCGGATATCCCGGAAGCAATTGTCAACGCGACGCTGGAGGCCTTTGGCTCCATCGACATCATCGTGAACAACGCCGGTTATAGCTGGGACAGCGTCATTCAGAAAACCACGGATGAGCAGT
>OBLU010003674.1_pt1 | contig 13897 bp, 14 predicted proteins | sample 1518681 | NCBI WGS metagenome assembly OBLU01 (sample SAMEA3539304, study PRJEB22396) | soil metagenome | biome: tundra; feature: field; material: soil | place: USA | collected 2010-05 | depth 0.15 m
GGATCAGCCAGTGCCATGCCCGACGGGCGACCAACCACGCCAAGACTGCCGACATGCCGGCCGGCATTGACGCTCAACTCGTTGAAACAGCCATCCAGGGGATGCGGGGAGCGGCGGCCCAAAGATGCTCGAGGTCGTAGAACTCCCGAGCCTCGTCGAGGAACACATGAACCAGGTAGTCCCCGTAGTCCATCAAAATCCACCGGGCATCATCGAGACCTTCTACTTGGAGTGGAGCGGATCCTCCTGCCTCTTTGACTTGAAGCTCTACCTCGTCGGCGATAGTTCTGACCTGTCGCGTGTTCCGACCGCTGGTGATCACAAACGCATCGGTGATACCCAACATCTCGCCCACAGCCAAGATGACTGTGTCCTCACCTGACTTGGAATCAGCGGCCCGGGCGGCAACAAACATGTCGTCGGACACTGCGGGTTCGTAACGATCTGCGACCGATGTGGCAGCGCTTGATGTCAACGGTGGCCTCCTTCTGGCGCCGAGGCGCCGGGTATGGACAAGCTCTGGACGATGAGGGCTGGGTGGGCGACGGCGACACTGGCCCCGGCCGGGGTGGACCCCGCAGGACGATCACGGGCCATACCGAGGATGAACACGGTCATTGCCACGCAGGCGACGACCACAAGCCCACAGATCACCGCTACGCGCTGCCGCTCCCGGCGCTCATCCCGAAGAATCCTCCGGCTGGTGGTGCCAACCAACCTTACCGGCTCAGGAGTGGGTTGAGGATTCGGCTCCGAACCAGTCGGCGTCTCCGGGGATACGGCCTCGGAAGACGATCTGGGCGAGGGAGAGACCACCCCGGTGGTGTCGTCCTCGGCCGGCGTCATCCGTTCGCTCATCTCCCCGTAGCGTACAGACCTCGACGCCGAATGCAATGGATGACCGCATCTGGGACCAGGCCGTCAACGGGCAAGTCGGCTTCCATCCGCGTCCGAAGCTCGGTGCTCGATACATCGAATGGGACCACGGGAACCCTCACCGACCGCCATCCGAGCGGCGGATCCACGGCGATGGTTCCGGGCCGATCCACCACAGCCAGGGTCACGTTCTTCCGCAAAGTCGGTTCATCCTTCCAGGTGGGCAGGTCAGCGACCACGTCAGCTCCGACCACCACGATCAACTCGCTCGAGGGATCTCGGTTGAGCAACTCGTTGACGGTGTCGACCGTGTACGACGGGCCACCCCTCTCGATCTCGATCCGGCTCGGCTCCAGCTCCGGTCGTCCCTCGGTAGCCGCCTCCACCATGGCGTATCGGTCCTCGGCCGGCGTCACCGGTCGAATCCCGTCCTTCTGCCAAGGCTCATTCGCCACCACCAACAACATCCGATCCAGTCCGAGCAATCGGTAAACAGCCTCGGCTGCCTCGATGTGACCGGTGTGGATCGGGTCGAACGTCCCCCCGAAGATCCCGATGCGGGTGGACTCACCAGGCACTTCAGGTCCCGGAGAGGGTGGCCACCACCGGCGCGAATGCTTCCATTTCGGCTTCGTGCACGACGATGTACGAAAACCCGAATGCCTCCCGGCGCTTACGGAGGCTTTCGATGATCTCATCCGTGGTGCCGATCAATGCGATCGGAGACTCCTCGACTTCCTCGGGTGTCCTCGACATCATCTGCGCCATCTGCTCTGCCGCTTCACGTCGGTTCGGAACGATCTGGACGACAAACGTCAGACATTGCAATTCGATCTGATCGAATCGCTCGCCGGCGGCTTGGCGGATCCACTCCACCCGTTGGTGGTAATACTCGGCGCCGGTGGTGGCAATGACTTCGTGTCCCACGTAGCCGGCGGCCAGACTGGGATTGACCCCGACGATGTCGGCTTCCCGGCCGGCAATACCGAGCACCCTCTTCGCGCCACCACCGATGATGATCGGTGGATGGGGCCGCTGATGCGGGACCGGCGTGCCCGTTGCCCCCGTAATCCGGTAGTGCTCGCCTTCGAAGGTGGTGCTGCCTTCCGACCACAACGACTTCATCACCGCAAGACTTTCGGCCATCCGGCCGATGCGAACGCCGGGAGACTCCTCGACCATCCCAGACTGCTCGTAATCACTGGTCATCCAACCCGCGCCCAGGCCGAACTCGACCCGTCCCTCGGACATCAGGTCCAACGTGGCGATCTCCTTGGCCAACACCACCGGGTGCCGGTAATCGTTGCCGAACACCAAAGACCCCACCCGCAGCGTCGAGGTCGCCTCTGCCGCCACGGTCAGCGCCACCAACGGCCCATACTGGTCATCGAAGTGATCGGGGATGAAGAGCGTCGAGTACCCGAGGTCCTCGACCTTGCGAGCCACGTTCCGCCAGGAAGCCCCGCCATCGGCTTTTGACAACTGAACAGCAAATCGAAATGGGTGCATGGCCCGAGCCTAGAGCGGGAGGCTTTACGCTGGTGCCGTGCAGCGCGACCCCCAGTCATCACCGTGGGCCCCCGATTCGTGGCGGCTGAAGCCCGCCGCCCAACAGCCGGTGTGGCCCGATGACGGCGAGTTGAAACGGGTCAACGCCCAGCTTTCGTCCCTCCCGCCTCTGGTCTTCGCCGGCGAAGCCCGTCAGCTGACCCAGGCCCTCGGGGCCGCCGTCGATGGTCGAGCCTTTCTGTTGCAGGCAGGCGACTGCGCCGAGTCGTTCACCGACTTCACTGCCGACGGGATCAGGGACAAGCTCAAGGTTATCCTGCAGATGGCGGTCGTCCTGACCTACGGGGCCGGGGTCCCCGTCGTGAAGTTGGGGAGAATTGCCGGACAATTCGCCAAACCGAGGTCCTCGCCGACCGAACAAGTGGGCGACCAGATCCTCGAATCCTTCCGGGGACACATGGTCAACGACGACCTTCCCGACCCTGCCGCCCGAATCCCCGATCCGAATCGACTCATCACCGCGTACCAGCAGGCGGTCTCCACCCTCAATCTGTTAAGGGCGTTCACCAAAGGTGGATTCGCCGACCTCGGCCAGGTCCATGCCTGGAACCAGCAGTTCGTCGCGTCCTCCACCCAGGGGAAGCGGTTCGAGGACATTGCCGAAGGCATTGACCGGGCGCTCAGGTTCATGGCGGCGTGCGGCATCGAGCTGACGAGTGAGAACACCCTCCACCAAGTGGACTTCTGGACCAGCCATGAGGCGTTGATACTCGATTACGAAGAGGCATTGACCCGGCGCGACTCCCTCACCGATGACTGGTACGACTGCTCGGCCCACATGCTGTGGGTTGGTGAGCGGACTCGCCAGCTCGACGGGGCCCACTGCGAATTCCTTGCCGGGATCAACAACCCGGTGGGGTCCAAGGTCGGGCCGAACGCCACGCCCAACGATGTCATCGCATTGTGCGAAAGGCTCAATCCTGGCCGGATTCCGGGAAGGCTCACCTTGATCACCCGATTCGGTGCCAACGCCATCGAAGCCGGTCTGCCACCCCTCCTCCGTGCAGTCCGGGATGAGAACCATCCGGTGCTGTGGGTATGCGACCCGATGCACGGGAATACGTTCACCGCCGACGGTGGACGGAAGACCCGACGATTCGACGACATCTTCGCCGAGCTCAAGGGGTTCTTTGCCGCCCACCGTGCTACTGGGACCTGGCCCGGAGGGGTCCACGTGGAGTTGACCGGCGAAGATGTCACCGAGTGCCTGGGTGGGGTCGAGGACATCGTGGAAGGTCAACTCGACCAGCGCTACACCACCACCTGCGACCCGAGGTTGAATGCTCGCCAGTCCCTCGACCTGGCCTTCAGCGTCGCCGAGTTGCTCCGAGCCTGATTGTCCCGATACCTGCCAAATGGGGGGGGTCATTGACCTCCGCGGCCCTGGACACCAGAATGGTGTCGTTTCCGGGGGGCAAGCATCGGCATGCGTCCACTAGCTGCCACGCCAGTGCGCCCACCCGACGAAGCATCTGAAACCGTCCACATCTGTCCGAAACCGGCCACATCCAGGGAGAAACGCCACCTGATGATTTTTGCCCGCACTCAACGCCCCTCGGGGACAACACGCATGAGCTTCCGCCGATTGAGGGGCTCGCGACAACTCGTCGGTGCCGCCGTGACGAGTTTGATCTGCCTGTTCGCAGCGGTGGCGATTCCGGTGGCGGCGGTTGCCCCGTCCCCAGCGGCGGCGGCGTCCACGTCAGTCCCGGCGTACTGGCTGGTGGCGTCCGACGGCGGCATCTTCGCCTTCGGTGGACTTCCGAGCTACGGATCGATGGGAGGCCAACCGCTCAACAAGCCGATCGTGGCGATGGCCGCCACACCCAACGCCGGCGGCTACTGGTTGGTGGCCTCCGACGGCGGCATCTTCTCCTTCGGCAACGCTTCGTTCCACGGATCGATGGGGGGCCAACGACTCAACAAGCCGATCGTGGGGATGGCGGCCACCCCCGACGGGGGTGGGTACTGGCTGGTGGCCAGTGACGGGGGGATCTTCTCCTTCGGGGACGCCACGTTCCACGGATCGACAGGCGCCCTCGCTCTCAACCGCCCGATGGTCTCGATGGCGCCTACCAACGGTGGTGCGGGCTACTGGCTGGTGGCCAGTGACGGCGGGATCTTCGCCTTCGGGGACGCCTCGTTCCATGGATCGACAGGCGCCCTCAACCTGAACCAACCGGTGGTCGCCATGGCCGCTTCCTCCAACGGCGGCGGCTACTGGCTGGTGGCCAGTGACGGGGGGATCTTCGCCTTCGGGAACGCCCCGTACTTCGGCTCCGCCGGCGGCGAGTCGCTCTCGCGTCCTATCGTGACCATTGCCTCCACGCCGAGCGGCAACGGCTACTGGTTGAGTGACACGGCCGGCCTGGTATTCAACTTCGGCTCGGCGAATTACTTCGGCTCGGCTCCGCCCCATCTCAACGCCTCGATCGTGGGTACGACAGTGGGGCCGGGAACGGGAGCATACGGGAACAATCCGAGTTATCCATCAGGTGCCTACGGATATGACATCTCGAAATACCAATGTGGAAGCCTTCCCCCGCCGCCCCACCAGATCGGCGTCGTCGAGGTCAACGGTGCGTCCGATGGCTATGTCAACCCCTGCCTGGCCAGCCAGGCGGCCTGGGCCGGGGCCGGGCTCAATCTCTACACCTACCTCACCTACGGACTGACCACATCCGGACCCGCCATCTGCAACGGTGTCGATCAGGATGCGTGCTATGCGGGCTATGGCGCCGGTCAGTACGCGTTCGCGCAGGCCCAGGCCGCGGGGATCAACACGTCGGTGACGTGGTGGCTCGACGTGGAAAGCGACCCTTCATGGTCGAGCGATACCAGCGCCAACGCCATGTTTATCCAGGGGGCGGTGGAAGGCCTGAGGTCCGAGGGGGTCAACAACGTCGGGATCTATACCAGCGTCCTCAGCTGGCCCAGCATCGTGGGGTCGTATCAACCACAACTCCCCCTGTGGGCGGCGTGGTACACGGGCAATCCTCAGCAGAATTGTTCCACCGCGTATTCGTACGCCGCGGCTCATGGAAGCAACCTGCCGTCAGGCGGGGTCTGGATGACCCAGTACACCGACAACGCCAACGGCTACGACGGCGACTACGCCTGTTGATCCACCAATAGCGCCATCGGCGGCGCCAGGAGCTGCCGGGGACGGCACCGGACCGAGAGCATGCAGGTGGGAAGCGTCGTTGTAACCCAGTAGGCGCCATCGGCCTTCGTCCACCTCCCAGGTGGTGAGCGAGGCGTGCCGAGTCCGGAGTTGCAGACGGGCCCCCTCCCGGCCGCCCGTCAACGGGAGCATCGACAGCATCGACGCCTCGATGACCCCGGCATGGCACGCCACCACCACCAGACCACCGGGATGCCGGGCCGCCACGCCCTCGAGAGCCTCCGCCACCCGGAGCACGAAACCGGTCCAACTCTCCCCTCCCGGAGCGATCTCCCCGTCCGGGTTCTCATCCCAATCGGGGCCTCCATACTTTGCGCTGAATTCCCCCCAGGTGAGCCCGTCCGCCTCGCCCGGGTGCAGTTCGCAGAGGCCGCAGTCCGTCGTCACCGGTGGGGAAGGTTCGATCGGTTCGATCGGTTCGTCGGGTCCCATGGACCTGAGTGCCGGGGCCAACAGTTCAGCTGTCTCGATGGCCCGGGGCAACAGGCTGGCATAGAGGGCGTCAGCGCCGGCCAGTTCCCCGGTCGCCTCCAATCGCTCGACCAGTGCCTCCACCTGGCGCACTCCCAAGGCGGTAAGTCCGGTGCACCCGTTGATCCCCCCACAGACACCCGACACATTGCATTCTGCTTCGCCGTGACGGACCAGGACCAACCGGGTGGTGGTGAGAGACCCGGACGCGGCCACGGTGCGGATGCCACCAGGAGGTGCGGCGACCAGTCCCTCGAAATCACCGCCCGCCGGCGTCCCCGGCGGCATCAGGCCAATTCCCCGACGAAGTGCTCGAGCTGTCGTAGGGTACGGCACTCGATGACGCTGTCGCAGTGCACGCCGTACTCACCCACTATCGAGTCTCCCGAATTCCAATAGGCCCGAGGTTCGGGATTCAACCAATAGACACGGCGGGCGCGATCCTGCAACTCCTTCACCACCCACGCCTGCGACGCGTGGTAGTTGTTGCGGGCATCACCGAGGAGCAGCACGCTGGTTCGTGGCGTGATCTCTTCTCCCCATCGCTCCCAGAACACAGTCAGGGCATGCCCGTAGTCGGAGTGACCATCGACCCAGATCACGTCAGCCTCCGTATTGATGCGGTGTACCGCGTCGGCAGGATCATCCGCGTTCTCGAAGAACCGGCTGACTTCGTCAATGCCGTCGATGAAGACGAAGCTGCGCACTTTGGAGAACTGGGAGCTGATGGCATGAACCAGATGCAAGGTGAACCGGGCGAAGGACGCCACCGAGCCCGAGATGTCGGCGATGACCACGATTTCGGGTTTGGCCGGCCGGGGATACCGGAATTTGGGTTCCAGCGGTACACCACCGGTCGATAGTGAGTGACGGACGGTGCTGCGAAAGTCCAGTGGGCCCTTGCGGCCGTGGCGCCGTTTGCGGGCCAATCGGACGGCCAACTTGCGTGACAGAGGTTGCAGCGCCTTCTTGAGCAGGACCATTTCGTCTCTGGTCGCATGCATCACGTCGACATCCTCGGGCAGCGGCTTGCGCAGCGATTTGGCCAACGCCTCGCTCCCGCGGTCTGCCACCAGGCGCCGGCGGATCTCGTTCTCGATCTCATGGCGGAGTTGGTCGATGCGTGATTGGAACTCGTCTCGGAGAAGCCGCTCCTCCAGTGCGGTGAAGGTCACCTGCCCTCCGGTGTCCGCCTCGGGGCCGGCTCCCGGATCACTGGTCGCCGGTGAGGTGGATGCAACCCGCGCATCCTCGAGCAGGCGATCGAGGATGCGGTCCAGATCGAGGTTCCTCAATGTCCGGTAGAGGTAATAGGTCCCCCCCACCGGGCGCCCCGGTTCCATGCCGGCGTACCGGGCCACCGCGTGGCGGGCCACCGCGGAGATCATGGCGTCGTTGGCCCCCAGCAGAGCCTTGTAGAGGAGCTCCGCCAACTCTTCGGGGGACATGCCCTCTTGCCCACCACCCCCGCCCAGACCCCGACCCTTCCCGGTGCCACGCCCGGCCAGTTTGGCCGCATCATTCTCGTCCGATTGCTCACCGTCCTCCTCGAGCTCGTTCTCGGCAATCTGATACTCCGGGCCTCGCAAGGAGAAGTAGATCTCAAACGTCGTCTCGTACGCTCTCCAATGGGTCGACGACTTGACCAGGCTTGCCCCCAGTGCGTACTTCAACCCCTCCCGGTCCTCGAGTGGGACGTGACGCATGGCTTCGGCGGCATCGAGGTGCTCGGTGAGGGACACCGGGATGCCGGCCGCGCGCAGCTCGGCGACAAAGCCGGTGAGGAGGTCGAGCATGGCGACGATCTCCTGAATCAGTCAGTGCGCTCGACGCCGGCCAGCTCTTTGGCGGCTCGATCGATATCCGTTTGGTACTTGAGGAGAATATTGAGGGTCTCACGGGCCCGTTCGGCATCGATCGATTCCACCCCCAGCACCACCAGGGTCCGGGCCCAATCCAGAGTCTCCGAAACCGACGGGAGTTTCTTCAGCTCGAGGGTACGAAGGGAGCGCACGATGCGGGCGACCTGATCGGCCAGCGCCGCGCTGATCCCCGGCACCCGGGTTTCGATAATGGCGCGTTCCCGGTCAAGCTGGGGGTAGTCGATGTGCAAATAGAGGCAACGGCGTTTCAGAGCTTCGGAGAGCTCACGGGTGTTGTTCGAGGTGAGAAAGACCAGAGGGATCTGGGTGGCTCTCACAGTTCCCAGTTCAGGGATGGAGACCTGATATTCGGAGAGGATCTCGAGCAGCAACGCCTCGGTCTCCAACTCCACGCGGTCAACCTCGTCGATGAGGAGGACCACCGGATCGGGCGATCGAATGGCTTCGAGCAACGGCCGAGCCAGCAAAAATTCCTCCGAGAAGATGTCCTCTTCCAGCTCTTGCCACGCTTGGTCGGACCCGGCCTGAATACGCAGCAGCTGCTTCTTGTAGTTCCACTCATAGAGGGCCTTCGACTCGTCGAGTCCTTCGTAACACTGCAACCGGATCAACCGGCTGCCGGTGAGCCGGGCCACCGACTTGGCCAATTCGGTCTTCCCGGTTCCCGCCGGACCTTCCACCAGTACCGGCTTGGCCAGTCGATCGGCGAGGTAGACGACTCCGGCGATTCCTTCGTCAGCGAGATAGTCGACGCTGGCCAGGCCCTGCCGTACGGCGTCGATCGATTCGAACCGGGGCTCGCCCGCCACCGGAAACCCTGTGGTGATGGTGTCGTTCTCTCGGGCGCCGTTGGCCGGGAAGGTCATGGGCGCACCTGACCTTCCCCGTGCACGATGTACTTGACACAGGTGAGGGCCCGGAGGCCCATCGGGCCACGGGCGTGGAGTTTTTGGGTGGAGATCCCGATCTCCGCTCCCAGGCCGAATTCCTCCCCATCCACAAACCGAGTGGAGGCGTTCACCAATACCGCCGCGGCGTCGACCTCCGTGGTGAATCGGGTGGCAGTTGCTAGGTCACGTGTGATGATTGCCTCCGAGTGTCCTGATCCGAATCGAGCGATGTGGTCGATGGCGCCGTCGAGATCGTCCACCACCGCGACCGCCATCTTCAAATTGAGGAACTCGGTGGCGTAATCCTCTTCGGTGGCCATCCCGACCGAGGGCAGCAACTCCCGGGTGGCGGCGTCCCCCACCAGCTCCACCCCGGGCAACACCGAGCCCAGTCCGGGCACGAACGACGCGGCAACCTGGCGGTGCACCAGCAGGGTCTCGGCGGCATTGCACACACCGGGGCGATGGGTCTTGGCGTTGCGCACCACCGAGCGGGCCATGGCCAGGTCCGCGGCCGAGTCCACGTAGACATGGCAGTTCCCGGCGCCATCGAGCACGTAGGGCACAGTGGCGTGCTCTTTGATCGCCGCCACCAGCCGTGGCCCACCGCGAGGGATGAGGCAGTCGATCGATCCCTCCAGCCGCATGAAGGCGACCGCCGACTCGTGACTGGAGTCGGCAACCAGGCCGACCGCATCCACCGGTAGCCCCGCCTTCTCGAGTCCGAGACGCATCAGCCCGGCAATGACCGTATTGGTGCCGATGGCCGACGATGATCCTCGGAGCAGCACCGCGTTGCCGGATTTCAGACACAGTCCAGCCGCATCGCTGGTCACGTTCGGGCGGTTCTCGTAGATGATCCCGACCACTCCGAGCGGCACCCGCACCCGTTGGATGCGCAGACCATTGGGGCGAACCCATCCATCGACGATCTCACCGACGGGATCGGTGAGGCCGGCCACCTGGCGAAGGCCCTGGGCCATCCCCGCCACCCGCGAGCGATCGAGACGGAGCCGATCGACGGAGGAGTGCTCGGCCCCGGTCGCCTCGAATTGGGTGACGTCGTCGGCATTGGTGGCCAGAATCCGGTCAGCCCCTTGTTCGATGAGGTCGGCGGCTCTGAGGATTGCCTCGTTGCGGACGGCCGCCGATGACCGGGCCACGGCACGTGCCGCGGCCTTGGCCCTTTGTCCGAGTTCCTCCAGGGCGGGTGGGGGGCAACCGTTCACCGCCACAGCGTACTTGGGGAGAGTGCCAGCCGGGACCCAGCCGGGACCCAGCCGGGACCCACCGCTGGCGTTGCTACCGTCCGGCCGCAACCACGTCAATGCCCGACATCACACCAGGACGACCAGGTCGTCACGGTGAACGACCTCCGGCTCCAGGTCGTCGGGAAGGTCGGGGGATCGGTGCCCGGCCCAGGTGGCGACCACCGATGCCGGCTGGCGGACCAGTCCTTTGGCGAACACGTCTCCGTCGGGTCCGGCGATCTCCACCGCGTCATCAGGCCCGAAGTCTCCGAGCACGGACACCACCCCAGCAGCCAGCAGGGACGTGCCCCTCTCCACCAGTGCCCGGCGGGCACCGGCATCGACCGAAATGGTGCCTGCGGCACCGACGGCGAAGGCGATCCAGAGCTTCCGGGCCGGAAGGCGACGATCCCGCGGGCGGAACCGGGTCCCCACCCCTGAGCTTCCCGATGTCACCGCCGCCAGTACTCCCGGGTGGGACGCATCGGCGATGACAGCCTCCACCCCCGACCACACCGCGATTTTGGCTGCCGCCAGCTTGGACCCCATCCCTCCGCTCCCCATCGCGCTACCCGGACCACCGGCGATGCGCTCCAGTTCGTGGTCGATCTCCACCACCTCGGCGATCAGGGATGCTTCCGTCATTTGCTTCGGGTCGCCGGTGAACAGACCGGCCGTATCGGTGAGCAGGACCAGCAGGTTGGCCCCGACCAGGTGGGCGACGAGTGCCGCCAGCCGGTCGTTATCGCCGAACCGGATCTCCTCATCGGCCACCGCGTCGTTTTCGTTCACTACCGGGACCACACCGAGCTCGAGTAGTCGGGTCAGGGTCTGGCGGGCGTGCAGGTACTGGCTCCGATGCACAAAATCGAGCGGCGCCAAGAGCACCTGGCCGGCGACCAGGTCACAGGCGTCGAGGGCGTCGCTCCACACTCTCATCAACCGGGGCTGGCCGACGGCGGCCACGGCCTGCAGTGTGGCCAGATCTGAAGGGCGAGGTGCGCCCGGCGACAGGATGGTCCACCCGGCGGCGATGGCACCGGAGGTGACCACCACCACCCGGTCTCCTGCCTTTCGGATCCCACCAACCTCGCGGGCCAACTTGGCGACGGCTTCGGTATCGATACCTCCATCGGTGTCGGTGACCGACGACGATCCGATCTTTACCACCATCGTCCGCGTCGGCGTCCAAGCGATCTCGGCGGCGCCGCTCACGAGGACCGTCGCCGGCGACTCGACGGGGCACCGGTGAATTCGGGCTGGTCGCGGTACCAGATGAAGGAAAGCTCACCGATCCGGACCTCGTCACCGTCCCGGGCACCGGCCCGGGCCATGGCCCGGTCCACCCCGATCTTGCGGAGACGATCCTGAATGTAGTCAGCGGCTTCGTCGGTGGTCACGTCGTTGAGGGCCACCGCCCGCTCCACCACCTTTCCGAACACTTCGTAGACACCTTCTTCGATCCGCTCCACGCTGAAGCCCTCGGGAAGCGGGTGATGGATCACGATGTTGCCGGTGGCCTCCGGCTCCGCCGTTCGAGCTTCGGCCACCATGGTCCCGAGGGTACCGATCAGCGCAGGAATTCCGAGTCCGGTCACCGAAGAAATCACCAGATCGGGCAGGAAGACCCCGTCATCGCCGATCCCGTTCCCGACCCCGTCCCCATCATCGCCGACCCCGACATCGCTGTCGCTCGATCCGAACAGGGCGGCAACATCTTCCATATCAACGATGCCGGCCGCATCGGCCTTGGACCCGACCACGATGCGTGGCCGGTCGAGCAGCTCCGGGCGGTACTGGCCCAACTCGTGCAGCAGTACCCGATGTTGCTCGTAGGGCGAGACACCGGTCACCGGATCGAGTTCGATCAGCACCACCAGAACCCGCGATCGGGTGATGTGCCGCAGAAACTGGTGCCCGAGACCCTTCCCTTCCGCTGCCCCCTCCACCAGCCCGGGGATATCCGCCATGGTGAAGTTGGAGTCGTCATCGCAGCGGACCACCCCGAGATGGGGCTCGAGGGTGGTGAAGGGATAGTCGGCGATTTTGGGCTTGGCCGCCGAAATCCTCGAAATCAGCGTGCTCTTCCCAACATTGGGGAATCCCACCAGAGCCACATCGGCCACCAATGCCAGCTCGAGGTCGTACCACTGCTCGTGTCCCTTCTCGCCCTGTTCGGCGAAGGCCGGGGCCCGTCGCCGGTTGGTGAGAAAACTGGCGTTGCCCCGTCCTCCCCTTCCACCTTCTGCCGCCAGCCACCGGTCGCCGGGTCCGACGAGATCGGTCAGCAGCTTCCCTTCGGATGACCTGGCTCGGGTGCCGACCGGGACCGGAACTTCGAGGTCGGCTCCCCTGGCACCGTGCTTCTTCTTTCCCCCGCCATGTCCCCCATCGCCGCCCTTGCGGTAGGGGTGGTCCCGAAATCCCAGGAGGGAGGACTGGTTGGTGGTGGCCACCAGCCAGATGTCGCCTCCTCGTCCACCGTCGCCGCCGTCGGGGCCACCCTTGTCCACGTGGGCCTCGCGGCGAAAGGCGACAGCGCCCGCTCCGCCGTCGCCGGCCTTCACGTGTAGTTGGGCCTCATCGACGAATCCGGACATCCCTCGATCCTACCGATCGCCGGTCGGCGGACCCGAGTGAACCACGATCACTCCCGGGTTTCGGGCCCGGATCAATGAGCTCAGACGTCTTCGAGAATGGTGAGACGCAGCCGCCCGACAGCCTCAGAAACTCCCAGGGTGTCGGCCAGAGCCTCATACGAGCCATATTCGGTTCGGATCGCCTCGAGAAACTCCACCATCGTCTCGGGCGCCACGTTGAGAATGGCAGGGGCGAACCGGCTCACCGCCTCGACCGACTCCGAATACTCGTTCTTCAGCCGCTCGAGCAGTTCCTCCATGGCCAACGCGCTGAGGGCATAGTCCTCGACGATCGTCTCGTCGGGCACCCCGAGGAACGCCAGCAGAAGAGCAGAGAGCACTCCTGTGCGGTCTTTGCCGGCACTGCAGTGCAAGACGGCGGGGAGTGCGTCCTCGTCGGCCAGAGCCTCAATTGCCCTGGTCAGCGCCGGGGCGCCTTGCACCACGAGTTGGAAATATCGGGACGTCACGTACGACGCCTCTTTCCACGAGGGAAGTTCCTCGGTCGTAGGGAGGACGTCGGACAACGGGAGACCGAGATATCGGACGGGCACTTCGTCCACCGGAAACGAGCCACGTCGTTCGGCTTCGTCGTGGGTCCGCAGATCGATCACCGTGGCCAGCCCTATGTCCCGAAGCTGGGTTCGATCGTCCGAACTCAGCATGCTCAGACCGTCGGCGCGGAACAAGCAGCGCCAACGGGTTTGACGGCCGTCAGCGGTTCGATAGCCACCCAGGTCGCGGAAGTTGACGCAACCGTCGAGGACGACGCTCCGGCTGGGAGGGACTGTTACTGCCAGGCGCTCGCCGTCGGCCAGGTTGCTCCCGCCGGACACCCGGATCAGGCGTCAGTGACGACGTCGACCAACTTGCGGCCTTTTCGGCTGGCGAACTGTACGGTACCGTCAGAGAGGGCGAACAAGGTGTCGTCGCCGCCCCGGCCGACGTTGAGGCCGGGATGAAACTTGGTCCCACGTTGACGGAGGATGATCGACCCAGCCTGCACCGCGGTGCCGCCGAAGGTCTTCACACCCAGTCGTTGTGCGTTCGAATCACGCCCGTTACGGGTTGAACCGCCACCCTTGGTCTTGGACATGCCGAAAACTCCTTCTTGCTCTGCTCTGTACTGGTGAGG
>OBLU010003675.1_pt1 | contig 13897 bp, 12 predicted proteins | sample 1518681 | NCBI WGS metagenome assembly OBLU01 (sample SAMEA3539304, study PRJEB22396) | soil metagenome | biome: tundra; feature: field; material: soil | place: USA | collected 2010-05 | depth 0.15 m
TAATAAATATCATTGGCAATCGGCGGATTTCGCAGATCAGCATCCATCACAGATCCATCCAGCAAAGTCACCTGGCCTTTTACGGTCGTTCCGTCTGCAAGTGACCATTCTACGCCACCTTCATAAATTGCGTTGTTGGGACATTCGGGCTCACAGGCTCCGCAGTTAATACATTCTTCAGTAATTTTTATCGCCATCTTTTAAAATTTAAGCATTTACATCCTGCAAATAATAAGCGAATTTTGTTTCTAAATTTCTTACAAATATATAACAGATAATTATTTAATAAATGAATTTATCGCAAAGAATTACATTGGCGGAAAAGTTAGGAAATTATTTGAATTCAGACAGCTGGGAATTATCCACAATAAAACAAAAAGCATTTGAAAAAAATAAATGGTTTACAGATGAATTCGTAACAATTGCTTTAAAAAATATAGCAACTCAAATGTTGCAGAAGGACAAACTTCTGAAGTGGACTCGCTATTACCGGCTGGACGATAATATAAGTCCAAAAAATATTGGAATAGTAATGGCCGGCAATATTCCCCTTGTTGGATTTCATGATTTCCTTAGCGTATTTATTTCAGGGCACCTGCAGACAATAAAACTTTCTGAAAAAGATAATGTCCTGCTTCCTCATTTTATTGCAAAACTTAGTGAATGGGAAGAAGAAATAAACCAGGCTGTTCAGGTAACAGACCTGCTAAAAGGGTGTGATGCTTATATTGCTACAGGGAGCAATAATTCTTCACGGTATTTCCGTCATTATTTTGGAAAATACCCGTCATTGATCAGGAGTAACAAAACATCCGTGGCCATTTTGTCGGGTGATGAAACTAAAGAAGAACTTGTATTACTGGCGGACGATGTTCATTTATTTTTTGGCTTGGGTTGCAGGAATGTTACCCGGTTATCCGTGCCCCATAACTATGACTTCGGGCCTCTCTTACATGCATTCAGGAAGTACAACTACTTTGGTGACCATACCAAATATAAAAATAATTACGATTATAACCTTGCCCTGCTGATTATGAATCATAAAAAGTATATGACAAATGAGAACATCATATTAATAGAAGATGAAAAAATTTTCTCTGCTGTGAGCCAGCTCCATTATACTTTTTATGAGAAAAAAAACGTTATACTTGCTGAATTAACTCAAAATGAAAATATCCAGGGCATTGTAGGAAAAGGATCGATTGAATTTGGACAGGCTCAAAACCCCGGGCTTTTTGATTATGCTGATGAAGCGGATATTATTGAATTCTTATTAGGATTGTGATGTGGGAAAAATATACCAGCATTAAATTTAGTCAGGCATTTTCAGTCCAAAAAGAGCCTGTAAAATTGTAAATTTACAAATACGAAAGTCTTACTAATTAATTGTTAAAGGTAAAGGAGTGGTATTATTGGTTAAGAGCAGTTAATTTAATTTTATGCCGCAAACGACAAGATGTCCCGAAAGAATAATGAGGCATGTTGTTTGATCTGTTCTTCGAATAAAATGATTAAATAAATAAAATTGCCATAAATGAAAACAAGAAATATTTTTCTAACAGTGCTCATCAGTGCCCTAACAACTATGGGCGTTTTATTTGGATATAACAAATATCAGCATGAAATCAATAATCCAAATTTCCAATCTGCAAACATCCCTCCCAATTACAAATATGCCGGATTTTTTGACGGCAATGGTAACCCGACGGGAGGCCCTGTAGACTTTACCGAGGCGGCAGCAGCAGCAATTCCTACTGTAGTTCATATCAAAACAAAAACTAACCCGCGCCAGGTGAGTAATAATCTTCCCAATCAAAAAAATCCATTCTCCGATATGTTTGGAGACAATGACCTGTTTAACCAGCTTTTTGGAAATGGAGGCGCACAAAGAATGTACCCTCAAATGGCATCCGGTTCAGGCGTGATTATAAGTGATGACGGATATATTATTACCAATAACCATGTGGTAGCCGGTGCTGATGAAGTAACAGTTACTCTGAGTGACAGGAAGACATATACTGCTAAAGTTATAGGATCAGACCCTGCCTATGATCTTGCTGTTGTAAAAATTGATGCTAAAAATTTACCCTTCATGCTTTATGGTAATTCAGACGGTGTAAAAATCGGACAATGGGTGCTTGCCATAGGTTACCCATTACAATTGGATGCAACAGTTACAGCAGGTATTATCAGCGCCAAATCAAGGACATTGGGCCTCAACCACGACAGAACGGGCGGACGCTCAATGGCTGTAGAATCATTTCTTCAAACGGACGCCGCAGTAAATCCCGGTAACAGCGGAGGCGCATTAATAAATACAAACGGTCAATTAATTGGTATTAACTCGGCTATAGCTTCCCCCACAGGATATTATAACGGTTACTCATACGCGATTCCTGTAGATATAGTGAAAAAGGTAGTGAATGACCTCGTAAAATATGGAAGTGTGCAAAGAGGATTTTTAGGCGCTATGTTTATTGATGCCAGTTTACTGAATGCAGATGAAAAGAAAAAAGCAAACATTCCATCCGATGCTGATGGGATATATATAACTGACCTTACCAAGGATGGCGCTGCACTGGAAGCAGGAATCCAGAAAGGTGATGTGATCAGGAAAATTAATGGTAATGAAATTGGCTCTGGTTCTGAATTACAGGAACAGTTAAGCAATTTTAGGCCGGGTGATAAAGTAGATGTAACTATTGAAAGAGATGGTAAAGAAAAAGTATACCAGGTAACACTGAAAAATAATGCAGGCACCTACGCCATCGTAAAACCTGCAGGCATGATTGATAACCTGGGAGCTGAACTTCAGACACTGGATTCCAGAAAAGCAAAGGAATATGGACTAAGCGGCGGTGTGGTAGTGAAAAAGATTAATGAAGGTGCCATTAATGATCAAACCCGCATGAGGGATGGATTTATCATAACGAAGGCTAACGGTAAAACGGTAAATTCAATTGATGATCTGAAGAATATTATTGGTTCCGACAAGCAGGTTACTATTGAAGGAGTCTATCCCGGATATAGCGAACCATTCCAATACCCATTGGATCTGGATGATTCAGGAGAGTAAGATTTAAATTAATAAAATCACAGCCACGGTTTAAGAGCCGTGGTTTTTTATTTTATTATTGATCAGATAGTATGAGCACTTTTTCAAAAACCAGGAAATCCCAACCTCTTAAAAACACGGAGCCTTCATGATCAAAGTTGACATCTCTGCCTCCAAATACATTCCTGAATACTCCATGAACTTCTTTAACCTGGAAATTAATTTCTGCAGAAGAACAATTCAAAGCGACCAGCACCTGGTGATTTCCATTTTTTCGCAGGTAAGAGAAAATCTGCGGGTCATCAGGATGAGATACAATTTTTGTTAGGATGTCCGGGTCACCTGCCCGGAGCGCTTCATTGGAACTATGCACAATGAGGAGTGTTTTGTAAAAATCATGCAGTTCAAATTTCCCGTCCCATTCAATGGGATCTTTGTCAAAAAATTTTAGTCGTTTTTTATTCGCCGTTTCCTGGCCGCTGTATATCATGGGAATCCCGTTCCATGTGCAGCAAAATATGGCCATCAGCTTTGCGGCATCGCCATATTTTTCATATTCTGTTCCATTCCAGCTATTCTCATCATGGTTGCTGGTAAAGTATGCCCGGAATCCAATACAAGGAAACTCCGTTACAGACTTGTATAATACAGTGAGCAGGCTTTGCACGTTCATTCGCCCGTGGTAGAATTCTTCTGAAGCGTGCATCCATCTCCAGGTGTAGGTTGCGTCAAATACTTCATGGTAATCCGGCTCTTCACACTCTCCTAGCCAAAAAAGATCTTCTTTAATTTGGCAAAGTACTTTTTTTGCCTCCACCCAAAAATCTAGTGGTACGAGGTGTGCCATATCGCAGCGGTAACCATCTATATTACATTCTTCAATCCAAAACTTCATGGCTTCTATCATCGTTTTCCGCAACTCGGGAATATCATAATTCAATTTTGATACATCTGCCCAACCATCAGGATGTATAATTTGATGGTTGGTGTCATAACAATAAAATTCCGGGTACTCTGTGATCCAGATATTATCATTCCCTGAATGATTAGCCACCCAATCAATGATTACTTTAAAATCAAGCTTATGAGCTTCATTTACAAGGTTTTTAAAATCATCCAGGGTTCCGTATTCCTGGTTTGTTTCCGTATAATTTTTTACAGCATAATAGCTGCCTAAAGAGCCTAAACGACCCAGGTCGCTAATGGGAGTTACGGGCATAAACCATAATATTTTAATACCCATATCCTTAAGGCGCGGCAGGTGTTTCAAAAAGGCTCCAAAAGTTCCTTCCGGAGTGTATTGCCTGAGGTTAATTTCATAAATATTGGCTGAATAACTCCATTTTGGATGCATATGGTTTCATTTTTTATGAGGGTGATACGGTTTTCATATTATATAAAGCAATAAAATTAGTGATTCTTAATCTTTTATTAGCGTTCCTGTAATTTCCTATTTGTAACTTTGAAGCCAAGAATTTAAATGAAAAAATTTAATGTTCCTTCGAATTACAGAAGCCCCCTCATTTCAGCTATAAAAAACAAACGTAGGGAAAATGACAAGCTTAAGAAAGATTTTAACCCAAGTTTATTGGACTTTGGAGGGGTACAAATTTTTCTATCACGCCATTTTGGTTTTTGCTATGGCGTGGAAAATGCAATCGAGATTTCCTTCAAAACTGTTGAAGAAAATCCCGATAAAAAAATTTATTTGCTCAGCGAGATGATCCACAATCCGCTTGTGAATAATGATCTTAAAAAAAGAGGCGTTCAATTTTTGATGGATACGGAGGGTAAAACCCTTCTTCCTTTTAGCAAACTCTCCCCCGGTGATATTGTGATAGTCCCTGCTTTTGGAACAACGCTTGAGATGGAGGAAAAATTAAAACAAAAAGGTATTGAAATAGAAAAATACAATACTACCTGCCCTTTTGTTGAAAAAGTCTGGAACCGTGCTGAAGCTATTTCAAGGAATAAATATTCGATTGTAGTACATGGCAAGCCACAGCATGAAGAAACTAGGGCCACCTTTAGTCACAGTGCTCCACACTCGCCTACGGTGATTGTTACTGACATGGCTGAAACTATAGAGCTGGCGAAATTCATTAAAGGAGAAAAGCCTTCAAAAGATTTTTATAAAATATTCAAAGGGAAATATTCAAAGGATTTTAATGTTGAAAAAGACCTTGAAAGAATTGGCGTGGTAAACCAGACAACCATGCTGGCCGCCGATACGCAGGCTATTGCAGATTACCTCAGAAAGGTTATGATGGAGCATTACCATCTTGATGAAAATAATATTGCAGAAAGATTTGCAGACACGAGAGATACTCTTTGTTATGCCACTTCTGAAAATCAAAGCGCCGTTTACGGTCTTTTGGAAACGAAAGCCGACCTGGCGATAGTAGTTGGTGGCTATAACAGTTCCAATACCTCCCACCTCGTAGAATTGTGTGAAGGAAAATTTCCCACCTATTTTATCAAGTCTGCGGATGAAATAATTTCTTCAAAACAGATACGCCATTATAGTCTTCATAAGAAAAAAGAGACTACAACAATTTCCTTTTTACCTGAAAAAAACCCTGTAAGGATTGCCGTTACCAGCGGTGCAAGTTGTCCGGATGCTTTGGTTGAAGGTGTTATAAACCGATTGGCTTCTTTTTTCAAGACTTCAAAAACCCCGGAAGCAGTTATGAAAGAATTTGTATCCTGATGTCTTGGTTTTCTAACGGGAATTTGCAATGCTATTCAATTTCCTGTCCAACACTTTTCATGTTTTTTTTGACGAGTTTCAATGCAAAATCCAGTTGCTCTTTTTCGGTCAGGTTTGTATTATCAATTTCTGCTGCATCTGCTGCCTTTCGCAATGGGCTTACTTCCCGGTTAGAATCTATATAGTCTCTCATTTCAATATTGGCCTTTACTTCATCGATGGTAATATTGGGGTTTTTTTCAAACATCTCCTTAAACCTGCGCTCCACCCTTACTGCTTCATCTGCAACCATAAATATTTTAACCTCTGCATCCGGGAACACAGTTGTGCCAATATCTCTTCCATCCATTACAAAACCCTTATCCTTTCCCATCTTTTGTTGGGCGGAAACCGCAAAGGACCTGACATCTTTTAAGGAAGCCACTTCACTCACTTTTTCCGCCACCACGAGGTCCCTGATGATGTATTCCACATTTTCACCGTTCAAATAAATTTCAGACTGGTTTGTAAATTCATTCACCATAAATTCAAGCGTGATATTCCTGAGAGCTTCCTTTATTTGACTTACATTTTTAAAATCAACATTATTTCTCAAAAAATACAATGTTATGGCGCGGTACATAGCTCCGCTGTCTATATACAGATAACCTAATTTTGAAGCCAGCTGCTTCGCCAGCGTACTCTTGCCGCAGGATGATCCGCCATCGATGGTGATAATAATCTTACCTGACATTCTACAAAAATGGGATAAATAACAGGAAGTTCAAAATAAGGAGCAGTCAACAAAAAATGCCACCGACCATGGTGGCACTTATACTTTAAAAACAGACTGGAAAAATATTAATGAAATACCATTAAGCTTTTGGGGCTTCTTCTTTGATTACCCCGCCTTTAATTTCAAAAGTAATTTTTGAATTTTCCTTATCAAGGCTGGCAATCAGCACATCTCCATGCTTTATACGGATGTTCAAAATCTCTTCTGCAAGGGGATCTTCGAGGTACTTTTGAATCGCCCTGTGCAGTGGCCTTGCGCCAAATTGAGAATCATACCCTTTCTCAGAAATAAATTTCTTGGCATCTTCTGCCAGTTCCAGCGTGAGTCCGAGATTATCCAACCGCTTCGTAACTCCTTTCATCAGGATATCTATAATTGAGAATATATTTTCTTCGGTAAGATGGTTAAATATTACTACGTCATCTATCCTGTTAAGAAACTCCGGGCTGAAAGTGCGCTTCAGGGCTTTCTCAATAACCGCCTTGTTATTTTCTTCAGAATTTTTTGCCCTTGATGCAGTTGTAAAACCAACCCCATCACCAAAATCTTTTAATTGACGGGCCCCAATATTGGAAGTCATGATGATCATCGTATTCTTAAAATCAATTTTTCTTCCAAGGCCGTCTGTTAACTGGCCATCATCCAATACCTGCAACAGGATATTATAAATATCAGGATGTGCTTTTTCAATTTCGTCCAGCAGGATAACAGAATATGGCTTCCGTCTAACCTTTTCAGTTAGCTGACCCCCTTCCTCGTATCCAACATAACCGGGAGGCGCGCCAATAAGACGGGAAACGGTGAATTTTTCCATGTATTCACTCATGTCCAGCCGTATCAGTGCATCGTCACTGTCAAACATATACCTGGCAAGCGCCCGTGCGAGCTCTGTTTTACCAACCCCTGTAGGGCCAAGGAAGATGAATGTTCCGATTGGCTTTTTGGGATCCTTCAACCCAACTCTGTTTCTCTGGATGGCTTTCACCACTTTTTGTATGGCCTCATCCTGCCCGACAACAGCCCCGGTTAGATCAAGAGCCATCCTGCGGAGTTTTTCAGTTTCAGCCTGTACCATTCTTTTCACAGGAATACCTGTCATCATACTCACGACTTCTGCAATGGCTTCCTCATCAATTGGGTAACGCTTATGTTTGCTTTCCTCTTCCCAATCTGCTTTCGCTTTTTCCAGTTCTTCCTGCAGCCGCTTTTCAGTATCACGAAGGGAGGCAGCTTCTTCAAAACGCTGGCTTTTTACAACCCTGTTTTTTTCATGTTTTATATCGTCTATCTTTTTTTCGAGGGCGACAACATCTTCCGGCACATTAATATTCTTCAGGTGTACCCGGGCACCCACTTCATCCAACACATCAATAGCCTTATCAGGAAGCAGCCTGTCAGTCATATACCGGTCACTGAGCTTTACACAGGCATCAATGGCATCATCACTGTAGCTTACGTTGTGATAGTCTTCATACTTGCTTTTTATATTGGTAAGAATTTCTATAGTTTCCTTTACGCTTGGTTGCTCCACCATTACTTTTTGAAAACGACGATCCAAGGCGCCGTCTTTTTCAATATACATGCGGTATTCATCCAGCGTGCTTGCCCCGATGCATTGAAGTTCGCCACGGGCAAGAGCAGGTTTGAATATATTGGATGCGTCCAAAGAACCACTGGCACCGCCGGCGCCTACAATGGTATGAATTTCATCAATAAACAAAATAACATCCCTGTTTTTCTCCAGCTCATTCATGATAGCTTTCATACGTTCTTCAAACTGGCCACGGTATTTGGTTCCGGCAACCAGTGCTGCAAGATCAAGAGAAACAACCCGCTTATCAAAAAGAACCCTACTTACTTTTCTTTGAATAATTCTCAGCGCTAATCCTTCTACAATTGCCGTTTTTCCCACACCCGGTTCTCCAATCAGGATGGGATTATTCTTTTTTCGGCGGCTCAGTATCTGGGAAACTCTTTCGATTTCAGTTTCTCGGCCAACTATGGGATCAAGGGTTCCCAATTCTGCCAGCCTCGTGATATCGCGGCCAAAATTATCCAATACCGGTGTTTTGGATTTTGCCTGCGCAGCGCTGCCTTTTGAAGAACGTTGTTGCGAATAGGATTTTCTTTCTTCATCAAATTCCTCACTTTCTTCATCCTGGAATTCTGCTTTGGGATCAGTTTTTACATACCCTAATTCATTTTTAAACATATCATAATCTATATCAAACTGGTTAAGTATTTGGGTGGCTATATTTTCTTTGTTTTTTAAAATGGACAGCATCAAGTGTTCGCTTTCCACAAGGGGGCTTTTATTGGCTTTAGCCTCCAGAACCGTTATCCTGATTACCTTTTCTGCCTGTTTGGTCAATGGCAGAGAATTAATGTTGGCAATATTTTTCCCGGTTTTGTCTTTTACTGCCAGCTCTATTTCCTTGCGGAGTTCATAGAGATCTACATTAAGGGATTTTAATATTTTGATAGCAGTATTCTCACCGTCTCTTATCAGGCCCAAAACAAGATGTTCGGTCCCGATAAAATCGTTGCCAAGGCGTAAAGCCTCTTCCCTGCTATATGAAATAATTTCTTTTACCTGAGCTGAAAAATTGTTGTCCATTAAAAACAATTTAGTACGTGTACAATAATAACGAATAAATTCTATTTAAGGTTCTTAAATTCAATCCACATGGTGTTGAAAACATTAAAATAAAAGGTTAAAAGTGAGAAAGACACGATTCTATTGATAAAAACACCCCGCCTCTTTGAAGAAAAGATTATTAAAGTAATGAGCTGCTGTATCCTAGTCAAAAATAATTAATCATTACCATTTGAAACTTTAATTCAATCTCTGCACAATAACTAACCCACGCTTTGCATTTATTGAATTAACGCTTTTTCTTTTCAATATATTTGAATTATATTCAAACTTATTCAAAAACGACTGAATTTTAAAACCCATCTACTGATGAAAGTCAAAATTGATACCAAAGAAAAATTTCACGTCATTACTATTGAAGAGCCCATTTTAGCTGCTAATATGACAGATAATTTCAAAGAAATATTACTTTCCTTTCAAAACAACGCCACAAAAAACATTATTATCAATTGTAAGAATATCTGCGAAATGGATGAGCAGGTTGCAAATACTCTTGTAGCGATACAACAATCATTTTATAATAAAAACAGTTCTTTGGTCATTAGTAATTTGCAGCCAGAGGTTGAATCATTTCTCGACCATAATGAATTACTGGAGTTAATGAATGTAACACCTACAGAAAGAGAGGCCGGGGATATAGTGCAAATGGAGGAGATAGAAAGGGAGCTTGGTTTCTGATTTCCGGATTTCTTCCTATGTACTAAATAAATAATTAACAGAAATTGAATAATTTGTAACCCTTAATACCCCCAATTGTTTTCAATAACCATTTTAGGCAGCAATTCTGCAGTACCCACCCACCACAGGCATCCTACGGCCCAGGTATTGCAAACCCTTGACCACACTTTCCTGATTGATTGCGGCGAAGGCACCCAAATGCAGATGAATGCCTATAAGATCAGGCGAAGCAAAATCAACCATATTTTCATTTCTCATCTTCATGGCGATCATTATTTTGGTTTGGTGGGCCTGCTTACAAGTCTTGGCCTAAATCAACGGACTGCCGATCTCCATATATATTCGCCCAAACCGCTAAAAGAAATCATAGAGTTGCAGTTTAGTGTTTCCGGTGCAAACCTTCCATATTCCATGCACTTCCACACGCTAGAGCGGGAAGATGCCATATTTGAAGATGAAAAAATAATGGTAGAATGTTTTAAAGTGGATCACCGCATTGATTGCTGGGGCTTCTTATTCAGGGAGAAAAGATATCCCCGAAAAATCGATCCGGCAAAAGCCGGTCCATATAATATTCCTAAGACCCAATATGAAAGCCTGCATGAAGGGAAGGATTATATTACTCCCGGCGGAGAGGTCATTAAAAATGAACGGCTCACAACGGCTGCCCAACCGCCACGCTCCTATGCATACTGTTCAGATACCCGCTATTATGAGCCCATTATTGAAAAGGTGAAGGGAGTTGATTTGATCTACCACGAATCTACCTACCTCGATGCCGAAAAAAATAAGGCCTATAGCAGGTTTCATAGTACAGCTAAACAGGCAGCTGAAATTGCATGCAAAGCAGGAGTGAAAAAATTATTGTTAGGACATTTTTCTTCCATGTATGAAACGCTGGATGCATTTAAGACCGAGGCTGAAGAAGTTTTTGAAAATGTAGAAATTGCCGAAGAAGGAACTTGTTACTTTATATAATTTATTCAAGTTTACCGGTAAACAGCCTCCAGAAAGGAGAAAAAATTTCAGGATAGATTGGAAAGAAATTCTTTCACCTTCTGATGCAGCAAAGGACTCAATGGCACAAGGGGAAGCCGCAAAACATTTTCAATCATGCCCATTTCTGCAAGAAAACATTTCACCCCTGCAGGATTGTTTTCAGCAAACAAGAGGTCCATTCCTTTCAAAAGTTTATAGTGTAATTTTTGTGCCCTGTGCATGGTAAACGATAAAGCAGAGCGAACCATTTCAGAAAAATCTTTGGGAAAACAATTAGCTGCAACACTGATCACGCCATCCATTCCGCAGGTAATTAGTGGCAACGCCAGGTGATCATCTCCGCTCACCACCAGGAATTCCGCCGGCCTGTCCTTTAAAATATGCATACACTGAACCATATTTCCGCTTGCTTCTTTTATCCCGGCAATATTTTCACATTCATTAGCCAGCCTGAGCGTTATTTCTGCAGTAATATTACTTCCTGTTCTGCCCGGAACATTATACAGGATGACGGGTTTTGGTGATGCCTCTGCAATTTTTTTATAATGCTGGAAAATGCCTTCCTGCGAAGGCTTGTTATAATTGGGGCTTGAGCTTAGCACAGCTACGGCCTTTTCCAAAGAAAATGTTTCTAGGCTCCTTAAAATTTCAGCAGTATTATTCCCACCGATGCCCACAACCAAAGGCACACGGTTATTTACCTTAGCAAAGGTGAATTTCACAATTTCTGCCTGTTCCTCCTTACTGAGCGTGGGTGTTTCACCGGTAGTGCCGAGGGTTACGAGGTATTCAACTCCGTTTTTTATCAGAAAGTCAATAAGATTTCCGAGGGCATCATAATCCACATCCTGGTTCATTTTGAACGGAGTAATCATTGCAACACCGGTTCCCTTTAAGATATCCCTTAGTGACATAAAATTTGGCTGTTAAAATTACTGCATCATGAAATTTAAATTAAGGCCTGTTCACGCAAAATACGCTCACTTGTGGCCGGTTATACTTCATCCCAAAATCCCATCTTCCTGAATTTTTCAATTCTGTCGTCCATTCTCTTTTTTGAAGGAATCTTTTTCAATTCAGCTATCAATGGCTTGATATAGGCTTTCAGGTTGGCGGCTGCTTCATCATAATTCCAATGGGCGCCTCCTAAAGGCTCCGGAATGATCCCATCCACCAGTCCGAATTTTAGCATATCGTCAGGGGTTAGACGTAGTTGCTCTGCAGCCACTTCTTTCTTATCCCAGTTATGCCACAGGATACTGCTGCAGCTTTCCGGTGATATCACCGAATACCAGGTATTTTCCATCATCAGTACTTTGTCACCAACGCCAATACCGAGCGCGCCGCCACTGGCGCCTTCACCGATTATTACACAAATAACCGGAACCTGGAGCCGTAACATTTCATAAATATTTCTTGCAATTGCTTCTCCCTGTCCTCTTTCTTCCGCTTCCAGCCCGGGGAATGCACCCGGCGTATCAATTAATGTAAGGATCGGTTTGTTAAATTTTTCTGCAAGCTTCATTAACCGCAATGCCTTGCGATACCCTTCGGGGTTAGCCATGCCGAAGTTGCGCATCTGCCTCATTTTGGTATTGGTCCCCTTCTGCTGACCAATTACCATAATGGTCTCACCGTCCAGTTGCGCAAAGCCACCGATCATTGCCTTATCATCCCGCACGTTCCGGTCACCGTGCATCTCAACAAAATTTGTACACATCTTCATGATGTATTCTAGCGTATAAGGCCGGTCAGGGTGCCTGCTAAGCTGAACCTTTTGCCATGGAGTGAGGTGTTCGGTAATTTCTTTTCTTTTGATCAGTATGTTTTTCTCGAGATTGGAGATGATTAAATTATATTGATCATTGGGGTTTTTTGAAGCGAGCTTTTTATTTTCTTCAACTTGTTCATACATTTCTCTTATGGGTTGCTCGAAATTCAAAAACTGCCTCGTTAAGGTTACTGACATAATGATTGGTTCTGTTGGAAAATAATCAGTTTCGTTTTTAGTGCCGATAAAGTTACGGAGTCAAAATTACAATTTGCCGATTATTCAGGAAATTGAATAAATGAGCCAGCACTCGAAGCATTTATATCTATTCCAATCCCGCGTCCTTTTTGTCGGGGAAATCCATAACTCTTTTTTTTAAATCAATTTAGGTGATTGGCTCAGTTGAAATTTTATTATCTTGCGCTCCCGAATAACAAATTGGATCGGTAGTTCAGTTGGTTAGAATGCTGCCCTGTCACGGCAGAGGTCGCGGGTTCGAGTCCCGTCCGGTCCGCACGAATTCCTCTATAACCCGCTCTGGTAGCGGGTTTTGCTTTTTTTATTCTATTTTTTATTCTATAAAAAAGCGAAATGATCATAAAACTTGCCTTACTTTACTTGTCTTTATTCTGCTTGACTTTTTGACTCTATAAAATTATGATTTTTCTTTTTCGAAAGAACCTGGAGTTGTCTTAAAAAAGCAAAAAGCAGTAATTTTTTCACTGCTCTTAAATATTTGTCTCTTTTTGGTATGATGGATTACGCACCCCTAGAAATTATTTATTGCATAATTAGGAATGTTAGGCTTGAATCAACTTCCTGATATCCTCGCCCAAAAAATACACTCTGGAGCGGATTTTAACTTTTTTCAATTTCCCACACTTTACCCAATCGTAAATTGTTGGTTTTGTAACCTTAAAAAGAGAGCAGACTTCATTCATCTTAAATAAAGGCTTTTCTGTCAAGCCAGGAGTTTCCATGATTGTGATAGGAAATGGGAGTTCTTTTTGATTTCGAGAAATCTCTTCCCTGAATATTTCTCGGATCCGGCTCCAAAATTGATCGGGATCAAGAGGTATTAAGATCGGCACCTGAGCATTTTTTTCCATTGCCTGGATTTTTAATTCACAATTTTTTTGATATCAGTTTAAAACCGGTCAATCACTCTTTCTTTATCTAGCATTTTTTCCTTTCTTTAAACCATTTCACGAGCTTGATTTTTAAAGCTAAGAATGCTCCATTTCAGATATTTG